>ERZ1740059.286-NODE-286-length-28334-cov-9.452244_pt1 | contig 28334 bp, 22 predicted proteins | sample MGYA00581744_ERZ1740059 | MGnify/ENA primary metagenome ERZ1740059 (study PRJEB43018, sample SAMN04849738) | marine metagenome | isolation source: floating plastic debris | place: Pacific Ocean | collected 2008-08-28 | study: EMG produced TPA metagenomics assembly... | reverse complement strand
GGATGCTTTGCGTAGGTTGAAATTTTCTCTAATCCCTATTAGGGATTGAAACTTTGATGATATTTCTTAGTGAGCGAAGGGAACTTGTTGAAATTTTCTCTAATCCCTATTAGGGATTGAAACCAACAATTAACTCGCTACTACGATAATCTAATAGAGTTGAAATTTTCTCTAATCCCTATTAGGGATTGAAACGGGATGGTAGCAACTGGATTGAAGGGAATACAAGGTTGAAATTTTCTCTAATCCCTATTAGGGATTGAAACATATTGTTGATGCAAATTTTTTAAGTGAAGACCAAGTTGAAATTTTCTCTAATCCCTATTAGGGATTGAAACAGAAGATTAAATAAGGAAAGTAGAAAATGCCTGAAGTTGAAATTTTCTCTAATCCCTATTAGGGATTGAAACATGCATGAGGGAAGATTGCTATAATAAGACTTTTGTTGAAATTTTCTCTAATCCCTATTAGGGATTGAAACGGGCAGTGAAGGCCGTAAATATGGAATTGTACTGGTTGAAATTTTCTCTAATCCCTATTAGGGATTGAAACTTTACTTTGCTTTTGACCAAAATAACGAGGGATGGTGTTGAAATTTTCTCTAATCAATATTAGGGATTGAAACTCTAACTTAGCTATTTCAGTAGCATTCTCATTAACGTTGAAATTTTCTCTAATCCCTATTAGGGATTGAAGTCTCGCATTATGTTTAATAGCTGTTCCTTAGATTTGTTGAAATTTACTCTAATCCCTATTAGGGATTGAAACAAATTTAAAGGCGATACGCTTCTTTGAGCTTCGGAGTTGAAATTTACTCTAATCCCTATTAGGGATTGAAACCAAAATGCTTACATCAGATTCACGTAGAAAGGAAGTTGAAATTTACTCTAATCCCTATTAGGGATTAAAACTATCTAACTGAGTATTTATTGCTTGTAATTCAGTAGTTGAAATTTACTCTAATCCCTATTAGGGATTGAAACACAACGTGCTTGTTTCTAGGGTTTTGGCGTGAATGTTGAAATTTACTTTAATCCCTATTAGGGATTGAAACACAACCCTATTCCGGGTTATGCATGGGGGAAGATAGTTGAAAATTTCTCTAATCCCTACTAGGGATTGAAATTCCATTCCTGAAAAATGTTCCACAGTTGTGGAACATCTTGAACTTAGTACTAATCCCTAACAGGAATTAAAATCTAGATACGATAATACAGAATTTATTACCGTTTGAAACTTTTACTAACTAATAATTATATAAATTCCGCACAAGTCGTAAAAGCTCAGATATTAAAAAAAATCCACTTTGAGATGGAAGAATGTAAGCTTCAACTGTTAGGGCACGGAACAAAAAACTAGAATCAATCTTTATCTGCAAATTTAAGATTAAAGCTAAAATCCAAAATTCATTTAACCATAAACTGCTTCTGGCCTCACAATTAAATCACCATTAGGTCTGCGATCTATGACATAATATTCAAAGCTATTTATCGCTACATCAAAATGCTGTGCTAAGCGCTGTTTAATTGCACTGTCGCTTATATCTCCTGATAAACCTAATTCACTTTTTTGTATATCATAAGAACGACCTTCAAATCTAATATGAACCATCTTTAATACCGCTATAGAAATCGAGTTTTATTTATTTAGAACTTACGCAACCGCCACATTACAACACTCGAAAGTTACATACTACAATTATAATACAAAAAATCAAAGCTTGAAAATAGGATCGGTGCGATAGGCGAAGCCGACACCGGAGGTGTATCGCCATTCTCCTACTCAAATCTATTGAGACGATGTTAGGCTGAAGTATTCAAATTTACATAAAAATACTTCCGTCAATTAAATTCGTCATGTCAAAATTATTGTCAGCAACTTTGATAACAACCTCGCTAATATTAGGATTTACAGCAAATCCAAGTCCTACAATAGCGGGAACTTGTGCTTCTAAGTGTGGTCCAAAACCACTTCAATTTACACCAGGTCAATTTGTCCGAGTAGAAGTAATGAATAAGACACCAAACTTGGTATATATCGAGAAGCCACGAAGTACTAACCCTATTCCTTTACGACCCGGAAAGAAAGTACGATTAGAATACGGACATGGTACGGAACCAAATGTATCAGTAATTTTCTGGAACAAAGACGGATTATCTTTAAAAGCAAACCTTTCCAAACCGAACTTTGGTACCTTACAGGTAGATTTACGTCCTGAATGGCGCATTGGTGGCGATCGCGGTGTATATTTACGTGATGATGGCCGCGTAACTTTACTTTAAGGGGTAAGGAGTAAGGAGTAATAAGTAATGAGTAATAAGTAATAAGTTAGGAGTTGGGAGTTAGGGCGTTGCTGATTTGGGGGAACTCTTGTCTCGACGTGATATATCACGTCTCAAAATCGCAATTAATACCCGAATTAAGCAACGCCAGAGTTAGGAGTCGGTTTTGGGAATATGGCAATTTTACAAAAAGCCCGCAGGCTGTAAGCCTGGGGCTACATTTACAAATCCTGCCTCCGCAGGCTAAAAATGCCGGTTTTCAGAAGCCCATCTGGGTGTGAATCCTGCAAATGCAGCCGCACTCTTACAGTTTGCAGGATAAAAATGTTTTGAAATAATCTTGAATCTGTTGCGACATTCGTAGGTTAATGTAGTTAACTGTCTTTCTAGTGAATTCTAACTCCTAACTCCCAACTCATTACTCATTACTTATTACTTATTACTCCTTACTCCTAATATGCCAGACGAACTTAAACCATTACCTCGTCGTCAACGTTTACCCAAGCAACGCTGGCAAATTTATCCTCAAAAAACAGAATTAGCCCAAAAATTGGCAATCGTGACTAATATGTCACCGTTAATTAATCAATTGCTGATCAATCGCGGCTTTGATTCACCTGAGATAGCACAAATATTTTTAAATCCACAGTCGTTAATTTTACCGGAACCCTTAGATGAATTTCCGGATTTAGCAGTGAGTGTGGAGTTATTGCAAAACGCAATTTCTTCACAAGAAAAAATTGCTATATGTGGAGATTACGATGCTGATGGCATGACTAGTACTGCTTTACTATTAAGGAGTCTGCGGACTTTTGGTGCTGATGTGGATTATGCTATCCCCAGTCGAATGCACGAAGGTTATGGCATTAATAAAAGAATAATCGAAGAGTTTCACGAAGAAGGTGTAGGGTTAATTTTAACGGTAGATAATGGCATCTCGGCATTTGAACCCATCGCTAGAGCCAAGGAATTAGGATTAAAAACAATTATTACAGACCATCACGACATCCCCCAGCAACTACCCCCAGCCGATGCAATTTTGAATCCTAAACTACTTCCAAAAACTTCGGTTTATCGTGGTGTTGCGGGTGTGGGAGTGGCTTACATTTTAGCGATGTCTTTAGCGCAACAGTTAGGGAGAACTGAGGAAATATCAGATACGATGTTAGAGTTGTTCGCTTTGGGAACAATTGCTGATTTAGCGCCGTTAGTGGGGGTTAACCGTACCTGGGTAAAACGTGGTTTACGGTTATTACCCAAATCTAAAATATCTGGGGTACAGGCGTTAATTCAAATGGCTGGGGTACAGGCACGGGGAAGTCAGGGAGGAGCAGAGAAGGAACAACACAAATTTATCGCTACAAATTCTAAGAATTCCAAATCCTTAAAACCTGACGATATCGGTTTTCGTTTGGGGCCGCGAATTAATGCTATTGGTAGAATCGGCGACCCCCAAATTGTGATAGAGTTGTTAACCACTGACGATATGGGTATAGCACTCGAACGTGCAATGCAGTGCGAATCTACTAATGCAAGTCGTCAGGAGATGTGCGAGGAAATTGAGAAACAAGCTATAGAAGTTGTCGAAACCGAATATGTAGATTCTTTAAAAGATGACCGAGTTTTGGTTCTCGTTCAACCAAACTGGCATCATGGGGTAATCGGTATTGTTGCTTCGCGCTTAGTCGAACGTTATGGGGTTCCGGTGTTTATCGGTACTTATGAAGATGATAACCATATTCGGGGTTCGGCGCGGGGAATTCCTGAATTTAACGTTTTTGAAGCTTTACAATATTGCGATGAAAATTTGGGTAAATACGGCGGGCATAAAGCGGCTGGGGGCTTTTCTTTACCTGTAGAAAATCTGGAAGCATTCCGTCAGGGTTTGAGTGAGTTTGCTAACCAATGTCTTGAAGTGCAACATCTCAAACCTTTGCTAAAAATTGACACCTTAGCGAATCTCGATCAAGTTAATCGAGAGCTTTACCAACAACTGAATGCTTTAGAGCCTTGTGGAATGGAGAACCCAAATCCAGTTTTTTGGACTCCTAACGTTAAAGTAGTAGAGCAGCAAATCGTTGGCAAAGGTCATATCAAGTTCACAGTCGCTCAAATTATCGACGAACAATATTATAAAATCAAAGGTATAGCTTGGCGATCGCGCGATTACTTTCCTCTACCAGAGCGAGTAGATATCGCCTATAAGCTTAAAGAAAACAACTTTAACGGTAATACTTCTATTGAGTTGGAACTATCAGGTGTGAGGCTTCCAACCGATTCTCAGTTCTTTTTTACCTACAGCGATCAACCCGTGAGAGCTACATTTGAATACAATGACCGTCAGTATATATGCGGCATATATGAAAATGGTTCTTCAGCAGAATTAAGAATCAAGAGTCCTGAAAACAAGATTTTAGCAGTTCAGTCAGGACGTGATATAGGTTTACTAGGAATCAATCGCGAACAAGCTCAAGAAGTCGATATTTCGCAATATCCATACAAAAATATCATTCAAGCTGCCTTGAATGCTTTAAAATTCGTGAAAAGTTAGAAATTAAAAATTGGGAGTTACAAGGTAAACTCATAACTCCCTTGGGAAGGATTACATATCACCACCGCGAAATGCCAGCACAAAAATTACTGCAGGTCCAGCCAGCATAATTAATCCTACAGACGCTAGCTGAAAAATTACTTCCCAATTGATATTGGCTAAAGCTTCCATTCTGTCCTCCCACTTGTCTTAAAAAAACACGAATTAGAAAATCCTTTCCTGGATATAGATCATATCCGGCAAATAGTGGTTAATTTTAATTTACTTAATAAAAGTATACGAAAAGACATAAAAAAAATTAAGGTCGGAAATAGGTTTAAATTTTTGTCTCTAAAGAAATGTTTTGGGGAGATTGTTAATTATGTGGTAATCATCCGATAAAATCATTTGATTATGAGGATTAGCTCGGAAATTGCTTAACTTCCCTCACGGGCACCCATAAGAAATAGTCCCCTTTAATTAATTCATAAGCAAATCGAATCAATGGCAACTTGGCAATGTGTAAAGCAGTGTGGAGCCTGCTGCTATCTAGAACCCGCAGAGCGTCCCGATTTAGAAGAATATTTATCTCCAGAAGAATTAGAAAAATATCTCAGTATGGTTGGCGCTGATGGATGGTGCGTAAACTACGACCATGATACGCGAGAGTGCAGTATTTATGCAGATCGTCCGCGTTTTTGCCGTGTAGAAGCAGAAGTATTTAAGGACTTATTTGGTATTGAACCAGAAGAATTAAATGATTTTGCTATAGAATGCTGTTATCAGCAAATTGAATCACTATATGGCGATCGCAGTTTTGAAATGTTGCGTTTCAACAAAGCGATCGGAATTTGAAGCCAGCGTAGAGTATTGGGCATTCGAGATTGGTGAAGCTAGTATCCCAAACCAATATATATATTATTTATTAATGTAAATTTTTTTTAAATCCCTTCACTCAAGAGTTTCTTCATAACTACTAACTCCCAACTCCCAACACAAGACTCTTAACCATTGATCTTTCAAACGGACGGCAACCACACCTAATAGCTTACGGGTCTCCTCACTACCACTATATATTAATAAAAGATACATTATGCTTAAGAAAAGTAGACAAATGTTCAAAAAAAAGTGAATTTGATTTCACTGCTAACCGTTCAGCGAGGGAGCAAGAACCCATTATGTTTGAACACTTTACTTCCGAAGCAATTAAAGTAGTTATGCTCGCCCAGGAGGAGGCACGTCGCCTGGGACACAATTTTGTAGGCACGGAACAAATTCTCTTGGGATTGCTGGGAGAAGAAACGGGTGTTGCTGCTAAGGTGCTGACGGATATGGGTGTAACTCTTAGAGATGCACGCCGCGAAGTCGAAAAAATTATTGGTAGAGGCTCTGGTTTTGTTCCACCGGAAATTCCTTTTACTCCTAAAGTTAAAACTCTATTTGAGCAGTCTTTTAAAGAGGCTCGTTCTCTAGGACACAATTATATTGGTACCGAACACTTGCTTCTAGGTTTGACTGAAGCTGGTGAAGGCGTTGCTGCTAAAGTTTTACAAAACCTAGATATTGATTTGAAGCAACTTCGCACTGCTGTCATCCGTCGTTTGGGTGAAGTCGCATCTGTTGGTGCTGGCATTGGCAGTGGTGGCAACAAACGCAATCAATCAGCAACTTTAGAAGAATTTGGTAGAAATCTAACTCAATTAGCACAAGAAGGTAAATTAGATCCTGTAGTTGGTCGGGAACAAGAAATTGAACGTACCGTTCAAGTTTTAGGCCGCCGTACTAAAAATAACCCCGTATTAATTGGCGAACCAGGGGTTGGTAAAACTGCGATCGCCGAAGGTTTAGCCCAGCGAATTTTCAATCAAGATGTGCCCGATATCTTGCAAGGCAAGCAGGTAATCAGTCTTGATATGGGTTCAGTAGTAGCTGGTACTCGCTTCCGTGGCGATTTTGAGGAACGCCTCAAGAAAATCATGGAAGAAGTCCGCACAGCCGGAAATATCGTCCTTGTGATAGATGAAATTCACACCTTAGTTGGTGCGGGTGGTATGGAAGGTGGTATGGATGCTGCCAATATTCTTAAACCAGCATTAGCTAGAGGGGAACTTCAGTGTATCGGAGCGACAACTCTTGATGAGTACCGCAAGCACATCGAGCGCGATGCAGCTTTGGAACGTCGTTTCCAACCAATTAAGGTTGGTGAACCTTCAGTAGAAGAAACAGTTGAGATTTTACGTGGTTTGCGCGGTGCTTACGAGCAGCACCACAACTTAACAATATCTGATGATGCATTGGTTGCAGCGGCGCAACTTTCCGATCGCTATATATCAGACCGCTTTTTACCAGATAAAGCGATCGATTTGATTGATGAAGCTGGTTCTCGGGTGCGTTTGCATCATTCAATGATTTCTAACAACCGCGACTTGAAGCGCCAAATTACTGCGGTATCCAAGGACAAAAACGAAGCGGTTAAATTACAGGATTTTGACAAAGCTTCCGAACTCCGAGACAAAGAGTTAGAACTGGAAGCTCAGCTACTAGATACACAGTCTGGTAAACCTGTCAATAGAGCCGTAGTTGACGAAGAAGATATTGCTCAAATTGTTGCTTCTTGGACTGGCGTACCCGTTAATAAGCTTACCGAGTCAGAATCAGAAGTATTGCTGCATTTAGAAGATACCCTGCACCAAAGGCTGATCGGACAAGAGCAAGCAGTTACTGCAGTATCGAAAGCAATTCGCCGCGCTCGTGTAGGCTTGAAAAATCCTAATCGTCCCATTGCTAGCTTTATTTTCTCAGGTCCTACAGGAGTTGGTAAAACAGAATTAGCCAAATCCTTGGCTTCCTACTTCTTCGGTTCAGAAGAATCGATGATCCGTTTTGATATGTCGGAATACATGGAACGCCATACCGTCAGCAAGTTAATTGGTTCACCTCCGGGTTTCGTAGGATACGATGAAGGCGGACAATTAACCGAGGCGGTGCGACGCAAGCCTTATGCAGTGTTGCTGTTCGATGAAATCGAAAAAGCGCATCCCGATATATTCAATATGCTGCTGCAAATGTTGGATGATGGTCATGTTACCGATGCGAAAGGTCGGAAAGTAGACTTCAAGAATACCTTGATCATCTTGACTTCTAACATTGGTTCCCGAGTAATTGAGAAAGGTGGTGGCGGTTTGGGCTTCGATTTAGAAGACGAAGCAGAAGCTAGTTACAATCGCATCAAAACCTTGGTTAACGAAGAACTCAAAAATTACTTCCGTCCCGAGTTTCTCAATCGTCTTGATGAGATTATCGTCTTTACCCAGCTACAAAAAGATGAAATCAAAGAAATTGCCGACATCTTGCTCAAAGAAGTTAGTAAGCGTTTAGCTGAAAAAGAAATCAGTTTGCAAATAGGCGAAGGCTTCAGAGAGTTAGTAGTGCAGGAAGGGTACGATCCGAGCTACGGTGCAAGGCCATTACGTAGAGCAATTATGAATCTCTTAGAAGATTCATTAGCAGAAGCAATGCTCTCAGGTCAAATTTGTCAAGGTGATACAGCAGTTGTGGATGTTGACGACGACGGCAAAGTTAGAGTGACTAAATCCGAGAAATCCGAATTGGAATTGGCAAGTATCAGCTAAGTTTTATACTAAGTTATACTTTGGTAATTGCATTGGGATAACAACCCTCCTTCAAAAAAACTACTCTTATGTTTCTTTTGAACTAACATTATTGGAACTTGAAAAATTAGGTAGTAGATATGAAATGTAGGAGGGAAAATCTATAAATTATACTTATAAAGTAGAGTATAAATTATCAAAAGTTATTTTCCCCCCTAGTAGTAATACTGGGGGATTTTTATGCATCTAAGATTAAATATGCAAACCTTGCTTACTAACTAACATTTCTTCAAAATCAGCAGTTGGCAAGGGTTGAGTAAAGAGGAAACCTTGCATAGCATCACATTTGAGTTGGCGCAAAATATTTAATTCACTAACGTTTTCTACACCCTCAGCAACAATTTTCAAGTTGAGATTTTGCCCCATTTGAATTAAAGCTTTAGTAATTGCTAATTTTCGGCTATCTTCAGCTACATTGTGAATAAAATAGTTGTCAATTTTGAGAGTATTTAACGGTACTTGTTTCAAGTAAATTAAAGACGAATTTCCGGTACCAAAATCATCCATAGCAATTTTGACACCTAAGGATTGTAATTTTTGTAAAATATAGATGGTTTGATTTACATCTTCCATCATCGTAGTTTCGGTAAATTCTAATTCTAGGTAATGGGGAGCTAAATTATAAGTTGAGAGGCAATTTTTAACTTTATCAATAAAATCGGGTTGAGAATATTGACTTGCGGATATATTGACGCAACTTGTTAAAGCATTTAAACCATTATCTAGCCATTTACGCGTTTGTTTACAAACGGTTTCTAATATCCAATCACCCAAAGGCACAATTAAACCTGTAGATTCCGCCAAAGGAATCAATTCTCCAGGGGAAACTAAACCCAACTTATGACTCCACCAACGTATCAGAGTTTCCACTGCAATCATTTCACCAGATTGAATATCAACAATGGGTTGATAATAAAGTTGAAATTCGCGAAATTTACCTTCTTCGATAGTACGGCGTAAAGTATTTTCTATAATTCGCATTTCCTTAGGAAATGCTTTTACCTCTGGTTGGGAAGCTGGATTGTTTATAATTGCCGCTTGTCGTTGTAATCTGGTAGTAATTGCAGTTAACAATTCTGCACGAGTAAATGGTTTAGTGATATAATCATCAGCACCCAATTCCATCCCCTGACGAAAATCCCCTTTCGCAGAGCGGGCAGTTAGAAAGATAAATGGCACAGCAGAAGTGTGAAATTTTTCACGCAATTGGCTTAAGACACCAAAACCATCGATTTCTGGCATCATTAAATCACACAAAATCAAATCTGGCGACTCATTCAGAGCTAGAGAAAGACCTATCTTACCATTGGGAGCAGCAATAGCTTCAAAATCTTCAGCTTCTAATAAATCTAGAATATTTTCACGTACTGCTTCTTCGTCTTCGATTACTAAAATTTTAGTCATGATTAACCTCTGGTTGTGAAAAGTGAATTTTTCCTCAAACGATCGCTTCGCCCATGCCGTAGATTGTTCGTAAAATTTATTACTTTTACGATTTTTGTAAAAATCATAGTTGCGCCCTGGTAGATATCTATATACCGTTTTACAATTTATAGCTCTAAATCTATAGCAGTAATATTACTTAGATTACCTGAATCAAATCTTTTAACTGAGTCACAGTACTAGCCAAAGACAGTAGAGTAAAAGTGACATTTATAGCGGATTTCAGTTGGATACAGAATAAACCTCACCCCCTTCCGGGGTGAGGTGTCCCAAAGTATATTGGACTCAAGCGAAAAGCGCTATATATAGCCACCAAAAATAATCTCAATAAATAATATTTATTAACTACTTATTGATAGGCATCAAAATTATCAAAAATTTACTTATATTACGAGTAAATACTGTACTAGGACTTACGCAATTGTCACACAACTCGGGTGGTGCCGTACCCCGAGCACCCTTATTATTACGTTCAATATTAGTGAGTGTACGAGCACCCTACAGCAGAAATGTGCCAGTTGCGTAAGTCCTGTGTACTATTACAATCCAGCAAACCATTCATAACCTTGGTCTTCCCAATACCCTTGGTAAAGCGATAAATGACTAACCAAAGTAACTCTAGTAACCCATTTACTCTGCTTGTAACCAAGTTTAATTGGAGAAGCTAAACGCAAAGGCGCACCGTTATCAACTGGTAAAGATTCGCCATTTTTTTGGTAGGCTAATAAAGTCTGAGGATGTAAAACTGAATTGATATCCCAACTCGAATAGTAACCATCAGCAGATTTGAAATAAGCATATTTTACAGATGATTTAGGCTGTGCTAAAGCCACAAGTTCCTGCAAACGAATGCCACCCCATTGGACGATTGCAGCCCATCCTTCGACGCATACGTGGCGAATAATCATAGAAGTCAACGGCAAGTTTTTAATATCTTTCATACTCAAACTGAGTGGATTTTCAACTTCACCATCAATAATTAAACGATATTTTTCTTGGTTAATAATTGGGGTATACCTATATGTATTAATTATCAATTTTTCCGGTTCTATTTCATGAGGAGAAAATTCCGGTACTGGCGTTTGAGGTTTTAATAATAAAGATTGAAGGTTTTGATTTAGTGGTTCTGAAAGCGTACCTACTAAATCCTCAAATAAAGGAGTTCCGCAACCACCTAAAAGTAGACTTATACTTGATAATCCAGAAATTTGTAGGAATTTACGGCGTGTTAAATCAAAATTAGGTTTCATATTGTTAATGGTTAATGGTTATACCAATTCTGTATGAGGTTGCGCTTAATCGCTCTCAGTCTGGAAGACTGGAGCTATCGAAACAAAGCCCGTCTGCACGGGCTGAATTAGGCGCATCTTTATAAAGAAATGGTATTAGTTGTCAATCATCAGTGTCATCCATTTAATCCGTGTTCGTTTATCGCGATAAATTAAAAACAGTTAACTACTATCAACATCAACCGTGTCTAAAGATGAACCCCCCGTACACCTACACTTACTAGAAAGCTTTGATGCAGGATGGGATGGTTTGAATCTCATTTATGAAATAGAACCACGCAATGAAACGCCTGAAATTAACCTTGCTCAGCATTTTATCATTATTGCTTGTGGTAATTTTCGTGCTAACTATATGCTTAACGGCAGGTGGCATGAAGTGAATTATATAAAGGGTGATATTGCCATTATTCCTGCCAGTCACGGCTTTCCCAAAACACAAATTGACAGAGAAGTTCCTTTACTTGAGTTATTTATTGAACCGACACTTATTACTCCTAGTGTCTGTGAATCTGTGAATGCAGAAGATATAGAGCTAGTACCACAGTTCAATATACGCGATCCTTTAATTGAAAATATCGGTTTGGCATTGAAGACAGAATTAGAATTAAACGGCGCACAGAGTAAATTTTATGCTGAATCAATGGCGATGGCACTTTCAATGCATTTAGTCAGTAGATATTCATCGCGTCAGCCGCCAATTAAACAATATACCGATGGATTGCCTAATTACAAATTAAAAGAAGTTATCAACTATATTCAGGAAAATTTAAGCAAAAAACTTACTCAAGCGGAATTAAGTAAAATTATTCATATGAGTCCCCATTATTTCGCGAGTTTATTCAAGCAATCTATGGGAATGACACCGCATCAGTATGTAATGAAATGCCGGATTGAAAAGGCAATGCAGTTATTATTAAGACGAGATTTGACGATTGTAGAGGTTTGCACAGAAGTTGGTTTTCAGAATCAAAGTCATTTTACTAGAGTTTTTCGTCAGCATATCAAGATGACTCCGAAGGGGTTTCGGGATGGAATTTAGAGATGGGGAGAAATTTATATTGATAATTTGAGAGGAATAGAACAAATTTCGGAATATTAGGCAAGACAGCCATGGGGATAGTTTTCTAAGCTGAGTGCATATCAGTATTTATTGAAAATGAACTGAGCATGATAGATACTAAATTCCCGTTGGAAGAATGGCGAATTGTCGGTTTTTCTGCGTTGGTGGTGGGAACGATTATTACATAAAACAGCGATGGATTATTTATGGTTGGGTTTGCTATTTGAATACGGTTTGAAGCTTTCTAAATCGAATTCTATTGCTTTACCTTTTGTAATTATGCTGATTTTAGCAATGGTATTGAGATTTGTGGCGGGAAGAATGCAGCAAAAATTAGTTTAAATAATTAATATGAATGAAAATCTAATTCCGATATCAACACTTTTTGTGGGAATTAATGGTTTTATTGCCTTTGTACTTTCTTATATTGTGGCAATGGAACGAACAAAAAGAAGAGTTTGGCATGGAGAATCACAAGAAGATGTTATCGTGCAACCAAATTATCTTGAGAAGCCCAATACATGGGCGGCTTTTGTCGAGAATTTAACTCAAAAGCTTGTTGAAAGCAAGGCTAAGGATGACGGTATTTTACAGCGAAAAGTCCGTGCTCATGGTAATTTTAGCGAATACATGCCATTGGGATTAGTATTTATTGTTGCTTTGGAACTGATGAATTCAGCTTCTTTTTTAATCTGGTTTTTAGGAAGTTGTTTAACAATAGCTCGAATTGCTCATGCATGGGGTTTAATTAAAATATATGGTCCTTCTCCTGGTAGAGCTTTTGGCTTTTTTCTGACTTGGTTTGTATATTTAATTGGCGCTGGTGCTTGTGTTTTTTATGGCCTAACAGGTTTAATTTAATAAATTGAAATAGTTAATGGCAACTAGCGATGATTGTCGCGAGGAAACTACTGAAGGTGCCAGACTCGATAAAAGTACTCAATTGATGCACAAGTATATGGATAAAGTAATGTTATTATCTGTGCATCAACCGCACTTTTTTAAAATATTTCTAGAAGTCATATATATGCTTAAACTGCCTGAGGCATTATTTTCCCCTGGGATTATTTCCGGAGTTTTAAAACAAATGATTAAGGCGAAATTCAATGCTAATAACTCGCGGGATCTTTTTTCTACTTCGACAAAAGTAGTTTCCCAGTAAATGTGGACATTAATTAGGTAGAATAACCTTAAACTACACCATTTTGTTTAAACCAATTTTGTAACAACAACCAACCATTTTTAGCATCTTCTTCGCGGTAGCTGGGGCGATAATCGGCATGGAAACCGTGGGGTGCGTCGGGATAAATGACTATTTCAGTTGGAGTTTTAGTATTTTTCAAAGCTTCTCGCATTTTTTCCACCTCACTAACAGGAATACCTTGATCTTTTTCGCCATAAAGTCCAAGTACTGGTGCTTTAATTAAAGGTGCAAGATCGATCAGATTCTGTGGCTGCAAGAGATTATTATTCCCGGCGAATCTTCCATACCAAGCTACACCCGCTTTAAGTTGCCGGCTATGTGCGGCGTACAACCAAACGATTCTACCACCCCAACAAAAGCCGGTAATACCGAGTTTATCTACATCGGCTTTTCGGGAATTATTTGCCCAAACTACCGTCGCATCTAAGTCTGAAAGTACTTGTGTATCGGGAACTTTGGAAACAACTTGACTAATAATTTCTTGAATATCACTTAACTTCGAGACATCTCCATAACGCGCAAAAAGTTGAGGTGCTATCGCCATATAACCCAACTTAGCAAAACGGCGACAAACATCTTGAATATATTCATGTACGCCGAATATTTCTTGCACTACCAACACTACAGGGAATTTATCACCTTGTGCGGGCATGGCGCGGTAAGCGGGAATTACTCCATCTGCAACGGGAATTTTCACCTCACCTGTAACCAATCCAGAAGTTTCTGTTTTGATAACTTGAGCACTAATTGGATATACTGCCATTGCAAAGCCTGCTGTTAAGCTGCCGAGAAGTAATTCACGTCTGCCGAAGTTATTTGGTGTCATATGCTTAAGTATTTATATGATTCATAAAATAATTATCTCACGCAGTCTATAAAAGCTAAGTTTTTAAATACTCCTTCTTTAGGATCGACATAATAATTAGAGATTCCCATTTATCAAAAGTTTTTAGACATTCGCGCAAGCAACCTTCTACAATAAAACCTTCTGATTCATAAAGTTTTTTAGCTCGCATTTTCTATCAAGCCACCAATGATGTGCGGCAAATAGAAATCATTCGTAAAACTTGTCTAATCTGAAGGAATATGGTATCAGTAAAAATACTATATTTATTGTCATTTTTATTAAGGAAATATGAAGTAAACATGAATTGCAAATTAACATCTTTATTCGTAATACCTTTTCTATTTTCTACAGCAATACCCGCAAGAGCGAATCAATCTCGTTTGCTGGACAAAAATGCCGCTTTACAAACCGTAGCTGCGCGGATATTAAATAATAGTCAATATCGTAACATCCGGATGAATTGTCTTTCTTTTGTGACGGTTGACTCTAATGCATCCTTTTTCGATGTTATCGTTCATGAAAAACAAGGTAATGGATGTCCCAGTCTTTCTAATTCTAAACCGATAGTTGAACGTTTCCGAATTAATCGCAACAATTCGAGAATTGAACAATTCGATAAAGAAAGTAATCGTTGGATTGCTGAAAATAAAGTTAAATTAAAAAAAGCAAATGTTCCAATATTTATTGGGGAACTGAATAGAAATCCTCAAGCATTTAATAGTTTTATGCAAGAGAATGTTGGTAAAACAGTTTATCTCGAAATCGTTTTTGGTGAAAATAAAGAGCCAATGGCTTATCGTTCCCAAGAAAGTACACCTTTCTTTGAAGTAGGAGAAAAATCAACAAAACCAAATTCAAGATTTAATACTTATTTTATAAAGCAAGCTGGAAACGGTTATAACTGGGGAAAAGTTACCAATTATGACGATAAAAATCGCAAGCTATCTGGCTTCTTTAAAATTGGAAATCCAAAAAATATAAGTCAAAAATGGACTTCTTTTGATATTAATTTTATATCGCAATAAAAAGTTAGAAGTAAATAGTTAGGAGTTAGGGGTTAGAACTTAGGAGTTAGAACTTAGGAGTTAGGGGTTAGAACTTAGCAGTTAGGAATAACTTTTTTTTAGATAAATTATGATACAAATACAGAGAGAAGAGAAGAAGAAAACAATTTGAAGTTTAGGTCGTTAACCCAAGCTCTGTTAATACAGGTAGAGTACTAGAATTTATACTGTTTTGAAATAAAAACCGCAGACGTAATACTAAGCTGCTGTGCATTTATAATGGATGACAGGTTATCTACCACTAAATAACAATAGACATGTTTGAAGAAAACCAACAAGGAAACCTAAAATACCACCTAAAGTGACAATGGCTTGTAACTCATTTTTGACAATTCCTTCGATGGCATTTTCTAAATCGGCGGGTGATGTTGATTTAATTCTAACGATAATTACTTGGTCAATTGATAAAATAGGAATTGCTTGAGCAACAATTTTTTCTAAATCTCTTTCTAAATAACGTTCTAAAAGTAAAGCTAATTCTTTACTCACTATTTCTAAAGACGAATTCATTACCTGTGAGTTACTCAAACGGTTTAATAATAAACTCGCTATTTTCTCCCAATCTAACGAGTTACTGAAACCTTCTAATAAATCACCACCGCGCGTTTGTATATAATGACGAACGCTGTCTCCCGTGGTTTTGCGTAATTGACGAACTGTACCCATTGGTAAGTTTTGTAAAGACACGTTTTGCAGAATGTTACGAATGCGATCGCCAACTTGTAAGTCTTGAGTTAGTTCATTAATACGAGCGTTGGTTGCGTCTTTTTCATCCAAGCAGTAGGTACGTAAACGAGTTAAGCTGTTGCGTAAACCAAAGAGGTTGGCTACTACCCAATATGTACCGCTAGTTCTTTCGCGGAAGCTCTCATCAATGGTTTGGATTGTGCGGTCTGTGAGAAAATCAATTATAGCTAAACGAATGGTATCTGCAGGTAAAACAACTTGCAGTAACCAGTCAGCTAAACGTGAAGCTTGAACGTCAGTAAGTTGGAATTCTAATAGTATTTGGTCAAATATTTGGTCGATTTGCGCTTCTAAAAAATCTTCTCGTCGCGCTAAAACTTTAAGCAGACGGGGTAAAGATTCCCCAAGTAAATCTTTGAGAATTCCTGCGAGGATTCTAGTCGTTTTCTGCTCTTTATCATCTTTAATTTGGTCGATCGCCATTTGCAATAACCAAAGAATTGCTGACTCTACTCGTTTTCTTTCTAACAAGCGTCGTGCCAGATTCTGTAATTCTTCCGGTGTAAGCAGCGACTGCATGATCGTTTTAGAAACGTTTTTAGCTAAACGCTCTTGATTACGGGGTATTAATCCCGGTGTAAATGGAAGCTTTTTCCCACCAATATAAATTGCTCGGTAAGGACGAAATAACATTTTTATGGCTAAATCGTTAGTGAAATAGCCGATAATTCCACCTGCTACGGGGGGAGTAATATACAACCAGAGATTAGAAAAATCCACGAACTTAAATTTGTTAGTTGTTAGCTTTTAGTTGTTAGTTGTTAGTTGTTAGGATTTAATAATCAACAGATTTACTAAATATCGAATCAGTTAACTATGAAAAATAGTTGTAAGAAATAAACAATTTACGTTATAAGGAGTTATGAAAATAAATGGTAACTTCTGAATGTTGAATCCTAATCACTGACGACTAACCGTTTAATTTTTTGTGACTACCAGTACTCCCATCATACCGTTTGCGATGGGATAATGTAGCGCATTTGCAAAACCAACTTCACGAGCTTTCTTGACTTGCTCTCTACCAGAGGGAAAGCGTTCTAAACTAGGATTAATATAAGCGTATTCTTCTTTTAAGCCCATTTGACTGGCTGTAGGAACCACCAGATTATCCAAATACCATTGCTGAAAAGCACGCATCATAGTATTTTCAGGACGATGAAAATCTAAGATTGCTCCCTTTGCTCCCGTTTTCAAAACTCGATGTAATTCTTTCAAGCAAGCGGAAATATCTGTAACGTTTCTTAATCCATAACCCATTGTAGCGGCATCAAATTGACAATCGTCGAAAGGTAATTGTAATACATCAGCTTCGAGCCAAGTAATTGAGGGAGTTGGGTAAGAGATTTTGCTTCTTTGTTTGGCAACCTCTAATAACTCCGGGGAAAAATCTATAGCGTATACCTTGCCGGAGATTCCGATTCTACGTGCCATACGGAAAGCCAAGTCACCACTGCCACAACATAAATCGAGGCAAGTATCACCCGTCTTGGCCTCACTCCATTTTACCGTCATTTCCTTCCATATCCGGTGTTGTCCAAGACTCAACCGATCGTTCAATTGGTCGTAAACTGGCGCAATACGGTTAAAAATGGAGCGAATTTCAGACATATGAGTTAATCAGTGAGCGGTGAGGATTTTCACCCGGAGGGTGTGACTCTTCTATTATCAGCTATTAGTTACCAAGGGTAACCACTATTTCCAAATAGTAATCTTATTGCTAACGTGATAAATGCTCACTGCTCACTGCTCACTGTTCACTGTTCACTGTTAACTGTCATAATGGGCACAATTAAGTATAAATGCTAGTATTTGCGCGGAGAAGTGAATCAACTTAAGTTCATCTTCTCGTAAAGTACAGGGTTTTTTCCATTGTAGCGATAGCACTGCGGTAACTTGATTTGCGTGAGTTATTGGCATAACCAAATGTGCTTTTGTATTTGTATCTGAATAATGAGCGACTTCTTTGAATTGAGCATCTTTAGTTGTATTTACGCAAACTTTCATTTGCTTAGTTGTAATAGCTTCTTGGGTTAATAGATCTTTATCCAACCAATTTTCTAATATTTCATCTTGGCTAAAAGTACCGTAAGTAGAAGTCAAACTATTGTTCTCTACTAATTGAAGAATACAATTATTAGTAGCGAAAGTTTTCCCATAGATAGCAGCAATTGGTGCCAGACTTTCCTCTACACTAGAAACTGTCTTCGTAACCTGTACTGACGAAGTTAATAATGCCATTTGCAAATTTGCACGACGCAATTCTTCAGTACGCTGCTTTAATAAATCATAGGTTTGAGCAGCACGTTGTACAACTCCTTTCAGTTCTTCGGGGTCCCAAGGCTTGGTAATATATCTATATACTTGTCCGGCATTAATAGCTTCTACAAGATCCTCAATATCGGTAAAACCAGTCAAAATGATGCGTACCGTATCGGGAAATTGAGGTAAAGTTTTGCTAAGAAATTCAGTACCCTTCATCTCCGGCATTCTCTGGTCGGAGATAATTACAGCAACTTCTCCTTCGTCAGCTAAAAGTTGTAAAGCATTGTTTCCGCTATCTGCTTTCAAAACTTGAAAATCACGGCGAAATGTTCGATACAACAAATCCAGATTATCTGGTTCGTCGTCTACTACTAAGATTTTTTGTTTTTTACGTCTTTCTGAAGTCATTAACTGGCCAAGAATGTTATTTAGCTCGGGAATGGGATTAGTCATATATTTATTCCTTTACATCATATGTGCTTTTTTATATTTGATACAAATCTAAAAAGGTGAATCGTTTTTTCTATAAATGTTTTAATGACTGATTAAAAAAAGTTATTCTATGATTCAAGTGCGTTTGTATTACCAGAAAAAATACGGTGTTTAAACAGAACAGTGTATAGTGGATTATTCCTTAGTAACTCATAATTTTTATTCGCGGTAGAGTATTCACCTCAATACTTAAGTCTACTTTTTTTACTTTCTGTATTATTCACAATAAATTCTGTAACTATATGTTTTCTCTAGTTAGATAGTTTACCGTTACAGCATAAAATAACTTTACTGCTGCACGTTCAAGCTAAGTTATGACAGATTTACCACCCAAACCTCAAAATCCTGAAAATGAACCAAATCGAGAACTAGCCCAAGAATTATTGCGAAAACTAAGGCAAAAAGAAGGAAAATGGGTGGAATGGGGACAAGCTTGTGCTTATCTGCAAAAAGCTGGTTACAATCCTCAAGAAATTTTTGAAGCTACAGGTTTTGAACCAATTCAGCAAAATCAAGTTATTGTTGGCTCTCAAGTTTACAATTCTTTAGTCAAAGGTGGTGCCTCCGAGGAAGTGCAATCCCATTATTCACAACGAGGAAGCGATGTTTTATATGAACTACGCTTGCTTACCGAAGAAGAGCGTGCAAGTGCTGCTGAGCTTACCTTGAAGCATAAAGTAGATGCAGATGAAGTTAAGGAAGTAGCCAGAGCAATCAAAGATTTTTCCCGCTTGCGTAACTTACCTGAAGGGTTTTCTGCACATCCGGGAGATGCAATTGCTTATCAAACTTGGAAACAAGCGCGACAAAAATCCGATTTACAAATGCGATCGCGTTTTATTGCTAAGGGTTTAAAGTATGCCCATACGGATACGGCACGGAAAAAAATCGAACAGTTATTGACCGATTTTACAGTTGTTCCTCAACGCCCTGCACCGCTGTTACCCTTCTACCGTTTGGAATCCGATGCGGAAATGTCTCGTGTAGTTCCGGTGGTAGGCGAGTTACCCCTGACACCAGATGATTTGAAAGCGGTTCCCATTATCACTGAAGAGGGGCCATTTAATATGGTGAAATTTGAGGGTGCTGCTGCCTGGGTACCGTTACCAGGTTGGCAAGTAGTATTAAATGCCGAAGTTCCGGTAGTAATATTATGTAGAAATGATAAGTTTCCCAATCAAGAGCAAAATGTTCCACAACAAGTAATGGTAGCGATAGATCGTGCTCAAAGAAAATGGGATTCTGGCAGTTATTTTGTGGTGGATAATTCCGGAGAATTAGATTTTCAATGGTTTGAAACTGAACCCGATATAGACTTATTAGGAAGAGTAATTGTGATTGTCTAGCCGAAGAAGATTTTGGATGAGGAGTTTACTAAAGATTCTTGGCAAATTGATGAGTGAACAATGAACAATGAACAATTATCAATGAATAATTAACAGTTAGGAGTTAGGAGTTAGGAGTTAGGAGTTAGGAGTTTTGAATTTTGACTTTTGAATTCTCCCCTTCTCCCCACCTCTAAATTCTACTGTTGTGGAATTCTAACGAATTTACAATCATTTGTAGTTTCGCACTTTACTTGCACTAGTACACTGATTTGTGCATCGTTTTCGATAATGTGGCGATCGCCATTTTCAAATTTGAATTTTCCTGCTGCACCTTTGACGACGAAATTCTCTGCGGATAAAACATTTTGCAGCTCTTGTGCCGTTGGTTTTTTACCATCCTTTATGATGCGTCGTAAACCTTCGACAATTACCATTGTCGCATCATATGACATTGCAGTATGCCAGCTGAGTTTTTTAGTATCCCAAAGTTTTACAGCATTCCTTTCAAATTCGCTTTGATTAGATTGATTCTGAAACCAAGGAACTGCAATTACGAGATTTCTGGCGTTTTCACCTTCTCCATACAAAGAGTCTCCACCTAAAAGTGTCAGATTGAAATCGTTACTTTTATTTAGAATATCCAAAATTTGATTAAATCTTTCATCAGTTGGTGGAGCAAGTACTAGTATACTTACTTGTTTTTCAGATTTTTGTAAGCATTCTTCTGGATTTAAACTGCTATCAATCTTGCACTCTACAACATCAATCAATTTACCATCTATTTCTGATGATTCCAGTTGCTTTTTCAATTCTTGACGAAAATTTTTACTGTATTCACTATTTTCATTGTAGACAATAGATGCTTTTTTCTTACCTCGTTTGACCATATAATCAACTAAATTTTTAATTGTAATTTCATCATTGGTAGCTGTGCGGAACATATATTTATTCAAATTAAGTCCGTATTGTTTCTCAGCCGATATTCTCACCGCTGTACTCGTAGGAGAAACCACAACCATATTGTTTTCATAAACTTTTCCAGCTTCAACAGTAGCGTCGCTAGAATAATGACCAACTACTGCTAAAATGTCTTTCTCATCAACTAATATTTGAGCGACTCTGGAAGACTTATTTGGTTCATTATAGTCATTAACAATAACTACTTGTAACATTCTGTCTTCAATTCCACAATTTAAGTTAATTTCATTCTGAGCTTGGGCAACTCCTTGCAATATTTCTTGATTAATTTGATTTCTTAAGCCAGTAATTTTAGGAGCAATAACAGCAATTTTCAGAGGATTCGGATTGTCACTCTTGCACTTTTTTCTATTACCTGTAGTTGGAGCCGGAAGCCGATCTATTTCTGAAGCTTCCATGGAAACAGCATTATTAAGATAAATCAGGGTTTCTGGGTCGTTCGGATTTCTTTGAAGAGATTGGTAAAATAATATAATAGATTTTTCATACTTACCTTCGCTAAAAGCTTCTATTCCTTCTCTTTTTAATCTATTCGATTTGGAAGTAATGAGAATTCTTTCTCCCCAACTAAAGTCATCTCCTAAATCTTTTAAGATAGTTTTTGAATTAGGAGGAGTTTTTTGTAAATTGTTCTCCGATATTTTCGTCTCAGAAGGATTATAATTTTTTCCAATATTTTGATCGATCAAACTAAAAGAAATAAACGCGATCGCCGCAATAAAGCTGAAGGAAATTCCCGCTAAAAGCGCTATCTTATTGTCAAAAATCGACTTTTTAGCCCAAACAAAAGGACGTGCGGCGGGATTTTGACAAATTACAGGTAACCAAGAAGCACATGGAAATTTATCTTCCATCCATTCAAGACGTTGACGTGCATTTCGTACCGCTAAATACAAAGAATGTCCTTGGGAAAAATCTTCTAGAAAGTATTGTAGAAATTGTCGCGCAACCTCATCAGGTACAGGCTCTCGCATAACAATCATTTGCGGAACTTTTACACCAATTAATTCATCCGCCAAACCCAAACCATCGCAGGAATTAAATATTGCTAATTTCAAACCATTTTGAACTGCAATTCTTAAAGCATTTCTTAATCTTGTTAGAGAAATACTCTCACTGTCGTTAATTTGAATTTCTCCGCTATTAAATTCCTCTCCAGAAGAACTATGTCCCGCAAAAAACAGTATATCCCAATGTTGCTCCCACAAACTCCTACTTAATTCATCTTTCTGGGGTTGCTCTAACCAAGTAACTGTTGCTCCCCGACGACGTAATTTGGTCATTAACTCTCTATCTGAAGTTAAATCTAATCCTTCACTGCCGCCAAAAATAGCCAAAATTTTCACGGGGCGTTTTAGAGATTCACTCGGAGGTGCATACTCTGCACTTAAAGCAAATTCAGCATGGGTACGGTTGTTAAATAATTGCCATAAATGCCAAGGAAGCTTTTTCAAGTAGATATTTTTAGTATCAACAATTACTCTTACTGGTTCCTTTGGATGTGTTTTTTCTTCTATTCTTACTTGTAATTTTTCCCAGGAAAGTTGAGCAAACCATTGTTTCAAATAACTTTCAAATCTCTCTCTGGCAAATTTTTCATCATCAACTACACAAAGATGAGTAACTTGAGCTTCGGGTATATTGATTTGTCTAATAGTTTTACCCAACTTGCAGTATTTACTTTGCCAATCTTCATAAAAGCGAGGAATATCAGGTGCCCGAGTCAAATTAAGCTTGATTTTATGGTGTATTTTACCATCTTCACCAATTTCGAGTCTTACAGGAAAACCTTGTTCAAAACTGCCTTCGTCAATATTCAGTACAACTAATTTGCTCATGGCGGTTGAGGAGATCGGTTTTTTGAAATTTAGTTTAATTTGTTACAGTAACTATACTGAAAATCTCACATATACTAATATTCCATTTTACGATAAGACTTTTGAAATATTGCGTTGTCTCCATAACAAATGTAGAGACGTTGCATTGCAACCTCTCTACATGGGGAAAATATAAGCATTTTCAGTTGATTTCAATACATTCGGATACCCCATTGCCCTGGAGAGGGGAGAGGTTATGAATCTCGAAGATAATTAAACAACAAAGCTTTCAGTAATATTAGCATCGCCTAAAGCAACTCGAATATTAAACCTATCTCCTAATTCGGCGGTGAATTTAAACTGAATATAGTTATCTTTATTTCTAGATTGCACCGTAAAAAAGGTGTTTCCTGTTGCATCTAAACCGCTAAGTTGTAAATCTTGGGGAAGATGAGTGCTCTCGCTTAGAGGATATGCTCTAATTAAAATCGCCATGGTTTCGTCGGCTTTGGGTAAAATTGCAACCATCAAAGCAACGGCATTTTTACCAAAGTGCATGCCGAAATCAATCGCTTTTCTTATGCCAGCAGCGGGATTTTCTGGATTTATTTCCCACAGCAATTCAGCAGCTTTCCAGCGAATTTCTTCGTTATTGGTATTTTCTAATAAATGAATTAAAGCTTTTTCGGAATCTGAATCAACTTGATTTATCTCATTTTGAGTAGAATATAAGTGCGCTACAGCATCTTTATTATTGTCAGATTTTGAATTTTCAGAAGAAATATTCGCGAATACAAAAAGAGGCTTATTTGCTTGTTCTCCGATTATTTCTTCAATATTTCGCCAACCTTCGTCAATAATATTTTCCAACCATTGATTTAACTGCACTACGGTTTGATGAGAATGTAAGGCTTCAAGTAAATTATCCAAAGATTCTAATTCTTCAATCTTAACAAGAGTGTTGTTGACTTGTGGTAAGAACCCTAATAATTTTCCTTGTTTATAGGCTTCATCAAACTGCACTACAACATAACCGATGCGGTTATTTCTCACATCTTCGGGAAAGTAACAAGTATCCGAGCCTATCTTTATCGAACGACATTCCAATTGTCCCTTTCCTGGTAAATTCAAATCAGCAATATTAGTACTGACTCTGGCAACGGCATTCCAACTATGACTCTGTTTTAATGAAGTTGCTACATCTAACATTTGTAAATAGTTATTCGTTACCAATACTGCTAATGTATTATGGTAGACTTGCTCTATTTTTTCAGGATTAGATTGCTCTTGGGCAAATTGCCTTGCTTTATTTCGGTTCGCTTCAGTAATGGGAATGGAAATAGTTATTTTTTCGGTTGATAAGCTCATAATTAATTACTCTAGGATAATCTTTGCTATGTATCTATATATCCTTGTGCTCTACCAAAAGCTAATAGGCAAGGAAAACATTTGTGGTTGTAAAAATGATTGAGAGTACTTTCTCTTCTATCAAACTTTTCGGCTAATTCACGCCAAGTTTTGGCATCTGGCGGTAATTTAAACTTAAGCAATACTTGACAGTTAATATGCGGAGATGAACGAACGTGAAGATCCCGTAATTCACTACCTTGTGTTTCAATCCATTCTAGAGTTTCTTCTAAAATTGGTGGCACTTTATCTGGTGCAGGTAAATTATCTATTGGATCTATTTGATTCGATTCTTCATCTTTTGACTTAGTTACTCTAGTTTTCTTCTCTTTAGCTATTTCTTGACGAATATCTAACAGCCTAAACTTTAGATAAGCGTTAAACCAAGTCAATAAATTCGCTTGAGACGCATCATAATTATGAATATTTTTGCAAAACCAAAACCAAGTTTTCTGCAATGCATCTTCATAATATTCCGGTAGTATATCCCCACCATGCCAAATTTTTCCAGATTGCTGCATCTGATAAATCAACCGATTTAACAATCGCTGACGCTTTAAACTACCATTTGGATGCCGACGCATTTCTGCTACTAGCTTATCTAATTGTTCGTATAAATCTTCAGAATATGTCATATGCTCATATGTAACTGAAAAACGATTGAGATATCGGGGGTTGTTTTAACACAATTGCTCCATGATTTTGAATTTTCCGCTTTATTTGCTTGTCTGGTATTATTCCAAAATCTACCGACATCTTTACAAAACTTTACATTTTGGCGGTAAAATTGCAATACACTTTTCTGCAAAGAGTTTGTGTTTTGAAATACAATTACTCGTCAGAAATAATCATCAAGGGTTTGTAGTTGGGCTTTAGCCCTTCTTAATCCCAAAATATGATGCGCTCAAGCGCTACTACGTTAGCGAAGCGTGTCCGTACGGGAGGTCGTCCCGAAGGGACTTAAGGACATACATTGTTACCCATCAGAATTAATGGGATCGAGTAATAATACTGCATTTCATTAACTAGGACTGGTTTTTTGTTCCCGAAACTATGTAGATACGTGTTAGCTAAGCGTGCCCATAGGGCATAATTTCACGTCTAACTATTACACCGATAAAGTTGATAAGGAATTCCAATGCGATAATGCTGCTCGGTATCAATATTGCAAGATAATTGAGAGACTTGAGTTTTCTGGGGATAATCGCGTCGTCTTCTTCCGGGAGCAAATATCCATAAATTGAGTTGAGAAATATTTTGATTGGGTAGTTGGGAAAGCTTTTCAAAGATAAATTTAAAATCGGATGATTGATTTAAAAATCCAAATTTAGAATATTTAAAACCAGGATTATTGCTATTTTTAAATATTTGGGTTTCATTTTCTAAAGCCAAAGCGAAACTCAAACCTAAAGCGACATCTTGATAATTACTATATGCCATTATAGCCATGACGGGGACGGAAGGTTCTTGATAAATATTTTGCGCTACTTGTTTAGGTAAGTATGGTTTATGAAAAGCTAAGTTGTAAACAACGAAAATACAACTGATAAAACCAATAAGTAAAATAATTAATAGCGATCGATTTTGAAGATGTTGCTCCTGAGGAAAACTATTATTGTCGCGAATCAAACTAGCTGTAATTAAAGCGCTGAAGCTGGGATAATAAACAAAGTTGTAACGCGGTGCAACTGTAATATCTTTGCCGAGTATGTAAGAAATCGTGAATATTCCTAACAGTACTAAAGCTGTAAAATTTAATAAAGTTAGTGTGGATAAACGAGTGTGTGGTTCTTGTAATAACAATTTTGCTCCTCGAAATACCTTCCATCCCAACCAACCCGTAAATAACAACATTAGTAAAGCACAAAGAATTACTATTGGTAAAGGCTGATGTTCTACGGGTAACATAATTACCATTACAACCCAACTAATCAAAGTTTGATATAACGGTTCAATGTTTTGGGGAGTCGGTAACCAACTGGTTTCGGAACGGTTTAAATGATTTTGAATTATCCCGAACCATGGAATTAAACTAATTACAACTGTACTCGTAGATAAAATTAATGCTAGACCAACTTTTCTGACATTAAGAGTTTTTACCTTTCTCCAAGCGATTAGGAATATAGTTCCAACTTGAGCGATAAAAGCAATAATGCAGAAATAATGAATATAAATAGCGATAATATTAATAATTGTCCATGTCAACCAAAGCCAAATTTTGACTTGCTGACGTTGAAAAATATCTTGCTGAATTTGTATAAGCGCTAACATTGATAAACCGATCGCCAGCATCGGTAAAGTATAATGTCGGGCTTCTTGAGATAAATAAACCGCAAAAGGCGAAACAGCTACAAAAGCAGCACCCATTAATCCGGCTTTTCGGGAAAAGGCTAATCGATTGAGAAAATATATCGCTACAACCAAGCCAACACCAAACCATACAGATGGCGATCGCAACTTACTCACCCAATTTTCTCCTAGAGGATTCAGCCATCCCAAAAAGGCGTACATACCACAGAAAAATAGCGGTGGGTGGGTAGACTCAGTAGCGATATTTTGAGCAACTTGAGGACAACTTACCCCAGTTTGATAACTAAAAACATCTCGTAATTGTTCTAAAGGAAATATTACATCCAAAGGGATAGAACTGTAATTTTTACCTAAACTAAAGATAGCAGTGATGACTTCATCCATCCACAAAGGTTTAAGTTCCAAATTCCAAAAGCGCAAAACAATCGCCAAGGCAATTACAAAAGTTAAACCCAAATAATGTAAATTAAGCTTTATTCTTGTCATCATTTAATTACTAGGTAATTGAGAAAATAACTTGTCCGCACAAATCAATCTCAATATTTTTTTAAGATAGAAAATCTACAGTCTAAATTCTCATATGTCAGACGCTAATTCCACCCATCGAGTGCCAGAAAATCCTTTGTCAGTGCCACAACTGCCAACTTTGCATACATCGAAGTCGCGCGATACTTTGATTGCAAATATCCGTAACTCTTTGCGATCTGGACAACAACAAATGGCTGACTGGAAAAGTGGCCCCTTAGCAGTGTCTGCAGTTCCCGGTGCTGGGAAATCTACAGGAATGGCGGCTGCTGCGGCTATTGCAATTGCCCGTCAGTACCAAAATAATAACTCTGTACGTCCAAGAATTCGTCGTCAAGGGAACCCGTCGGGTGCCCGTCAATTAGTAGTTGTTACCTTTACTCGTTCTGCTGCTGCTAATATTAAAGCCAAAATCCGTAAATATTTAAGAGAACAATTATCTTTACCTCAAACGGGTTTTGTGGTATTTACCCTACACGGTTTAGCCTTAAATATTGCCAGCCGTCATCGCCAATTATCCGGCTTAGAGCTAGATTCTGTCACCTTAATCACCCCCAATCAAAGTCATCGTTTCATTCGCACTGCAGTAGAGAAATGGATTGCTAACAATCCCAGATTGTATGCTCAATTACTCGAAGGGATTCAATTTGATGGAGAAGAAACAGAAAGATTGCGCCGTCAATCGGTTTTACGCACAGAAGTATTACCGGAATTAGCAATGACGGTAATTCATGAAGCCAAAAGTTCGGGAATAACACCCCAAGATTTGCAGCAATTAAGTCAGCAAAGCAGGGATAGATATGAAATCTTGAACATCGCCACCGGATTGTACGAACAATATCAAATTTTGATGCGCGATCGCGATTTTATTGACTATGACGACATGATATTAGCAGCATTGCGAGTATTGGAAAATGAAAGCGCTAGAAAAATCGAACAAAATCAAGTTTTCGCCGTATTTGAAGATGAAGCACAGGATTCTAGTCCCCTTCAGACTGAGTTATTGGAAATATTAGCGAGGGAAGGGGGAGAGGAGCCACTGCGTTGCGGAGGTTCCCTCCGTTGTAGCAAGTGGCGT
>ERZ1740059.284-NODE-284-length-28508-cov-8.717921_pt1 | contig 28508 bp, 28 predicted proteins | sample MGYA00581744_ERZ1740059 | MGnify/ENA primary metagenome ERZ1740059 (study PRJEB43018, sample SAMN04849738) | marine metagenome | isolation source: floating plastic debris | place: Pacific Ocean | collected 2008-08-28 | study: EMG produced TPA metagenomics assembly... | reverse complement strand
TTTGGTATTTTCAGCTTACTCAACCCCTCCTTTTCCTATCCCGTACTGACGTTAGCTAGGGAATTAGCCTAAGCCTATCGAGACTCATTGCATGCTACGGGAAGTACACGTAAAACTTTAAGACTTAGCCTGTCGCTCCAGCCAGCCACGCATTTTGCCGGGGTTTAACAACCCATAGGGATCTACTTGGGCCTTAAACGCTACTTGGGTTTCGTTGATTTCTTTACGACCACCGTCTTCCAAAATGTAGGTGTGTGGGTTAGCAATAAACGCTCCCTGGGTTTCGTGGTAGCGAATAATCTCATTGAGTCGGTCTTCGGTGGTATAGCGCACCAGCTGTAGGGCGGCTGGACAAACCTGACCATGGACCTTAAAGAACTCCAAATGCATGAGTACCTCATCGCCAAAGTGATGATACATGTGCTCTACTAGCTTGAGGTCTGTGTCGTAGGGGAACAGGGTTTGCAAATAGGTAAGGCTAGGGTCTACATTCCTGGCATGGAGCGTAGTGTGGTTCCAGGTAAATTCTGCTAGGGCGGCTCCTTTCTTAGCTTCCGCAGCCGTTTTTTGATAGGTGACTGTGCCACCAAATTCTTTGATGAGTTCGCTAAAGGGTTCTAGCGATGACTCTGCAATCATGACTAGGGCCGCGGTCTTTTCTTCTGGTAGAGCGTTCTGCAAGGCGGCAAAGTAGCTGGGGATAGGCCAGGCGTGGATGCTAATCAATTTTTTAATAATGCCGTCCGCCTCGCCCAGGGTATAGCCAAATCGGGCTGCGGTCATAAAGTCATCAAAGGTGACAATTATTTCGGCCCAGGGGTAGGCAGGACCCAGAGGAATTTCGAGTTCGGTGATGATGCCGTTGGTGCCGTAGGCGTGGTTGACCTTTTGCACCTCGTCACCCCGCAGCTCTAGGATGCGGGGCTCATCTTCCATGGTGACTACGCGGACTGCATGCAGGTTGCCACGATCGGCCAGCTGACCGTAGGTAATGGAGCCAATGCCGCCGCTGCCACCACCGATAAAGCCGCCAATGGTGGCGGTACGATAGGTGGAGGGCGCCATGCGAATTTCCCAACCTTGTTCGCGGGTAATTTTATCAATGGCAGCTAATTTGGCCCCGGCTTGCACACAGGCTAGCCCTGGCTTGACCCATTTCACCCGGTTGAGCTGGCTGAGGTCCATAATCACGCCGCCTGCCAATGGAATGCACTGGCCATAGTTGCCGGTGCCGGCCCCTCGGACTGTTAGGGGTGTTTTTGTGGTTACACAGGCCTGGGCTATCTGTATCACCTCTGCTTCGGTTTTGGGCCGCACTACCAAATCAGCGACTTTGTCGTCTAGCTGGGCGGTGAGAACGGGGCTGAAGTAGTAATAGTCTTTGGAGAGTTTGGCGATTTGGGTTGGGTCTTGAATCAGGTCGAGATCTTTGAGCAGTGGGAAAATGGAGTCAGACATTTAGGGGTGGCGGCGCAAGTAGTCGTTAGGTTGAATCTGGGTGACGGAGCCTGAAGACAACCGTAGGAGTAGTGTGGCAAGAATTCTCGGGTGGATCAAGCTCAGCTGCAAAAATAAAACAGCGACGAAGACCGTCGCTGTTTCAAATGCTCTATGCAGTTTTCAGACGGATTTTTGGGTTAGCTCAATGTGGTCAGTGCTACGCAGGATAGCAAACCAGCCACAATGTAAAACACGCTCACTACTTGAATTTCTGACCAGCCAGATAGTTCAAAGTGATGGTGCAAAGGAGCCATCTTAAATAATCGCTTGCCCTTGCCATCAGGACCTTTGGTGGCTTTGTAGTAGCCCACCTGCAAAATCACAGACAGGGTTTCAGCGACAAACAGCAGGGTAATGATTAGCAGGGCAAACAGATGACCGCTCAGGATACCGACGGCAGCTAGAGCCCCGCCCAGGGCCAAAGAACCCGTGTCACCCATAAATACTCGAGCCGGGTTGCGGTTGTGGGTTAGAAAACCGACGCAGGCACCGCTCATGGCTGCACAGAAAATCATTAGCTCTGGGTAGTTGGGAGCAATCAGTGCGCCCAGACCCAGGAGTGCGATCGCACCCGTACCACCCATCAACCCATCCACACCATCGGTCAGGTTGGTGGCATTGCTCTCAGCAACCATGGTGAACCCGGCGATAGGCCAGAACAGGATGCCAAGGGGTAGAAAAATACCTAAAGGAAGAGAAACATTGGTGATTTCAGCCGGTTGGCTAGTCATTGCCCAGGCACAGAAGGTAATGGCAAAGCCGATTTGTAGCGCCAGCTTCATTTTTGGGGAGATGCCCTTGTTAGAACGACGCTGCAGTACCTGCCAGTCATCAATCCAACCGATAAAACCATAGGCCAGGGTCAACGCACAGACAGCCACGGTGTTCATGTCACCACCTGAGGCAATGATGGCCACTAGCAGGGCAACAGGTACAAAAAAGATTCCTCCCATGGTGGGAGTACCTGCCTTTTTCAGGTGGGCCTTGGGGCCTTCCTCACGAATAAACTGTCCAGCCTTGAGTCGTTTTAGCACTGGCACAACGACATAACCCATGAGGGATGCGCCGATAGCCGATAGCAAAAACGGCATTAGCAGAGTTGACTGGGTTAACCAGTCACGCCCTGCCCAGGTATCTAAAGCCGCTGCCAAACAGGATAGGGCTCCCATCAAGAGCATTGAAAGGCCCGTACCTGTTAGGGCCGTTGCCCTAGAGGTAAAGAATTTAGCATCCACAACTCACGTCCTTCACACACCACACACTTCAAGCGTTTAGCCCCACTTTCCGTACAGAACTATCTGTACATAAGGAGTACTAACAAAACTAAAAAGACCTCACCGTTTGATTCTCTAGCTAATTCTGCTGAAAGTCTAGGAATCCAGGCTACAAAATCACTAAGTATAAAAACTTATGTTCTAATGCAGCCCGATTGAACTGAAAATCTAATCGTCGGCGTTGCTGATCCTCGGGATGATTTTATCTGTCAGATGCTGTGCTGTCGCATCGTTAACCGATCGGTTCATCCTCTAAATCAGCAACGGCTAATCGTCGGAATCGCTATTGCTGTTGTCAGGACTGGACGAATTGTCGTCCGAATCGTCGAAGCTAGCGTCATCGCTACCCATTAGATCGGAGATTTCTTCGCCATCAGCTTCGTCACGCACTTTTTCCGCTGGTTCACGGGGAATCAGGCGACCTGTGTTTTCTAACCACCTGAGGATAGAGGAGTCGCCGCGCTCAGGGATAACCATCGCATGTTGCTTGCGAGGGATTTGTCGGACGGAGGGATTGTATTTAGTCATACGCGTTTGTGGTTGAGACTTAGAGCTAGGTGAATGGCTACTGACGTTATGGTCTAAGGTCAGGATAGGTTCACTCACCGTAATGGCTAACCTAGGTTTTTCTACGCAGAGAGTGTGTAACTCTGCATCAAAATATACAGTACTTCAGAACCCATCATGAATGCTGATGGCCTGTGGCTAAATACTGCGCATTTACTACCATGCCATGCCAATAAAGTATGAAAGCATGCTGATGTCAAGTCTCTAATGATAATAATTTGCTAGCTCTTGAAATAGGCGGCGGTATGGTTAGGTATCTGTTTGCTTAATCCTTACCTGCTACTACCCATCCTATGGTTCAAAAAACTGACCTTTTAGATGCGATCGCACCCACAAATCGTGGGTTACTGACGTCCCCTGAGCAAAACCAAGACATCCTCACCAAGGTTGCCCGACTCGAAGCTCGTAATCCCACCCCTAACCCCCTGGGTGCGCTCGATCTGTTGAATGGAAATTGGCAGCTTCTCTATACCACCAGCTCCGAGCTACTCGGCATTGATCGGTTTCCACTGTGCTCATTGGGCAACATCTACCAGTGTGTGCGGGTTGAGCAGCAGCGTATTTATAATTTGGCCGAAGTCCAGTCGGTCTTAGGCGGTTTGGTGTCCGTGACCGCGACCTTTGAACCTGTTTCAGAAAAGCGAGTAAATGTCCGGTTTGACCGCGCTATTTTTGGGTTGCAATCTACCTTGGCGTATCAGGACCCCAACCAGTTTATTGAGGCGATGCAGCAAACCGATAAGTTCAACCTGCTAAAAGGTATTGACTTTACCATCAGCTCCAACCGTGACCCCGGCTGGCTAGAGATTACCTATCTAGACAATTCCATGCGCATTGGTCGAGGTAACCAGGGCAGCGTCTTTGTTCTACGTAAGGTGTAGGCACCACGTAAGGTGTAGGCACCAAGTAAGGTGTGGGCACCAAGATTTACTCCGTCAGGCTGTGCCTGCTTTCATCGTTCCGCTCCATGCTGTCTCTCTATGTCGTTGCCCGTTATCTCCTTATCTCAGGCCCATCTAACCTTGTTAGAGTCCTGTCCGCGTCGGTTTCAGTACATCTTTAACCAATCCTTGGCGGTGCCCCCCAAACAAGAAGGGCAAGAGGCGGCGTTGTGGGGCAGTCAGTTTCACTTACTGATGCAGCAGCAGGCCTTGGGTATTCCCATCGATGTGATGTCGGGGGCCCATGGGGACATGCTCACAAAAGTGGAGGCCCTACGTCATCAGGCCCCTCAATTATTTCACCCAGGACCTGATGAACGTCTGCGCCAAAGTGAGCACCAGCGAACCCTGGCGTTCAATGGCTACCTCTTTACGGTGATTTATGACTTGGTGGTACTAACGGATAGTTCGGGGTTGATTGTGGATTGGAAAACCTATCTAAAACCGCCGCCGCAGAAGTATCTTGCCCATGATTGGCAAACCCGTCTCTATCTATATGTATTGTCTGAAACGAGTCACTTGAGCCCTGAGCGGCTGACAATGTCCTATTGGTTTGTGCGCCATCGGAATGAGCAGGGTGAGGATTTACCCCCCAGTGACTATCGCTTTGCCTACGGTTTGCCGCAGCATGACCAAACCAGAGCCGATCTGTTACGCCTGACTGATCAACTGTCAGCTTTACGCCAGGGGGACGCATTTCCCCAAACCAGCGTGCTTGAGTGCTGTGGCCACTGCCCCTTTCAGATCCGCTGTCAGCGGATGGATGAACCATCCTTACCCCTAGACCTTGAAGACATTGAGGAAATATCGTTGGGGTAATCATGCATAGACTCAGGTAAATCTATCTGAACAATCACATTAAAACTTATCTATCAAGTTTCTGGCGTTTTTTTGTGTAGCTGTTTACACTTGGGATGTAAATAGATTTTAGTAAATCGTTTTTGAATTCAGATAGATTCTAGTAAATGGTCTTCTGGATTCGCACTATAAGCTTGAGAATGTTACTGATCGGGGGATAGCGATCCCCTGGTCACTTATTCTGGTATTTATGGCGATCCCCTTGGATTGGATGTTTCGTCCCTAATCGTTGTGTTGTGAAATTGCTCCATGGCTGAGGTTTATTTGCAATCGGGCTGGCTAATTCCGCTCTATCCACTACTGGGTATCTTGTTGACGGTTCCTTGGATGTCGCTGCGGCGCACGGGTCCACGGCCTGCTGGATATCTCAATATCATCACCACTCTTTTTGCTCTAGTGCATGCTGTGATGTGTTTGCGAGCTGTCTGGGGGCAGGTGCCTCTGCGCTGGTCGGTGGTGTGGATGCAGGTGGCCGATTTGTCGATTGAGCTGCCATTTGAGCTGTCGTCGTTAAATTTGGCGGCGGTGGTAGTGGTGGTGGGCCTCAACTTGCTGGCTCAGATTTATGCCATTGGCTACTTGGAAATGGATTGGAGCTGGGCCCGGTTGTATAGCCTGCTGGCCTTGTTTGAGGCGGGGATGACGGCGCTGTTGCTCAGTGACTCATTGTTCTTTAGCTACCTGATGTTAGAGATTTTGACCTTGGGGACCTACCTGATTGTGGGCTTTTGGTTTAATCAGCCTCGGGTGGTGACGGGGGCGCGGGATGCGTTTTTGACCAAACGGGTGGGGGATTTGATTTTGCTGATGGGGGTGATTGCCCTGTATCCGCTGGCGGGCACCTGGAGCTATACGGAGCTGGCCCAGTGGGCGGCGGACAGTCCGATTAAGGGAACAACTATCGCTACGCTGGTGGGGTTGGCTCTGTTGGCGGGTCCCATTAGTAAGTGTGCTCAGTTTCCGTTGCATCTGTGGCTAGATTCGGCCATGGAAGGACCGCTGCCAACAACTATTTTGCGGAACTCGGTGGTCATTCCGGTGGGAGCTTGGGTGTTGATTAAGCTGACGCCTGTGTTTGCCCTATCCCCGGTGGTAGATGGGGTGGCGGTGGCCATTGGTACTATTTCAGCCATCGGTGCCGCCCTCATCTCCATTGCCCAGGTGGATGTAAAGCGAGTGCTGTCCTATTTGACTAGTGCGTTTATGGGGTTGGTGTTTGTTGCTGTGGGGACATCCCAGGTGGGGGTAGCCTACTTTTTGCTGATGTCGTTTTCGGTTGCGATCGCAGCCCTGATCGCTAGCACCGGTTCCGTCATTCTCACCTGTATTACCCAAGATCTGACCCAGTTAGGCGGTTTGTGGTCTCGCCGTCCGGTGACCGCTCTGTCATTTCTTCTCGGTTCCCTAGGCATCATCGGGTTGCCACCTTTCGGCGGTTTCTGGGCCATGCGTTTTCTAGAAACCGGTCTCTGGTACGACGGTCAAATCATACCGTTTGCCATTGTCCTAGCGATCAATGGTCTGTGCGCCTTTAGTTTGGTGCGAATGTTTTGCCTGATGTTTGTCGGCCCGCCTCAGATGATGACCGGTCGTGCCCCAGAACCCATTTGGTCCGTGGTTATCCCCATGGCAGCTATGGCAGGGCTGACGGTGCACATACCCATCATCATTCAGACCCTCAAGCTATTGCCCATTATGCAAACTGCCATTGGTGAAACCGGGCTGCTGCTGATTTGGTCCAGTGGGTTGGGTCTGGGTCTGGGGATTGTCTTTTACGGCATTCAGCGAGAGAAACTGCCGGCTGATTATTTGCCCCAATGGTTTGTCAAGCTGCTAGCCGATGACTTTTATACATCGGGTTTATACCAAAACCTGTTTATTTGGCCGGTGGCGACGGCGGCTACAAGCTTTAACTGGGTTGAGCGATATGTCATTGATGGCTTTGTCAACTTTGTTGGCGTGGCGTCTTTATTTAGTGGAGAAACCCTGAAATATAGTAATCCTGGACGCTCTCAAGTCTATGTCTTGACCATTGCTATTTGTGTGGTGCTTCTGGGGCTTTTCATGAGCTGGAGCTACCTGCCAAACCTTGGTCAATTCCCTGTGTTCTAATTGCCGATTTCTGTTTTACAAGATTTTTAACCTAAGTAAGCTATGACGCTCACCCTTTTGATGGGGCTGCCATTGTTAGGAGCCCTAGCATTAATTCTGGTCCCACCCGCCAAATCTAAGCTGGTTGCCCTGTTGGGGGCGAGTCTGGCGCTGGTGTGGTCAATCTGGTTGTTTCTCCAGTTTGACCTCAGTAATAGTCAGTTTCAGCTAGTGGAAAGTTCACCTTGGCTACCGTTTCTAGGTCTGAACTATGAGCTGGGGATAGACGGGCTCGGGTTGCTGATGGTGGGGCTAAATGCCCTACTAACTTGGATCGCGATTTACAGCGCTAGGGACGATATAGAGCGACCACGGCTGTTTTACAGTTTGATGTTACTTACGAGTAGTGTCATTTCTGGGGCGTTCTTAGCTCAGAATTTTCTTTTATTCTTTCTCTTTTACGAAGCCTGTCTGATCCCCTTATATTTGTTGATCAACATCTGGGGAGGAGAGAAACGTAGCTATGCGGCTACTAAATTTTTGATCTACACCGCCCTTTCCGGTGCATTGGTTCTGATTAGTGGGTTTGGCTTGCTGTGGTTAGGCGGAGCCGAGAACTTTAGCTACGCTGCCCTCGCGGATACCGATTTATCCCTCAGACTCCAGGTGTTGCTTTTGATTCCCTTGGCCCTTGGGTTTGGTATCAAAGTTCCCATGGTGCCACTCCATACCTGGTTGCCCGATACCTATGTCGCTGCATCAACACCGGTGGCTATTTTACTCGGGGGAGTTTTGGCCAAACTGGGCACCTACGGACTGCTGCGCTTTGGTCTCAGCCTGTTGCCCGATGGCTGGGCCATTATCGCTCCTTGGCTGGCTGTCTGGGCTGCGATCACTATTATTTACTGTGCCTTCTTAGCCATTGTGCAACGCGATATTAAGCGCATGGTGGCCTACAGCTCTGTTAGTCATATGGGCTATGTGTTGCTAGGTAGTGCTGCGGCCAATGACCTGAGTCTGTCAGGTTGTATCGCCCAGATGGTTGCCCATGGGCTGGTACTCGGCATCTTATTTAATCTGGTGGGTGTGATTGAAACCAAGGTGGGTAGCCGCGATCTAGACCGGCTCAACGGGCTAATGAACCCCGTTAGGGGGCTGCCCTTTGTCAGCGGGGCGCTGTTGCTGGGGGCCATGTCCAGTGCTGGCATTCCAGGTCTGGTAAGCTTTGCAGCTGAGTTTTCTGTATTTTTAGGTAGCTATCGTGTCTTTCCATGGCAGGCCCTGGTGGGGGTTGTCGGAACAGGACTCACGGCTGTGTATTTTGTTATTTTGCTTAATCGCACCTGCTTTGGCCGCTTAGATAACCAGCGGGCCTACTTCCCTAAAGTCTCTTTTGGCGAAAAGGCTCCAGCTTTGGTATTAGTGGTGCTAATTATTGTCTTAGGCATCCAACCTAACTGGCTGATGCGCTGGACTGAGCCAACGGTGGTACAGGCAATTGCGGTTATGCCTGGTGCAGGTCAGACGTTGCCATCTATCGGTGCTGTGTTGTTGGACGATGCCCCTTCGTGAGGAGTGTGGATGTTAGGAAACGGTTACTCGCATGCTAGGTCCTGGTTGATGGGGTGAACCCCACCCTATGGTTTTGTTATTTGTTTGGCGGGCGTTGCCCCGCGTGCTCTCTTTTTAAGAACTATGTCTGCTACAACTGCAACCTCCTTACCTTCGTCTAATCACGCCTATGCGGATGTTATTCATCGCTTAGAGGCTGGGGGCTCGATGCTGCCAGATACCCCTGAAAATCTGATGCAGATTATCGGCATTTATAAGGCCTATGCGGTGCCCATGGACTTTTACTGGCGCGATCTGCTGTACATTGCAGAGCGTGTTTTTCTGCAGCCGCTGCCGTTTTTTAAGTACCTTATTTCTAAAGACTATCTAGACCGCCACAACACCTATTCCGGTGACCAGTCCCCCCTACGAGTGTGGCGGGGTGTTGGTGAGGCGCATCCAGAACTGTTGGAGTTTATGGCCAAGGGAGAATCGGGTCGCCGTGTACCCCGGTTGTTGCATCACTTGGGGCATGACCGCGTCAATATGGAGTTTGCAGAAGCCTGTATGCGGGCCATGTTTTGGCATGAAGACATCAACCCAAAATTCAACGCCTATCTCTATAGCGATGAGTATAAAGCCGCTGCTGATAGGGCGATCAAGGCTTACTTTAATGGTAATTGGGCCATGCTCGGTCTGTATAAACTCTTCCCAGATATGTTTATGGAGCAGGTGCGTCAGCTGTCGTACTATGCCAACTTGGGGCTGTTTTGGGAAGTGATGGCTCCGGTATTTTTTGAGATGTCGGATATTTATGATGAGGGTGGGTTTGCCGGTGTGCCCGATGCTATGAACTTTTTAGTTAATGGCATTTTTGCGGTGGCCGGTCGACCGATTTATCACCATGTTTATATTGGTGATGAGTGTTTTGAAATCATTCCTAAGTCCGTTGGCTTTACCTGGCTCTATGAGGCAGCGTTACCCTATGTGGAAGCGGTGTTCTATCGGACTACCCCGTTTCGAGGCACCAAATCCTACGATGCCCAAGCCGATCAGGTCCCCGATCACCAGGCGGACTTTCACTATGGCATTCTCTACGCCGATGTCTTTCCGGTGGGTAGTGCGGGGATTCCCCCCACACTGCTGATGCAGGACATGCTCCATTTTTTGCCCCCCTACCTGCAGGACTATTACCAGCAGCATTGTCGTGGGGATGATGACGAGCTTATTCAGCTGGGGATTACATTTCAGCGCTCAATGTACAACGTCACCTCGGCGGTGATTCAGGCGTTACGAGCGGCACTGTACTACCCCCTAGACGATCCTAACCCGGAGCATCTGATGGCTAACCGTCGTTTCTTTGAGGCCCAGATGGATCGGCTAACGCGACCAGAAGCACGACTGCGAGATATTCAAACGGCGGATTATCGCTAGGAGATGCGCCATGTGTAGAGCCGTTCCATAGAACGCTTCTACACATGGCACGAGAAACACGGTCAACTTAATTGCTCCTCGTCTTTTCTAACCATGTCAACCATTGTCGATATTGCAGTCAATACCCCCGGGTTTGAAACCTTGGTTGCAGCTGTTCAGGCTGCCAGCTTAGTGGAAACATTGCAGGGGGAGGGACCCTTTACAGTGTTTGCCCCCAACGATGCTGCCTTTGCTAAACTGCCCCCTAACACGGTCAATAACCTGGTGCAGAACCCACCGCAGCTAGGACGTATTTTGTGTTATCACGTAGTCTCTGGGCGCTGGGATAGTACGCAGCTAGGGCAGTCTGCTGAGCTGACGTCGGTGGAAGGCTCGCCGATTCCCATTCGCAGCCATAGCCCCCTAGAAATTAAAAACGCTACTGTACTTGCTGCGGACATTGAAGCGAGCAATGGCATTATTCATGTCATTGATACGGTGATGCTGATGGGGTAGGGCGAGAACGCTACTTATCATGAGATTTGAAAGCACATCTGTGACGAGACCTAATCGTCCTTAAGCTGGGGCCATCCGAGCTATGCTGAGCTTTTCATGTCAAGATGTAGAGCGTGTGGATTACTTCATCTCCGACCTCGGCGAAAAAGCCGACTAAAATTGCGCTTGGTAACTTTGATGGTGTGCACCTTGGCCACCAGCGCGTAATTGAACCTGTCTTAACCCATAAGGGTGGTTTACCTTCGCTGGTGTTAGCTGAGGATATGTGTTTGCAGGCGGCTGAAGCGTCTGGCTATAGTGACTTGCCGGGGGTTAGGGCCAAGGCTGTGCCGGGTATTGATGCGCCAACGTCGGCGTTTACTGAGTGGGCGTCGGTGGTAACTTTTTTTCCCCATCCTAAGGAGTTTTTCTCGGGGCATTCGCGACCGCTGCTGACGCCGTTAGAGGAAAAAAGCCGTCAGCTGGCCTGTTTAGGCGTAGATCAGCTGGTACTGCTGCCGTTTAATGCGGCACTGGCTAACTTGGATGCGGTTGAGTTTGTGGAGCAAATCCTGATTCAGGAGTTGCAGGCGACTCACATTAGTGTGGGTAGTGATTTTCATTTTGGTAAGGGACGTGGGGGCAATGCGGAATTACTATGTGCGATCGCAACCCGCCATAACGTTCCTGTTACCATCGTTCCCCTGCAAAATGACCTTGAGGGTCGCATCAGCAGCTCCCGCATTCGTCAGGCCCTGACCGATGGTGAGTTAGCACGCGCTAACCAGCTATTGGGTCGGCCTTATATGTTGACGGGGTACGTTGTCCTGGGAAAACAGTTGGGACGCACCATTGGCTTTCCCACCGCTAACCTAAGTCTGCCGACAGATAAGTTTATTCCTTGCCAGGGTGTCTACAGTGTCAAAGCGTTTAACATTTTGCCCGATCAAAAACCTCTTTTTGGGGTGATGAACATTGGTACTCGACCCACGGTAGAGGGGCAAGACTTAAGTGTCGAAGTCCATCTATTTGACTGGGATGGGGATCTCTATGGAAAAACGGTCACCGTTAGTTTAGAGAGTTTTATCAGACCGGAACAGAAGTTTGAGTCGTTAGATAGCTTAAAACAACAGATTGCTCAAGATTGTCAGACGGCCAGAGATACCCTAATGTGACTGTCTTCAGCTACTGCTCAGCCACAACACAATGGGTAAGGTGCCTAAACTTAGCAATGTGGAAATCACGATGGTCCTGGCCACCCGCACGGTGTCGCCTCCAAGTTCTGTGACCCAGATGAGGGAATTAACGGCTACGGGCATGGCGGCCTGTAACACGACTACCTGACGGTCTATGCCCGTTAGCCCCACCAAACTGGCAATATTAAATGCTAGCAGCGGCGACACAATCAGTCTCAGACCTGCTCCCATCAGCTCGTAACGACCAAACACAAACGGTGTTTCAGAGAGCTGAATGCCCAGCATTAGCAGAGCGACAGGGATGGCACCGTCGCTGAGAAGGGTGACGCCGCGCTCGATGGGTATAGGAAGTTGGGTCCCTGTGCCCTGGAGAGCGATGCCTGAGATCGCAGCCCATAAAACTGGTAAACACAGGGTGTAGCGCAGCCCGCTCACTACGCCTTCCCCCTTAAGCACAATGGGAAAAACGCTAGCCGTCATCAGACTAGAGCCCACCAGGTAAACGATTGCTCGTTCTAACCCCGCTTCCCCCAGGGAAAATAACACAAAGGGAAGACCCATATTGCCCACATTGGCAAAGATTGTTGTGGCGATCAGGCTTTTGTTTTCATCAGGTGAGAATTTTAACAGCCGGCCCAGGGTGATGGCTAATAAATAAAGCAGGGCGGTGTGGAAAATAAAGGCGGTGAGGATTGCGATCGCAGGCCCTAATTCCAAAGTTGTTTTTGCCAGGCTGTGCAATACTAACGCCGGCACCAATGCATAAATGCTCAGTCGTGCTAGGGTTTGTCGCTCCAGTGTAAATGTGTGCCCTACCCAAAACCCCACCAGTGCCACGAGTGCGATGGGTAATATGGCTGAAATTAAAATTTCCATAACCCAAGAACTAAAACCCTGAGTATCCTAACGCAGCGTTCACGGCAACTGACCTTATGCCTCTTGGAATATGGTGCTGACCCGGCATGGACGACGGCTCCTGATACATTCACTCCTACCAATCGACTACTGCCAGCTCCCATGTCTTGATCAGCCGTCATAGGGGTGCAAAAACGTACAAGACGGCCCCCATAGTCCTCGCTAAACTGAGGTTTAAATTCGTTAATGGGTCTATGAGTTGTCGAGTTACTCCCAAGGAACGTGTCAAGTTTTGGCGTGACCCAGTATTACGTGGTCTAGAAATGCTGCATGCCACGTACATCACCTATTCCTTTTCCCGCCATGCCCATGAAGGATTTGGCATTGCCATTGTCGAATCAGGAGTCATGGAGTTTGACTATCGTGGCGCTAGCCACATTGCCCCAGCCGGTAGTGTGGTCATCACCCACCCTGGTGAAATGCACACAGGTCATGCTGTCTTAGAAACAGGTTGGACCTATCGCACTCTACTACCCGCGATTGATTGGCTTCAGCAGGCTGCCACAGAATTAAATGAATATTCGGGGACACTTCCCTACTTTTCATCCCCGGTCATTCACGATAAACGCCTCAATCATCAGCTGATTAACCTTCATCGCACCCTTGAAAAATCTCCTTCATCCATAGAAAGAGAGTCTTATTTTCTATGGGCAATGACACAGCTCATCCATCGATATGCCAGCAATGGTCCTCAGCTTCAATCTGTTGGCAAAGAGAATAATGCTGTGCAACAAGTGCGTGACTATCTGACCTGTCACTACACCCGTAATATTTCCCTAAATGAACTTGCCAGCCTGGTAAATCTGAGCCCCTTTCGACTGCTGAGAGCATTTAAACAACAAGTAGGTTTACCACCCCACGCCTACCTAAATCATGTCCGAGTGCATCAAGCAAAACAACTATTAGCGTTAGGCTATCCCATTGCCGCCGCTGCCCTGGCCACTGGCTTTGCCGATCAAAGCCATCTACATCGCCATTTCAAAAAAATGCTAGGGGTGACGCCAGGACAGTATGCGAGAGGCTGTCAGCCATAGGTTATGAGGATTTTAATGGTAGACCAAGCCACTGGAATAAGCCCGCCAACGCCCTATGAAACATAATAAGCCTGGGGTTATCTGTCTGGAAAGGCGTTAATCATGTGTTGAGTATAGGGACGTACTAGATTTTTCTCATGGGGCTCCAGTCTGTTTAGGATTTCACGCATCAATAAAATATTGCCATCGACAGTCATGGTCCATGGAATGTTTAAGACTCCATAAACCATCACACAAATAGCTGATAGCTCTTGTTTAACAAATGTTAGATCTTTTGCCAGAAAAGACAGCCACAAATAAACTTGAAACATCTCAAAATCGCGTATACAAGAATGTTTTACGGCTGGACTGCTGAGATCACCTCTGCGACTGTTGTAGTTCTGAAATGTATTGCTCCATCGTGTGTATGTCGCAACAGCGATATCATGGGTCATGGGTAAAATCCGTTCGACAACAGCAAATATCGCAGAACGTGATGTGTAGGCTACGGCAGCTGCACACATTTGTTGCCAGGGTAATGCAACCTGCTCCTCAAGAAACTGAAAGTAGCATTTAATAAACACTTGTTCTACAGGTTCTAACTGCTCTAGTAACAGAGCGTTGCTGAGACTAATCTGAGTTGTCGCAAACCCTGCCGACTGAAAACTTTGAGACAACCTATTGTGATCTTGCAGTTCTGATAAAAGCGGGGCTAGTGCGGCGGCTAGCCGGTTGATTTTTGGAATTCCCCAAGATTCTAAAGAAGGCTCTGTCAAAGCACGACCCTGCTTGCCCTGGGATAGTACAACTGGGGCTGACTCCTGATAAATCTCTATTAATTGCAAATAAATCCGACTAATCAGTTTAGCTAGGTTGGATATCTCTTTAAAGTTTGCGGCCTTATCATCCGAGTAAAGTGATCGAGTCCTAACGGCAGCAAGGTTACATTGTTGCTCAATAACTTTTTTATTTAACTTTTGGGCTGTTTGTTTTCGGCCTTGTTTTGAGACGGCTTCACGCAATTTACTGCGAACGGTAAACTCATTGTCACCTAGCAGACCAGAGAGATTAGGGAAATAGCGATTAGCCCATATGGTGGTCAGACGCTCGACAGTGTCGACTTGGGGCAAATTAGGGCTTACTGGCATAAGAAATAATATACTTAAGTTGAATATTGAAAGGCACGCGTATAATTTGTTGTCTGACCAGGTATAGCTAGATACTGGCAGTTAAGTGAAGCCAACTATTTTTCTAAATAGGCATAATTATCTAAAACAAGTGAACTAGTGTAGATGTGCGATATCGGTTGAAACCACTGGCCTCTTTAAAGTGGAGACAGTGAAACGAATGCTCAATATCTATTGAAATCATATGTCCGGAACAGCTAGTTAAAGCTGTTCCATTATCTATACATCAATAGTTACTCCATTCATGAAGGAAATCATGGAGCATTTTTCAGAAGTGAGAAAATATTTCAAGGTCTGAACACCAACAAAATTTGGACTAAGACTTTAGTCGTATATGACATCTAGTCAGCTAAAAATTGAGCACCCTACATAAACTATAAAATTTATTTCCGACAAATATTTAGTGGTGCTAATGTCTTATTAAAAAAATACGATAGTTGACATGAACCCTATGGAAGCGCCAACTATTTTTGAGAATATAGCGAGCATTCTAATCAGAACTAGATCACTCAAAAATCTCATGAAAAAAACTTTAATAAATTAGAGATCTCTCACCTATTAATTAAGGGTTTCTAATCCAAATCTAATATCATCTAAGATCTATCTTGATACGGTTTTTAAAAGAAAAGAAGTATAGACAATACAGTCAATAGTGTAGGAGACTTAATGACAATAAGCACTACTTATAGCTGCTATTTACTTAACTAATCATACCAAATTTGTATGTATTAAAAACGGTCTGAATCTCTAAAAAATCTCTTTTTAAGAGCACTGCCTTAAAGAAAGTTTGTATAAAATATTACTGCACTTTTAGTCATACTCATAGACATAAAAATAGAATTTATATGTAGCCATATATCTTGAGATATATGGATTTAACTATTAATTGAGCTATATGTCTGTACACTATTGAACGGCTACTGAATTGTCAAATAAATAGTGTTGATGCCTGGTATTGATGCTATTTGTATTGCGTCTTGGCTTGGTTCGCTGCTCTATAAAAGAAATGATGCCAATAAGTAGTATTTGCGCTTTCGATTTGAGCCTTTTTTAAGCCTTTATTTAATTTGAATGGTGATTGATTATTTAAATCTTCGTAAGTTAGACCTTAACCTGCTGCTTGCTCTTGATGTTTTAGTTGAGCAGGTGAATGTGACTAAGGCAGCAGAAAAACTTGATATGAGTCAATCTGCCATGAGCTATGCCCTAAAACGCTTGCGAATACTTTTGGATGATCCCATTCTAATTCGCTCATCTAGAGATATGGAAGCGACACCCTATGCCCGTGAAGTTAGTGTTGCAGTGCGTCAAATATTAACTGAAATCCAAAGTAATATTCTCGAGAAGAAACCATTTAACCCTGATATGGCGAGTGGTGATTTTCGAATTGCGTTTAGTGATTATGTTGAAGCCACTCTGGGCAAAAATCTGTTAGTAAGACTCGCTAAATTAGCTCCCGGTATTCATGTACGAGTTAATAATCTTAATCGTACGGATATGTTAGATGCCTTAGATGGCGGTAGGATTGATTTGCTGGTAGATGCCAGTGCACATCATAAAAATTGGCATCTGAAACAGGAGCTATATCAAGAAGAGTTTGTATGTGTTGTTGATAAAGACGTTAGCTTCTCCGAAATGACGGTTGAAAGATATCTTGAAGGACGTCATATCTTGGCTTCTATGCAAGATAGTGTTTTTGCTTTGTTAGACAAGACAATGGCACAACCAAAAGTATCTCGAAATATAGCCTGGTCAACCCCTCATCTGATGGCTATTCCCTTTTTAGTGACTAATTCTGATTGTATTGCTCTGCTTCCTAGCTGTTTGGCTCAAAAATATGCCAATTTGCTAGGGTTAAAAATTCTGCCGCCACCGCCTGATTTAACAGATTTTACGGTTTCAATGTTTTGGCATCAGCGTAACGATAATATTGCCCAACATCAATGGTTGCGGAGTCAGTTGGTTGAAGCAGCACAGTCACTCCAATAATTATCCCTTAGATGTTGTCTAGTCATGGAGATGCCACATCTGTAAGCTGAGATAACTGACTAATGCATGCAAGACAACTCGGCGTGCCTCTTCAGCTAGCTGCGCTAACAATCTCAAGACAGATTGTTGGAATATGGGCAATCGCTGTCTTGACTGTCTGCTATACCGAGTGCCGGCATCTCCGTAGAATGTATTCTTGTGATGAGTGGGAAAACAGCCTGCTCAAGGCTATCTGAGAAAATCTTAAAGAACTCATGAGAATATTTTCATGATTTTCAAAAAGTAAGAAAACGTTTATTTTTTTTCATTAGTTCTTTCTGTTAGAAGAACGTAGATAAGATATGGGGAGAAGTATCGCTAAAAGCTGGGTGGCCAGCCTTGAGCCCATGGGAAGGCGACTGGATTTATCTTTTCTCAGAAAGCGCTTATTTGCACCGTTTTATGCCAGCTTTACGGTGTTGGTTGTCCTGCTCTTGGCCCAGGAAGTGCTTAGCGTTGCTGTGAATATTGCTAGACAGCGAACTGCTCAAGACATCACCCAGACAGTTGAGACCAAGCGTGAGAGTGAGCGGCTACTAAGATCGGCATTAGAAGCAAAAGTTGCTCTACGGGGGTACTTGCTGACTGATAATCAAGATTTTTTGAAGCAATATCAAGCCGGACGTGACACCTTTGAAGTAAGTTTTCATACTCTTTCGAGTTTATTGGCGGAAGACGCTTCTCAGCGAGATACGCTAATTCTTATTAGAACGTTTGATGATCAATGGTTACAAAAATTTGCACAACCGGTTATCGACGGGACATTTGATCGCGCAATCCTAGCTGAAGAAAGTTCATTAGACATCCTCCGGGAAGCCGTTAACCGTATTCTTGACTATGAGAAATCTATTTTGGTTGATCAAAATAAGCGGCTAGCCCGGTTAGATCGCCTCAATCAGGTGGGGTTAGGTCTTAGCGGTATTGGTATCGGGTTAATTGTTGTGGGTGGTGCTCTGAACCTGATACTTCTACGTCGTCGTATCCTCACACCGTTGAGACAGTTGATACGTGTGGGAGACAATTGGCGTAATGGTCAGCTCGCTAAAAGAATCAAGCATGTATCGGAAGATCCTATGGGAGATTTAGCGACTACGCTCAATGGGATGGCTGAAGGCATTAGTGTGAGACAAGAACGTATTCAACAGCGGAATCAGCAGCTAGGAGATTTGATTAGTACGCTCTCCCACGACTTGCGTACTCCTCTCTTGGCCAACCGTGGCATGCTGAATGCAATTGTGAGGGGAGCGTTTGGCCCCGTGAGCGATCTGCTTAAAGATTTGCTCAAAGACTATCGCGAAGCTAATGATAATTTGATCAAACTTGTGGAAACGCTGCTAGATATTAGTCGCTATGAGGCCCAGGGTAGTCAGCTGCTTAATTGTGAGCCTTTGAACTGGGAGAAAATTTGCCATCGGGTGGTCTTGTGGGTGCAAGATAGTTCTGAGAAACAATGTGAGTTTACGGTTGATATCGCTCCCAATATTCCTCAGGTGTATGGTGATGCTATCGAGATTCAGAGAGTTTTACAAAACCTGATTGAAAATGCTGTGCGTCTGAGTGATCTGGGAAAGCCCGTATCTATCAAGATCAGCTCAACGGCTGCTAAGAGTGTTTCTGTGGCAGTGTCTGATCAAGGCCCGGGGCTAAAAGAGGAGGAGATTAGCTCATTATTCTATCGGTTTTCCCAAGGCCCAGGTCGTCAGGGGCGTGCTGGGTTGGGGCTATATCTTTGTCGACAAATTGTTGAGGCCCATGGGGGCAAGATTTGGGTAGAGAGTATCCTGGGACAAGGGGCTACCTTTGAATTTATGCTACTGGCTGATCATTCTATGTGTGCTGCTCCGATATCTTAGTCTGTTTAGAGGGTTGAGGTGGCTATGGCAACTGCTCCTATCCGTGTTCTTTTGGTGGAAGATCATGCTCTGATGCGAAGGGGGCTGGCGGGGCAGTTTAGCGTAGAGCCAGACTTTGATGTGGTGGGCGAGGCTGAAAATGGGCAGCAGGCGATTGATTTAGCGGCTGAGCAGCAGCCAGATATCATTTTGATGGATATTGAGATGCCTATTTTAGATGGGATTTCGGCAACTCAAATGATCAAAGCGTCGCGGGTAGATGTTCGGGTTTTGGCCTTAAGTGCCTTTGGTAAAGATAGCCAGGTGGTGGGGATGCTGGCGGCTGGTGCCGATGGCTATTGTCTCAAGAGCATTGAGTGGCAGCAGCTGTTAGCTGTGTTGCGTTTAATCCAGGGTGGGGGTACCTATTTGGACCCACAAATTGCCCATAAGCTGGCGTCTATGTTGCAAGGGTCCACGGCTGCTGTTTCTGTTAAAAATGAGTCACCATCCATCCTTACAGACCGTGAACGTGATGTTTTGCACTTGATTAGTGAAGGCTGCTCTAATCAGGAAATTGCTGATCAGCTCTATTTATCATTTGGCACGATTAAAGCCTATGTGCGTACTATCCTTAATAAGCTAAGTGTCGATGATCGGGTGCAAGCGGCGGCTAAAGCTGTGCGTGAGGGCTTGATTTGAACCGTTTTCACGGGATGGGATATCCATCTGGATACTATCGAGTGACTCTATAGCAATGGCCGCCGGACAGTAGCAGTTATATGGATATCTTTGTTATTGTCAGGAGACTCACACAGCGTCGATGGTGAGTAGGGTGGATTGGCTCAATCTGAAACCGTCTCTTTACCAGTCTCAATCTGACACTGTTGCCTGTAAATCTGGATGCTCACTGTTGTTATTTAGGATTCTCCTTGGGTGTCTTCTTTTACTGTTACTTGGATGTAATTAGAGAGCCTATTGAGGTTTATTTACTCAACTCGCTGGCTTTGGCTAGATCGCTACGATATCTCGGTTTAAATAGGTTTCTTTCTTTTGCAAGGTCTGTAGCTACTATTGGCTGTATTTTATATGAGCCGTATTTTAATTGTTGAAGACTCTTTACGGGTGGCAGCTTTTTTAGAGAAGGGTTTGCGCGCCAATGGATATACGCCGACTATTGTGGATAATGGTAATGATGCGATCGCAACTGCCCTCAGCGATCAATTTGATCTGATGATTCTCGACCTAGGCTTACCCACAATGGATGGCTTAACCGTGCTCGATGCGCTACGGGGACAGGGGATTGCCATTGCCATTATTATTCTGAGTGCCCGCCATGAAGTAAACGACAAAGTAGCAGGGTTTGAGCGTGGTGCGGATGACTATCTGACCAAACCATTTCGCTTTGAAGAATTGCTGATGCGTATTCGCGTTCGTTTGCGGGATGCTCGTAAGATCCAAGCTGAGCTGTCGACAGCCGCTTATCTCGTCGATTTTCGCGGCATTGAACTTGACCTGCGCTCCCGAGATGTAAGGGTTGACGGTCAAGCAGTCAAACTCTCAGCCCGAGAATTTATTTTAGCTGAAACCTTTTTACGTCATCCGGGGCAAATTTTGAGTCGAGAACAGCTGCTGGACCATGTTTGGGGATATGACTACGATCCAGGGTCTAATATTGTCGATGTCTACGTAGGATACCTGCGAAAAAAGCTGGGCCACCATTTGATCGAAACGGTTAGAGGTATGGGCTACCGATTAAAATATGAGTAAACTCTAACGTATCTATCATCGCTATTTTAATCTTTTCCTAAATACTGAAGATCCTCACAGTAAACGGTTGGTGGCTCTCAGTATGGCTAGAATTTTGCTCGTAGACGATGAACCTCGAATCGTCACGTTTTTAGAAAAGGGACTTAAAAGACAATGTCATGAGGCTGAATCGGCCCTGAATGGTCGTGAAGCTCTGGATATGGTGCTATCTAAACCCTTCGATCTAATCCTTTTAGATTTAGGTCTACCTGTGATCGATGGGTTTGATGTGTTGAGTAAACTGCGCGAAACAAAGCAATCGCTACCGGTGATGATTATTACTGCCCGTGGTGAGTTAGATTGTGCTCGGGCTATCAAGTTGGGTGCCAATGATTGCATTCACAAACCATTTCGCTTTAGTGAGCTCTTGCCCAAACTGAAACGCCTGTTAGGGGAACCGGTTCCATCCATTGCAGATTCAGTGACTGGTTACTCTACCTGGTCTTGAGCTCATGGTTTTGGAGAATATTGTGATGGCCCATGTCTCACCCCTCCTCCGCTGGGCAAGCTTGTTGTTTTGGCGTAATTAATACCTTGTCTACTCGGTTGCCATCCATATCCATCACTTCTACGGTAAATCCATGCCACTCAAAACTATCAGTGGCGCTAGGGATTTTCCCCAGCTGGTGAATGACCAGACCCCCAAGGGTGTAATAGCTGGCGGTTTTATCAGAGAATCCTCCCAGGTTTAAACAGCTATATATCTCTTCAATATTCATCATGCCATCCAGCAGCCAGGAGCCGTCCTCACGCTGGCGAGGCCTGTCTCTAGATTCATCCAATGAGGGCGCGTCGCCGACTAGGGCTTCAAGAATGTCCCACAGGGTTACAAGTCCTTGGATCACACCATATTCATCAACTACCAGAGCCGTGTGTACCCGCGACCGTTTGAATTGTTCTAATAGCGGTAGCGATCTCGAGAGTTCAGGAATTACCAACGGTTGCTCTAGACCCACGGTGAGATCTAACGGATCATTATGTAATGCCCGGTGTAACAGAGAGTTGACGCTGATTAATCCCAGAATATTATCTAAGCTGCCTTGGCATACGGGTAGTCGACGGTAGCGACTGCCAATAATTTTGTGCTGATTTACCTTTGCCGTATCTTCCAAATCGAGCCATGTGATTTCGAGGCGTGGGGTCATAATTGAGGTCACCTGCCGATCTCCTAACCGAAACACACGCTCCATAATTTCCCGTTCGGCCACCTCTAAGGTGCCTTCTTCGGTGCCCTGCTGGATAAAAGCACGGATTTCAGCCTCGGTCACGCTGGGGCCACGGTCGGGCTGAATATTGAGTAGACGCACCACCAGGTTGGTGGAAAAACTCAGTAGCGCTACCACCGGGGCTGCCAGCTTTGATAGCATCGCCATGGGGCCGGCAATGGATTTAGCAATGGCCTCGGGCATGGTGAGGGCCAGCTGCTTAGGAACTAGCTCACCTAAAATCAGCGATAGGTAGGTGATGATTGCCACCACTAGGGTAAAGGCGAGACTATCGGCATGGGCCGACAGCGTTGGAATCTGACGGAGTAGCTCTGCCACTGGGCCCGCTAGGGCTGACCCTCCAAAGGCACCACTAAAGATGCTGATTAGGGTGATACCCACCTGCACCGTCGAGAAGAAATTATCCGGTCGTTTTGCTAATTTGAGAGCTGCCCTAGCCTGGGAGTCGCCCCTGAGGGCTGCCTGTTCTAGGCGTACTTTTCGAGCTGACACGACCGCCAGCTCAGACATGGCAAACACGCCATTGGCAAGGATTAATGCCAGAACGATGAGGATGTTGGTGAGCATAAAGGCTAGCAGGCGGCAGCATATATCTTCCTATTAGATTAGGCTACTGGGGCCGTTAGCTAAACTCTGGTGAGCTGGTGGATCGCGTTCTATATCCCAGCCGTGGCTGCTTAAAGACTCTTTTATATAGTTTAAGGTGGTATCTTTTCTTGCCCTTGTTTTTTCAGAGAGATGGGAGAGGTCGCTTACTCATCCAAGTCTTTCCCAATCATAATGCGATGGCCATCCACAGTGCGGAGGCCAAACTCTCGCATACCCCAGGGCTCATCGCGCAAGGGTTTGATAATTTCTATGTCGTGAGCCACCACGTTGTTGTATTCAATATCTACATTATCTACAACAAAATAGGCAAAATAAGAATGATCGCCAAGCTCTTGGGGAGGGATTGCATCAGGACATTCCCCAGCCATAATACGACATCCATCTCGAACATACATGCGCCAGCCAGGATCGCCCATGTCTTCGATGGTGAAGCCGAGAACATCTCGATAAAACGAGGCTGAGATGTCAAGATTAAGGACGGCTAAGACGTAGAGGGTGCGTTGAAGCATGGATTTGTTTGCAGGGCAGCTACAAAACCGTGGATATCGCCATACTAGCCCTGACTCTAGGCTGTACGTGGCACCATCGGCAGATGAATAAACGCCTGCCGATGGCTTACCGCCAAAATTCTCTAGCAACCTTGGCGGCAAGGGTAGGTTACCCTGAGCGCCTCTGATTTACATCGCGGCTTCACAAGTTGGCTGATGTTTTGGCTGATGTTATGGGGCTTAGCGTCTAGGGATAATGGGCGTGGCTCAGGCAAGTAGCCAGCTTGCTGCATCGCCGGGTGTGGAGAATGTTTCGATGTTCCACCCTCTGTTTTGACTGACTAGTTTATAGAAATCAACCAGCTCTTGGTTTTGCTCATTGTCATTGACTAAGGCGATGCGAATGGGACGTCGTTTGCCGATGCGATCGCAAAGTGCTGGCAAACTATAGATATACGTGATCGATAACCTAAGGTCAGCGTCCGTAAAATTGACCAAATAGTATGAAGTTCTAAACTTTTCTGATAGTCGGTGACTTTCGTGCAGTTCCGCCTCAATATCTACTTCATTGACAATGCCACTAAAGACCGTTTTTACAGCATTAAGCTCGGGGCTGTATCTCGCTGAAAAGGGCATAGGCTGTCAATCCTCATCAGGATGGACCTGTAGTGATGCAATTTTTTGACCCGCATCACCTAATCAGATAACTCTATGGTGACCATTGCTGAGATATGCAGCTGATTGACAACCCCTTTAAAATTTGGCCAAGCTAGCGGGGTGTCGCGTGTTAACTCTCGTTGATCCGTTAACTCAGGAGTAGTGTTGTTGCTATCTTTGAGGCGTAGCAACAAGAGGGCAGTCATGTTTTGTCGGTCTGTGGGAGCTGTGAGTTGTGTCATTCCACAACCTTGAACTCTGTGGGTAAGCTGTAGTGAGTTAAACCCAAGGGCAACTATGCGAGATCGCATCGGTCACATCGTTCAGAACCTCAATAAAACCATCGTTGGTAAAGAGGCACCCATCCGTTTAGTTCTAGTAGCTTTGCTGTCTGGCGGCCACGTTCTGCTCGAAGATGTGCCCGGTGTTGGCAAAACCCTGCTAGCCAAGTCCCTCGCCCGCTGCATTGATGGCAAATTTCAGCGGGTGCAGTGTACCCCCGATTTGCTACCTAGCGATGTCACCGGTACAAATATCTGGAACCCCAGCAGCGGTAAGTTTCAGTTTCTACCTGGGCCCGTCTTTGCCAATATACTGCTCGCCGATGAAATCAACCGTGCCACTCCCCGTACCCAATCGGCCCTGTTGGAAGTGATGGAAGAACATCAGGTCACCCTTGACGGGGTCTCCCGGCCCGTGCCCGATCCGTTTTTTGTCATTGCCACCCAAAACCCAGTGGAATACCAAGGCACATTTCCCCTTCCTGAAGCCCAGATGGATCGCTTTGCCCTCTCCTTGAGTCTGGGCTACCCCAGCGCCAATGACGAGCTCAAGATGCTACACAATTTGGCCCAGCCTGTAAAACCGACCGATCTCCAGCCCTGCATCACTCTAGATGAAATGCACAGTCTGCAGAAAGCGTGCAAAAACATAAAAGTAGAAGACTCAGTACAGCAGTATATGCTCAACCTTGTGCGAGCTACCCGAGTGCATGATGATGTGGCCCTGGGCGTCAGTCCTAGGGGTACGGTGGCCCTATATCGCGCCGTTCAGGCGTTAGCCTTTCTAGAAGATCGAGACTATGTGCTACCCGATGACGTGAAGGCCTTAGCCCCGTCGGTGTTAGCCCACCGTTTGATTGCCAGCGGGGGACACAAAAGCGACCCCATTATTGCTGAGCTTTTAGATACCGTTGCCGTGCCCTAACCATCGTGCCTTCTTCTCAGGTTGAATTCAGAAAAATCAACTATCCTTGAGTCGCTGCTTTAGGAACTTTTGGCAATGCGTAATCTTTTGGGACTTGCCTTAGTGACTGCGTTATTAGCTGTCGGCTGTGCCCTAATCAACCCATCCTTATCTGGTCAAATTCCAGCCGATGGCCCAAGCGCTGTCATGGCGGAGCTTCATAAAGATGACGTGCCCATCGCTTCGCCAGCGGCAAAGGATGTAGCTCCTAATGCAGTTACAACCGAGGAGGTGACCTATGGCACCCTCGACGGAATACCCTTCAATGGCTATCTAGCCAAGCCCGCTGATGTCAGCTCTCAACTCCCAGGGCTGATTGTTATACAAGAATGGTGGGGCCTCAACGACAATATTCGCACCATGACCCGTCGCTTGGCGGCAGAAGGCTATACGGCATTAGCGGTAGATCTTTACGATGGGGAAGTCGCAGAAAACCGCGATCAGGCCAAGACGTTGGTACAAGCCGCCATTCAAAACTCGGAGCGCTTGACCCAAAATGTTGTAGCTGCCTACGGCTATTTAACCGACGAACAGCAATCCCCCACGGTTGGCACCATTGGTTGGTGCTTTGGTGGCACCTGGTCGCTAAACACAGCCCTAGCCCTACCGACTGAGCTAGATGCAACGGTGATCTACTATGGTGGGCAAATTTCCACCGATCCAGCCACCCTTGAGCCGTTACAAATGCCCATTCAAGGCCACTTTGGTGCCTTAGATTCCAACCCCTCTCCCGAGACTGTCCAAGCCTTTGAGACCGCGTTGACCGATTTGGGTAAAGAGACTGAAATTTATGTCTATGAAGGGGCAAATCATGCCTTTGCCAACCCCTCTGGAACTCGTTATAACGCGGAGGCCGCAGACCTGGCTTGGCAAAGAACGACAGCATTTCTCAAACAGCATCTGCAAGGTGATAGTTAACCGGGCGTTGCTGAGCCTCAGGATGCTTGTATTCCGTATACATTGCTTCTTCTATACAGTTACCGCCCATCCGGTAAGCTATCCCTAAGCTCAACCCCTTGCTCTGCTCACGTTTCCCATGCCCATAGCCCAAGACCTGATACCAGAGCTGGAAGCCGCTTGCAAAGATCTGCTATGGCGTAGCGAGGCAGATTATCCCTTTGAGGTGGCTGCTGTCCCCATTACCAAGGCTTCCCCCAGTATCAATGTGGAACTATTAGCCACTTATCCGGATGCTACTCCGGTGGCCATCGTCAGTCTCGAGAAGTTTTTTGCCCAGTCCATAGTGGAACGATCCTGGTTTGATTCCCGTGAATTAACCCTGGTCCAACGCTATCGCAATCTTCGGGACCTGCTTGAAACTACCCTAGAAAATCCGCAGGTCTATCGCATCGGCAGCGTAGAAATAGATGTATATCTATTGGGTAAAACAGAAGACGATCAGGTGATTGGAGTTAAAACAAAAGTTGTAGAGACCTAGCAGTTTAGGCCTGATGATCCACAGTCAGCCATTGTGTGCTGTGGTTATAGCCGTTACAATCTAGAGCTTGAGTTTGATTATGGGTGACCTAAATTTTGGGGTAAGTATGGGCTGATTGGTTACCTAATGCTTGCTTTGCCTTGCCTCTAACTCAGCTTGTATGGCATCAGGAATATCCGATAGTAGATCATAGCCAGTGGCTAGCTCAATTCGGTCAATAGAGGTTTGGTAGGTTTGCCATTGTTCATCAAGACGATTGCCGTTGGGCATATCTACAACAATTGTGTCGGTGCTGTAGTTAACATTGTCCACCGTGGGCTCATCATCAAAAATTACAACGACCTTCCAAGTGCGGCTAGGCGGAATCACTCGCTGCTTAGCAATTGGCTGCTTCTGACCATAGACACCACCAATGATGTAAAGCGTTTTGCCCTGCTGATAGATCAGGTCTCGACAATAGGCTTCTAGCTCTTTCCAAGGCCCGCGATTGTTTTCGGCGGTCTGGGGAAAGATATTGGTCATCAAAAATGTTGCTGAATTATCTCGTTCAGTAGCCGTGCGATCGGCGGAAGGCACCATATGACCCCGATCATAGCCGCTGCCGGTATAGTCTCTAGGTGTGACCTGGTATGTGCCCTTCGGGAGAATCCCATCGGGACGAAAGTTGTTTTGTCGATCGGTACTGCCTATCCAATCACGGTTAAGCACCCAGCTAGCCCATCGCAGGCCACCATGGCTTTGGCTATAGGCCAACACATACTGATCGCGATCGATCAAATAGTTATCAATGTTTTCTTGCCCCGCATGGCTAGGGTTGCCCAGGGCAATGTGAGGACTGTTAGAGAAATAAGTTTCCCAGTCTAAGTCTGGTGTGGCTTGGGGGAGTCGTTCACAGGCACGACCATTGCCATCACCATCTAGGTTGTAGGGGTCATTACTATCCTCATTGAGGACTAATTGGGCTAACTCTTGACTGACAAAATCACCACAGTTACAGTTTTGCTCCACACAGGGGGGCAGATGAGCGTTGGGGTCAGACACCTGGGGGACCAAATCATCACAGCTTGTTACGGCCAACAGTAGGACTGTTGCCTGTGCTGAATGCCGTACCCAACGTGCCCAATACTCGAAGTTCCAATGCGTCAATGTCTCGACCTAAGTACCTGATTCCTACCCCATGAGTTTACCCTGGTGCTAGTACAAAAATATTACAAATATTACAAAATACGTCCTTATGCTTCCTTTGGTATCCCCTATGGAGGGACAGGGAAACGGCAGTATACTGTTAACTGCGCTGGACGATTTCGCTGGACGATTTTGCTGAACGATTTTTTCCGGCGAAGTTTCTAGCAGAAACCCATCAACTATTTACCGATTGGTGACTATGCTCAACAACGCAATTGCATTACTAAACACTTGGTTTCCCCCTACTGAGGTCCATGCCCACTGTGATGGTCCCTGTGGTGTTTACGATCCTTCTGCTGCGCGCATCACAGCTGAAGCTGTTTTGTCGATGACTAAGAAAATCTTGGCCCTTGAGGAACCATCGGATGCAGCTGGCAAAGTAGCCTATGCCAACACCCTGTCTCGCTACATTGCGATCAAGGAAGAGCAGGCTCAAAAAACTAAAGATGATTTGTTAATTCTATGGACTGATTATTTTAAGCCAGTTCACTTAGAGTCCTATCCCGATCTACACGATACTTTCTGGAAAGCTGCCAAGCTTTGCTCCGCTTGTAAAGTAGAAGTCAGTCAGCAGCATGCTGAAGAACTGATGGCCGCTGTCGAGAAAATCCACACTATTTTCTGGGCAACTAAGGGTCGCGAAGTGGCTTGGTTTACTGCTAGTTAGTGGTTCATATCGTCAAGATTTGAGAAATCCCGTAAGGTGTAAGCTTTGCGGGATTTTTGTATCTTTATCTGTTAGACAATGGGCATAGACAATGAACAATGGCAGGGAAGGGATGTATTGCCGCCTCAGGTAAAAATGCTCCCCAAAGCTGACTGGGCTGAGTACGCTCAATGGCTATTAGGACGACGACAGCGATTTGTGGTGCGTGAGAACTCTATGGTGCCAACGCTGATGCCAGGAGATACGATTTTGGCGGAAATGGGGGTGGCTGTGAAAATAGGGGATGTTGCAATCCTTCGCTGGAGGGGTGTTGCCAATGTCTC
>ERZ1740059.283-NODE-283-length-28509-cov-6.253145_pt1 | contig 28509 bp, 23 predicted proteins | sample MGYA00581744_ERZ1740059 | MGnify/ENA primary metagenome ERZ1740059 (study PRJEB43018, sample SAMN04849738) | marine metagenome | isolation source: floating plastic debris | place: Pacific Ocean | collected 2008-08-28 | study: EMG produced TPA metagenomics assembly... | reverse complement strand
CGTGAGTACGATCTGCACCACGTAGCGCTCGCCGCGAAGCCGAAGCCGGGCGTCCACGGTGGCGCCCCCGCGACCGAGGGTCAGCCCGTCGCTTTCGAGCGCGTCCTCGAGGGCTCCACGAAAGGCCCGGTAGCGCGGCCCGGTCACCTCGCCGATGGCCACCGGCGGCTGCGCGGCCGCCGGCACGCTCCCCAGCGCCGAGATCACGAGGGCACTCCTGACCAGGGCTCGCACGCGCCCGCTCCCCCCTCCGCCGCACGTCACGGCGCCGCGCCCCCGTCCATGCGCCCGCCTTGTTGCTGCTGCTGCTCGAGCCAGAGCGTGACGCATCCGACTTCCGCGTCGTTCAGGAAGCCGACGAGCGGCATCCGGTCGCCGCAGCCCTCCGGCGGGCCGAAGAGCTTGTCGATGAGGAAGGACTGACCTGCGTCGTTGGGGTCCACCACGACGCGACCGTCGCAGGATTCGGAGGGTCGGCTCACCAGGCGGTCGTAGACCCCGTCGGAGACGAGATCGAGATTGGCCGCGGGCGTCTCACCCTCGTGGCAGACGTTCTGGCCGCCGCAGCTCGCGCGGAACTCCCCGACCACGTCGAAGCTCGGATCGTTGCAGAAGCTCGACGCCGTGGCCGAGAAGCGCGTGACGTCTTCGAGCTCGCCGGGACAGCCGACCAGGGCGAAGGGGACCAGGAGGACGATCGCGTGCCAGCCTCGTGCCCGAAGGGGCGGCGTCATGCTGCTCCGCGCCGAGCCCGGAGCCAGACCGGCCCGGGAGAGAGTCCATCGCATGGCGCGAGCCTAACCGGCGCCGGGATTTCGCGCGATCCGGAGGACCGTTTTCGCGCTGTCGCGTCCACCCATAAAGCGGCGCCGCCCGTATCCGTGGACACGCGCGGCGCCGAGTCGCTCCCTCCCCAGGTCGCGACTCCGACGAGCGTCCCCTCCCCGGGTCGCCCGTCGCCGGGGGTCTATTCGCGCGGCGAGGAAAAACCCCCTCTCGACCAAAAAAAGTACCGCAGTGCGTCATCGGTCTGACCTCCCCACCCGCGGACCTGTGGAGGGGAGGGGCAGAACGGCTAAGATCGACCGCCGTGACGCTCTCGTCCCGCCCGTCGACGCCCTCGGACGTCGACGCGCTCCGGGCCACCCTCGAGGCCCAGGGCATCGACGTTGCCGGCGACGCGGGGGACACGTTGGGGTCCATCCTCCGCAGCCCCTTCGGCGTGAGCGCCGCGGAGAGCGCGACGGCGGATCTCGGCGAGGGGCGGCCCGAGCTCTCGCTCCCGCCCGTGAGCATCGGCGAGGGCAACGCGGACCCCATGACGAACCAGCCGCACGACTTCCGCGTGCGGGCCGAGCTCGGTCGCGGCGGCATGGGGGTCGTCTACCTCGCGGAGCAGCGCGCGCTCCGCCGGGACGTCGCCATCAAGCTGCTGACCGACGAGACGCAGCGCCTCGTCGATGCGCTCGTCCGGGAAGCCACCATCACGGGGCAGCTCGAGCATCCGAACATCGTCCCGGTGCACAACCTCGTCGAGGGCGAGCGCGGCCCCGCCGTGGTCATGAAGCGCATCGGCGGACAGGAGTGGCGCGAGCTCCTGACCCGGGAGGGACCCGAGGCCCCGCCCCTCGACCGGCATCTCGAGGTGCTCCTGCAGGTCTGCAACGCCGTCGCCTTCGCGCACAGCCGCGGCATCATTCATCGGGACATCAAGCCCGCGAACGTGATGCTCGGCGAGTACGGCGAGGTGGTGCTCGTCGACTGGGGCCTGGCCCGCCGCCTCGGTGGCGCGCGTTCCAAGCGCATCGCGGGTACGCCGGCCTACCTCGCGCCGGAGATGCTCCGCGGAGATGCCGACGAGCGGAGCGACGTCTTCTGCCTCGGGGCGACGCTCCACGAGGTGCTGGTCGGCCGTCCCCGGCACGAGGGGGAGCGCGTGGTCGACGTGCTGGCCGCCGCGAAGAAGTGCGTCCCCTACGTCTATCCCCCCTCCGTACCGAGCGAGCTCGCCGCCATCTGCGCCCGCGCCTGCGCGAAGCGCCGCGAAGACCGCTTTCAGACCGTCGGGGCCTTTCGCGAGGCCCTCGTCCGCTACCGCGAGCACGCCGCCGCCAACGCCTTCGCCGACGCGGGGACCGCGCGTCTCGCCGAGCTCGAAGACGCCGTCGCCGAGACCGCGACGCACGGGTACACCGACGCCCAGCGCCTCTTCGGGCAGGCGCGCTTCGCCTTCGAGCAGGCGCTCCAGGCCTGGCCCGAGAGCGAGGCGGCGCGGGAAGGGCTGGCGCGCACCCTCGAGCGCATGGCCGGCTATGAGCTTCGGACGGAGCACCCCGAGACGGCGGCGGCGCTCCTCGCCGCCATGGACGCTCCGCCGGCCACGCTCCTCGCGAAGGTGGCGCGGGCGCTCGAGGCGCGGGCCGCCGAGCGCAACCGCCTCGCGGAGCTCGAGAAGGATCGCGACCCGACGCTCGGCGCCGAGGCCCGGGCGCGCGCGCTGGCGCTCGTGGGCGTCGTGAGCGTCGCCATCACCTCGGGCTTCGTCGCGCTCCGGACCCTGAACCCCGAATACGCCTCGCCGGCCATGCGCCTCGTCTTCAGTGGCACCCTGGTGCTGCTGGTCGTCGCGGGGATCGTCACCTGGTGGCGGGGCCGCGGGCCGTGGAACCTGGTCAACCGGCGCATCGCGCAGGTCACGCTCCTCGCCCTCGGTGTGAGCTGGGTGAACCGCGTCGTCTCCTTGGTCGGGCAGGTCGACCCGTCGCGCATCCTCCTCACGGACGCGCTCATCCTGGGCATGGGCGGGCTGGCGCTCGCGCCCTTCCATCGCGCCGGTCCCGTGCTTGGCGTCGTGGCCTTCGGAGCTGCGCTCGTGGGGGCCCTGCGCCCGGATCTCATCCAGGGCCTCTTCATCGGCCTGGCCGTCACGCTGCCGGCCGTAGTGCTGCTCTGGTCCCGGCTCGGCGCGGGGCGCCGCTCCCTTCCGCCGCCGCGGCCGCGCGCGTCCTCTCAGCGCGCGGGTCGCTGACGGGTGCGGAACCAGGTCCGCTCGGGACCCTCTTCCATGCGACGGCGCTGCGACGCGGGCGCCCGGCGCCGGCACGACGCGCGCTCGGCGCTGGCCGCGGGGGCACCCCAGCGAAGCTCGACGCAGTCGTTCGGGTTGTAGGCGCTCTCGAAGGCCTCCGCGCGGCTCGCGACCTCGGCGAGCGTCAGCGTCTGTGGCGATCCGTCGCTCCGCGTGTAGGTGATCGAGCGCGCGGCCAGCTCGCGGTCGCGCAGCGCGCGAAGCGCCAGCACCGCGTCGCGCGCGTCGGCCTCCGCGAGCCCGTAGCGTGCCGGCTGGCGCGCGACGTCGTCCGGGAAACGGAGCACCGCGTCGAGGCTGATCAGCAGGCGCAGATCGCGGCTCGGCGTCGCGTAGTCCTCCCAGGGGCCCGTGGTCTGGAAGATGGCGGATCCCTCCGGCATGGGCACCGTCGGCGCTCCGTGGCGGACCATCCACGCTTCGCCCACCTGCACGCTCACGACGCGCCGCGCCACGGCCTCTTCGAGGGCGTCGACGAGCGTGCGTTGTGCCGTCGCGGCATCGAGGGCGCGGGGATTGATGAGTGCGTCCATGCGCGCGTAGAAGTCGTCCGCGCTCCCGCGGTACTGCACGTCGTCGTAGGGGACGTAGGGCCCGCCGGGCCGGAGCGCGTCGTCGGGGACCAGCGTGATCGCTCCGGCCGCGCGGTCGAAGACGGCGGGGCGCCAGGCCTTGAAACCAGCCCCCGCGTCATCCGTCCGTGGGTCGAAGAGGAAGCTACCGCGCCAGAAGCGCCGCCTTCCGACGGTACCGTCAGGCTGCGCGTCCGCGCCGAGGAGCACCCCCGACTCGCGGAGCCCCTGCGGCAGCCAGCCCGCGATGACGAGCACGTGACCGAAGGGGTCCGCGAAGACGGTCCCGGGCCGCAGCGACGCCCGACTCAGCGGCACCGGATAGACGTCGGTGCGCGGGTCGCCGGGCAGCGTCCGCTGCGTCGAGCTGTGCACCGCCTGCTTCACGCTCCTCAGGAAGCGCGTGAAGGCGCGCACGGGGTCGGTCTCATCCGTCGGCGCCAGGTTCGTTTCCGCGACCTCGCAGGCCGGCGGCCGCCCGGCGCGACCGCGGCGGCAGCGACGGAAGGCGAAGGGCAGGCGGAGCTTCCACGCCACGTAGGCCCGCAGGAAGTAGGGGAGGTCGGCGCAATCGGGCCGGAGCGAGAGCTGCCGGTCCTCCCCGGGCGTGCGGTGGTCGTAGAGGAGATTCCGCGCGGGGTCCCCGAGGAGCGCCTGGAGCGAGGGCCACGTGGCGTCTTCGCCGCCGTCGCGGAAGGCCGGATCGCGGAAGAGATGGGCGACGAAGGTCGCGTAGAGGTTCTCGGTGTCTTCCTCCCAGGCCCAGCTCGGGATCCACGCCGGGGCGCCGGCCAGCCGCGTCGCCGGCGCCGGCGGATGCCGCACCACCTGAAAGCGCTCGCAGGCGATGATCCGGCCGCCGTCGCCGACCACCGCGCGCCAGTCGCCAGGCTCCGGCGCCTCGAGCTCGGCGACTTGACTGAAGGGCGGGCCCGGGAGCTCCGTCGTGCGCGGCGCTCGCCGCGTTCCGTCGGGGCCGTAGAGCGCGAGCTCCACGGGCCCGGCGTCGTCCGTGGCCGTGTAGATCACCCGCAGGGGCTGCGCCGCGTTGGGGCGCCGGGGCGAGCGGAAGAGCGCGCGATCGAGGCGATCGTCGCAGGGCATCGCGTCGGCGAGGGCGATGACGTTCGGAAGCGGCGCGGCAGGTCGGAGCTCCGCGGCGCCGCGGAGGCCGTCTCCCGCCGTCCGTCCGAAGACCGTCACCGTCGTGACCCGCTCGAGGAGGCTGCCTCGCGCCGAGCCGGCGCCCAGGCCGAGGTCGCTGAGGGTCACGCGATCCACGCGGTGAATCGTCTCGAGGGGGGCGCCGTCGGGCCCCGTGCTCCCCTCGCACACCACGGGGAACTCGGAGAAGGCATGGATCGCCATGGGCGTGCCGCCCTCGTCCTCCCCGAGATACGCGAGGATGTGTCCGGGCATCTGCATCAGCACGATGCCGTCGCGGAGCGCCGCGTCGGCGACCAGTAGCTTCTCGGTCGGCGGTAGCTCCGCCACGTCCACCGCGTAGGTACCGGCCCGGGCCTGAAGCCCCGAGTGGCGCGGGAGCGTGAGACCGAAGCTCGCGAAGACGTCCACCAGAAAGCGGGAGCAGTCGCGGCCGCCACCTTCGCCACCCCAGCCGTAGGGCGCCCCGAAGAGCGCGAAGGCCTCCTCCAGAAAGGCACGCCGCGTGAGCGCTCGCCCCGTGGGCGTCCCCGCCGGCGCCGGCATGCTTTCGAGACCTGCCGGGGTGGCCACGCGCACCTCGTCCTCCGTCAGCGGGAGGAGCGCCCCGGAGGGCACGTTCACGCCGAGCAAGCTCGAGCCGGAGCTCGTGCGGAGCCATGGCCCGACGAAGAGGGCCTCCTCGTCGGGCACCGCCGGCGAGAGCGGGGCGTCGTCCGCGATCCACCCGACGGTGAAGCGAGTCCGCACCAGCTGGAGCGGCCCGGGCCAGTCGGCCAGCACACGGACGGGCTCCTGAGCGCGGAGCGTCGTGCAGTTATTGCGGTCGAAGGCGAGGTCGAGGGCTGGCGTGTAGAACCCCCGTCGGCGCGGGCCGCAGCGCACGGGCACGGGCGCGAGGGCCACGCGCAGCGCGCCGTCCCGCGGCGGGAGCGTGCCCGGGACGTCGAAGAGCGCGAGCGTCTCGGCGGCAGCCCGGGAGCCATCGGCCTCGACGTAGCGGCCCTCGGCGAGGCGAGCTCGAAGGTAGCTGAGGCGCTCATCGAGCTCGGCACGGAGCGCCTCCGGGGCGAGCGGGTTCCGGAGCACGTCGGGCCGCGGGGCCTCGGGGCCCACGGCGAGCGCGGCTTGATGGCTCGCGACCTGCGCCGGCGTCATGAGCACCGCGTCGGGATCACCGTAGCGACGGGCCTGGGCGATCCACGGAGCGGCCTCGTGCTGGGCACGGCGTACGCCCGGGAGGGGCTCGCCGGCCGGCACCTGCGCGGGGCAGCTCGCCGGGCGTTCGCCTCGCGCCTCCGGCTCGGGGGCCGCGGGGGCTTCGGGCAGCGCGCCGCAGGCCGATCCCAGCGCTAGGGCCAGGGCGGCGATCGAGGGCAGCGGCGGGGCGGAAGAGGCCACGGGGCGAGCGTAGAAACGCACCTCGCGGCGCGCACCTTTCCTACGGCGCGCCGGTCGGAAGGCTCGCCGCCGCTCTCGCGCCCGGGCTCAATGCGGGTCGCGAAGCCAGTGGATCACCTGATCCTCCACCGCGCCCTCGCCACCGAGGCCCAGGTTCGTGTCCGGCGGGAATCCCACGTGGCCGCCCCGCGCGCTGTACACGGTACGTACGTTGGGCGCCGCGTCGAACCAGGGCCGTACGACGTGGGTGTAGACCATCGGATCCTGCTCGGCGACGACGGCGAGCGTCGGACGGCGGATGCGGTCGAGCACCGGGCCCGCCGCCATGCGGGCGTAATAGTCGTCGGCGTTCCGGAAGCCGAAGCGCGGCGCGACGACACGCTCGTCCCACGCCCGGAGCGTACCGATGCGCCGCGCTTCCCGAGGGCCGAGGGGGAGGTGGTCGCTCCGCGTCGCGACGGCGCCGAGGATCTCCCGCAGCCCGTTCAGCACGTTGGTTCGGTAGAACTTCCCCTTGGGCTGGTCGATCTCGTCGGCGCCGGCGCGCAGGTCCACGGGGGCGCAGACGGCGCCGAGCGCCTTCACGCGCTCGTCCACGTCGCCCTCCGCCAGCAGGCGAAAGCTCACGTGCCCGCCCATGGAGAAGCCCAGCAAGAGCACGGTGGTGAAGCGAGCGAGCGAAGGCGTCGCCAGCACGGCCCGGACGTCGTCCGTGAGCCCTGCATGATAGATGTCGGCGCCGCGGCGGTCGGCGCCCCGGTGGTTCATGCGCAGGCTGGCCAGGCCCGCTCGGGCCGCAGCCCTCGCGGCCCGGAGCGCGTAGTAGCTCCGCTCGGACCCACCGAGGCCGTGCACGATGAGCACCAGCGTGTCGGCCTCGCCGCCCGGCGGCGCCTCCGTGAGGCGTCCGGTGAGCGTCAGCGGACCGAGCGTCGGGTCGCGCACGACGGTGCGGAAGAGACGCGAGGGCGGCGCGGGGCGCGGCGTGACCTGAGCCTCGAGGAAGGGGCCCAGCGTCCATCGATGGCCGTGCAGGCGGCCCGGAGAGCGCGCCGCCGGAGGAGAGGACATGGCGCGCAGGCTGCCACGTGAAAGGCCGTCGCGCGCGTCCTTGACGCGACGCGCCATCGGGCTAGCCCTATCCTCGGAAGGGCGCAGGGTTCGCTCACGTCATCGACCGTCGTTCACGCTCGAGGGCGTGCGCCGACCGAGGCGGGACCCCACCCGCGACGCAGGTCCCATGGCACGCAACCCCCTCGTCATCGCCGCCCTCGTAGGAACGGCTCTCTCACCGGCCTTCGCCGCCGGCTGTGGCTCCGCCGAAGCCGAGCCCGCCAGCGCGGACGCCCCGGCCGCCGAGGCGGCGCCGCGCCGCGTCACGCCGGCCACGGCCACGCGCGTGGAGGTCGCCGTGGTGGAGGCGAGCGAAGCGAACCTCCAGATCCGGCTCCCGGGCGAGGTGGAAGGGTCCCGAGACGCGCTCCTCGCGGCGAGCCTCGGCGGCTACGTCGAGCAGGTGCTCGTCGAGGAGGGCGAGGCGGTCCGCGCGGGTCAGGTCCTGGCGCGCGTGGACAGCGCGCTTCACGGCGCCCGGACGGCGCAAGCCCGCGTCGGGCTCGAGGCCGCGGAGCGTGAGCTCGCTCGTGCCGGGCGCCTCGGGGACGCGCTCCCGGCGCAGCAGCGTGACGCCGCCGAGACGCGCGTGCGCGCCGCGCGCGCCGCGCTGCGGGTGGCCACCGTGACGGCCAGCCGCGGCGTGATTCGCGCGCCCTTCGCCGGGACCGTCGCGGCGGTCGAGGCGGAGCGCGGTGAGGTGATGACGCCCGGGGCGCCGATGATTCGGCTGGTGCAGCTCGACCCGGCGCACATCAGCCTCTCGGTTCCAGACCGCGACGTCGTGGCGCTCACGCCGGCGCCGCGGTGCGGGTGCAGATCGGCGCCGCGGGCGGTGAGCGCCCCGGGCGCGTGGCCTTCATCCACCCGGCGGCGGACCTCCAGACCCGAGCCTTCGAGGTCGAGGTGGAGGTGTCCAACGACGACGGGCGGCTCCTGCCGGGCATGATCGCTCAGGTCGAGGTGAGCCAGCCCATCGGGGGCACCCGGCCGGTCATCCCGCAGCACGTGCTGGTCACACGCCTCGAGGGCAACGGCGTCTTCGTGGCCGAGGCCGGCGAGGGTGACGCGGCGGCGGGCGCGGAGGACGGGCTCGCGACCGCGCGTTGGCGGCCCGTCACCGTCGAGGCGATCGTGCGCAACCAGGTGGTCATCGCCTCTGGCCTCGAGGCCGGCGAGCGCGTCGTGGTCGTCGGCCATCGTGAGCTGGCCGAGGGCGACGCGCTCCTCGTCACCCGGGAAGGGCACTGCTGCACGAACGGCCGCGTCACCTACGGGCCCACCGTGGCCACGGGAGCAGCGGCGACCGACGAGGGCGAGGATCCCGGATGATCGAAGCGCTGCAAGGAAAGCGCTGGTTCGTCTTCGTTCTCGGCCTCTTCATCCTCCTCGCGGGCACGTACAGCTACGTGACCCTGCCGCGGGAGGCGAACCCCGAGGTCGAGGTCCCGATCATCATCGTGTCCACGCCCTACGTGGGCGTCTCCCCCGCGGACATCGAGTCCCTGGTCACGGTGCCGCTCGAGAACGAGTTGAGCGGCGTCAAGGACCTCGACGACATGAGCTCCACCTCGTACGAGGGCATGAGCGTCGTCATCCTGGAGTTCGAGGCCGACGTCGACATCCAGGACGCGCTCCAGCGCGTACGCACGCGCGTCGACCGGGCGCGGCCGAAGCTCCCCGCGGACGTCGAGGAGACCGAGCTCCAGGAGGTCAACTTCGCCGACCTTCCGATTCTCCTCGTCACCCTCGGCGGCGACATCGACGAGGCCGAGCTGAAAACGCTCGGCGAGGACCTCCAGGAGGACATCGAGCGTCTCCCCGGCGTCCTCGAGGCGAACCTCTCCGGCGGCCGCGAGCGGGAGATCAAGGTCCAGGTCGACCCCACCCGCCTCGCTCACTACGGCCTCTCCCTCAACGACGTCATCGGCGCCGTCCAGGAGGAGAACGTCAACATCCCCGGTGGCGACGTGGCCACCGGCGACGCGAACTACCTCCTCCGCGTGCCCGGGGACATCGAGGACCCCTACGAGCTCGAGGGCATCGCCATCAAGCGCATCGGCGAGCGCCCGGTCTTCGTCCGCGACGTCGCGCGCATCGTGGACGGCTGGGCGGACCGCACGACCTACGCGCGCATGAACGGCGAGCCCGCCGTGTCCCTCGCGGTGGTCAAGCGCGCCGGCGCGAACATCGTCGAGGTCGTCGAGGCGGTGAAGGCCCTCACCGGCCAGCATCGGGAGCAGCGCTGGCCCGAGGCCGTCGAGGCCCGCTTTCTGGCCGATCAGTCGAAGATGGTCGACGACATGATCGGGGAGCTCGAGAACGGGATCCTCACCGGGCTCATTCTCGTCGTGGCCGTGCTGCTCTTCTTCATGGGCGCGCGGAACAGCTTCTTCGTCGCGCTGGCGATTCCCTTCTCGATGCTCATCGCCTTCGTGGTCGTGAGCATGCTCGGGATGACGCTGAACATGATGGTCTTGTTCAGCCTGATCATCGCGCTGGGCATGCTCGTCGACAACGCGATCGTGCTGGTCGAGAACATCTACCGGCACGTCGAAGAGGGCATGTCGCCGCGGGAGGCGTCGATCGTCGGGACCCGCGAGGTGGCCGGCGCCGTCACGGCGTCGACGGCGACGACGGTCGCAGCCTTCGCGCCGCTGCTCTTCTGGGGCGGCATCATGGGCCAGTTCATGGGCTTCCTCCCGAAGACCCTGGTCATCGTGCTCCTGAGCTCCCTCTTCGTGGCGCTCGTCTTCCTGCCGGTGACCACGGCCGTCGGCCTGCGTGCCAAGGTCCGCGAGGACGACGACGGCGAGGAGGCAGAGGGTTCCGGCGACGAGGGCGCCTTCGACGCGACGCGCCTCGGGCCCGTGATGCAGACGTACAAGCGGGTGCTCGAGTGGAGCATTCGGCATCGCTACGCCTCCCTCGGCATCGGCTTCGCCGCGCTGGTTGGCACCTTCGTCGCGTACGGCGCGCTGAACCACGGGCTCGAGTTCTTCCCCGAGACCGAGCCGAACCGTGCCTTCGTCGGCGTGCGTGCGCCCATCGGCACGGACCTCGAGACCACCGACCGCATCGTCCGGCAGATCGAGGCCGTGCTCGCCGGGGAGGAGAACGTCGACGTCTACGTCGCCGAGACCGGCGTGGCCGGCGGCAACGGCCAGGACCCGACGCAGCAGGACCAGGCGGCGGACAACCGCGCGCGCATCACCGTCGACTTCCTGCCGGATCGGAACACCGTGCGCGCCGGCGAGCGCGTCCGCGTCGAGCCGCCGACGGAGACCATCGAGCGCATCCGCGAGCGCGTCGCGGCCATCGCCGGGGCGGAGATCCGCGTCGAGAAGGAGATGATGGGCCCGCCCGTTGGAAAGCCCATCGACGTGCGCGTGACCGGCGAAGACGTGCACGAGGTCGGCCGCCTCGCGGCCCGCGTGCGCCGGGACCTCGCCGAGCGCATCGAGGGCGCCACGGGCCTCGGCGACGACTACGTGGTCGGTCGGCCGGAGATGCGGCTGCGCATCGACCGCGGCGCGGCCAAGCGCGTCGGTGCGAGCACCCAGGAGGTCGCCGGCGTCATCCGTACGGCCATCGCCGGCACCGAGGCCAGCGTCCTCCGCGACGGCGACGACGAGTACGACATCGTCGTCGAGCTCGCGCCGGAGTTCCGAGAGGACTTGCAGCAGGTGCTCTCGCTTCGCGTCGACGGTCGCGAAGACACGAGCCCGGACACCTTCCCCGTGCCCATCAGCACCGTGGCTCGCTACGAGCTCGCGGGCGGCACCGGCGCCATCAAGCACCTCAATCAGAACCTCGTCGTGTCCATCACCGGCGACGTCGCCGAGGGCTACCAGCCGAACGCCGTCCAGCAGGAGGTCTTGGCGTTCATCGAAGAGGCCGAGCTCCCGCCGGGCTTCCACCTCAGCCTCGGAGGGAGCAACGACGAGCAGAACGAGTCCCAGGAGTTCCTGGGTCGGGCCTTCGTCATCGCGCTCTTCCTGATCCTCGGCGTGCTGGTCTTCCAGTTCAACAGCCTGCTCACGCCGGGGATCATCATCACGAGCGTGCTGCTCTCGCTCATCGGCGTCCTCTGGGGCCTCGTCGCGACGGGCACACCCTTCGGCGTGATCATGACGGGTCTCGGCGTGATCAGCCTGGCGGGCATCGTCGTCAACAACGCCATCGTGCTCCTCGACTTCGTGGAGCAGCTGAAGCGTCAGGGCATCGACACGATGGACGCGCTGGTCCAGGCCGGGATCACGCGCTTCCGTCCCGTGGTGCTCACGGCGGTCACGACGGTGCTGGGGCTCGTGCCCATGGCCATCGGCGTGAGCGTGGACTTCCGCAAGCTCAAGCTCATCGTCGGCTCCCAGAGCGCCGCGTGGTGGGGGCCGATGGCCGTCGCGATCATCTTCGGCCTCGTCGTGGCCACGGTGCTCACCCTGGTGATGGTCCCGACGCTCTACAGCATCTTCGAGGACCTCAAGGGGTCGCTCCAGCGCATCGGCCGGGCCCAACCTGCCCCGCTGCGGCGACCCTCACGGGAGCCCCAGCCCGCGCCCCAGCCCGCCGAGTAGCCGCGAGAGGCCGCCCACGGCGAGAGGCACGTGTGACGGATCGGGCGGCCCCGTGTTACCAAGGGGGTATGTTCCGCAACTCCTCGAAGTGCGGCCCTTACGCTCTTCTTACGCTTCTCCTCGCTCTCCTCACCGCTTGCTCGACCACGGTCCTGGTCGGCGGCGACGCCGACGGCGGCGGCACCGATGACGGTGGCGGTCCCGACTTCGGCATGGACGGCGACGTCCCCGACATGGGTGGCCCCGACGGCGGCGGCGACCCCGACATGGTCCTCCCCGACGGCGGCGGCGATCCGGACTCCGGTCCGGACCAGACGCCGGCGCCCGAGCTCTTCCGTACGGACCCCGAATCGCCCGGCAATACGGGCATGCCACAGGTCATCGGCGTCTCTGCGCCGGGGGCCGAGGTCCGCCTCTACCCGAACGGCCGCTGCGTCGGAGACCCGGTCGAGACCTTCGTCTCGATGGGAGACTTCGCGCAGGTCGTGAGCGTGGAAGCCAACCGGACGACGAACCTCACCGCCGACGCCGTCCTGCCGGGCGCCGCCGTCAGCGAGTGCAGCAACGTGCTCCGGTACCTCTGGGACGCCACCGCGCCCTCGACGCCCATCATCGAAGCCTCGGTGCCGGAATCCCCTTCGACGGAGGGCATCATCACGCTCTCCGGCCGGGCGGACCCCGGCGTGCGCGTCGTGATCTCCTTCGACGGCGCCTGCGGCAGCGACGAGGTCGAGGTCGTCGCCGGTGAGGACGGGCGCTGGGAGGTCGACGTCGACGTGCCCTTCGGCGACACGACCTTCTCGGCGCGTGCCTTCGACGACGTTGGAAACGCCTCGCCCTGCAGCGCGCCCTTCGTTTTCTCTCGGGTCCTCGACGCGGAGATCATCTTCCCGCCCGCGCCCGGCGTGACCAACCTCTCCGAGATCACGGTGCGGGCCCGGGTGGAGGACGTCGCTCCCACGGACGCCGTGATCCTCGAGAGTCCGGCCGGCCGGCGCGCCGCCATCTACAACCCGGACGACGACGAGTGGCGGGCCGTGGTGCCTCTCGACGACGGGGCGCAGGTCTTGAGCGTGTCCCTGGCTGGCGTGCCCGGCGGCGCGACCACGGAGCTCATCGACATCTCGCGGGCCACGATCCCCCGCGCCCCGACCAACGTGATCTGGGACCCGGCCGCCATGGCGCTGCTCGTCTCGGACGGGACGCGGGTCCTCGAGATCGACCCGTCGACCGGCGCCGCCGTGGTGCGCGTCGAGGCCGACGCGAGCTTTGCCTCGGTCACGGGGCTGGCCGTCGACGGAGCGACCGTCTACCTCGCGGGCATCGAGTCCGGCACGACGGGCAGCATTCTCGTCGCGTCCTGGGACGGGATGGCCATCACGGAGATCGCCCGCCTCGACACCTTCGGCATCGGGCCCGAGCACCTCGACGTGCGCGACGGGGGCGATGAGCTGATCGTCTATCGTACGCGCGACGGGGTGAGCGTCGTCGACATCGCGACGGGCGCGACCCGTACGCTCGTCGCTGGCTTCTCGCGCTGCTTCACCTACTCGCCGGCCGCCGACGAGGGCGTGCGCTGCACGGGGACGACGCCGCCCCTCGAGACCGTGGACATCGATACCGGGACGCGTACGGGCATCGGGACGCTCATGGGCGAGCTCCCGACCTTCCTCGCGGAGGCGCGCTACGATGCCAACGGCGACCGCTACGTCCTTCGTGACTTCGCCGGCGCCTTCTTCGGAGTCGACCTCGACGCCCTCACCAGCGACCGCCTCGGCTCCGTGGCCAGCGTGGAGCAGTTCGGCGTACGGGGCGACACCGGCGGCATCGTGGTCACGCAGCAGGCCCTCGGCGGGGAGGCCAGCTCGCTGGTCACGCTGGACCCCGCCACCGGAGCGCTCGGTCTCATCGAGCTGCTCCGCGTGGGCGGCGGCATCGAGCTGGGGCCGCCCACCGCGGCCGCCATCGAGGGGCAGCGTGCCTTCGTGAGCGACGGCGCGCGCATGCTCGAGGTCTCCCTCGGTCCCGAGGGCGGCAACCGGACGGCGCGCGTCAGCGGCGCCGGCACCGACGCCTGGATCTCGACCGCCTTCGCGCCCGGCACGAACCGCTTCTTCATCGTGAGCGGCGACGGCAGCCTCCGGGAAGGCCGCCTCGGGGGGTCGACCACGCTCATCGCGCCTGGTCCGGGCGGCTTCGGCGTCTCCCTCGCGGACGTCGCCGTGCGGCCGGGCTCCGCGATGATGACGGGGGAGATCCTCGAGGTGAACGTGCGCCGGGGCACCATCATCGCCCGCGCGCTCGACAGCGTCTCGACGGTGCGCACCGTGGGCACCGTGGACGTGGGAACGACCAACGGGCCCATCGCCGTGGCCTTCGACGGCGAGCGCGACGAGGTCGGTGTGCTCACCCGTGAGGGCACCGCCACGCTTCGCCTCACCGCCTTCCCGGTGGCGGGCGGTGGCATGGGTCGCGTCGTGGCCACGATCGACTCGACGACCGCGCTCTTCAACATCGCGCGCGACCTCTCCTACGCCAACCAGCGCTACTACGTCGGCAACGGCCCGGAGCTGCTGCTCCTGGACTCGCGCTCCGGCACGATCCGCGCGCGCACGACCTTCCCGGGCAACCTGCTCCAGATCACCTCGCCAGGGGAGAACGGCATCGGCTTCGCGGCCATGCAGAACGCGCGCGGCTTCGCCGCCTTCGACGCCCGCGAGGGCGACTGGGTGATCATCGGCCGCTGACGAGAGGCTCCGGCGGGCGCATGCTCCCGCCATGGACCGTCTCGACCCTCCCTCGCGGGTTCTCCTGGGCCCGGGCCCGAGCGACGTGCCTCCGCGCGTCCTCCGGGCCCTCGCGGCGCCCACCGTGGGGCACCTGGACCCCTACTACATCGAGGTCATGGAGGACGTACGGGCGCGTCTCCGGGCCTGCTTCCGTACGGAGAGCCCGCTCACCTTTCCCGTGAGCGCGACCGGTATGGCGGGCATGGAGGCCTGTCTCGCCAACCTCCTGGAGCCCGGCGACGCCATGCTGGTGGTGGTCAACGGGGTCTTCGGCGGCCGCATGGTCGAAGTGGCGACGCGCCTCGGCGCCGTGGTGCATCGCCTGGAGGTGCCCTGGGGCGAGACGGTCGAGTCGGGCGCCGTGGAGCGTGCGCTCGAGACGCACCCCGACGTGACCTGCGTCGGCATCGTGCACGCAGAGACCAGCACGGGCGCGCATCAGCCGCTCGAGGGCCTCGGGGAGCTCGTCCATGCGCACGGCGCGCTCCTCGTCGTCGACGCCGTGACCAGCTTCACCGGTGCGCCGCTCGAGGTGGACGTCTGGGGCATCGACGCCTGCTACACGGGCTCCCAGAAGTGCCTCTCCGCGCCCCCGGGGCTTTCGCCGGTCACCTTCTCGGCGCGGGCCGTGGCGCGCATGGAGGCGCGGAGCGCCCCGGTGCGGAGCTGGTACCTCGATACGTCGCTCCTGCGCGCCTACTGGGAGGGGGAGGGTGGTCGCCGGAGCTACCACCACACCGCGCCGGTGAACATGACCTACGCGCTCCGGGAGGCACTCCAGCTGGTCATGGAGGAGGGCCTCGAGGCGCGCTTCGCCCGCCATCGGCGACACCACGCGGCGCTCCGCGCCGGGCTCGAGGCCCTCGGCCTTCGCTACGTGCCGGCGCGGAGCCTCCCCATGCTGAACTGCGTGCGCGTCCCGGACGGCATCGACGAAGCCGCGGCGCGGCGCCGGCTCCTTTCCGAGTGGGGCATCGAGATCGGAGGCGGGCTCGGGCCCTTCGCCGGCAAGGCATGGCGCATCGGCCTCATGGGAGCGTCGTGCACCCGGCGAAACGTGGACCTCGCGCTCGTGGCGCTGGCGTCCGTCATGGAGCGTCCGGCGCGGGAGGCCCTCGATGCGGCCGACGCTGCCAGCTGACCGCGCTCAGCCGTCGGCGACGAGGCCGTAGAAGGCCGCGTCCTCGAGCGGCGGGAGCGCCGCTTCGCGGAGAAGGAGCGTCCGTACGGTCCAGAAGTCGTCGAAGACGCGGTAGCGGAGCGCCGTCTTGTCGAGGTAATCGACGCCGGCGGATCCCCCGGTCCCGGTGCGCCGGCCGATGACCCGCTCGACCATGCGCGCGTGGCGCTGCCGAAAGATCAGCGACGCCTGCTCGAGGGCGACGACGGTCTCGACGACCTCCCGCGGCCAGGCGAGGAGCGGGAGCTCCCGGTAGCTCTCGATGAAGAGGAGCGCGGCGCGGATGCGGGCGCGGCGCGCGCGTTCCGGTCCCTCCTCGAGGTCTTCGGCGCGAAGGAAAGCAGCCGCGTTGACGCGCTCCTTCGCATAGCGCTCCGTGATGCGCGTGCGGTCTTCCTCGTGAAGCCCGTCATGCATCGAGAACGCCGCCGTCCGGTCGCACTCGCGCCCGTGCTGCGCGAGGTACGCCGCCGCGAAGCGTGCGAGGGCCTCGTCGGCGCCGGCCTCGCCGGGCCGCTTGCCCATGATCGGCGTCCGGTGGAGCCACTCGTCGATGGCGTCCTTGAGCGTCGGCAGGTCTTCCAGCCGCCGGTCGAGGCGCTTCGTCGACCACGTCGGGCTCCCGCCCGGGCCCTTGAGCGCGTCGCGGTAGCTCCCTTCGTAGCCCAGCGCGACGCGCCGGCTGCTCTCGAGGCCCATCAGCACTTCCATCTCGCGCATCTGCACGCTCTGAAAGCCGCTGGCGGGGCTGAGCTTGTCCCGAAACGCCAGGTAGTCCCGGGTGGTCATGGTCTCCATGAGCGCGAAGTGGTTGCCGACCTGCTGGAAGAGGATGGCGACCCGGCGGAGCCCACGGACGGCGCTCCCGAGCTCCTGCTCCGGGACGTGAGGGCGGGCGAAGACGTCCCGGACCTCCTCGAGCTCGCGGAGGATGAGCTTGAACCAGAGCTCGTCGATCTGGTGGACCGTGATGAAGAGGACCTCGTCGTTCGAGAGCTCCCTCTCCTCGCTCAGGCCGTGCTGCAGCCCCAGGAGCTGCTGCAGCCGGAGATACTCCCAGTAGCGCGTGGGGGAGTGGCTCATGGCGCCGCGGCGTCCGCCAGGCGCTTCTCCACGAGGTCGAGAAGCATCGCCACCGTCTCGAGGCCCTCGAGGGCCTCGCTCGGGATTTCGATGTCGAGCTCGCGCTCGAGCTCGCCGATGATCTCCAGGTACTGCAGCGAATCCACGCCGAGGGAGGCGATGGGGCTCGCCTCGTCGAAGTGCGGCAGGTCCTGCTCCGTGAGCTCGACCGCGAGCTCCCGGAACGTCTCGATGAGCTTCGGTCTCTCCACCGTGCCCCGGTGGTGAACCGGCTGGGCGCGCGGGGCAAGGCGCGAGCGGAAGGCCCTGCGAGCAAGCGCGCGGCGAAGGATCTCGGCGCGGGGCCGTCTATGCTCGCGTCGTGCAGCGGTCACGCTCTCTCTGCCTCGCGCTGGCGCTGCTGCCGGGCCTCGTCCTCGCGACGCTCGTTCGGGCGTCGCCCTCCGGGGATCCGGACATCGGGGCGAGCGGCCCGGAGGCGGGCGTGGGGCCCCCGGCGCGGGGCCGGACGCGCTCGCGCGCCATCGGCGCGACGAATCGCGGATGGCTCGCTTCGCCGGCGCAGCTGGCGAGCGGGCCGCACCTGCGGGTCCGCAGCCCGCGACGGGCCTACGGCACGCTCGAGCTCGTCGACCTGCTGCGCTGGGCCGCGGGGCAGGTCGGGGAGGCGCACGGCGGTCCAGGCCTGCTCGTGGGCGATCTCGCGGGTCCGCGCGGGGACCGGCTCCGTCCGCATCGCTCCCATCGCACCGGCCTGGACGCGGACCTCGGCTTCTACCTCACGGACGCAGCGGGCAGCCCGCACGCGACGCCGCGCTTCGTCCACCTCGACCGGCAGGGCGAGGGCAGCGATCGCGAAGGCGTGGAGGTGGGCTTCGACGCCGAGCGCAACTGGGCGCTCGTGGCCGCTCTGCTCGGCCAGGACGTGACGCCGGTGCAGTACCTGATGGTGGTGACGCCCCTGAAGCGGCGCCTTCTGGCGGAGGCGGAGCGCGTAGGCGCGCCGGAGTGGCTGAAGGCGCGCGCGCGGGTGGTCGTCGGCCCGCAGCGCACGGGTCGGGGCCGTCGGGCGCGCCGCGGCACCCACGACTCGCACTTTCACGTGCGCATCTACTGCCCACGCGATGATCTCCCGCGCTGCCGCGACAAGGCGCCCTATCACCCATGGATCGGTCCGCGGACCCCGACGCGGCGCCCGCCCCGTCGTCGGCGCCCTCGTTCCACGATGCGCTGAACGCGCGCCATCCGCGCCTAGGGTTCCTGCGTGCGTCGTTCGCCACTCATCGTCCGGGACGGCTTCCCCTCCATGGCGTTTCTTCGGGAGCGCTTGGGCGCCGGCGTGTCCTGGCCGACCGTGATCATCCGAACGCGGGCCGAGCGCGAGTATCGTCCAGACATCGCAGGTCCCCTCTCGCTCTTCGCCAACCGGCGCGGGACCTCGACGACCACCATCGATGGCCGTCGCCTGTCGACGCCCGCCGGTTGCGCCGCCGTGTCCGCGGCGGGGGCCGAGTTCACGCTGGCCTACGAGGCGCCGGTGGACGTGCTCAACGTCTACTTCGCCGGCGACTGGGTGGCGGACGTGGCCTCGAGCGTCGCGGCGGCGCGACGAGACGACCTCGAGAGGGACGAGGTCCCGACACCCGAGGTGCTGCCGCGCCTCGTCGCGACCCTCGCCGAGGGAGACCTCGAAGCCGAGCTTCGCGCGCTCGAGGCGGCGCTCGCCGAGGCCGACTCGCGGCTCACCGTCGAGGAGCGCACGCTGGAGCTGCTGGCGGCCTTGCTCCGGGCCGAGACGCGGGAGGCGACGCTGATGGGGCGGCTCTCGGCCAAGAAGGCGTGCACGCGCCGCGAGCTCCGGCGCCGCCTTCAGCGCGCCGAAGACCTCCTGATCGCCGAGCTCGCGCGCGGTCCCTCCCTGGACGAGCTGGCGCGCGCCGCCGCGATGTCGAAGTACCACCTCCTGCGCGCCTTCAGGGAGCTTCGCGGCGTCACGCCCTCGCGGCGGCTCGCTCAGCTCCGGGTGCGTCGGGCCGCCTCGCTCCTCGCCCGGGGCGGACGCTCCGCCGAGGCGCTCGCTCCCGTCGTCGGCTTCAGCGACGCGCGCGCCCTTCGCCGGGCCTTCCGCCGGGAGCTGGGCGTCGGTCCCGGCGCCTACCGGGCCTGATTTCGCAATCTGGGTCCTCCTGTGCCCCTGCTGCCGGGGTCAGCTTCGGGACAGGAGTGGTTTCATGAAACGCCTCGACCCCGTCGTGCCCTCGGACCCCCGCTGGTCCCGCCCCTTCCTCCTCTGGCTCGCCCTCGCGCTCGCCCTGGGCTTCGCCGTTCCGCCTCCGGCGCTCAGCCGCGCGGGGCGCCTCCTCCTCATCCCGGGGCCGGCGCTCGTCCTGCTGGCGCTCTACTCCCGGCAGGCGAGCTTGCGGGCCTTCGTGGCGACGCTCGGCGGACCCCGCCTCAGCGCCCTCCACGGCCTGCGTGTGCCCATCGGCGCGCTCTTCCTCTTGCTCGCCGACCGGGGGCTCCTGCCCTGGGAGTTCGCGCGTCCGGCTGGCATCGGTGACGTGATAGCCGGCGGTCTGATGCTGGTCGTGGCGAGGGCCTGGCGAGAGGGACGAGGCTTCGCTCTCTTCGGGCTCCTGGCCAACGTCTTCGGCTTCCTCGACCTCGCAAACGTCCTGCGAACCGTCGACGTCCTCGGCACGAGCGGTCGCGCGGCGGAGTTCCAGGCCTTCGTCGGCACACCGCTCGGGGTCGTGCCCTACTTCCTCGTCCCGATCCTCCTCGCCACGCACGTCGTGCTCGCGCGGTGGCATCTGAGCGCGCTTCGCGGTGAAACGGCCGCGCCGCTGCCGCGTCCCGACTCGCGATGACCGACCCATTCGAGGTGCGCTTCACCGAGCGCGAGAGCCGGGGGCGCTGGGCGCTCTACGTCGAGGGCGAGGAACGTGGCGAGATGACCTTCTCCCGAACCACGCCGGAGCTGGTGATCGTGGACCACACCTTCACGGACCCGGCGCTACAGGGTCGCGGCGCCGGCACACGCCTCTTTCGGGAGATGGTGGCGTGGGCGCGGGAGACGGGGACGAAGGTGATGGCGACCTGCCCCTTCGCGCTCGCGATGTTCGACAAGTACCCCGACACGGCGGACGTCCGCGCTTGAGCCCGCTCAGCGCTCGTCGAGCCAGGCGATGGCGTCGGCCCAGAGCGGCTCCATCCGGAACCAGCCGAAGTGCCCGATGCGCTGGTCTTCGGACGGCTCGAGGTGGCGGCGCTCGAGGTTCGGGTAGGCGCGCATCATGGCGTCGACGGAGCGCGCCGTGCCCCATTTGTCGTCGCCGATGCTGTAGGCGAGGACCGGTGCCTCGAAGGCCTCGTAGCGTTCGAGCGGGAGCGTGGGATCGCCCAGGAGGTAGTCCCGCTGGCGGCACCACCGGGCCCACTCGAGGGCGGCACCCTTCGGGAGGTCCTCGCCGCTTCCGAGGAGGCTCCAGGGCATGTAGCCGAAGAGCGTCGCGAGCAGCGGGAGCGTGAGGTAGGTGTGCAGCAGTACCGCGGCCTTCTGCTCGCCGCCCTGGTAGCGCCAGTGGCCGCTCTGCGCGGAGAGGGCGATCATGCCGTCGACGTCGTCCGCGTTTTCGATGAGCCCCGCGAGCTGGCCGCCCACGCTGTGCCCCACCAGGAACAGGCGCTCGGCGCCGAGCTCGTGCCGGGCGTGGCGCACGATGGCGGCCATGTCCTTCTCCGCCCAGTCGCGGACGCGCGCGTCGAAGCCACGGAGCGAGGCCGGCGCCGAGTCCCCGACGCCGCGGTAGTCGTAGGTGAGCGCCGTGTAGCCAGCGTCCCGTAGCGCGCGGGCGAAGCGCCGGTAGAAGCGGCGGGGTGTCGCCGTGGCGCCGTTGATGACCACCACGCGGTCGCTCGGTGTAGCGGCTTGGAAGAGCGTGGCGGCGAGGGGGTAACCGTCGCGGGCCGCGATGGTGAGAGGCTCGTCCTCGGCGGCGTGGTCGGGGGACGCGGTCATTCGGGGGCTCCGTTGCGGGTCGCGTCGGCGAGCTGCCGGCGCAGGTGGGCCGTGAGGCGGTCGCGGACGACCTCCAGGGGACGGACGTCGCGCTTGGCCTTGGCGAGCACGAGCGCCCCCTCGATGGCGGCGACGGTGTGCAGGGCTTCGTCGTCGGCGGCGAGGCTCGGCATGCCATGTTCCGCGAGGCGCTGGGCGAAGAGCGCGACGATGCCGTCGAAGGCGTCGCTGCACGCGGCGTGGACGGGATCCACGTGCGGGGCCGCTTCGAGGGCGACGGTGGCGAGGGGGCAGCCGCGCGCGAAGGCACTCTCTTGCAGCTGCTTCACGTAGCCATCGCAGAACGCGCGCATGGCGAGGACCGGGTCGCGCTCGCGGTCGGCGAGGTCGCGAAGGCGCGTCACGATGGCGTCGCCGGAGCGGGCGACGGCGGCCCCGGCGACCTCCGCCTTGCCCCCGGGGAAGTGGTGGTAGAGCGACCCCTTGGGCACGCGGCTGACGCGCGCGATGGCGCTCAGACCGGTGGCGGCATAGCCCCGTGCACGAAGCAGCTTCCCGGTGGCCGAGAGCAACTTGCGCTTCGTTTCATCGGACTTCGCGTAGCCCACAGCACGAAAATAGACCACTCATACAAAATTGTCTAATCGGTCTATTTTGAGAGCCGAAGCTGCGACGGCTCTCGTCCCAAGTGATGGAGATCATTGGGTGAGGGTATCGAATGGGGGGTGGTCGTCGGCTCTCAAAATGAGAGTCGGGCTCTCATTTTGAGAGTAGGTGAGAGTCGCTCAGGCGCCGGCGCGGGCGGCGATGCGGTCGCTGCGGATGCGGAGGTCGTCGTCGATCAGCCGCGTCACCGCGAAGGCGCCGAGGAGCACGCAGCCCACCGCCGTCACCCCGGCGATGAGGAAGAGGATGAGGAGCTGGTAGCGCACCGCGTCGAGGGGCTCCGCACCGGCCAGGATCTGCCCCGTCATCATTCCCGGCAGGCTCACGAGCCCCGCAACCGTCATCGCGTTGATGATCGGCGTCAGCCCGCGTCGAATCGCCCGCCGAAGCGGTGCCCGGGCCGCCTCCCAGCGTCCGGCCCCGAGAGCGAGCTCCGCTTCGATGCGGTCCTTCTCCTCCGCGAAGGCGCCGAGGAGGCTGTCGAGGCTGAGGCTGATCCCCGTCAAGGCGTTTCCGAGGAGCATGCCCAGGATCGGGATCATCACCTGGGCGCGGTGCCAGGGCTGCGCCTGAATCAAGAGCGCGCTCGCCGCGAGCGCCGTCGTGCCCGCCGTCAGCGCCAGGGTGCCGAACGCCCCCGGGGCGGCGCCGGCGAGGGACCACCCCGCTCGCTTGAGCGCGGCCCGGCTCGCGACGGCCACCATGAAGAGCATCGCCGCGCCGGTGAAGGCCACCTCGGTACGGGCGAAGATCCACCGGAGCAGGAGACCGATCAGCGTCAGCTGCACGGCGCTCCTCAGCGCCGATACGAAGAGCGAGCGCACCAGCCCCAGGCGGAGCGCCACGCTCAGCGCGCCGGCCAGCAGCACCAGGGATGCGGCCAGCGCGACGTCGAGCACGTCGAGCGTCGGTGCGCTCCCAGGCATCAGGTCACGGTCTCCGGCCGACCCGGTGCGCGGAAGGCCTCGAGGTCGAGGGTCGGCGCCCCGGCCGGGGGCCGATGGGACGTGCGCAGCACCGCGAGCCCCTCGCCACGCCGCCGCGCCAGATACGCATCGAGCTGCTCCGCCGTGGCCGCGTCGAGCGCGGCGTCGGGCTCATCCAAGAGCGCGACGTCTTCGGCCACGAGCAGCGCCCGGAGCACGTGCACCCGCTGCTGCTCGCCGACGCTCAACGATCCAGCGTCCCGCTGCCACACCGCGTCCGCGTCGAGGCCCAGCGCCCGTAGCCCCTCGCGCGCCACCGCTGCGGAGAGCTCGCCGCGCGCGGACCCATAGGCGAAGGGACGCGCCAGGGTCTCCGCCACCGTGTCTGGGCCGAGGGGTACCTTCTGGTGGGCATAGGCGACCCGCCGTCGCCAGCGCGCGGGCCCCTCCTCCGCGAAGGTCCGTCCGCCCAAGCGCACCGCGTCGCCGGGGGCCATGTGAAGCCCGGCGAGCGTGCGGAGCAGCGTGCTCTTTCCGAGGCCGCTCCGGCCCACGACGAGGCGCTCTTCGCCGGGCGCGAGCGTCAGGCGGACCGCGGCCAGGAGCGGCGCACCCTCCGGCGTCGCCACGTCCAGGCCTTGGACTTGGAGCACCTCACCCACCCGTCTTCAGTCGCTCACCGGCTCAGTAGACGAAGGGAAAGATCCGGAAGCGGGCCCGGCGGCAGTAGGCCTCCCAGAGCTCACCGTACTTCTCGCGGCAGCGCGCGTCGTCACGGCCAGCGCGCTGCGTGAGCAGGATGATCAGCGTGAGCGGGAGGATGTAGGGGTAGGGCGACGAGAATCCGGCGCAGAGCGCAAAGGAGACGTAGACGCCGATCTCGCCCGTGTAGTTGATCTTCCGGCCGATGCCCCACCAGCCGCTGACCAGGAGCTTTCCGCCCAAGGTCTCCGCCGGCTTGCCCCAGATCGTCACCGTGGGGTCCTGCTTGAAGCGGTCCTTCTGCCAGTTGCTCCCCCGGAAGACCCAGTGGCTCAGCACGTGGAACGCCACGAGGAGCGCGAGTCCCCACCAGGGAAAGCCCTCGTGGACCCAGCCCTCGGCGCCCTCGGTCCATCCCCGCGGGAGCACCCACCAGCCGACCATGCTGTAGAGGAAGGGTACGTAGACCAGGTCGCCCCACACCAGCATGAAGCCGAAGGGCTCCGCGATGATGTCCCAGGTCGTGAGCATGAAGTGCTCCTTCACGTAGTGCGTGAAGAGGTAGCTCCACGTGAAGGCCTGGTAGAGCCACATCTCGGGGGTCATGTGGCCATAGAGCTCGACCTGGGCGTTCGCGAAGGCCGCGTTCATCACCGCGAGCCCGATGAGGCTCGGGTGGTACATGTACATCTTGAGGTCGACCCCGACGCGGCGCGGGTTGAGCTCCACGCCCATCCACAGGTCGTTGAGCAGCGGCGGAAGCTCGCTGTGCCGCTCCACCGGCGTCCCGGCCTTTCGCGCCCGCACGTGACCGCTCACGTAGAGGTACGCGCTGATGGCGAAGGCGTAGCCGTTCACCACGAGGAAGAGGGACCAAAAGTGCGTGAGCAACGGCGTGAGCGACCAGCCCGCGAAGGCGATCCCCAAGGCCAGCACGACGTGCGTCGCGAAGAAGAGCACGAGGCCGCTGAGCTTGTAGTCGAGGCGCGTGCCGTCCTTCAGCGGCTGTCCCGGGTGGCGGAAGCCCGGCAGCACGATGGAGCCCAAAAACAGCCCGCCGAGGAAGGTCGTCACCCACACGAAGGCCCGCCCGAGCGTGTCGGCGGTCACGGGGAGGAGCTCGAGCGGTTCCATGGGAGCCCTTTAGCTCCCCTCTCGCTCCCAAGGAAGAGCCTCACCCCAGAGCCACAGGGGGATGCTCGGGCTGGTATCATGTCCTAGAGAACCTCGTTCGCATGTCCGCCGTCCCCGAAGCGGTCGTCGAGCGCGTCGTGGCAGAAGTGTCCCGGCGCCTCGAGGATCCGAGCTACGCGCAGGTTGCCGTAGGGCAGCTCGTCGAGAGCCAGCCCTTCGTGAGCCGCTACCTCTCGGCGCGGACCGATGCCTTGGGTGGCGGCGAGGTCGTGATTCACGCGGCCTTTCACCTCGACACGCTCGCGTCCTGCTTCCGGGCGCATCTCGACGTCGCCGCGCTCGAGCCACTGACCTTCGCCGACCTCGACGCGGCCAGCGGCGACGACGTCGCCTCTCGCTTCGCCGGCGCCCAGCCGGCGCTCGCCGCCTACGTGGCGACGAACACGAACGGGGCAGCGCTGCGAGAGACGCTCGCCCTCGTCGGACTCGCCATGGACGAGCGCTACCGGTGAAGACCCTCGAACGCCGCCTCGGGCTCAGCTCCGTCGTCGCCATCTCCATCGGCGCCATGCTCGGGAGCGGCCTCTTCGTGCTGCCGGGCCTCGCATCGGGTCTCACGGGCCCCTCCGTCTTCCTCGCCTACGCCGCGGCGGCCCTCATGGTGCTCCCGGCGGCGCTCTCCAAGGCGGAGCTCGCGACGGCGATGCCCACGAGCGGTGGGACCTACGTCTACATCGACCGAGCGTTCGGACCCCTCGCGGGGACCATCGCGGGCCTCGGGCTCTGGCTCTCGCTGCTCCTGAAGAGCGCCTTCGCCCTCGTCGGCTTCGGCGCCTACCTCGCGGTGCTCGTCGACCTGCCCCTCACGCCGACGGCGCTCGGCCTCCTCGCGCTCGTCGTCGCGCTCAACGTGCTCGGCGTGAAGAAGGTCGGGCGCGTTCAGGTGGGCGTCGTCGCCGTGGCCCTCGTCGCGCTCGCCGGCCTGAGCATCGCCGGCGCCCCGGAGGTGGGCCTGCGCTCCTTCCGCCCGCTCTTTCCGAAGGGCGGCGACGGCTTCCTCGGCGCCGCGGCCTTCGTCTTCATCTCCTACGCCGGCGTGACGAAGGTCGCTGCCGTCGCCGAGGAGGTGGAGAACCCGGACCGCAACCTGCCGCGAGGCATCCTGCTCTCCCTCGGCCTCGTGAGCATGGTCTACACCGGGGTCACGCTCGTCCTCGTCGGCCGGGTGCCCCTCGAAGCGTTGAGCGACGACCTCCGGCCCATTCACACCTTGGCCGAGGCCGTCGCGGGCCCCGCCGTCGCCTCCGCCTTCGCGGTGCTCGGCGTCGTCACCATGACGAGCATGGCCAACGCGGGGCTCCTCGCGAGCTCACGTTTCCCCTTTGCCATGGCCCGGGATCGGCTGCTCCCCGCGGCCTTCAGCTGGGTCCATCCCCGCTTCCTCACGCCGCTCCCGAGCATCGCGGCCACGGCCGCGGTGATGGCTGCCGCCCTGGTCCTCCTCGACGTCGCGAAGATCGCGAAGCTCGCCGGCAGCTTCATGATCGTCGCCTTCACGGCCGTGAACCTCACCGTCATCCTCCTCCGCGAGACGGATACGCAGTGGTACCGGCCTTCCTTCCGCACGCCCTGGTATCCCTGGGTGCAGCTCGTCGGCGCCGTCGCCGGCGTCGCGCTCTTGGTGCAGCTCGGGCTCCTCGCGCTCACGGCCTTCGCGGTCATGGTGCTCCTCGGAGCGGCGCTCTTCTTCGCCTATGGTCGCCGGCGAACGGCGCGCGTCGGGCTCCTCGGGCGCCTCGGTCCCCGCAAGGAGCTTCTCACGGTGCCCCCCGCGGACGATCTCCGCGAGACGCTCGGTGAGGCCGCCGTCGTCGTCGCGCTCCTCGGCGAAGAGCGCTCGCCCGAGGCGCTGGTGGAGATGGGCGGCGCGCTGGCCCACGGCGGCAAGGTCGAGGTGCTCCTGGTCACGGGCGTCCCGGACCAGACGTCGCTTCAGGGCCTCGAGGAGACGCCAGGCGTGCGCTCGCTGCGGCGTCGCGTCGGCGCCATCGCGGACGAGCGCAACTTCGATATCTCCTTCGAGGCCGTGGTCACTCACGACGTCGTGCGCACGATCCACGAGGTCACGAGCCGCGTGCATTGCCAGTGGCTCGTGATGGAGTGGCACGGCGAAGAGGCGAAGGGCGTCACCTTCTTCAACCCCCTCGGCTGGCTCGCCAACCACCTCGACTGCAACCTCGCCTTCGTGAAGGACGTGGGCATCCGCTACGTGCGCGAGATCCTCGTCCTGCCCGATCCGGGGCCGCACGACGTTCTCGTCGCGACCACCGCGGACCATCTGGCGACGACGCTCGGCGCACGCATGACCTTCGCGCGCTTCATCGGCGAGTCCGCGAGTCAGGTCACGAAGGACGGCGTGCTGGGCTACCTCGCCGAGCTCGGCGACCTCTGCGAGACCCAGCCCGAGCTCCTGACCGTGAGCGGCCCAGACGAGTCCGACGAGATCATCCCGCTCACCGTCGGCTACGACCTCGTGATCATGGGCGACCGGCGCGGCGTGAACCTCCGCGAGAAGCTCTTCGGCAACGAGGTCGAGCAGATCACCCGCGGCGCCGCGAGCTCCGTGCTGCGCTTGAAGACCCCGCGCAAGAAGACGCATGACTCGCTCCGGCCAAGCCGCGCCCCCGCGCCGCGCCCCACGCTGAGCGTCGAGGAGCTCCTCGACCCGCGCCTCGTCTCGGCGCGCCTCGCGGTGCCGGACAAGGCGCGACTCTTCGCGCACGCGGCGCTCCGCCTCTCGGAGGTCGTCGGTGCCGCGCCCAGCGCCATCGAGGCGGCGCTCTGGAGGCGCGAGCGGAGTCAGAACACCGCCGTGGGTCACGGCGTCGGCCTGCCGCACGCCACGCTGGAGCAGCTCGACCGCACCGTGCTCTCCGTGATCACCCTCGCGCGACCCATCACCTATGGCGAGAAGACCGAGGAGCCCCTCGACGTCTTCTTCGTCACGGCGGGGCCGCTGGAGGCACGGAACCAGCACCTCGAGCTCCTCAGCGCCCTCGCGCGTTTGATGCAGGAGGGGCGGCTCCGGGAGCGGCTGCGGGCTGCCGAGGACGAGGAGGCGGTCCTTGCGGCCTTCCAGCCCGAGCCGGGTGCCCGCCCTGCCGCCGAATGAGCGAGCCGCTCAGCCGATGGCCTTGATGGACTCGACGAGCGCCTGCCGGTGCTTGTTGATGGCGACGCGCGCGTAGCCGAGCTTGACCTCCTTCGGCATGCCGATGCCGACGGCCATCTGCTCGCCGAGCTCCGGAACCATCACCACGAAGGTCGACTTCGTCGTCTCGAAGATGATCTCGCGGAAGGTGTGGAGCTCCTCGCGAATGTGCTTGTTCCGGCCGTGCTTCTGGCCCCTCGTCACGATGTCGAGGACCTGGCCGAAGGCGGCTCCGATGCTCTCCGTGTCGTTCTCGAACTCGAGCGTCGACATGCCGAGCGGTAGCCCGCTCTCCATCTCGAAGCATACGGTGAAGTAGCAACCCTCGATGTCGCCGCGAATGCGGTCGAGGACCTTCTGGAGGTTCTGGTCGGCCATGGCTTGTCGGTCCCCGTCGCTCAGATCCCGTCGAGCACGGCCACGGTCTTCTTGACCTGCCGCTTGGCCACCAGGCGGATGTAGCCGAGGTTCCCCTTCACGTGGTCGCCAGCCAGCATGATCGCGATGCGGTGGTCCTCGTCCATCGTCATGAAGAAGCTCGTCTCAGCGAGCTCGAGCACCACCGAGTGAAGCTCTCCGCGGATGCGCTCCGGCAGGAGCTCGGCGAACTTCATGATCTGGTCGACGATGCGAACGTGGGAGCCGCTCATCGCGTCCACGTTCGTGTCGGGTACGGAGGAATGCACCCCCAGCATGAGCCCATCCTCGATGCTGAAGATGCCGGCGGCCACGGAGCCCGGGGCGCTGCTCCGCATCTGTTCGACGATGGCCTGAAAGGGATTGGTGGCTTCGCTCATCGGTGCGTTCTCCTCGGCGTCGGGGGTCTCCGGCGGCGCGGGCGTGAGCGTGGCCGGAGGCGGAAGGGTCTTGCGTTGCGGCGCT
>ERZ1740059.282-NODE-282-length-28511-cov-9.357148_pt1 | contig 28511 bp, 23 predicted proteins | sample MGYA00581744_ERZ1740059 | MGnify/ENA primary metagenome ERZ1740059 (study PRJEB43018, sample SAMN04849738) | marine metagenome | isolation source: floating plastic debris | place: Pacific Ocean | collected 2008-08-28 | study: EMG produced TPA metagenomics assembly... | reverse complement strand
AGTTATCATACGAAAATTTTGATGTCATTTTTGACATTAATGGAAGGGAACTCACTGATACCCAACCGTTAGCAGAAATTTTTCAAAATCGTTTGCAGCACTTCGTTTATATGAGTTCTGCTGGAGTTTATCTCAAATCTGACACTTTACCTCATATAGAAGGAGATGCCGTAGATCCCAAAAGTCGCCACAAAGGTAAGCATCATACCGAAAGCTTTCTTGCAGAGAATGATTTCCCCTTTACATCAATTCGTCCTACTTATATTTATGGACCTCAAAACTATAATGATTTAGAAGCTTGGTTTTTTGATAGAATTACTCGAGATCGTCCGCTTCCCATTCCCGGTAACGGATTACATATTACTCAGTTAGGTCATGTTAAAGATTTAGCTAAGGCAATGGTCCAAGTTATAGGCAATTCTACAGCTATCAAGCAAATTTATAACATTTCGGGAAGTCGTTACGTTACCTTTGACGGTTTAGCCCGTGCTTGTGCAGTCGCTGCCGGTAAATCACCCGACGATATTCAAATAGTCCATTACGATCCGAAAAAGTTTGATTTTGGCAAGCGCAAAGCTTTTCCTATGAGAATGCAGCATTTCTTCGCGTCGGTTAACAAAGCCATGACACAATTAGATTGGCATCCAGATTACGATATAATTTCTGGATTGAAGGATTCATTTAAAAACGATTATTTAACATCCGAACGAGATCGAAAAGAAATCGATTTTTCTATTGATGAGGAAATTTTGCTCCAAATTGGTTAGATAGTTAGAAAAAATTTTAATTAACCACCTTCTACACCCTTTTGACCAAAGTAAAATTACATATATTCAAGCATAAAAATTATCTAATTTTCTACGGATGTAAATAGTTTTTATGCTGCTTTCATAGAGCCGTAAATCATGAAAAAAGTTGCGATCGCAGGAGGTGGTCCCACTGGTGTGACACTTGCCTTAATGCTTGTACAAAGAGGTATTGCAGTCACATTGGTTGAAGCTGCTTCTGATTTCAATCGAGTCTTTCGCGGGGAAGGATTAATGCCAAGTGGTTTAGATGCCCTTCAAGAAATGGGGTTATCTAATATACTTGAGCAAATTCCTCATCGACAACTTGATGCATGGGAATTTATTTTAGATAAAAAGTCTTTATTTCGGGTTGATGAACCCATAGAAGCGGATTCTCAACCATGTACTTTAGTTTCTCAACCACCTTTACTTGAAGCTGCGATCGCAGAAGCTCGGAAATATAATCATTTTGAGTTCATACAAGGCGTGACTGTTAAAGACTTGCTATGGATTGACAATCGTGTAGCGGGTATGAAATTAGCTGATGGAAGAGAAATTACAGCTGACTTAGTAATTGGTGCCGATGGGCGTAATTCCGTTATTAGACAGCGTGCGGGACTAAAATTGGAACGACAGCCAAAAAGTATGGATGTGCTGTGGTTTAAACTTGCTGCAAATCCTCGTTTTATTGATGAAAATGTATTTTCTGCTATTGGAGATGGCGAAAATGCATTTGCCGTATTTCATGGAGCTGAGGAAGGGAAATTGCATCTTGCTTGGACTTTATCTGGAGATAATAATAACGGAAATAGTGACAGAACAAAAACTGAATGGGCACAAATGTTTGCATCAATATCACCTTCATGGTTAGCAGAACATTTTCTAAACCATGCAGAAACTATCGAAAAACCCATTAAACTATCAGTTGTAGTCGGACTTTGTCCCTGTTGGCATACTCCGGGGGTTATACTTCTAGGTGATGCCGCTCACCCCATGTCTCCTATTCGCGCTCAAGGAATAAATGTTGCATTACGCGATGTAATTGTAGCCACAAATTATCTTGTACCCCTGTTGCTTTCAGAAGCCGAGAATAAAGAAATTGATCGAGTCTTGTCACAAATTCAGAAAGAAAGAGTACCAGAAATTATTCGCATTCAACAACTTCAAAAGGAAGAAGGTAGACAAAACAAATTATTCCCTAAAAATATATTTATCAGAAAGCAATTTTTTCGATTAATTCGTTTATTGAGTAAAGCAATTCGTCAATCTTGGATACAGAGGCAGCATAAAATGCGTCGTGGTGTCACTCGGGTTAAATTGGAAGTTTAATTTTTCATAAATACAGTGAATAGGGAATAGGGAATAGCAAACGGAAGAAGCATTAGTTTTTAGGGTGCTAAGAGGAGAGAGTACGGTACCATTAATAAGCTTTTTTTGCCTTATACCATTTCTTTATAAAGATGCGCTTAATTCAGCCCACGCAGGTGGGTTTTGTAACTGTAGCTCCAGGCTTCCAGACTGAGAGCGATTCAGTGCAGTTAATCAAGGATTATTTTTATATTGTAGTAGTGTATGAATCTATATACATCTCTAAAAAAATCCCAACGTTTGAATACTGTTTTTGGATAAAAATGAGAGAAAAAGCTGATTGTAAAGACTAAGAAACTTGTGTTATAAAATTTATTCTTATCTTCTAAAATATCTTTCAAAAATATACAAATAAAGAAAGCAATAATCACTCTAGCAGAACAATATTCACGTTCGCGATTATTTTTAATTAGCCAATCAATCCAAACCGGCAGAGATTTATTATGAAAATGTTGACTGGGATCGTCATTAACCCATGCTTCAGCTATTTTATATCCATTTTCAACTTTTTCTAAACGCACTTCAAAAATACAATAACCCGTCCAGCTACGATGGTAATACAACCAATCATCTTCAAGATAAATAAACCATTTATCTTCCATTTCTTGGGGAACTACTCCCCAACTGAGATAATTGTATTCTTCTAAACTCAGATTTTTATCAACTTTTAGCTGAGTTTTTAACTGCGGCATCGGCTTTATTTTCCAATCGCTGCAAGTTGCTTTTCTATGATTCATCTTGTAGCTATTTAACTATTCCCTCTTCTGTCTTCTGCGGTAAAAGATAAATAGCACCACTGATCAAAGTTAAAGCTACAGAAACCCAAAACGCAATCAAAGAAGGTAATTCCCATTGTAGAGGTAAAGGAGCAATCAAAAGCGCGATCGCAATTATTTGAGTTACAGTTTTTAGTTTTCCCCAAATATTCGCACCACTTATCTTCGGTTGATTAACTCGCCAACCTGCAATAGCTAATTCCCTTCCTAATATTAAAAATACTCCCCAGGCTGGAATTTGTCCCAATTCAATCAAAGATAGTAAAGGAGCAAGTACTAGCAATTTATCTACCAAAGGATCGAGAAACTTCCCTAAATCGCTTACTTGATTTAACTTCCTAGCTAAATAGCCATCTAACCAATCTGTACCCGCAGCCACAATAAAAATTGCAAAACATACCCATCTTCCTTGGGGTGTAGGGTTATGCAAACCATAAATAATAAACGGTATCCCCAAAAGACGAGAGAAAGTAATCCAGTTTGGCAGAGTCATTCGATTTTGGATTTTAGATTTCAGATTTTGGATTTATTCGCATAATATCGCAAGTGATTAAGAAATAATAATGACCAATGTCTCTTATTACCGCTAACTGATAACTGTTAACTGTTAACTGTTAACTGTTACCATGACTGATTCACAATTTCGTATCGAAAGCGATTCAATGGGCGATCGCCAAATTCCAAGTAGCGCTTATTACGGGATTCAAACGCTGCGGGCTACAGAAAACTTCGCTATTAGTGGCATTAAGCCTTTACCTACTTACGTGGATGCTTGCGTCATCATCAAAAAAGCTACAGCAACTGTAAATGGCGATAATGGTTGTATACCTCAAGATGTTAGCCAAGCTATCGTCAAAGCTGCCGATGAAATACTAGCGGGTAAATTTCGCTCACAGTTTGTAGTCGATGTTTATCAAGCAGGTGCCGGTACTTCCCACCATATGAATATCAATGAAGTACTAGCAAATCGTGCGTTGGAAATTTTAGGAGAAGAGAAAGGCAATTACAAGCGCGTAAGTCCCAACGATCATGTTAACTACGGCCAGTCTACCAATGATGTTATTCCTACAGCAATTAGAATCGGCGGACTCTTGGCTCTTTCTGGGACATTGTATCCTGCTTTAAATAATGCCATTACTGCAATGTCTGATAAAGCTACAGAATTTAAAGATATTGTAAAATCTGGTCGCACTCATTTACAAGACGCAGTACCAGTACGTTTAGGCGATACATTTGCCGCTTGGACACAGATTCTTCGAGAACATCAAAGCCGAATTAATCGGGCTGCAGAGGATTTAATGGTGCTGGGTTTGGGGGGTAGCGCAGCGGGTACGGGGTTAAACACCCATCGCCAATATCGCCCAAGTGTGATAAATATTCTTTCAAGGCTAATTAATTCTCCTCTGAAAGAGGCTCCTCATCTCATGGCTGCAATGCAAAGTATGGCACCATTTGTTAATGTATCTGGTGCTTTACGCAATCTCGCACAAGATTTAGTCAAAATATCCCATGATTTGCGCCTGATGGATTCGGGCCCCAAAACTGGTTTTAAAGAAATCCAGTTACCACCAGTACAACCGGGTTCCTCGATTATGCCTGGAAAATACAATCCAGTGATGGCTGAGATGACATCAATGGTGTGTTTTCAGGTTATAGGTTACGACACTGCGATTAATTATGCAGCACAAGCAGGACAATTAGAATTGAATGTGATGATGCCGTTGATTGCCTACGATCTTATTCATAGTATTGAAATACTTGGCAATACTATGGAAGCACTCACTTCTCGCTGCATCCAAAGAATTACTGCTTCACCAGAACGCTGTTTAGCCTACGCCGAAGGAAGTTTGGCGTTGGTAACGGCATTAAACCCTCATATTGGTTACCTCAATGCAGCAGCAATAGCAAAAGAATCAATGGACACAGGTAAATCACTAAGACAGATTGTACTAGAAAAAGGACTGATGAATGAACAAGAATTGGCCGAAGTATTAAATCTCCAACAAATGAGTGAAATTGTTAGGGAATAGGGAATAGGGAATAGGGAATAGGGAATAGGGAATAGGGAAGACTAAATGATTAAAAACAACTACCAACTCCCAACTCCCAACTACTAACTCCGTGAGTTCCCAACTCCTAACTCCGTGAGTTCCCTTACCATTGTCCACATTTGAAAGTGTCCCTAGTTTTTACTGATTCGGAAAGGTTAAAAATACGCTTAAATTAAGCTGCAATCAAACCACAGAATAGAAATACTACATTATCAATGCAGACTCAAACACCATCTGTCAGTTTAATTAGGGCTACTTCCTATGAAGTGGAAGTTTTGAGGGAATCTTTAGAAACTTTACTGGAACCCTTGGGTGGAATTACAGCATTTGTTAAAAGTGGCGATCGCGTTTTACTAAAACCTAATTTGCTGACAGGTTCCCGTCCTAAGTCTGAGTGTACCACACGTCCGGAAATGGTTTACGCAGTGGCGAATATGGTAATTGAGGCTGGTGGTAAGCCTTTTTTGGGAGATAGCCCTGCTTTTGGTAGCGCTAAAGGAGTCGCGTTAGCTAATGGATATGAAAATATTTTGCAAGAACTCAATCTTCCCATTGTAGAGTTTCACGGTCAACGCTACCAAGTTGTCAACGAGAAATTTAACCATCTGTTGTTGTCTAAAGAGACGATGGAAGCCGATGTAGTAATCAACCTACCGAAAGTCAAATCTCACGCACAATTGGTATTAACTTTGGGAGTGAAAAACTTGTTTGGTTGCGTACCCGGCAAAATGAAAGCTTGGTGGCATATGGAAGCAGGGAAAGATGCCAAGCGCTTTGGAGAAATGTTAGTCGAGACAGCAAAGGCTATTAATCCCAACTTAACAATTATAGACGGAATTATCGGTCATGAGGGCAACGGTCCTAGTGGGGGTGAACCCCGCGAATTAGGGATATTAGGTTCATCAACAGACGTGTTTGCTTTGGATAGAGCCATAGTAGAAATACTCAAAGTTCCTCCCGAACAAGTACCTACTGTTGCTGCATCAATGCGATTGGGAATTTGCCCGGAACTAAATGCAATTAATTTTGTCGGGTTACATCCTGACTTGTTACAAATAAATGATTGGCAACTACCCTCCAAATTGATGCCAATTGATTTTGGAATGCCCCGCGTGATTAAATCCACTTTTAGGCATCTTTATATTAGATTTATCAAAGAAAAAATGGGCGCTTTTAATGTAAATTAAGTTAATTGTTTAAAGCGACGAATTTTGTCTTGTAAGTGCAAACTTAGCTACAACAATTTTATATCCCAACAGAGTAAGCTGTAAATACCCTCCGATTGCTTAACCAGACCGCCCTATCTTAGTGGCGGTTTTTTTCGTCCGGATTTTTTTATCAATTGTTATACATTTTTAATTTGTTTTATTTGGAATATAAGACAGTTTACAGCGTACTTTAACTTGTATTAAAAGAATATTTAATCAGACATAACCGTATGATAATTTTTCCGAAATCATCCGGATATTTATAGCCGACTGTTGTCGGTACCTATCGTGGTACCATCAACTTTATTTATAATGATTTTAACGGATTTAAATGTGAAGATTTTTGATAAGTAATCATCACTTACTGTTACTTGAAAATAGTTAGTTTGTTCTGTAATTATGCGGTATATAATTACGATCTAAGCATTTTCCACAAAGCATATTCTCAATAATTCAGTTTGAGTGGATTTACTGATGATGAATCGGAAAAATTGAAGTATTTTCAATTACTTTTAGGTATTAAACGTAAAATATTTTTCTTTCTAAAAAGCCTAAAACCCTTATTCTAGAGTACTAAATCATCCTAAAGAAAGAGGATATTGACCTTTAAGATCATTTAAAGTTAATATTAATAGATAAATACCATGTATTTTTTATTGCATAGAAAATAATGGAAATAAGCTGTAATGATAACAGCAAACACGCAAGTACAAAGCGAGATAAGTTACAAAAATAAAAAAAAATATTTCAGCATTACTTGGTATCAAGAGTTTCCGGTATAAAGAAATATATAAAGTCACTTCCAAAACTCATTGAAAATCTTGAAGAGTACAGAGTTTACGGTCAGAAAAAAAGCTAAAATAATAGCAACACTCTCAGTAAAGGAGAGTTGTAGCAACTAGTGATGTAAAGAGTTAAATAATTTATATGGATTCAAACAGTCAGTCTGCCAATACAGAGGAATTACCTTCTCAACGTTTGGCAGACGTTGTAGGAACAGCGATTGCTATGTTAACTCTGACGTTACCGATGTTTGTAATTGGTCATTACTCTTCAAGCAGCGTTCAGGATAACCGGCAACCATTAACCTATAACTTACAAACAACTGACAATGATACAGAACTAATAAAAAGTGAAATTTCATCCATTTATAAAATGAATCAAGACACTTCGGGCTTATCGAAAAAAGAGTAACTCCGAGAGTGGCAATTAATAGAAGCAACTCACATAAAAGTGATGTTACTTCTCTACTTGTAATTGAGTATGAGAAAACTATTTCAAGACGAATATCAACTTAAAGATAAATATGTTCTAATGTGCCGCGTATAAGGGCGTGACTTATACCCATTGAGTCGAAAATCATCGATCGAATACTTGAATACTTTGAAGATGGTTAAAAAAAGCGTCACCAGAGGTGTGAGTCCAAAATAGTTTTCCAAAGGCTCATCTCGAGAAAGCCAGCTTTAATGTAGATACGAAGATACTAAAGATGCCATATTTAGGAGGCATCTTTTTTATTTTTCTTCAAAGCAAATCCACAAGGAGCTACAATATCTCAACTTTGACTTCCAATGGCTTTAAGATAAGTGAAAAAGTCTAGCATCTGGAATAACTAAGACTAAGCCATCCCATGAGACTCGCAATTAAAAGCTCAGCCGTGGCGATTGCGCCTATTTTATTTTTTGGATCTCTCTTGTGCTGCCTGCTCGTTATCTATGGCAAACAAAAATCAAAAGTATTAAACCACTACGCTAGGAATCAAAGAAACCTGCTAGACATCAGAAAGTTAATGATTAGTGGGTTTTTGCTCGTGTTTCTTGCCGAATATTCATAGAATAAAGTCTTTTGCTAGCTGCTGATACAGCCTGCAACTCAGCCTTTTTGTATCAAAAGACTATAAACTACTTTATCGTTAAGTCCATATTGACCTAAAATTCTACACGGGGAGCCTCCAAGCTTCTCACCGACAATTCATTTTTACTTTAGGAGAAATTTGTGGACTTATCACTCATCACGGCTCAACCAAAACCCGGTTTAATAAACGTTTTGATTGAAATTACCGGCGGAAGTAAAAATAAATACGAATATGACAAGGATTTACAAGCTTTTGCCTTAGATAGGGTGCTTTATTCATCGGTACAATATCCCTATGATTATGGCTTTGTACCTAATACTTTGGCTGATGATGGCGACCCCCTCGATGGTATGGTAATAATGGATGAGCCAACCTTCCCTGGTTGTGTAATTGCAGCACGACCCATCGGGATGTTAGAAATGATTGACGGTGGCGATCGCGATGAAAAAATTCTTTGCGTTCCTGATAAAGATCCACGTTATGTCAATGTCAAGTCTCTTCAAGACTTAGCACCTCATAAACTTGATGAAATCGCAGAATTTTTCCGCACTTACAAAAACTTAGAGAAAAAAGTAACTGAGATTCTTGGTTGGCAGGATGTTGATAAAGTCGCGCCTTTAGTAGAAAAATGTATCTTAGCCGCTGCTAAATAATACATCAAACTTCACTACCAACTGCATTCAAGCAGCAACAACAACTTTCATATTCAATTTTCTCCTTTAAAACCCACCAGACCAATGCAGCGCACGCTTCTTTTAGCAAAAATTCACAACTGTACTCTCACCGAAGCTAATCTTAATTATGTGGGTAGTATTAGCATAGACCAAACGCTTTTGGAGAAATCAGGTATCTTACCTTACGAGCAAGTACAAGTAGTGAACGTCACCAACGGTGAGCGCTTTCTTACTTATACAATACCGGCTAAGGCGAATTCGGGAGCTATCGAGCTAAATGGGGCTGCGGCACGTCTAGGCATAAAAGGGGACTGCTTGATTATAATGTCTTACGGGCAGTTTACTCCGGAGGAAATCAAAAGTTTCTCTCCGACAGTTGTCATCGTAGACGACAAAAACAAATTGTTAGAAGTGCGACACTACGATGACCTGCTCGGCAAGACAATTATGTAATAAAAATGTCTAATATAGAATCGTCGCGCCAGCGTAAATACGTAAAAGGAACGCCAGATAATCTGCCCGAAAAGCAAGCTGACAGATTTTTAGTTAAATTTTGGGGCGTGCGGGGTTTAATTCCAACTCCAGGGAAAGAAACTAATCTTTATGGAGGTAATACTGCTTGCGTAGAAATGCAAGTTGGTGGGAAGAATTTGATTTTCGATGGCGGTACCGGCTTACGAATGTTAGGACAAAGTTGGCTGCAAAAACAGCAACAATTAATAACCCATTTATTTTTTAGTAACGCCCAAACAAACCGTATTCAAGGTTTTCCCTTCTTTGCTCCCGCATTTTTACCTCAAAATTGCTTACATATTTACGGTACGGCTGCTTCTAATGGAGCATCGATTAAGCAATCACTTTGCGATCAAATGTTGTTACCGCATTTTCCTTACCCCTTACAAGTCATGCAGTCACAACTGCAGTTTTATAATTTGACTCCGGATAAAGTGGTAGCCATAGATGATGTAACAGTAGAAATGGCATTAATTAATAACATTCAGAAGTCTATAGGCTATAGAGTTACATGGAAAGAATATAGCGTAGCTTATATCACCGATTTACAGTCTAAAATAGATGAGTTAGATAAAGACAGCGTGCTCAAGTTAACTCAAGGAGTAGACTTGCTGATTGCTAATCCTAGCTACCTTACTTCTAATTTGCGCGACTCCCAAACACCAATTGATTCCTATTGGGAAATTGCTGTAGATTTAGCTCGCAGGGCGGGTGTTAAACAACTTGTATTTTCCAATCATCATCCAAATGATAACGATGATTTTTTAGATAGAGTTCAAGTAAAACTGAAATCTAACTTTGATAACTCATTGTTAGCTCATGAAGGTATGGCTATATACGTTAATTGAAATAAAATATTTTCTCATTAATTTCGACGTTTTCTACTATAGATAATCCAATAACTGATTGATAAAGAAAGAACCGCTATCCCTAAACCAAAAACTTGTAGGCCACTCGTTTTACCTAAATCTAAGATAATAATTTTTCTGGCTACAGCAATTAAGGAAGTAACAATTACCAATTCAGCGTGAACAACGTGTTTCCTCAGATAAGCAGTAATATTTTCCAGAATTTCTAAAGCAATTAAAACATTTAAGAAAAGTCCAAAAGTTGTAAACAAGTTCTGATTAAAGCTAGCTCGATTCAAGTCCCATATTAATATTTTTCTGATTATATGTATGACTAAATCTGCAATTGTAAATAATATGACTGCGATCATAATTATCGATAGCAGCTTGGAAACTAATTCTTCGACATTTTCAATAAAATGCAAAAAATTATCATTTTGACTGTATTTACGAATTTGTCTAAATAGATTTCTCATCCTTCATACCTTGCCTTTCTTTAATGTTGATATCGGTGAATGGGAACGGGGAATATCAAAAGTAGATAAATAAGATTAAAAGTAATGAGTAAAGAAAAATCATCTGTTTAAATCAAAATCTTGCAGTTTTAACTATAAACAATCATTGGTACATTAATCAAAAGGTTGACAGATCCCCGGATGCTCCCCATTCGCGCATTTAAATTCAAAGACTAGAGTATTTGATATTTTGGATTATCCCCATAGATGCCATAGTAGGGCAGAGCTTGCATAAATCTCTCTATCGTTTATCCCGATATCCAAAATTTATTCCGCCATTTTTTTTGATTTTTGGTAAAAAAAGGAAATTTTATTTATTTATACTTTCACTAACAAAAATAATTGATAACTACTTGAGAACAATATAAGTAAGTACGCATAAATAAATCAAACTATGTAAAAGAATGTAAATCACCTATCTTAGGTTACTCAATCTCACTATTCACTACTCACTACTCCCTTGTCAAAGGTTCCCATGAGAATTTTTCCCAAGTACCTACTTAGCCATTTTCGGTTGAAGGCAACACAGTTTTAAATCTCTGTGGGCAAGCAGGAGCCTCTTCTTGTAGAGTATCTCTCTCCTCTAAAAGAGAGAGGCTTTTACTAGTCGGTAAAATTAGAGTTTTGTATTCTAATAAGCGTGAAATTCGCTATATTACTAGAATTAGCTGTGATACCTTAATATCTTCATATCAAAGTAAAATTACAAACATATATAAGCCCGTCTAAAATTGACCTCAAAAGCATATGTAACAAAAAATACTAAATATTACCTAAAAGTACGTTAAGTTAAATTTGCCATAAATCTAACCATCGGCTACTCTAAAATGCGGCTAGAACAGTTGCAAGCCTTCTTGGCAATTGTCGAGAATGGCAGCTTTCAGAAAGCAGCACAAAAATGTAGTGTTACCCAATCTACAATCAGTCGCCAAATTCAGGCACTGGAGGCGGATTTAGGGTTTGAATTGTTTCACAGAAGTAATCAGTCAAAATTAACCTGGGCAGGTGAAACTTTATTACCTCGTGCCCGTAAAATTTGTTTAGAGTGGCAAACTGCTAAGCAGGAAATAACAAATTTAATCACAGGTAAACAACCAGAACTCTGTATTGCTTCTATTCCCTCTGTATGTGCTTATTATTTTCCACCTTTATTGCAATTATTTTGCAAGCAATACCCGGATGTGCAATTACGGGTAACATCATTAGGTAGCGATAGGGCATTAAAGGTTCTCAAAGATGGATTAGTGGATTTGGCAATTGTAATGAACAATCGTTTTTTAACCACGAGTAAAGAAATGATTGTTAAACCACTTTATGAAGACAAGATAGAAGTTTTAGCATCAGCCAATCATCCATTAGCTGAATATGAATGTATTCCTTGGGAAGAATTAATCCGCTATCCCCAAGTAATTTTTAAAGAAGGTTATGGAATGCACCGTTTGATCCAAAATCGTTTTGACGAAAGCGACGCATTACTTAAAGCAGCCTTAGAGGTGAATACTTTAGATGCTTTCCGCGGAATAGTACGTCAAGGAGAATTGATCGCTTTATTACCATATTCTGCATTAATTGAAGCACGTATAGATCCCAGTCTTGCGGTTCGTCCTTTTGTTTTTAACAATAATGGTTCTTCCGTCAACAGTGTATCTTTAACTCGTGAAGTAGTAATGGTAACAACTCAAGACCGCTTACAAATTCCTCCCATACAGTACTTTTGGCATCTAGTTTGCGAACATATACCAAAATTGGTTAGTGGTTAGTGGTTAGTAGTTAGTGGCTCACGGAGTTAGTAAATTTTACAATTATCAACTATTAATTATCAAAAATAAGAGTTAGGAGTTAGTGGCTCACGGAGTTAAGTAGTTACGCTTAAATAACTTATAGTATAAGTTACCGGGCAGCCAGCCAGAATTTTTTTCTTCTAAAAAAAATTCGCCTGGGAACCTTTGCCGCTTTGCGTATACATAATGGCTTATTCCAAACGAGCTATTCACTACTCACTTCTACCTTGTCATAACGATAATTTTTCCTACCCACCGTCCTTAGTAAACTTTACAACTATCAATTATCGACTACCAACTATCAACTATCAAAAAAAAGATGAGCAATTTGTTTAGAGATTTACTTAAAAAAATAGGTAGTGGGGAACATACTTCATATAATTTAACTCGCACTGAAGCAGGATTAGCAACCAAAATGATCTTGTTAGGGGAAGCAACACCAGCACAAATTGGTGCTTTTTTGATTGCACATCGCATCAAACGGCCTACTAGCGAAGAATTAGCGGGAATGTTGGATGCTTACAATGAACTTGGACCAAAATTAAAAGCAATCGAGGGGGAGCGACCAGTTATAGTTTTTGGTATACCTTATGATGGCAGAACCCGTACTGCGCCCATTAGCCCCATAACAGCTCTATTATTAGCTTATTCTGGGCAAAATGTAATCATGCACGGAGGCGATCGCTTACCAACAAAATACGGACTTCCGTTAGTAGATATTTGGCAAGGCTTGGGTGTTGACTGGACAAAGTTAGAATTAGCAAAAACCCAACAGGTTCTAGAAAAAACGGGAATCGGTTTTATTTATACACCACGGCATTTTCCCATAACAAAAAGTATTTGGGAATACCGCGATCAAATCGGCAAACGTCCGCCCTTTGCCACAATGGAATTAATTTGGTGTCCTTATGCTGGCAATGCTCATATAATTACTGGGTTTGTTCATCCACCAACAGAAGCAAGATTTCAAGCAACCTTCGCCCAAATGGGGGTAACTCAATTTACAACAGTCAAAGGTTTAGAAGGCAGTTGCGACTTACCACGCGATCGCACTGCTATTATAGGTTTAGGTAATGGTGCGAATTCTATAGAAAGATTACTCTTAGTTCCTCGCGAATATGGCTTTATTACCAAAAACACACCCCTAAATAGTACTGATGAATTAGTTTCACAAGTGCATTTGCTATTGCAAGGTAAACCTTCCGTTGTACTACAAACAGCATTATGGAACGGCGGTTTTTATTTATGGCGTAGCGGAATTTGTGGGGATATGTGGTCAGGTTTAGCGAAGGCAAAGAAATTGTTTAGTTGTGGTGCAGTCTTAGAAAAGCTTAAAGAATTACAGCAAGCCGTGAATTATGTATCCTAAATAGTTTTTAAGAAACAGATGAATTAAGTGATTTTGAATGGCTTTATTTTAATGGTTTATTAGATTTGATATTTAAGATAATTAGAAATTGATTGAATAAGAACTTGAGATTCTCTTCTGTGGCAATCATTCTTTAATTTGGTATTATTTCCAATTTATCAAGGATATGCATAAATAACAAAAAAATAGGTTATTCAGTACTTAGTATGCTTAGCTAATATAAATGCCAGTTAAGTAAACATCTCGTTTCTAAATCCATATCCCAAACATTTAATAAGTTTTAATTTATTATTAATTCTCTCAAAAACACCACTGGTTGTACGGTTATCAAAGTAAGCAATAATTTCATCAATCCAACGAGTTATTTTTCCACTATTTTATTTCGATTGACTATATTTTTCCCATGCTAAGTACTGAAGAGCCAAAAAATATTTTATTTAACCTTTAACATACAGACCTTTAACCTGTAACCTTTTTCATATAACCTGTTTTCGTCCATCAGAGAGTAAAACTAAGTATGACAGCCCAAAAAATATTGATGATTGTTGGGGATTATGTAGAAGATTATGAAGTGATGGTTCCCTTCCAAGCCTTACAAATGGTAGGACATATAGTTGATGCGGTATGTCCCGAAAAAAAAACCGGCGAGAAAGTACGAACGGCCATCCATGATTTTGAAGGTGACCAAACTTATAGTGAAAAACCCGGTCATAACTTTATTTTAAACGCTGATTTTGCAACGGTAGACGAAAAAAACTATCACGCCCTCGTTATTCCTGGAGGAAGAGCACCAGAATACATCCGTTTAAATCAAAGAGTATTAGAAATTACTCAGCATTTTGCTGAAGCAAATAAACCGATTGCTGCAATATGTCATGGTTTACAGATTCTTGCAGCAGCTAATGTATTGCAAGGCAAAACTTGTACTGCCTATCCTGCCTGTAGCCCCGATATACTCAGTGTTGGCGGAAAATATGTAGATGTTAGTGCGAAAGAAGTAGTAGTTGATGGAAACTTAGTAACCGCACCTGCTTGGCCAGCCCATCCTCGTTGGCTGGCTGAATTTCTCAAAGTGCTTGGGACTAAAATAGAACATCCCCAAATGGCTACCCTATCTTAATTAACTTGTAAACTTTCCACCTACAGCGAGCGGTCATTTGTTAGTTTGGAATTATTCTCACACTGGCAAATGGACCCATTGCTTTATAAAATTGATCTTAAATAACTTATTTTTCCGTCGCAAATATAGATACTTAATAGTATTAAAGTAAAGAAATAGTATAGTAATTACGATTTCTAAACTGTTCGCATACAAAATTATTGTTCGAGTTAAGACTCTAAAGATACAATAAATTAAACTACATAATAAAAGCTTTCTCTAAAAACTCCCGAATGCGCAGTAAAGTTTATAGTTAAACAAACCCAAAGCCTACTCATTTAGCTTAAACTAATAATTAAGGTAATTCTACCTACACAAGTTCACCCATTTGTTGAATTTCATTTATAAATTTTCACTTGCGAAGAAAGAGTGAACTATAGTGTATTAATAAAAGGAAAAATAAAAAAGTATTTAATGATAGGAGGTTTAATAACTAGTAATTTATCTCAAAATCCTTCCCCATTACACCATCAAACAAAGATCGTATCAAAAATGTTAGCTCGCGGTTAGCAGCACATTTATACCCTCACCGAAAAAAAAGCGCGACAAAGCTAGTACTGGCAGTTATTTGTAGGTATCATAACTAATGGGATTCTATAAAATATGTCATATAGCATACATCACTGCTTCGGAGATTCAGGATTTAATGTCAATTCCTAGGGTATTAACTAAGAGTTGTGCGGCCAAATTTTACCGCCAACAAAGATAAGATATTTATATTATAGTTGAGAAATAATACTGACTCGATGACAGGCAAAAACGCAAGACAGAATGCATTTCTGCGGCTAGTGTCTGGTAAGGAATTAGATACAGGATTAGTTAATCAAGGCTATCCGCTGATTCCAACTTCAGAGGCGGTAATTGGACGCGATCCTCACTGTCAAGTTGTATTAGATGCATTAAAATATCGCATGGTATCTCGCCGTCATGCGGTGATTCGTCCTTTAAGTTTATCCCCCGATGGTGAAATCAGTTGGATACTTTGCGATCTAAATAGTGCTAACGGTACTTACTTGAACGGAAAACGCTTGCAGGAATGTCAGCAAGTTTTCCCCGGCGATCGCATTACTTTAGGTTACGATGGACCCCAATTGGTTTTTAGTAGCGAAATAGTTAAACAAAAAACGACAATTTCCGCTAACACACCACATAAATTAACTACAAATTCTCAAAACTATTCTGCATCAGACTCTGTCAGCTTTACTCAATTATTCCCCATAGTTTCTACAGGTAAAGACTTAACTCGCAAAGCCTACCTAATACCGGGAATTTTAACAGTCATCTTTGTAGTACTAATGTTTGCTACAGTCGGAAAACCAGAAGCAAACCAAACTATAGTCGCTATTTATATAGCCTTTGCCGCCTATTATTTTATTTATCAGCTATGTGGCAAGCATAAGCCTTGGTGGGTTTTATTTGGCGTGGCTTTATCAACAGCTTTAATTTTAATTAGTCCTTTATTAGATTTATTCATTTTTATATTTCGCGAAATCTTACCCGGTAGTTTACCTTCAGGGCAAGAATCAATTACTTTTACAGAATGGCTAGTGCGAATGTTTTTCGGCGCTGGCTTAATGGAAGAACTACTTAAAGCATTACCAGTTTTGGGTATATACTTTATCAGTTTGGGATTATCTTCACCTTGGCGAGAGCGTATTGGCGTTTGGGAACCTTTAGATGGAATCTTACTTGGCGCAGCTTCTGCCGTCGGTTTTACACTCTTAGAAACACTTGGTCAGTATGTACCAGAAGTGACTCAAAATGCCGCTATTCATGCAGGAGCAGAAACTGGGCAATTAGTAGGATTGCAACTACTGATCCCGAGAATTTTAGGTTCTGTAGCGGGACACATGGCTTACAGTGGATATCTTGGGTACTTCATCGGTTTAGCTGTACTTAAACCAAAGTTAGGAGGGCAAATTCTATTAGTTGGCTACCTCAGTGCATCAGCACTCCATGCTTTATGGAATGCAACTGGGGCTATCAACGGCTTACTTTTAGTTATTGTAGGTGTTTTGTCTTATGCTTTTCTAATGGCCGCAATTCTAAAAGCAAGAGCGCTTTCGCCCAATCGCGAACAAAATTTTGCCACTCGCTTTTTTGGAAACAAATAATTGATAATTCAAAATTATTTATTAATTATCTTCAGAAGGCAATCGGATTCCTCCGATCGCAATAATCGATTACCGGCTAAGAATTTCTCCCTCACTCCCTTCCTATATCAGTTAGGTAATCATAAAGCCGGGAAGGGGTTTGAGAACTGCTAGTTATTCTCCCGCCGACTACGCGGGTGAATAGAACTTTATAATAACTAATTATATTAATATATCTTTTGATAGATGAGGCTGGTAAACTAACTATTCTATTCTTTAAATATATTGGGTAAATCTACCCCAAGAGATAAAAATCACAAAAATAGCATAGTCCCAGCCATCAGGAAAGAAAAACAAGTTCATTGCATTCGCGTTGCAATTTAAGTAGGAAATGGTGAGGAAAAATTTACTCTTCTGTTTGAAAATTATCCAACTGATTTAGTGCATGATAAGCAACAGCTAAACCTAATTTAGCTTGCTCAATTTCCGATAAAGCTGTCCATTCACTACTTTCGTCTTGTTTGAAGTTAGCTAAGGTGGATTCAATTCTCTTTGATTCGCCACTCCTCGTTGCGTAAGCTAATGGACGCGCTAAAACCATAATGTCGTCAACTTCTAAACTCGGTAATATAGTTTGTACGCATTCAATCAGTTGTTCTGCCATCGGCTGTTGCGAATTAAAAATTTCTGCTGCTTTCTGAGCAATCAAGTCGATCCAGTCTAATGGCATGCTATTAGGAAACTGTTTTTGTAAACTTTTTTGAAGCTTAACTGCTACAGTCGAGTTTGTATTACAATTGTAGTGGCTTGAAGTTTCAATCTTAGACCAAAGTGCATCTAGTTGGTTGTGAAAACTTAGAGAGCGTGTATGTAGTTCCTCTCCGAGCATTTCCTGCATGGGGAATTGCTCTTCTAACCGATCGAAATAAGCTTGCGTCTCCTCGTCGCAGGGATTCCAAGGATAACCATTATCTTCTGGTTCAAGTAGGCTTGCGAGTAAATCCAACTCAATTTGAGGATGTGAATTATTAAAATTTGTTGAACCTTTGATTTTGTCAGCCATGTGTTGTCTCCTTTCGGAATTAATTGGGGTATTGACAGCTACAGCATCCAGTCTTTGATTTCCGCAAACTGAAATCTGATTTTCTCTACTTAAATAAGGTTTTAAACTTTGAGTACTGGCATAGCGTCTATGTTAATATCGCCATAAGTAATAGAACCAACTTGATGGGTATCTAATTTTCTATCCTAAATTCCCAAGTTTGACTTTTAGTGCTACCAAACTTCAAGTGCATTCCAGATTCTAAAGGTTCTTCTCGTCGGTAAATTTGTTCCCAGCCGCGATCCCGTAAAATCCAAGTGGTGCCATAAGTAGATAAATCTTGCAAATAGTAAATTTGTACTTGATTCTTACCTACTAGGCTATTGCGACATAGAATTTCAGCGTGACGTTTTGAAACAGAAGGTTCTCTGATTACAATATCATTTTCTTTGGTGCGACCAATACGGGTAACTCCGGGTTTGAGCGACCAAGTTTTAGATCCTGCTTGTAACGAACGTAACGAAGCATTAGCGCTACCGGGAATAAAAGTTGTTGGTATTTCTGTAGCGCCTTCTTCAAAACTTTTGAGTAAATCGCCGTCGAAATGGGGGTGTAGATAAAGAACTGGTAAAGTCCAAGAGGGTTGATTAAAATGATAAATTGTCAATAATCTTTTTCTACCTTCTGCGACAGCTTCATCAATAGGTTTGCGAGTACGTAAAGCTAAAGCAAAGGTTTGAATAAAGCTGTGACTTTCCTCATCTGTAATTTCATCTCGCATTCCCAGTACCGCAGGCACGCCTTGACGTATCAGCACTTCTGCTAAACTGCTGTGAGGAATAGCTCGGTTTTTGTTGGCTGCAGGTTGCGCTCCCCAGCAAGCGTTAAAAACTGCCAGCTTTACGTTACTGCGGGTTAAAGCTTGTGCTAATTCCATGCCGTTAAGGGTCATATCTTTTTGTAAAAAAAGAAATCCGCCATCTGGTCCTGGCAAGCCATGACCCGCATAAAAAAAGACGTTATAAGCCTTGGTTTCTAGCTGTGAAATCAGCTGTTGTGGAGTTGGTTTTACCAGCGTATTTACTAGGCAAGGCGCGTATCCTGATGAACCCATACCGATTGAATTCCCACCAGAAAGAGTTTGTTGAAGAATAGCTGCTTCTTCTTCAAGTTGCAGGTTTTCATCTTCTCCTAAAACTAACAAAATATTTAAAGCTTGATCGGTTCCCGAACAAGAAAGGGGTTCAACGCTCGAAGTAGTGCGACTAAACAACAGATGTTGGGAAAGCGACATTGCGGGTTGTCCGGGTTCGCGCTGCATAATTTCCCAAGGAATAGCAATCAAATCTGGATCGCGGATTTCCAATCGAAAGCGCAAACGTGTATGCTGCCCCATTGCAATACCGCGACTGCGCTCCAAACTGCCAAGAATTTCTCCCTCAAATACCCAACGCCATAGGCTAACCCCCATGTATTGCATCAAACGGCTGCTATAGCTGGTTTTTTGACCGGAAGCGGGTGATAGGGAATTTAATGGAAGTGGATTTTCGGTTTTCGATTTATTTTTCGGCGATATATCCAAGCGAGAATGTCCAGCAAACATTTGCTGCCATTCCAGCCAAGCTTGATTTAGCTCTGGCGACCATAAACAATCATGTAGAACATAACCACTGGGATAGGGGGAATTCACCACCCAAATGGCGAAATTTTCAGTGCCAGTGTGAATGAGACGGGCGATCGCCAGGTTGAGGGATGGCATGGATTCTTTAAACTTAAAGGTAAAATGAAATAATTACATAGCTAATTTTTTTTCAGGCAAAATGTTTGTCGCCGTAATAGTCTTTTCAGGCGATTACCTGTATTATTCCAGTTTCTTATAGTTTATCGAGTTTTTGAATCAGTGCTGTTACCCGTTTGGGGTAATATTGTGCTCCCACGAATATTACCAGGTTTTGGTTGAGTTAATGGCTCTAATCCTGGAACAGAGTCCTCAACTGGCGTTGAAGTAGAAAAATCTTCAACTGCTGGAGGTGAGCTATCCTCCTGTGAACAGTGGTTTGATAAAGTACTTGGTTTGCCAAATGTGGCATTAGATGGTGTGAGTTGCGAAAGTTTAAGCCAAAGTAGTTCGCCCGGTTTGGGCTTTGCAAAGTTGGGATTGGTATTTAATGTTGGATCGGTGGGATTTTTCGCCATTTCTTCTTCAACTAAGCATACTTTTATCTGTAGCCAATAGTCTTGAGATGAGGAAACCGGCAGTTTTTGCACAACTTGTAACAAACTACCAGGTGGTGCATAAATTGATAATGGCGGTTGAGAAGATACATCCTCATTAGGAGGCGGTGTCGCGCTTTCCGTTAGATTAATTTTGGTTTTGGTATTAATTAACCAACCTTGGTCTATTTTGGCAAGTCTTTGTAACTCGATCTCTTCATTAGCTTGGGGAGGGTTATCAGTACTTGGGTTTTTGGCGATTACTTCTTCTGGGGCAGAATTATTACTGAATATTCCACCTCTCCAAAAATAGCCTAAAATACCGCCAGCCATAGTTAATAAAGCGATTATACCTAAAGTCAGGGGTAACTTAGAGCCGGGAGTAGCAACTTTTTCTGTAATTACTTGAGTTTTGCCATTGGGAAGATTTTGAGTTACTGAGGCTAAGTGTGAATAATCTGCTGCTGAAATTAAAGAAACATCAGCAAGACTTCCTTCCAAGGCTGACTTCGGCTCAGAATATTTTATTTGGCAATGTATGGAAGCGATAGTCACATTGTCGTGACCATTTTGATTGTTAGCAATTTGTAACAATTGCTTAGTAACGCTTACTACATCACCATTGTTATTTAATAACGGCAGGATTTCTGTGTCCCAGTATTGTTCTACACGGTCAAAATCACTTAGACCATCAGAACATAATAGAAAAACACAATCTTCATCGAGAATAAATCGCTGTGCCGTCGGGTGTAAAGCACTACTCGCATTCATACCCAATGCCTGTACCAATGAACCAGAAGCGGCTTGCTGTTCGGCATCTCGATAAATCGCATAGCCAAGTCGTACTTCACGGCAAGCAACATCATCGTCAAGAGTTATTTGATGGCAGTTATTGCGCGTAATTAAGTAAGCACGACTATCACCAACGTGACCAATATACATTTCATAGGCAACTGGTAAAGCCATCACCACAGTTGTTCCCATGCGCTGCCTTCCTTGACGATTTTCGCTGTCGTTACGCTGGCTAATTTTATCGTTAGCAGCAGCAGCAGCCCGTTCTAAGTCCACAAGTAGGGTAGCCGGCTCAATGTGGTCATCTGGTAAACTGACTAATTGCCCTAAGAACTGTTGAATAGTTTCAATCGCTAAATTAGAAGCGACATTGCCTCCTTCATGTCCGCCAATACCATCACAAACAATAGTTAAAGCCGACTTTGATGGTGGCTTGGAGATACTAGTACCGCTTTGGGGAAAACAAGCATCTTCATTACGTTGGCGACTAGGTCCAGTGTCTGTCAGCGTAAACACTTTGATGGTAGGCTTGTGAGATTCACCCAAGCGAGTTAATCCCTTATCTAAAACAGCAGTTAACTGTTCGCTAGAATGTATTTCCCCTTGAATTAACAAACGACAAACTTCGCTCATAAAATCGCGAATCGCCGGTTGTGCTTGTGGCAATAAATTTTGTTGCCAAAATTCTCCTGCATCGGACAAGGTTGGTCTAATTTCAGCATCCGAATTTAATTCTAATAAGCGGACTATGGAACCTTCTGCCCGAATTAGATTTTTTGCCAGCAAGGTAGAAGCTACACCAACACTAGCCAAAGGTTGCCATAATTGAGCTATTTGCCACAGCCAATTGAGTTGTCGGAGGGAAGTGGCCCCTTTCCAACTAGCTGTCAATTGATCGCACAATTGCACTTTTGTCGGTGCTTCATGGAGAATAAGCGGGGGTTTTTCTAAAAGCAATATTTCTTTTTGGGTATTCCCACCATTCAAAGACAGTATTCCGTAAACTTGAGGTACATGTAAGCGATAGGGAATTAATCTTAAATAGGATTTGATATCATCTAACTTTTGTTGTTCGGGTATTTGCGGCAGAAGACCGGGCTTGGTATCTAATAAAACATTCTGTTCAATAATTAAATAACGCTCTTGTAGTAATTCCCCAGAATTACCCACAATCGAATTATCCGCCACAGCCCAGAGAAAACGTTTGGGTAGAGCTGTGGAGCATCGCTGGCAAAACTTGTGGGTAAGGGGGTTAGCAGCTTGACAAAGTTCATTTGGACAGTAGAGCGTTGCCGCGTCATTTTCCATAGTTTCCCACTGAGAAGGCGATTGGCAAATTCTTCTTTATTCATAAATAACGGCTTAGTCGCTGTTCGCGTTCATAATGTAAGTTTGAGTGTGGAAACTCAGTCCTTCTATGTCTGGATTATTCGCAATACAGCAACTAAGGTAGCCGTTGGCAGTGCCGGTTTTTAGCGGTATAACCAAAGGTTCCGGCAAAACCTCTTTAAGTCCCCATTCTCCAACATTCTGCCTTCTTCAGGCTTTACAACAAGTTGGCGAGACATAGCCTTAAAATTTGCGCCACGGCAAATTGATCAAAGATACCGGATGCGATACAAGCTAACTGTTTACGTCCGCTTGCTGATTTTTAAGGAAATTTTAATCCCTTGCCACCGCCATTCATGTAGTCCGATCTTGCCGCGTCTTAGTAGAAAGACTTGTAGATAAATCAAGCTGGGGAAATACTTGGCAGTACCACTCAAATGACGGTTGGGCGAGCTAGTCACGCCTCTAGCTTAAGTCTTACTCCTTAAGCTCACGCTTTTAATCGTAGATCGGTGACATAAATCGATATATTCTATTTTGGCTCGGGGTTCTCTAACAGACACGAGATTAGGTAGTATAGCAGTTTAGAAATCTGGGCAGTTAATTAGCTATGATACGTCTTTTAGAGAAAGTATATAAAAAAATACCACCTCTTGCCTGGTGCTCATACTATTTTGTAGGCAAGTGGACTCACCGCAAAGAGTCTAGCCATACACTTTATTGAATATTATTTCTTTATTTGTTAGCTGTTTTATACATATATTTCTACTTTACAAATCATTAAGCATCCAAGAATAAGTATAAATACTTGTTCTTGTTCTAATATGCTTAAAAGTAAATTCTTTGACTGCCATCAGCAACTTTAGAGTCTGGCTTGCTTAAGTTAAAGATTTATTTCAAGAAAAGATATTTAACTCTATAGGGTAGTGTAATTGTTTATTTCGTTCTTAGTAAGTGCCAAAAGACTCCTATAAATCAAGCAATATAATACAAACCTATTTACACTTACAAAGTAAATAAAATCATTTACTGTACTATTTATACTTAGTGCCTAAAAAGATGTCTTTAACAACAAATAGAGTAAACATACTTAAAAATATTTATTTATAAAATATTTTTTATCTAATCTATGCTTTAGGTTAAGGTCATGATTTTAAAATAATCATGCTCAATTAGCACGATTATTTTAGCCATCCCGACGCTTAAAAGTGAGGAGCTACAATTTCCGTAAGGAGTCTCCCGGATCGGAGTTTCCAACTATTGCTTCTGTTTGATTAAAACAATGTGGAGCGAGGTTTTGTGCCCCGCTCCTTAGCTATCCAAATACTCAGACGATCGCCAATGCTTCTCTACGGCTGAGTTTGATTCTAAAAATGAAAGGGAGGTAAAAGCCACTTTCAAAGGCTTGAGAGGAATTAATCTGCCCGTAACTTTATGTGGCTTTCTTAACTTCGTGCTTTAAGAAGCCAATTTGTACTCACCAGCAGTTTGGAAGACTTCCTAACCTGTCATTATAAGTCCATGCTATCTTTATGAATTTTTGATGAAATAAATCGTTTATAAAGAGCAATTTTACTTACTTTCATTCACAGCAACTCTAGGAAGTCCCATACTGTAGTTCGTCATTCGTCCAGAAAGGTTGTAGCTAATTGAGCCAAGCTGTAAAAGCGAACGCACTAAATGCTCTAAATCTGAACCAATACGACGCAGATTGTAGTCGGTTAAATCTTCACCGCTGTTAGCTTCTACTAATTCATCAAATTTACGATATACAAGCTGTAGAGTGTCTTCACTCCAAGTGAACTCATTATCTGGATCAATATCTAAAGTTAAGACTTGATTGCTAGGAACCAATTCGCCATCCTCAACTTCTGCCGCAAAAATACGGATATGGCGAGTAGTAGATTTGAGCAGCATCTGGTTATCCATAGGAGGCTTTTATTCAATAACGTTAAGTAACACTCCAATTATTGTAGACTCTAAATTCCGACTTGAAACCTCAATAAAAAAGCCAGACTAACCTGCTTTGCCATTCAGCCAAATATGATTATAGGAATATGCCTTGCTTTATGCATAGCTTTTACAAACTAGTAACACGGGGGGGTAATGCTATCTCTTTGAGCAATAAGCGAGTTATAGGTCTAAGGTTTAGATTCTAAGATTTTTGTACAAATAACAAATAAACCACTATTCTTATTCTAATCTAACGCCACAGAGCCATGTTTTTATTTATTTGGGAACCACAAATTTACCATAACGGTCAGTCTGGTAAGCTTGAATCGCAATCAGCACTCATACCTTTTGTCTCCGACATTGCGATCGCCCATATGAAAGATATGAAAGCTAGCGGTACTAATTGATGCTCCAAAACTAAATTCACTATTAAAAATTTTGCTCTGAATGCCCAATTGTGTTTTTTTGATGAATAAAACCTACATCTAGTAATTTTACGGAATTGCGAAACAACAACCTTAGGCTATAGTCTAATAAAATAATTTCAGCGTTTTTACTTACGTAGTATTGCTCTTGTTTTTGTTAAAAGTAAAACTGTTATTGACGTGGAGAAAAGTTTGATGTAAAAACCTTTAAAAAGCTCTAGCAAGTTCTTACAGAAACTTCATTGTATAGAAGTTTAAAAACTGAATAATAGTTTATGGTTTGCTAGAACTGTTACTGGTGCACGAACAAAAAATTATGGACAATGAAAGTCTAGCTATAAACCATCAACGGGAGAGTGAAATGCAATACAAATAGAAATGGATGATTTTTCTTCTTGCAAAGTCAAACACTACTTTCGATTTCAAACAAAATATAAAGAACTTTTGCTTGAGATAAAACTCCTCACCCCTATGACCACCGAGTAAAGGAATCGTAACAACTATGAACTCGAAAGCATTACCGCGCCAAATAAACAATGTTGAAGTAGGTGTTTATGAGTGCGAAATCAATCTCAAATTTCGGCTAATCGAGGAAAAGAGTTTATTGGGAGATCGCGAACAACTGTTGCAGGTGCTGCTAGATGCATTAACTGAAGGTTCTGACGACTTTTTGGAGATGTTGCAGCAGGCTGTAAAGGTTCATGAGACAACAGAGTTAAAAGCTTCACCGCAAATGCGACGTCAGCTAATGCGGTTGCGTAACTCTACCGAAATGAACCAGTAGAAGACGGCAGATTGTGTAGCGAGTAAAGACAATAATAGGAGAGAATTTGGTAAATTTTTAAGTTTGAATCCGAAACTTAATTTTTTCCATAACAAGCTAATCGGTATTACTCAAGCCGTCGGGTTTCCAAAGCTGAGTCAAAGCCTCGCTTGTATTCTCGAAACGCCACTTCAATTGCGTCTACCCGGCATTACTCCGGTTTCTAACGGGGTTGCGTCTACAGTAACCCTCACTCAAGGTGAAAGTATTAAATGGAATTGGGTGCCTACTAATCAGAATTCTGGCTTTGCTTTAAGTCAGGGTTACGGTCTACGAACAATATTGAGATACCAGGGAAGAAGATATTTGATACAATTACACGACCGTCCTGTAGTATTCGTACCCTCCTTTAAGAAGGCATACAGATAGCCCCCGGCTTTCACTTCCTATATTCCCTCAAAAAGTATTTGATGATTTTTGCTACTTTATTCATGGCTCAAAATACGATAAGTCATCCTCGTAGTTCCCCCAATTTTTTGTACTTAGAGTTGAGATAGAAATAATGCGTGGGGTAGCGAGGGAAGAGTAAACCTTTCTCCCATGCATACTTTAAAGAATAAGTATTATATAGTACTAAACAGTTATCTTGTTTCTATTGAATACGTTTAATTCATAAGTGAGGTCTTCAACCGTTCTAAATTAACCCTAAAACTGATCTTTCCTTCTGACTAAGGATACATTATCTGCTTATTGACTACCTAATGATTACTTATCTTTTCATACCTGTAAATACGAATAATTACTTAAGTCGTCTCCAAATTCATCGAATTAAGTCACCTGCATTCTTGGGAATTTACTATAAAGCGATTTACTTTGCGATTAAATCCCTTCCCAATTTAGGATTAATCATGAAAATTTCTCTCTCCCTGAATAAATTAGGTAGTCTTCTAGCTGGATAGGAGTAATTTAGGGGTATAAAAAATATAGTTCGCAAATATTAATTAGCTAAACCGTGTTCTAAAGCGAATCGAACTAACTCAGTACGGCTATTCGTCCCAGTTTTACTAAACAAACGGCTAACGTATTTTTCTACATTGCGAACGCTTGTATCCAAGCGGCGAGCAATTTCTTTGTTCATTAATCCTTCAGCAACCAGATTTAAAACACTTTGTTCTCTGGGAGTCAAGTCTATATTGAAAGGGGCACTTGATTGAGTAATGGCAGTTTTTTGAGTTAATAGCGCCTTTATTTGAGCTATCTGAGAAGCTAGTTCAGCTAAATCTGGGGTAACTCCATCCTCTACACCCACGCTTGTTTTGGCAACGCGACGAGTAAGCAAATTTTCCACAATTGCTACTAACTCATCTGGATCGAAGGGTTTGGGTAAATAGGCATCAACACCAGCTTGATAACCTTGAATGCGATCGCCAGTCATCCCTTTCGCAGTTAAAAATATTACTGGTAATGTTTTAAAACGAGTATCATCCCTGAGTTGCTTAAGAAATTGATAACCATCCACTTGAGGCATCATAATATCGGAGATTACCAAATCTGGTGTATTTTGCTGCATCCACTCCCAAGCATCACCGGCGTTACTGGCAACTTGAACGTTAAAATTACTTGCTTCTAAGTAATCTTTTACGGCTTCGCGCAATCCGGGTTCATCATCTACCAGTAACAATTGTGCTGTCATCTCAATTATCCTGCATTGTACAATATTCCAATTTAGCGAAATTTGGTGACAATTTACTGTAAAGATAGTTGATACTTACCGCCCTCCCCCTCTGCTCACAACAATCAATTATCAACTAACTCGTCATAGCCATTCAATTTTTTCAGCTTGAGAAGGTAATTGTGCTTGCTGTTGCCCGAAGAAACGCGCCCTACCGGTAAACAAGCTAATTGGTGTATTCGCTAAGTCTACAAGGCTAGCTTTGCCGAATATGGCTTTTAAACTATTTTTCGGCAGTTCCTTAAGCAACCAACGCACCAAGCGATAGTAGTATTCATTAAGTGTTATCTCACGCATCAATTCTATGCCGTGTAGTTCGTGAAGATAGCGATTTGAACGCCCATAACGTCGCCATTGACTTTCTAGTTCTTTTAATGTGCTTCGATGACGATGTTGGACAATTGCTTCGGCTGCAAATTCTAAAGTTCCAATTTCAAGATGTAAAATTCGCCAACATAAATCGGCATCAACCCCGGTTGTTAAATAGGGACGAAATAATCCTGCTTTTTCTAGCGCCAAGCGACGAATTGCTAGATTTGCAGTTTGTCCGTAAGCACAAAATTTATTCGCTAATGTATGTTTTTGGGATAAAGTTTCTTGCCGGTCTGCGTATTTTTCTAATAAGCTATTACCAGGTAAAGCCGTAATTTCACCAGCAACGATTACTACATTTTGATTGACGAAAGGCTGGACTAATGCTTCCAACCACTGTGGCTGGGGACGGCAATCAGCATCGGTAAAAGCAATAATTTCGCCCCCAGCTTCACGAATCCCTTTGTTGCGTGCGGCGTAAGAACTTTGAATTTCGTTTTCGCTCAAAGCGCGAATTTGGACTGGACAATTTGAGGCAGCAAGCTTTAATAATTTAGAAGTGTCATCGCTACTGTTATTGTCTACCAATAAATACTCTACTCGCTCTTTTGGATAGGTTTGAGCCAATAGACAATTAATTAATTCTGGTAAATCTGCCGTACCGTTATAAATAGGAAGCACCACCGAAACATGCGGTTTAAAGGTATTGGTGTTGCTTGTCTTAAAAGACTCGTTATTCATAAATTCGAGATTTTTGACTAGGAATTATTGGTTATTAGTTGTTTACTATTAACCCTCTATTTTTCAGTATTCCCAATTCAAAAACTATTATCTATGAATAATTTAAATAAATATAGAAAACAAAGAGAGTTCAAAATTTGAATTTAACAACAATCAGCCACCAAACTTTATCATCTGGGTAGGATTTCGGGGTTGTGCCTTCATTTCAAC
>ERZ1740059.281-NODE-281-length-28548-cov-6.754150_pt1 | contig 28548 bp, 24 predicted proteins | sample MGYA00581744_ERZ1740059 | MGnify/ENA primary metagenome ERZ1740059 (study PRJEB43018, sample SAMN04849738) | marine metagenome | isolation source: floating plastic debris | place: Pacific Ocean | collected 2008-08-28 | study: EMG produced TPA metagenomics assembly... | reverse complement strand
GCCAGCCGCGCCAGCGCCACGCGCGCGTCGTCCGCGAAGAGCAGGCCGCGGAGCCGGGCACCGCCGGCCTCGTCGTTGAGCGCGAAGTAGACGGCGCCACTGGCGGCGCGGCGCACGTCGCTCAGCTCGCCCTCGACCCAGAAGTCCGTGAAGCGCTCCTCCACGTGAGAGCGCACCGCTCGCGCCACCTCGGCCACGCGAAAGACCTTCGGGCCCTCACGCCGACGCTCCTGCCGCTGCCGCGCCCGCTGGCGAAGGCGGTCGCTGGGCCGCTCACCCCAGCGCCGGGGGCCCGGCGCTTCGCCGTCGCCGTCGTCCACGTCAGCGGGGCGCCGCCGCCTGGCTCGCACCCGCGGGCGGAAGCTCCGCGAGGAGCTGGAACGCCATGGTGTGCTCGAAGAAGGACACCATCCCGCGCGCGACCACGCGCTCGAAGAGGGCCCGGGCCCCGGCGACGTCGCCGGCCGCGCGGCGACGCACGCCCTCGTAGAAGTGCGCCTCGGTCTGCTCCCCGGTGCCGTCGGCGCGCTGGACGAGACCCTCGTAGCCGAGATCGCCCACGCCGAAGCGCGCGAGAGCGCCGCTCCAGACCTCGTCGTGATCCGACTGGCTGCGCAGAAGCGCGAGCACGTCGTCGTCCGGCCGGGTGCCGTTCCGGCCGCTCACGGCCATGACCCAAAGCGCCGTGTAGACCTTCCACTCGGCGGGAAGGGTGAGCTGGCGCTGGGCGCTCCGGAACACCTCGTGGGCGAAGGCCCGGTCCGCCTCGGGCGCGGCGACGAGATGCGAGAGCACGGTCGCGTAGGTATCGAAGCGGCGCGGGGCCGCGCGCATGGCCGCGCGGAAGGCGCCCACGGCCTCATCGTGCAGCGCGAGGCGATCGAGGAGGATGCCCTCTCGGGCGTGGAGCGTCGCCACCTGCGGCCCGGTGCCCCCGGCCTCGGCGACGGCGCGTCCCAGCCGGCGCACGCCGTCGAGGGACTGGCGGTAGTGGCGCTGGGCCTGCGTCTCCTCGCCCTGCGCGCGGAAGGCATCGCCGAGGCGCTCGAGAAGCCGGGCCCGCTGGAGCTCGCCCTCGAGTCCCGTCGCGCGGGTCAGGTCCAGGGCCCGTCGGTAGCGCCGCGCCGCGGAGCCTGCGTTGCCGCTCCGCTCGTCGAGCACCCCGAGCTGCACGAGAGCCTCGGGCCGCTCCTCGGCGGCGAGGCTCGCCTCGAAGTGCGCGCGGGCCTGCGCGGTGTGGCCGGCGTTCATCTCGGCGACCCCGAGCAGCAGCGCGATGCGCGCCTGGGCCACGGGCGCCGGGGCGCCCGGAAAGCGCTCCGCGCGCGCCGCGAGCAGCGCTTCGGCGCGGTCGGCCAGCCGGCGGTTCTCGCTCGGGTCCTCGTCGAAGCTGCCCGCCTCGAGGAAGGCGACGAGGCGTTCGAGGGCCTCGTCGTAGAGCGTGCGGACGTCCGGCTGGAGCTCGATGGCCTCCATGTACCAGGCCGAGGCCGCCTCCACGTCACCCGCATCCCCGGCGACGCGGGCGAGGCAAGCCGGGAAGCGCCCGTCGACGGGGAAGCGCCGGAGCCCGTAGCGGCAGATCCCGACGGTCACCTCGGGGCGCGGCTCGCGGTAGACGTCGGCGAGCTCCATGAGCGCGTCGGCGGCGTCGTCTCCCCGCGACCGCGCGCGCTCGAGCGTGCGAACGAGCTGCCCGATGGTGTCGCCGCCGACGGTCATCGCGCGGACCCGGGTGAGCGCCGAGGCGAGGTCGCCGACCCGCAGGTAGACCGCCGCGACGTCGAGGGGCGCGATGATCGTGAAGCGCTCGAGCAGCTGCGGGCGGCGGAGCAGCATGCCCGCCTCGCCGCGGGAGAAGCTCCCGAGCACGGCGTCGACGCGGGTGACGTGGAGCTGCGCCAGGGTCTCGAGCACGTCCGGCGAGGGCGTCAGCCGGGCGTGAGCGTCCCACACGTCCACCTGCTGGGAGGTCGCTTCGAAGGCGTTGCCGAGCGTGGCTCGGGCCTCGGCGGACCAGCGGACGAGGCCTTCGTACGCTTCCTCGGGTGTCTCGCCCCGGTCGTCCTGCGCATCCGGGGTGAGCGCGCGAAGCACGAGAAGCCCCGCGAGCACGCGGCCCTCGTCTCCGCGAGGCGCACCCGCGGCGATGACGGCCCGGGCGACGGGCCCGAAGGCCGGCGGGACGCGGCCGTCGGCGAGGTCTTCCGGGAGGAGGAGCTCGGCCATGCGGGCGAAGTGCGCCACGAGGGCGGCGTAGTCTCCCGCCGCGACGATCCGGTCCGTGCCGGCCGCGAGGTGGGCGAGGAGCGCGTCCCGAAGGGGCACCCGGTTCCGGTCGTCCAGCGGCAGACCGTGGAAGGTCCGGGTGAGCGCAGCCGCGTTGTCGGCGCTCACGGAGTCCGGGACGCCGCCCGGGAGCGCCGTGCTCGTCCGGCCGGCACCCGCACGCGAAGCGCAGGCCGCGAGAAGGAAGAGGAGACCGGCGACACCGGCGCGAGAGAGACGAGCCATGAACGAAGTGGGGGAAGAGCCTAGCAGGAGGCCGCGAGCGGGACCTGCCGCCCGATGCGGCGGTCGATTCCTACGGCCATGAGGGGCCCGCGTCACGCGCCGGACCCCAGTTGACCGCCGGGCCTTGGGCCGGCATGCGGGGGAGGTGGTCTCCGCGCGACGCCTCACGCCGCTCCAGGCCTTGGGCCTCACCGCGTTGGCCGTGGCCCTTTCGCAGGGTCTGCTACTGGGCCTCGCCGGGGTCCGGATGCTCCGCGGCGTGCCCTGGGACGCCGCCGCTCGGGCCGTGAGCTTCGATGCGTTTTCCCTGGCGGCGTGCGCCTTCCTGGGCTTTGGCGCCGCCATCCTGGTCGGTCTGCGAAAGCTCCGTCCATCCCCGATCACGGGCTGCCGGGACCTCGCGGGGCGCCTCGAGCTCGAGCTCCGCCCCGCGCCGGTGATGATCCTCGCCACGGTGGCGGGGCTGGCGCTCCAGCTCCCCCTCGCGGAGATCGGCAACGTCGTCCAGGAGCTCGTCCCCCGCGGCGTGGCCGAACGCCTGGCGGAGCTCGAACGGCTGCGGGCCGAGGATCCCCTCGAGGGCCTCGGCCTCGCGCTGGCCTTCGTGGTGGTGGCACCGCTCGTCGAAGAGGCGCTCTTCCGCGGCGTCATCCTGCCTGGGCTCGCCGAGGATCAGCTGGCGAACGTGCCCAAGGCCATCGTGGGGAGCGCGCTGCTCTTTGCGGTGATGCACGTACGGGCCGACGCCGTCGTCTACGCCTTCGCGGCCGGGCTCGTGCTCGGCGCCGTGCGCGTGTGGACGGGGTCGCTCCTGCCCTGCGTCGCGCTCCACGCGGCCAACAACGCCGTCCCCTTGCTCTTCCCACCCGCGGTGCTCCGCCTCGAAGGCTTCAACGTGGTCCGCGAGGAAGTGCTGCACGTCCCGGCGGCGCCGCTGATCGCGAGCCTCGTCGTCGCCGTCGTCGCACTCGGCGCGCTGGCGCAGCTGGAAGACGCGGAGTGAAGAGCGAGGTCAGCGGGGGGTGAGGCCCGCCTGGACCAGGTGGGTCCTCAGCGGGCTCCCCTCCGCCCGCAGCCGGCGCGTCGTCGAGACGAAGCCGTCTTCGAGTAGCGCCCGGCGCGCCGCGAAGTTCATCGGCGAATGCAGGAACATCGTCGCGTCGTCGCGGTCCGGCTCGAGGAGCTCGAGGCGCACCTTCGGGTGCTCCGCCGCGTAGCTCGCGAGGCCCTTCTGCAGCCGGGCCTCCGTCACGAGGCGCCAGGCCTGGTTGTAGACCCAGAGCAGACCCTTGTCGCGCACGCGCGTCCTCTGCCCGTGGCCCGTGGGAACGCTCGCCGCGGAGGGATCGAGGCGGAGCGGTACCATCGCGTTGACGACCAGCACGAGCTCACAGCCCTGCTCGACGGCCACGTCCACGTGGCCCGCCTCGCCCACGCCACCGGCGATGAGGTCCCGGCCGTCGATGCGTACCGGCGCGAAGAGAAGTGGCGTGGCGAGGCTCGCGCACACGGCCTTGGCCACCGGGACCTCCTCGAGGTCCGCGCCGGTGCCGAAGACCACGCGCTCCCCCACGTCCAGGTCGTTCGCGACGAGGAGCAGCCGCCGCGGCATCTCGGCGAAGGTCTTGGGGATGCCCCGGCGCGTGAGCACCTCGTAGAAGAACTGCTCGAAGGCGTCCGTCGTGAGCACACCGGCCGGCAGCGAGTCGAAGAAGCGGTCCACCTCGGCCCACACGTCCACCGCCAGCGGACGGCTCGTCACGGCGCCGGCGCTCCGCCGGAACGCCCCGAAGGCCGAGCGCGCCACGCGCCGCAGCTCCCGCAGGTCGACGCGGAGGAGGTGCTGGCGCTCGAGGGGGAAGAAGTCGTCGCTCGGGTCGAGTAGCGCCCGGTAGAGGCGCTCCGCGGGAATGCCCCCGGCGAGGGCCGTGGCGACGCAGGCGCCGCTCGCCGCGCCCACCACGACGTCCGGCACGAAGTCCTCGAAGAAGGCCTCGAGGGCGGCCAGCACACCGACCTCGTACATGGCGCCGGTGATGCCGCCGCCCGCGAGGCAGACACCGATGCGAGGAGACGTCATCGGGGCGGTGGTATCACGAAGCGCGGTCCGCGCTGACGACCGCGCGCCACGTGGCGGCCGCGATCCCCGCCGCCATCAGCGCAGCAGCGCGTAGGCCACCAGCGCCCCGAGCGCCACGGCGCCGACGGCCAGGACCAGGACGCTCGCCAGCACCAGCGGGTCTCGGCGCATGCGCGCGAAGGAGGGGCGGTCCGACGCGCGCGCGGCCCGGCCGGTCTCGCGCTCCCCCGTGGCGAAGGTCGCCCGCTCGGGCTGCGGGATGGCCGGCGCGGGCACCGAGGGCGCCGGCGTGGCGCCGGAGGCCCGGATGGCGTCCGGTGGCGTGCTGTTCCGAAGGTCGGCGAGGAGCGACTCGCGCGGGCTCGCGGCGGGGATGGTGCCTTCGGGAGCGCTGATGCGTACGCCCGCCGCCGCCGCGAAGTCGGCGGCGAGCTTCATCGGCCGGTCGTAGCGGTGCTCGGGCTGAGGGGCCATGGCCTTCGCGAGCACGAGCTCGAGGTCGGGATTGAGGTCCGGCCGGTGCATCGTGAGGGGCTCGGTACGGCCCTGGAGGATGGCTCCGAGGAGCTGCCCGTGGTCCGCGGCCACGAAAGGCGAATCGCCGACGAGCGCCTCATAGAGCACGACGCCGAGCGCGTAGACGTCGACGCTCGCGCCCGCGGTATGCGCCGACGCGATCTGCTCCGGCGCCATGTAGCGGGGCGTCCCGATGACCATGCCCGTGGCCGTGAGCTTCTTCGAGGTCGCGCTCAGCGAGAGGCCGAAGTCGAGGAGCTTCGCCGCCGGGCCGATGCGCGGCAGGAAGATGTGGTCCGGCTTCAGATCCCGATGCACCACGCCGGCCTCGTGCGCCGCCTCGAGCGCGCTCGAGCACGCGACGGCGATGGGCACGAGCTCCTCGGGGTCGAGGCGTCCGCGGCGCTCCACGCGCTCCCGGAGCGTCTCGCCCTCCAGCAGCTCCATCGCGAGCCACGGCACCTCCCCGTCCATCGCGAGGCCGTGGCCCCGGTAGTCGACGATCGCGGCGTGGTCGATGCGCTCGAGGATCGCCTGCTCACGCTCGAAGCGCTCGCGGAGCGCCGGGTCCTTGCGGCCCTTGAGGAGCACCTTCAGCGCGACGGGCTGCCCGCTCTCCAGCTCCGTCGCACGGTAGACCTCGCCCATGGCACCGGCGCCGAGATGCGCATCGATGCGGTAGGTGTCGGCAACCTCGGTGCCCGGGGCGAAGACCAGCTCGCCCTCCGGAAACGACTCACGCGCCGGCGCCTCCGGGAGCGGCCCTTCGTCCCTCACGTCGCCGGACGTCGGCTCGCCGGGGGTGATGTCGCCGGGCATCGCATCGCCAGACGGTGTGCGCCCGTCCTCCTCTCCGCTCATCGCCGGGGGAGCCTAGCAGGATGCGACCGCGCCTCGGGGGCATGGTCTTCCCACCAGTCCCGGGCACGCTCGGGAGTCCACTCCGGCAGCGCACGAGCGAGCTCGCGGAGCTCCGCGGCGAGCGCCTCCGCCGACGCCGGCCGCGCGGCGGGGTCCTTCTCGAGGCACGTCAGGACGAGGGCGTCCAGCGCCGGCGGCACGCCCGCGGCGCGGGTCGAGGGCGCGTCCGGCGTGCGGGTCACGTGTTTGAGCACCACGTCCATGGCCGTCGTCCCTTCGAAGACGGGCTCGCCCGCGAGCGCGAAATAGGCCACGCATCCGAGCGCGTAGAGATCGGAGCGTCCATCGACGGGCGACTCGCCGGTGGCCACCTCCGGCGCCATGGTGGCCGGCGTCCCCTGGATGGCCCCGTCCCGCGTGACTCGCGCGTCGCCCTCCCCCTCGAGCGGGCGCGCGCTGACGAGGCCGAAGTCGAGCACGCGGAGCACGTCGTCGGCCTGGCCGCGGGGGCCGACGAAGAGGTTCCCGGGCTTCACGTCCCGATGCACGAGCCCGAGCGCGTGCGCTTCGGCCAGGGAATCGCACGCCTGAACGAGCAGGTGCACGACGCGCTCGGGCGCGAGCGGCCCGTGGGCGTCGACGAGGCGCTGCAGATCCACCCCACGGAGCAGCTCCATCACGAAGTAGAAGGCGCCATCGTCGGCGACGCCGAAGTCGTAGAGCTCGACGGTATGGGGCGACTCGAGCGTCGCGATGGCCTGCGCCTCCCGCTCGAAGCGGGCCACGGCATGATCCCGAGCCTCGGCGCTGCGGCCGAGCAGCTCCGGCTTGATGAGCTTGATAGCGGCGGAGCGGACCAGGAAGCGGTGCCGGGCCTGCCACACCTCGCCCATGCCGCCCGCGCCTAGCTTCTCGACGAGCTCGTAGGCGCCGAGGCGACGCGCCCGCGACAGATCGCGGCGAAGCTGCCGGAGCACGTTCGAGGGGAGGAGCGAGAGCAGCGCGCACGCGAGGGGTGGGCCGCCGAGCGACACGAGAACGCCCGCCGGCTGGCTGGCAGCGCCGGCCAGGGGCGCGAGGGCGAAGCCGATCGGGGTCAGCGAGGCGATGAGCAGCGCCACGGCCATGGCCGCGCCCGGCGACGCAGGGACGAGGAGCGGCACCAGCAGCACGTTGACGCAGTTCCAGCTGATGAGGGTGACGGGCCGCGTCATGGCCTCGAGATCGAAGGGCTCCATGGCGGACACCGCTCCGCCCAGCACCAGATGAAACGCGACCCCCAGCGCAATGAGGCGGCGCCGCGTCGTCGTCAGGCGCCACACGGCGATTCCGAGGGCGATGAAGAGCCCGAGCGAGGTCGGCGCCACCACACGACCGAGGGCCGTGGAGGCCTCGGCCCACACGCTCAGGAATGCCAACCAGTAGGCGAGCATGGTCGCGCCGACCAGAAGGCAGGCGCCGAGAAGGCGGCGCCGCGCGAGAACGAGGTCGGCCGCACTGAGCGTCGACCGGGGGGGCTCCCGGGTGCTGGCCGCTCGAAAGAGCGTGCGCATCGCCGCTGAGGAGTCCACGGGGGGGAGCCTAGACGATGGGAGCGACTCGGTCGGGCACGGGCACGCGCCGCGGTCTTCGCGTTAGAAGGGCCGCGTGGGCCAGATCACCTCGCTCTTCGCCTGGAAGTTCATTCGGCAGACGCGTGGCGGCATCGATCGCGCGGCGCTGCTTCGTTCCGCGGGGGTGGACCCCGACGCGCCGGTGGACCCGAAGGCGATGATCCCGGCCGAGGCCTACTACGGGCTGCTCGAGCGGCTGGACCAGGAGGACGGGGCCGTCGATCTGCCGCTCCGCACCGGCGGCTCGATGCGCTGCGACGACTACGGCGCGTTCGGCCTGGCATTCAAGTCCGCCGTGGACCTCCGAGGCTCCTACGCCCGCGCCGAGCGCTATGCGCGCGTGCTCACGAGCGTCTCCACCTACGAGGTGGTGCTCGAGGGCGACGAGGCCCTCATGCGCCATCACCGCGAGGGCACGCGACGGGGCCTCCGCATGTCGAACGAGGCGACCCTGGCGTCGGTGCTCACCATCAGCGGCGAGGTCTCCACCCAGCCGGTGCAGCCGCTGCGGGTCACCTTCCGCCACCCGGCGCCGGCGCGGACCGACCTTCACGAGGCCTTCTTCGGGTGCCCCGTGGCCTTCGAGGCGCCCCACGACGCGCTCGTCTTCCGGCGCGGCGACCTGGCGGTACCGAACAAGCTCGGCGACGCGACCATCGCCCGATTCTTCGACACGCACCTCGAGGGCGAGCTGGCGGCCCTAGCCGATGACGCCGGCCTCGAGCAGCGCGTGCGCATCCAGGTCTCGTCCGCGCTGAGCGAGGGCGTCCCGAAGATCAGCGCCACGGCCAAGCGCCTCGGCATGAGCGGCCGAACGCTCCAGCGCCGCCTCGCGGATCGCGGCGTCACCTACCAGAGCCTCGTCGACGAGGCGCGGCGCCAGCTCGCCGAGAAGCTCCTCCGGGACACGGGCTACTCGCTGGCGGAGATCGCCTACCTGACGGGCTTCTCCGAACAGAGCGCCTTCACCCGCGCCTTCAAGCGCTGGGCGGGTCAAACCCCGCGCTCCTACCGGCTGGCCGCGGGCTGAGGCTCGCGGGCCGCCTGCGGGAGGGGCCGGCAACGGGAGAGCGTCTCCGCGTACCGGCGCAGGCGCGTCGCGTGCGCGTTCGCTCGCCGCGACGGCCTGTATCCAATGGTCCCGAACCCCTGCCCGAGCTTGGGCGGAGCCAGGAGGCCTTGCGGCAAAGCCCGCGGCGGGCAGCGAGGCGCCATCGCGCCCAGCAGTCGCCGGAGGCGCTCTTCGCCAACCGTCGTGGAGGCCATCGCCGCGAGGTTTCCCTGGTCGAGCTCGCCTCGAAGGACCCGCTGCCCGGCGGTGAAGAGACCCCACCCGGCGGGCACCCCGTCCTGCATGGAGACCCAGCTGAAGGTGCTCCCCGCGTCTTGGTGGCGAATGAGATCGGCCTCCCCCACTCCCGCCGGCCGCCGCAGCTCGCGAACGACGGCGCGGCCTTCCCGGAGCTGTTCGGCGAGGGCGAAGAAGAGCGCCGCGTCTTCGAGCTCGCTGGGCGGGATCACGCCGGCGCGAAACCAGGACCCGCCGAGGCCCCGATCCCGCCCACGCTCGTCGCGGCGTGGCTGCACGCTCCATGCGTAGGTCGAGCCCGTTTCGAGCTCGAAGGCCCAAACGTGGCCATGACCGGCGAAGCCCCGGAAGAGCACGAGCCACCCACGCAGCGGCCGAAGCCCACCGAGCGCGAAGAGCGGCTCCACGTCCAGCCCGGCCTCGGCCCGGGAGAGCCAGGTGGCGTAGGAGGCACGGGGTTCGGTGGCCAGCGCCGCACGCCGTGCGCTGTCGAGCTCGACGTCCTCGGTGGTGATTCGCTCACGATCGGCCCAGCGCGCCGCAATGGCCGGCTCCGCGCGCTCACGCCACTCGTCCAGTCGGTGCTGGCATTCGAGGTCGGCTCCAGGACAGAGGAAGGGCCGGAGGGGCCCCGTGTCGCGCGCCTGCCGGTCGGGGAGGAGCCAACGAGTCGTCGGCGGGAAGAGTCGGACGTCTCCCGTCCGACCCAGGGTTCGCAGCCAGCGCTCCCCGCCGCTCGCCCACCAGAGCCGCGCGGCCGCGACGCTCGGGACGAGCGGCGCACTCAAGTTCTGCGCGTCTTCGAGGCAGGGGCTCTGGCGGACCGCCATCGCGAGGGACCGGAGCTCGGCGAGGTCGTCGCCGTCGGAGGCCGCGGCCAGCGCCCGGGCGTAGGCGGCGATCGCCTCGTCGGCCTGGCGTCGCGCGGGCTCGCCGTCGCGACATGCGGATGACGACGCCGCCTGAATCGGCGAGGTCCCCTGGGCGGAAGCCGGCCGCAGCGCGGAGAGAGTCAGGAGCGCGGCCGCGGCCACGAGGAGGGCCCTTTCGGGTGCGCGCTCGGACTCCATCTCGGAGAGCATGCCGGACGGCCTCGCGCCGCGCCCGGCGCTTTGGCGCGCTCGGTCAAACGACTGGCATCCGCGGTCAAGAAGGGCGGCGCGGGTCCCCGTAGACCGGGCTTCGTGAACGGCGCGGCATCGCTCCAACGGGGAGCGGGAGGCGCCGAAAGGAGACCCTCATGACCGACCCGAACGCCAAGCTCACCCTCGTCATCGGCGCCACCGGCAAGACCGGGCGCCGCGTCGCCGACCGCCTCGAAGCGCGCGGCGTGCCCGTTCGCCGCGGCTCGCGTGCGGCCACGCCGTCCTTCGACTGGCGCCGGCCCGAGGGCTGGGACGCCGCGCTGGAGGGCGTGCACGCCGTCTACATCAGCTACGCGCCGGACCTCGCCATGCCCGGCGCCTCCGACGCCATCACGGAGCTCGTCCGCCGGGCCCGCGGGGCCGGCGTGCAGCGCTTCGTGCTCCTTAGCGGGCGCGGCGAGGCGGAGGCGCAGGCCTGCGAGCACATCGTGCAGTCGAGCGGCGTGCCCACGACCGTCGTCCGGGCGAGCTGGTTCCACCAGAACTTCAGTGAGGGCGCCTTCGTGGAGATGGTGCAGGCCGGCATGATCACCCTGCCCGCCGGCGACGTGCCCGAGCCCTTCGTCGACGTGGACGACATCGCCGACGTCGCCGTGGCCGCGCTCACCGAGCCCGGCCACGCCGGCGAGGTCTACGAGGTGACGGGCCCGCGCATGCTCACCTTCGAGGACATCGCCGAGGAGCTCTCGAAGGCCGCCGGTCGCCCCATCGGCTTCCAGCGCGTGCCCCACGATGCCTTCGTGGAAGGGGCCGCCGAGGCCGGCGCCCCGGAGGACGTCATCTGGATGCTCGACTACCTCTTCGCGACCGTCCTCGACGGGCGGAACGCCTCGCTCACGGACGGCGTGCAGCGCGCCCTCGGCCGCCCGCCGAAGGACTTTGCTACCTACGCCCGCGAGACCGCCGCCAGCGGCGTCTGGGCGGTGGCGTGATGCCGAGCGCCTGGATCGTCTACGCGTGCCTCGGCACCGGGATCACGGCGGCGCTCGTCGGCGGCGTCTTCCAGTCGTTTTCGGACTTCGTCATGGCGGGCCTCCTCCGGGCCGCCCCGGCGGGCGGCATCGAGGCCATGCAGCAGCTCAACCGCACGGTCTTCCGCTCCGTCTTCCTCGCGTCCTTCATCGCGCTCGTCCCCGCCACGCTCGCGCTCGCGCTCTACGGCTGGCTCTCGCTCGCGGGGACGGCGAAGTGGCTCCTGGTGGCGGCGGCGCTCTTCTACGTGCTCGGCGTCTTCCTCGTGACGGCCTTCGGCAACGTCCCCATGAACGAGCGCCTCGACGGCATGGCGCACACGAGCGAGGCCGCGGCCAGCTACTGGCGCACCTACGGCCGGGTCTGGACCGGCTGGAACCACGTCCGCACGCTCGGCTCCGTGGCGACGGCCGTCTGCCTGCTGCTGGCCTCGCTCGCGCTGGCCAGCGAGTGAGTGGGAGCCCGCCTCGCGGCGGGCGGATGCCGAGCGCGCCCCGGCGCCATAAGCTCCGCCCGCCGTGACCTGGCCCGACGACTGGATCGCGCTGCTGCTCTGGCTCCTCTTGGCGCTGGCCGTGGCCTCGGCGCTCGGGGCCCTCGGCTGGTTTCTGCGCTTCCGTCGGCTTCGGGCCCGCGCCGAGCGCCTCCGCGTGCTGGCGCCCGACGGTCCGGCGTGCCCCCCGCAGCGCCTCGAGGATCTGCCCGACACGGGGAGCTGGGCGCACACCACGCTGGGCACCCCGCTCCCGGTGGACCTCGGCTCCTGGGCCCTCGAGGACCAGCCCGTGGAGTGGCGCCGGGCCATGGCGTCGCTCGGAACCCGGCTTCGAGACCAGCGCATCGCGCAGATCACCCTGGTCCACGGCACCTTCGTGGGCACCGACCCGGTGGCGCTGCTGCAGGCCCTTGATCGGATCCCCGGCTCGGGCCTCGACCTCGGTCGGCGCCTCGGGCCCATCATGCAGGGCACGACGGAGCGGCTGCTCCAGGACGCATCGAACTTCCCGGCGGCCTACGCCACGCTGCTCCAGGGCGCGACGGGGATACCCGCGTCCATCTTCCACTGGTCGTCGGAGAACGGGCACGTGGCGCGGCTTCGCGCGGCCGTTCGTCTGGCGCGCTACCTCGCCGCTCGCCTCGAGGCCCGCCCGGCGCGCGCGCGGACGCTGCTCGTGGGCCACAGCCACGCGGGCCAGATCTTCGCGCTCCTCCTCCAGCTCCGGGACGAGGTCGCCCACGCGCCTCAGCTCGTGGCCATCGCGCGGGAGATCGGCGAGGACGGGGCCGCGCTCATGCAGGCCCTCGCCGTGCTGCGGCGACGCGGCCTCGACATCGTCACGCTGGGCACGCCCGTGCGCTACGGCTGGCCCGAGGCCGCGTGGCCCCGGCTGCTGCATCTGGTGAACCACCGCGGTGCGGGACCGACGGTTCCAGACCTCCCGCGGGGGCTCCAGCGCATGCTCACCACCGAGGACGGCGACTACATCCAGCTCCTCGGTATCGCGGGCTCGGACCTGCCCTCGGCGGACCCGGGCACGCGGGCCCTCGAGGACTTGCTCGACGAGCCGCTCGGTCCCGGCTGGGCGCCGCGCGCCTGGCTCGAGGGCGTGCGCCATGGCCGCCGTGTCCCCGACGGCGGCTTCACCTGGCTCGTCGACTACGGCGACGCCGCCGTGAATGGCCGCCCCAACCTGCTCCACACGGGCCTCGGCCACGCCATCTACACGCGGCGAACCACCATGGCCTATTGGCTCGAGCGCGCCGCCGAGCGCTTCTACGCCTGAGCTCCGGCGAGCGCCTCGCCCACGGCGTCGAGGAGCTGCTGGCGCGAGAACGGCTTCGAGAGAAAGCGCGCGCTCGCCGGGAGCGAGCCATCGGCCTCGAGGAGCGGCTCCGCGTAGCCGGAGACGAAGAGCACCTCGAGGGAGGGCAGCTGCGCCTGCAAGCGATCCGCGAGCTCGGGGCCGGAGCCGTCGGGCAGCATCACATCGGTGACGAGGAGCTCCGGTGGCACGGCACCCGACGCCAGGTGGGCATGCACGGCGGCGGGATGGGCGAAGGAGGTCACCTCGTGCCCGGCGGCCCGAAGGACGCGCTCCCCGAGCGCTCGCACGAGGCGCTCGTCCTCCACCAGCCAGAGCCGGCCCCGGCGCGCGCTCTGGGCCGCGGGCGCGGGCGGCGTGTCCTCCGGCGCCTCGCGGCGAGGCAGGTGCACCGCAAAGGTCGTCCCGGCGCCCGGCGCGGTCTCCACGACCACGCGCCCACCGTGCTGAAGCACGATGCCTCGGACGCTGGCGAGGCCCAGCCCCGTCCCCGTACCGCGGGTGGTGAAGAAGGGCTCGAAGGCACGCTCGACGACGGCCGCCGGCATGCCGGGCCCGTCGTCGTGGACGCGGAGCACGACCTCCTCGCCCACGCGCGCGGCGCTGAGGCGGATCTGACCGCGGCCGTCGCGAAGGGCCTGGGCGGCGTTGACGACCAGGTTCGTGAGCACCTGGGCGACGCGCGTTCGGTCGCCGTCAACCCAGAGCTCATCCTCCGGCGCGTCGAGCACGAGAGCCGTCGACTCGCTCACGAGCCGCGAGAGCAGGCGCACGCTCTCGGCGAGGAGCGCGCCGATCTCGAGGGGACGCAGCTCCAGCGGCGCCCGGCGACCGAAGGCGAGGAGCCGCGATGAGAGCTCCCCGGCGTGCCGGGCCGCATCCTCGATGGCGTCGAGGCTCTCCTTCGCCTCCGGGTCGAGCGGTGGGTCGGCAAGGAGCTGCGCGTGGGCCAGCACCACGGTGAGCACGTTGTTGAGATCGTGCGCCACGCCGAGGGCCAGGCGCCCGGCGAGCCCCTCACCGGCGGCGGCGGCCAGCTCCTCCGTGAGCGACGCGATGCGATCCTGCGCCTCGACGAGGGGCGTGCGGTCGATGGTGATCCCCACGGCGTGCTGCGGCGTGTCCCCGTCCCAGACGATGACCCCGTGGTCTTCGAGGTGCCGGATGCGTCCGTCCGGGAGCCGGAGCCGAAAGCGTGGATTGTAGGTGCCGGTGCGGCCGTAGGCGGCGGCCATGCCCTCCGCGATGAGCGCCTGGTCCTCGGGAAGGACGCGCTCGAGATAGGCCTCTTGCGTCACGGGGCCCGGCTCGAGGCCCGTGAGCGCGTAGCAGCGCTCCGACCACCAGAGATGCTGTGGTTCGCGATCGAGGCGCCAGGCGCCGAAGCCGAAGGAGTCGAGCACTTCGAGGTAGGCCGCGAAGTGCCCGGTGCCCTCGCCGGTGGCCGGGGCCGGAGGCGCGGCGGTGACGACGACGCCGCCGCCGGGGCGTGCCCGGCCCTTCAGGTGCAGCGGCGCGCCGCCGGGACCGGGGATGTCGCCGCCGAAGCGACCCTCGCGGCGAATGAGCGCGAAGGTGCGCCGCCAGGCCGGCAGCGCCTCCGGCGGAACGCACTCGGCGAGCGTCGCACCGACGGAGAAGCACGCGGGCGCCGCCGCGTTCGCGAAGACGACCCGCTCTTCGGCGGCGAAGAGCAGCACCCAGTCGGTCGCGAGGTCCAGCGCCTCGGCCGCGAGCGCGTCACGCTGGTCCTTTCCTCTCACCGCGGAACCTTACCGCTCCCCGCGGTACCTTTCCGTGATTTCGCGCCAAGGGGTCCGTGCCCGCTTCGTTCGCCTCGCGGACGTAGGGCTAGAGGCGCTCCTCGTCTTTCACGCCGCGAATCTTCGCGATGCCGCGCATGACCGTCCGGAGCCGGTCGAGGTCGCCGACGCTGACCTGGAAGAGGTTCACGGCCCGCCCGTCCTCGTTCGTGCGGCAGGTGGCCTCGCTGATGTTCAGACCGTGGTCCGTGAACACGGTGGAGACCTGGGCGAGGATGCCCGGGCGGTTGTTGGTCGTGACCCGGAGGCTGACCGGGTGCGCGGCCTTGGCGTTGCTCGCCCAGCTCACCTCCACGCGCCGTGCGGGGTCGAGCTCGTGGGCGCGCGGGCAGCTCCGGCGATGCACGGTCACGCCACGGCCCCGGGTGATCCACCCGACGACCGGGTCGCCGGGGACCGGATGGCAGCACTTGCCGAAGCGCACGAGGATGTCGTCCATCCCATCGATGCGGATGGTGTCGTCGTCCCGGCGCGTGACGCGGCGGAGCGTTTTCTCGAAGAGCGTCGGCCGGAGGCTCTCGCGCGGCGGGATGCTCCCGCGCTCCACCGGCGCGTCCGCCGGCGCGATCACGTCGAGGAGCGTGCGAACGTCGATCTTGCCGTACGCCACCTGGGCGTAGAGCTCGTCGAGGTGGTTGATGTGGAAGTGCGCCAGCGTGTCCTGCGGCCGCTTCTGCCAGCGGGAGAAGGAGAGGTCCTTCTTGCGCATCGCGCGCTCGACCAGGTCGTGGCCGAGCTTGACGCTCTTCTTCCGCTCCTCGGCGCGGAGATGCGTCCGAATCCGCGAGCGCGCCCGGCTCGTGACGGCGATGTCGAGCCAGTCCTTGCTCGGCTGCTGGTTCTTGTTCGTGAGCACCTCGACGACGTCGCCGTTCCGGAGCTTGTGCCGGAGCGGCACCATCACGCCGTTCACCTTGGCGCCGCTGCAGCGGTGGCCGACCTCCGAGTGCACTCCGTAGGCGAAATCGAGGGGTGTGGCGCCGCGCGGGAAGGTCTTCACGTCGCCCCGCGGCGTGAAGACGTAGACCTCCTCGGGGAAGAGGTCCGTGCGCACGGTGTCGTAGAACTCCGCCGGGTCCGTGACGTCCTTCTGGAACTCCATCAGCTGACGGAGCCAGGCGAAGCGGGCGGCGTCGCGTTCGTCGAGGCCGCCGGTGCGCTCCTTGTACTGCCAGTGCGCGGCGATGCCGAGCTCGGCCGTCCGGTGCATCTCGTGCGTCCGGATCTGAATCTCGATGCGCCGCGAGCCCGGGCCGATGACCGTCGTGTGAAGCGACTGGTACATGTTCGGCTTCGGGAGCGCGATGTAGTCCTTGAAGCGCCCCGGCACGGGCGTCCATTCGCTGTGAATGACGCCGAGCGCCGCGTAGCAGTCCGCGACGTTCTCCATGATGGCGCGGAAGGCGATGAAATCCTGGACCTGCTCGAGGTCGTCGAAGCCCTCCATCTTCATCTTGCGATGCACCGAATAGAGGTGCTTGCGGCGCCCGCTCACCGTGAGCGCGAAGCCACGGCTGATGAGCATCTTCTGGAGCTTCTTGCCGACGTCCTCGATGTAGCGGTCGGTAGCCTTGGCGACCTTGGCGACGCGCTCCTCGAGCTCGCCGTGCGCCTCCGGCTGCATGTAGCGGAAGGAGAGGTCCTCGAGCTCCGCCTTCAGCCATTGGATGCCGAGGCGGCCCGCGAGCGGCGCGTAGATCTCCATGGTCTCCCGGGCGATGCGCTCCTGAGAGGCGGGCTTCATGTGCTCGAGGGTCCGCATGTTGTCCAAGCGGTCGGCGAGCTTCACGAGCAGCACCCGGATGTCCCGGGCCATCGCCACGAGCATCTTCCGGAAGGACTCGGCCTGCCGGTCTTCCTTCGAGGCGAAGTTGATCTTGCCGAGCTTGGTGACTCCGTCGACGAGGAAGGCGACCTCGGAGCCGAACTTCTTCTCGATGTCGTGCTCGGTGACCTCGGTATCCTCGACCACGTCGTGGAGGAGGGCAGCGCAAACGCTCGCCGGGTCGAGGCGCATGTCGGCGATGATCGCCGCGACGCTGGTCGGATGGATGAAGTAGGGATCCCCCGACTTCCGCATCTGTCCTTCGTGGCTCTCCCGGGAGAGGGAGTAGGCGGCGTCGATGAGGCCCACGTCCGCACGCGGGTGGTACGCCTTGACCTTCCGGACGATGTCGGACAGCGGGACCATGCGCCCTATGAAACTCCTTGTCGGTCGGACCCTTGGGACCGCCCGCCGCTCGCTCGCCCGGTGACGTACCGCGGCCAGTCGAAACGAATTAGAAACGTATCACCGGGCATAGAGCCGGACAATGACGGGAAAAGGCTTCGAACGTACCCCAGGGCTGGGACGGGCATGCCGGTGAGACGGAGCGCACGTTTTACATATGCAGTTCGACCGGCTTAGCCGGTTCAGGAGCGCTTTCGCTTGGGAGGGCGGTCTTCCGTGGGCTCCCCAACCCACGGGCTCTTCGGCAGTTCGACCGGCTTAGCCGGTTCAGGAGCGCTTTCGCTTGGGAGGGCGGTCTTCCGTGGGCTCCCCAACCCACGGGCTCTTCGGCAGTTCGACCGGCTTCGCCGGTTCAGGTGCGCTTTCGCTGGGGAGGGCGGTCTTCCCGTGGGCTCCCCAACCCACGGGCTACATAGGCAGTCGGACCGGCTTCGCCGGTCGAGGAGCGCTTTCGCCGGGGAGGGCGGTCTTCCCGTGGGCTCCCCAACCCACGGGCTCTTCGGCAGTTCGACCGGCTTCGCCGGGTACGGAGCGCTTTCGGTCGGGCGGGAGCGTTCCTGCGCTCGGGACGAAGGGTGCTAGCGTCGCGTGATGTCCGAGCTTGCGGACCGTGCCCGGGCCTGGCTCGGGGCGAACCGACGGCGCGTCGCCCGCCTGGTGGGGGTGATCGCCGTGCTCCTCGTGGTGGGGCAGCTGGCCGGCGCCGTGCCGCGCGCGACGGATCTACGCTTTGAGCTCATGGCGGGAACGACGGAGCTCGACGTCGCCTACCTCCGCGTGGCCGAGGACGGAAGCGCCGAGGAGCTCAAGAGCGTGCGCTTCGGCGGGCCTCGCGGCGTCCCGGCGCTCATCCGCCACGAAGTGGAGCTGAGCCCCGGCCGCTACCGCGCGCGTGCCGTGGTGCGCCGGGGGCATGAGCCCTCGCGCGTCGTCGAGCGCGCCTTCGACGTGCCGGCGGACGGCGTGGTGCGCCTCGACCTGAGGAACGGGCCATGAGCGAGCCCCGGACCGAGCTCGGGACCCAGGCTGATGCCCGCGTGCTGGAGGTGTCGCGGCTGGCGCTGGTCGTGCTGAGCGGCGCCGACCGCGGCTCCGAGCACGTCGTGGCCCGGGACAAATGCGTCATCGGCAAGTCCCGGGACAACGACGTCGTGCTCCGCGACGACACGGTCTCGCGCGTGCACTGCGAGATCGTCCGGGAGCGCCAAGGGTACCTGCTGCGTGACCTCGGCTCGACGAACGGCACGCGCCTCGACGGCGCGCGGGTGCGCGAGGTCTTCCTGACGCCCGGTGCGGTGGTCACCGTGGGCAAGGTCGAGCTCAAGGTGCGTACGGTGGCCGAGCGCATCGAGCTCCTGCCGAGCGAGCGCGAGACCTTCGGCGGCGCGGTCGGCAAGAGCCTGGCGATGCGCGAGATCTTCGGGCTCCTCGAGCGCCTCTCACCCTCGGACGCGACCGTGCTCCTCGGCGGCGAGACGGGCGTGGGCAAGGACGTGCTGGCCCGAGCCATTCACGCGCACAGCCCACGCAAGGACCGACCCTTCGTGGTGGTCGACTGCGGCGCCGTGGTGGCGTCGCTCATCGAGAGCGAGCTCTTCGGCCACGCCAAGGGCGCCTTCACGGGTGCGACACATGCGCGGGAGGGCGCCTTCGAGCTGGCCGACGGCGGGACGCTCTTCCTCGACGAGATCGGCGAGCTCCCCCTCGACCTGCAGCCGAAGCTGCTGCGCGTGCTGGAGCAGCGGACCTTCCGCCGCGTGGGCGGCAACGACGAGCGCCGCGTGGACGTGCGCGTGGTCGCGGCGACGAAGCGGAACCTGCAGCTCGAGGTGGAGCGCGGGAAGTTCCGCGAGGACCTCTACTTCCGGCTCGCCGTCGTGCCGGTGGTGCTGCCGCCGCTCCGGGAGCGCCGCGAGGACGTGCCCTTGCTCGTACGCGCGCTCCTCGACGATCTGCGCCGGCGCGAGCCGGACTTGCCGGAGCTGCGGGTTGCCAGCGCGGCCCTCGAGGCGCTCGCCGCGCACGACTGGCCCGGCAACGTGCGCGAGCTCCGGAACGTGCTCGCCCGGGCCGCCTATCTCACCCGCTCGCTCGGCGCGACGGAGATCGGTCTCGGCCACGTGCCCGTCGCCCAGGTCTCCGCGGCCCCGCCAGAGCCCGCAGCGCCCGTCTTCGACGCGGCGCTCAGCTACCGGGAAACGAAGGCCCAGGTCGAAGAGGCCTTCGAGAAGCGCTACGTGGCGTGGCTCCTCGGGCAGCACGGCGGGAACATCTCCGCCGCAGCCCGCGCCGCCGACATGGACCGCAAATACCTTCACAAGCTCGCAAAGAAGCACGGGCTGCATCCCGCCGATGGAAAGCGCTAGCCCCGGCTTCTTCGCCGAGCTCACGGCGCTGACCGCCGCCTACGCGCTCGTGGACCTGGCCGTGCGTCGCGACGGCGTCGTGCGGCTGCTCGGGCCCCTCGGCGAGACCGGGCGCACGCTCCTCCTGGGGCTCCTCGCCCTGGCCGGCGGGACCGTCTTCGGCTGGGACGACGTCGTCGCCGGCGACGCGCTCCGCGCCTTCGCGGCGCCGGCCTGCCTCGCGCTCGCGTGGAAGGCGGCCACCAAGGACGTGGACCCGGTCGTCGGGCAGGTGCACCGCATCGCCCGCGGGGTGGTGGTCTTGGCCGCTCTCGGAAGCGTGCTCAGCCCCGCCGGCATGGCGCTCTGCCTCGTCGTGCTCTCGTCGCCCTTCGGCGTGTGGCAGCACCACGCCACGCTGCCCATGCGCCTGCTCCAGGCGCTGACGGCGCTGGTCGCGCTCCTCGCGCTCGGCCCGGTGAGCGCTCTCGGCGAGAGCCTCTTCGCGACGCCCGCCGCGGGCGTGCTCTTCCTGATGACCGTGCCGGTGAGCCACTACCTCATCACGGCGCTCGCCAAGGGCTGGCTCGGGCCGCGGCCTTGGAGCTGGGTCACGGACAACCGCATTCACCACCTCGCGGCGAGCGCCTACAGCTGGGGCTGGGCGCGCTTCGTGCCGTGGGCGGTGTGGCGGCGCGTGATCGGCGGCGTGCGCCGCATCGAGTTGCCGATGCAGCTGGCGGCCTTCGGCATCGAGCTGCTCGCCCCGCTCGCCCTGCTCCATCCCACGCTGGCCGTCGTCTTCCTTCTCGGCTGGGCGGCCTTCCACCTGGGCGTCTTCTCGCTCAGCGGCCTGCTCTTCTGGGAGTGGATCGTGGCCGACCTGGCGCTCTCGGCGACGATCCTGCTCCTGCCCGAGAGCGTGAGGGCGGTGGCGTTCGGGCCGGTGCCGATGCTCGCGGGGTGCGTGTTCATGGTGGCCTTCCCGCTGCGCCACAGGCTCTGGAAGCCCATGCCCCTCGGCTGGTGGGACACGCCGCTCACGCAGCGCATGCACTGGCACGTCGTGGGCGAGAGCGGCGCCGTCTACGCGGTCACGAACGACTTCATGGACCCGCACGAGCGCATCTACGGGAAGGTGCACGGCTGCTTCCTCGCGACGGCGCCGGTGTGCACCTACCACCTCGGCGAGGTCTACAAGCACGACCTGCGCGATGCGATTCGCGGCGCCGGACCGACGCTCGAGGGCCTCGAGCCCGTGCGCCGCCAGTTCGGGATTCAGCCGCGGAGCGAGGCCATGGCGTCGCGGCACCGGGCCTATCTGCGGGCCTTCTTCGGCGCGCTGAACGGGGGCGCGAACAAGAGCGTGCTGCCCCGCGCGCTGCGCTGGCTGAAGGCGCCGGGCGGGCAGATCTTCTACTGGAACGAGCTCCCCAAGTACCGGCGGCAAGAGAAGGTGGTCGCGCTCCGCATCGTCTTCCGTGAGGAGTACTTCGACGGCGAGACGCTCGTGCGCCTGCGCGACGAGGTGGTGGACGAGCTCGCGCTGCCGATGGAGGCGCCGGCCGAAGCGCCCGCGCGCGAGCCCACGCCGAAGGAGCTCGACGACTTCCTGCTCGGCTTCGCCCGCGGCAAGCTCATCGACCTGCCGAGCTTCGGCGACGGCTACGTGCGGACGGACGACGGCAAGGCGGCCCCGGCCGAGTGAGCGCGCGAGGGTGCCGCGACCTGTGAGTCCCTGACTCACACCTTCGTGAACCGCGGTTCCTCACCCAGCGCGCGGAGGCGCCCCAGCGGGCCCCGAGGCCGTTGGCGCCGACCTTGCAACCTGCCCTCGCGACGACGGGACACGCCGTCGCACGAAAGGGAATCGACGCATGAATCATCGACAAGGCCGCCTCTTTGCCGCGGGATTTTGCCTACTGGTTTCGTTGAGCGGATGTGGAGAGGATGGGGGTTTCATCGAGGAGGACATTCTCGATCAGCCGGCGACGGGGCGCCTCGACGGGGCGCCGTGGACGGCCATCGAGGGCGGCGCCATCACCGACCCCACGAGCAACCGCCTCAACATCACACTCTTCGCCGAAGATACCGAGGAATGCAGCACCTTCGTGCCCACGGAGCTGGGAATCGTGCTGACCTCTGTCCCGGCCGAGGAAGGGGTCTACCCCCTCAACCTCGACTCGCTGGACGACGGGGTCGTGGTCAACTTCGTGAACCCGGACAACGTCAACTTCATCACGACGGACGGGCTCATCGTGGTCGAGGAAATCACCCCCGAAACCGTGACGCTCAGACTCGTCGCAGTCATCGGCGAAAGCGACATCAATGGGCGCATCGTGGTCGACCGCTGCGACTGAACGCGCGGCGGTGAGCCACAGCTAGAGGGGCGCCTCCCAGGCGTCGAAGCGCAACGGCGCCGCCCGCGCGAGGGCTTCGTCGTCGTGCACGTCGACGGCCCGGAGCACGGGCCACATCATGACACCGGCGGGAGCGCCCGAGGGGCGCTCCGCCGAGGAGCAACGCCATGTGGGATGAGCGCTACGCCGACGCCTTCGAGGCCTACGGAACGGAACCGAACGACTTCTTGCGGGAGGTCGCCGAAGGCATCCCGGCGGGACCGGTGCTCTGCCTCGCCGAGGGCGAAGGGCGCAACGCCGTCTTTCTGGCGGAGCGGGGCCACGAGGTGACCGGGGTGGACCAGTCGCCGGTGGGCCTCGCGAACGCCGAAGGGCTCGCGAAGGAGCGGGGCGTGCCCCTCACGACGGTGGTCGCCGACCTGCGCGACTACGACCTCGGGGAGGCGCGCTGGGCGGGCATCGTATCCATCTGGGCCCACATGCCTCCCGAGGTCCGAGGGCCGCTCCACGCCGCCTGCGTGCGCGCGCTTCGCCGCGGGGGCGCCTTCGTGCTCGAGGCCTACACGCCAAAGCAGATCGACCGGCCCGGCCTCGGCGGCCCGCCGACGCGCGCGCAGCTCCCGATGATGATGACGCCCGAGGGTCTCCGCGAGGAGCTCGCCGGTCTCCGCCTCGAGCGCTGCGAGGAGGTCGACCGCGACATCGACGAGGGCCGCTACCACCAAGGCCCGAGCACGACGGTCCAGGTCCTCGCCTTCAAGCCCTGAGAGCGCTCAGCCCTCGGCGGCGCTCTTCAGGTCCCGGGCGTAGGTCTCGAAGATGGGGCCGAAGTCCGGGAAGGACTTGGCGATCATCGGGAGCATCGCGCCGCGGAAGACCTCGATCATCGAGAAGCGGCAGCCGGTCGCGGTGGGCGTCACCTCCCAGGTCCGGTCGCCGCGGAACATCGGCGCGAAGCCGTCGCCCCAGACCATGCGCCGCGTCTCGCTCGCGCCGTCCAGCTCGAGCACCGTCGCGGGAAACGCGCGCTCCGAGTAGGGGACGCGGATCACGACCTTCTCCCCCTCCGCGATGGTGCCCTCGATGGCCGTGACCGTGGAGTTCCACGCGGGGAAACGCTCCGCGTCGGTCAAGAGCGCCCAGACCCGCTCCGGGGGCGCCGCGATGTCCAGGGTGACGGAGACCTCGAGGCGGAACGTGGTGCGGGTCTGCTGCGCGGCGGTGGTCATGGCGAAAGAGGTACGCTCCCTCAGGGGTTCGGAGTAGGCCGCCCCCGGGCAAGAATCGTTTCGCGTTTCGGCAACGGTGAAAGCAGACCCCACCGACGTGCTCGTCTTCGTGGCCGTCGCCGATGCCGGGAGCTTCACGGCGGCGGCGAAGGCCCTCGATCTCCCGACGAGCGCCGTCAGCCGGCGGGTTGCGCGGCTCGAAGAGACCCTTGGCGAGCGTCTCCTCCACCGCACGACCCGTCGCGTCGGCCTCACGGACGTCGGCCGCATCTTCCACGCACGCGTCGCCGGCATCCCCGGGCAGCTCGAGGAGGCCGAGCGCGCGCTCCGTGAGACGCGGGAGTCGCCGGGTGGCCTCGTCCGCGTGACGGCGCCGCCGGACGACGGCGGGCTCATCTGGCAGCTTCTCGAGGGCTTCGTCCGCAGCCACCCGGAGGTGGAGCTCGAGATCGTTCACACCCTCGACTACCTGGACCTGGTCGAGGAAGGCATCGACGTCGCCATTCGCGGCGGCGAGGCGCCGGACTCGACGCTCTTCACGGCCCATGCGCTCCTCCGCTCGCGCATTCTGCTCGCGGCGGCGCCGTCCTACCTCGAGGAGCGCGGTACGCCGACCACCGTCGACGCGCTCGCGGACCACGACGGCGTGGGTATGGACGGCTGGGCACCGAACGCCATCCGGCGCCTCGACGGAAGCCCCACGCGGGTGACCATGCGGAACCGCGTGCGCTCGAACCGCCTGGACACGGTGCAGGCGGCGGTGCTCGCCGGTCTCGGCATCGGCCCGCTCCTCGCGCTCAACGTGCGCCGCGAGCTCGCCGAGGGTGCCCTCGTCGAGGTCCTCCGGGGGTGCCTGCCCATGGATTCGGCGCTCTGGGCCATCTATCCCGCTGGTCGGCGCGGAACCGCCGCCGCCAAGGCGCTCGTGGCCCACCTTCTCGCCACGGCGAAGCTTCTCGTGCCCGAGCCTCCGTGAGCCTCAGCTTCCTTCAAAAGGGGGGACTTTGCGGAGGAGCAGCTCGCCGCCGGGGAGCGGAGCGAGCACGAAGCGCTGGCGCGCTTCCCGATAGCCCTCTCCCGCCGTGCCCATGACCCGCAACACGCCCGCGATCTCCACCGGCGTTCCATGATGGAGCACCACGATGCGCCCCACGGTCCGCTCCCAAGGGCGGCCGGGGAACGCCTGCGGCTCGAGGGAGCGTAGGTGTTCGAGCTCCTCGTCCTCCAGACGCCGTTTCGGCTCGAGGTCGAGCCCGCCGATGCCGACGGACCCTTCGAGAGCGAGCGGCCGCTCGCCCACCATCACCATCGCGGGCACCGCGCGCTTTCGGTGAAACGGCGGGAGCCGCCAGGCCCGGCGCTCCACCTCGAGGACGTAGGCGAGGCAGCGCGTCCCGTCGAAGCCGGAGCGCACCCGGTCCCCGGCGTGCAGCGCACGAAGCTCGCCGCGCGGCCGCACGACGTCCCCGTCGCGTGCATCGTTCAGCGAGCGAGGGCTGCGCGCCGTGAGGTCCGCGAAGCGATCCTCCGGCGTGAGCCGCGGGTCGAAGCGCCACAGGAAGACCGCCGCGGAGACGAGGAGCGACCCGACGGTGAGCTCGAGAACCACGGGGCCCGAGGCTAGCGCGCGATCAGGGGAGCGTACGGACGCAGAAGGGAGAGGCGAGCGTCGTCATGGCCCCACGCTCCCAGCCCTCCGCTGCGCGGCGGAAGGCCTGGAGCTCGCCGCTCACGCGATGCGTCACGAGGAGCAGGTCGTCCACGAGCGTCGCGTTTCGCGGCACGAGGCCCCCCGAGGGCTGGTGCGCGAGCGACGCAGGCAGCCCCTCCTCGTCGAGGCGGACCGTGGCGAGGAGCCCTTCCTTCTCGGGATGGCGGAGCGTGGCGACGAGGAAATCGCCCGTCGCGTGCACGTGCACGTCCGCGCCCGTGCCCTTCCACCCCTCCGGCCGGAGCGAACGCCGGGCCTTCTCCGTGAGCACCCCGAGGGCGTGCTCCAGCACGACGAGCTCCTCGGTGTACTCGGTGATGACGTAGACGAGCGGGAGCGTCGGGTGCCAGGCCAGGTGCCGGGGGCCGCCGCTCACCTCGAGGACGTGCTCGGGCTCGAGCTGCGGCGTGTAGACCACGACGCGGTCGCTGCCCGTGGAGGTCACGAGGATCGCGTCGTCGTGCGGCGAGCCCGACGCGCAATGCGCCTTGTCGCCGGGGCTCGCCTCCGCCGTCGGCGCCCCGGGCAGCCCGTCGCTCCCGAGTGGCAGGCGCTCCACCACGCCCTCGACGTAGCTCGCGACGTACATCGCGGAGCCGCCGAGGTGGATGGACACCGGGTGACCCGCCGTCGGTACGTCGCCGTTGTACCCGAGCGCCCCGTCCTCGCCGACGGTGAAGCTCCGGATCCCGCGGGCCTCCTCGTCCGCGACGTGCGCGAGGCGCCGGCCCGGGTCGACGGCGAGAAAGCTCGAGAGGGAGCCCGCCTCCAGCGTGGTGACGTGCTCGAAGGGTCCCGCCGGGCCCGCGAGCCGAAAGCTGTGGACCTGACCTTCCGTGCCGCCCCAGCGACCCGTGCCAACGATGACGATCATGTCGAGGGTCTACTTACCGCCGGGCCTGACGCTCGCCACGGGAGGGCGACGAATTCCGACGCCGGCCCAGCGGACCCGGACGCTACGACGGAACGCCGAGCGCGGCGCCCCCTAGCTGGGGAGCGCCGCGCGCGGTCGAGGGGCCCTCGCTCAGAGCGAGGTGCCGACGGTGATCTGGTAGAAGTCGCCGGCCGCACCGTTGGCGATGTCCGCGCCCGCCGAGAAGCGCATGAAGCCGAAGTCGGCCTTGGCCTCGACGTAGGGGCCGATCCACACGTACACGTCCGAGTTGTCCCCCGGCACCGTCTGGATGAGGTGCTCCCAGTGTACGCCGAGGGAGAGCCAGTCGATGACGGCGAAGCCGGCGTTCGCCCAGTAGTGGAGGAAGTTCGACTGCTGCGAGCCCGGCGCCTCGTTGTCCCGGATGGCGATGTAGTAGCCGAGGTAGAAGTTCGCCTCGAGGCCGCTGTCGTCCGCGTAGGTCATCGTGATGTTGGGCACGATGCCCTCGGCCGCGAGGGGCTCGTCGGCTCCCGAGAGTAGCGTACCGTTGAGCAGGCCGATCTGGGGATTGATGCTCAGGTCGCCGTCGAACAGCGTGTAGTTCGCGCCGACGCCGAACTCCGTCCAGAGGTTGAACCCGCCTCCGCCGAGGCCGAGGCCAGGGTTGGTCCACATGATGGTGTAGAAGGTCAGATCCAGGCAGTCGGTGAGACCGACCCCCACTTGTGCGAGGCCCTGGAATCCGAAGAAAGTGTCCTGCTTGAGGAGCACGGTCAGCGACGGACCCGAGTCTTCCTCAGCGGTTTCCACCTCCTGAGCGTGCGCCGCTCGAGGCGCAGAAGCACTCGCGAAAACGAGGATCGATACGAAGAAGATAGCGCGACGATTCATTCCCGAAAACTCCTTGAAACAGAGTTGCTCTCCGGCCGAGCTTATAGGAGGAAACTCATGTTTCGCGCAAGGCGGAAACGACGCTGTGCGGCACGGGCAGAACGCTCTTTCGTTAGGCGCACGGCTCCACAAGCCGCTGATCATGGGTGCGTTCGGCCCGCTGAGCGCTCCCTCGTTCGGCCGAGAACTGCCGCGCTGCGGCGCGTGAGGCAGCCCTCACGGCGTCCGAACGCGCCTCTGAAGTCCCCCGATCAGGCATGCAGGGCACTCCCGAGGCGCAATTCGCGGTCCATATACCGTCCGGAAACATGCCGGAAACCCACGTAGCTACTCTGTGCGCTAGGTCGCCGTCCATCAGGAGGTAGCGCGTGACTCAGGGAATGCTCGACAGCGTGTGGGTTCTACTCGCCGCGTTTCTCGTTTTCTTCATGCACGCGGGCTTCGCGCTCGTGGAGACCGGCTTCTGCCGTCGTAAGAACGCGGTGATGGTGCTCCTGAAGAACGTGGGCGTCGTGGCGCTTTCTTCCGTGATTTTCTATGCCTTGGGCTACGGATTCATGTTCGGAGAAGGCAACGCATTCATCGGTCTTTCCACCTTCATTCCGGACGGCAGCGAGGCCGACGTGGGCACGCTCCCGGTGTTCGTCTTCCTCTTCTTCCAGCTCGTCTTCGCCGCGACCGCCTGTACCATCGTGAGCGGCGCGGTGGCCGAGCGCGCCCGGCTGACGACCTTCTTCGCGTTCACGGCGCTCGCGACCGCCTTCATCTACCCGGTGGTCGGCCACTGGGTCTGGGGCGGCGGCTGGCTCAGCGAGCGGGGCTTCCTCGACTTCGCCGGCTCCACCGTCGTGCACGGCGTAGGCGGCGGCATGGCGCTCGCCGGCGCGCTCGCCGTGGGCCCGCGCCTCGGCAAGTACGACGCCGAGGGCAAGAGCAAGCCCATGCCGGCGCACAACTTCCCGCTCGCTGCCCTGGGCGTGCTCGTGCTCTGGCTCGGCTGGTTCGGGTTCAACGGCGGCTCGACGGTCAGCGCCGAGGACCCCGGCGCCATCGCGCGCATCGTGCTCGTCACGAACATCGCCGCTTCGACGGGCTTCCTCGGGGCCCTGGCCTGGACCCGCTTCCGCACGGGCATGATGGACCTCTCCATGGGCCTGAACGGCGCCCTCGCGGGCCTCGTGGGCATCACCGCAGGGTGCGACGTCATCGCGCCGGGCTGGGCCATGCTGGTTGGCATCCTCGCGGGCATGCTCTGCGTGGAGGGCGTCTTCCTCCTCGACCGGCTCAAGGTCGACGACCCCGTCGGGGCCATCACCGTGCACGGCATCTGCGGCATCTTCGGCACGGCGGCCGTGGGCCTCTTCGGTGACGAGGTCGGCCTCTTCGTGGGCGGGGGCGCGAGCCAGCTCGCCATCCAGCTCCTCGGCGCCTTCAGCGGCGTGGCCTACGCCTTCGGCGCCGGCGCCCTGCTCTGGTTCGGGATGAAGACCATCGTCCCGGGCGGCATTCGCGTCAGCGAGGATCACGAGCTCGAGGGCCTGGACGTCGCCGAGTGCGGCGTGGAGGCCTATGGGGAGTCCTACCCGAGCTCGGGCATGGGCTCGGCGGCCATGGTCGCCGCTTCGCCGGCCGAGTAGGCCGCAGCGAGCGCCTCCAGGACGCCCCGACGAGCGACCTCGCCGGGGCGTTCTACGTCGCCGCGTCTCAGGAACCGAGCTCTTCGGGGACGGTGCCGACGGCGCGGACCTCCACCGCACCGCCGCCGAAGAGGATGGGGCACCTCTTCGCCCAGGCGACGGCCTCGTCGCGGCCGGGCACGTCGAGCACGTAGTAGCCGCCGATCTGCTCGCGGCTCTCGGTGAAGGGTCCCTCCGTCACGAGCACGTCGCCTACGCGGCCGCGGACCACCGTGGCCGTGGGACTCGGCGCGAGCTCCGACCCCCCGCGCAGCACGCCCGCGGCGGCGAGCTCCTTGTTGTAGGCCATGAAGGCTTCGAAGGCGCCCTTCTGCTCGGCCTCGCTCATCGATGCGTAGGCGCTCTCGTCGCCGTGCAGCAGCAGCATGTACTCCATTCCTCTCTCTCCTTTCCGAGGGGGGATGCCCCTCGCATCAACGCGATGCGGGCCCGTCGGCCCCGGCCACGGCCCAGGCGCGCGCGGCGTCGCGACCGACGGCGCTCGCGTGGGCCAGGCGCGGCAGCACGCGGGCCAGCGTCCCGTCCAGCTCCCAGCGCCGGAAGCGGTGATAC
>ERZ1740059.280-NODE-280-length-28556-cov-5.814287_pt1 | contig 28556 bp, 17 predicted proteins | sample MGYA00581744_ERZ1740059 | MGnify/ENA primary metagenome ERZ1740059 (study PRJEB43018, sample SAMN04849738) | marine metagenome | isolation source: floating plastic debris | place: Pacific Ocean | collected 2008-08-28 | study: EMG produced TPA metagenomics assembly... | reverse complement strand
TTTATAAGTAGCCACAGCCAACTGAAACCCCTTTTGCCAAATCCTCAATTTTTTAAAATCTCTCATTACAAATCGATTATCCTATTCATTTTTCTATACTTTAAGCTTGAAGCATGCGGCTAAAAGCTTGAAGCCAGTTACCAACAATCAGATAAAATCCGCATACAACGTGAAGCGTGTAGCCCCAAGCGTACAGCTTAATTATCCAAATACTTCTGCGCTAAAGTTGAAAATTCATCAGGATCGCCTAAAGAGTACTTTTTGTATTTCTCAGGACTCCATATCTCAACTTTATTCCCCATTCCGACTACAACAGCATCTTTTCCTAAACCGGCAAAATCTTGCATTTGCTTAGGGATAAGAAACCTACCTGCACTGTCCAATTCCACAATTGAACTTCCACTAAAGAACTGCCTCTGAATTTTCCTGTACTCAGGATTAAACTCATTTAGGCCCGCAATTTTAGAGTACAGCTTTTTGTATTCTACCATTGGGTATAAGATGAGACACGGCTCAAAACCTTCTCTTATAACCAGCTCATTACCAGAGGATTCCGGCAGAATGCTCTTGATCTTTGCCGGGAGTACAAGCCTACCCTTGGCATCAATCTTACATTCGAACTGACTAGTAAAAAAGGTCATTAGTGGTTGCGTAGTCGTAGTCTAATAAACAAATATATATTATATATTGGGAATATCAACCACTTTCTACCACTTTATGACACTTTTTACCAAAACAGTGATATGAACCATCCTAGATGGCTGTTTAGCCATATTTTACAGAACCACCGGTTTTATCCTGTGAGTTTGGAAAATGAGCTAGATGATACCTCTTTCGCTTAATCCTTTGATTTCATTTGTATTAAAGCCTAATTCTTGGGTTAGAATAGCATTATTGTGCTCACCTAAACCTGGCGGTGGGAGAATGTGGGAGGAAATTTCCAATCCAGAGGCAGCAAACCCACGCAGCCCCAATAAATCGTTGCTTTGAAGCTTAATACTTGCAATATCCTGATGCTCAAGTGCATCAGCCACGGAAGTGATTATTCCTGCAGGAATCTGATTTGCATTTAACTCTTTCATCAATGCATCACTTTCAACCTGGCTGATTTCTGATTTGAGCTGATCTCCCAGGAGCGTCCTATTCTTGACTCGCGATGGACTAGTAGTGAAGAGCTTATCTTCTATGAGTTGATACAGGCCCAGTACTTTACAAAGCTTATTGAATTGTTTATTGTTTCCGACAGCCAATATCAGTTGCTTTTCATCTCGCGTTTCAAAGATCTCACCGTAAGGCGCAATATTGGGATGAATTGAACCTTTTCGTCTAGGATCCACACCTGTTATGAGGTAATTAGCAGCTTGATTCACCAATGAGCTAATGGCTGCATCCATTAATGATACCGAAACGTGTCTACCCTCTCCCGTTTTCATGCGATGGATCAGCGCCAGTAAAATTGCCTCCTTCAAATGATGACCCGCCAATACATCAACCAGCGCTACAGGCATCTTCGTTGGTGGGCCATCGGCTTGTCCATTCATATACATAAATCCTGACTCTGCCTGAATGATAGCATCATAACCGACCCTTTTAATGTCGGCTCCGTAACCCGTTATCTCTCCGTAAATTAGTTTTGAGTTTCTCCCACTCAACGTCTCATAATCAACCTTTAGTTTTTTGGCGTCTCCTGGTTTATAGCTCGCAATTACAATATCCGCTTCTACTGCCAATCTGTGCAAAACCTTCAACCCTTCGATTTGGCTTATATCCAGCGTCAGCGACTTTTTGCCCCAATTTGTACTTGTAAAATAAGCTGATCTATCACTGCTATCTTCACCTTTAACTTTCCAACTTCTAGTGACGTCACCTTTTGTTTTAGGATTTTCGATTTTGATTACTTCAGCGCCCAACTCCGCAAAGAATTGACCAACGCTCGGACCGGCTAAAACAGATGCTAATTCAATTATTTTTAGGTCCGTGAACATTTGACATTAGTTGGATTCTCTGATACCATAGATTTGAGTAAAATTTCATTTTTACCCTATTAAAATTAGCTTCAAAAAGTAACTTCGCAACTTGTTTTAAATTGAGCTTTTAGAATTAATGAGAATTTTAAGTATTATCGGCTATTTAGCAGCCATTTGTGTTTTTTCAAGTTGTGCCACTATTGTTGGTGGAAGCAATTACAATGCAAAAGTGATGGTCAGGGATCATCGTGGAGCAAAAATTGAATATCAAGGGCAAACAATTGGAATCGGAGAAGCATCTGTTCGAATTCCAAGAAAAAATGCGGATAAAGTAGTTTTCAAAATATCTGAGGAAGGCTGCGAAACACAGACTATGTCATTCAAGAAAAGAACCTTTAGAGGTTGGTCTTTTGTAGGAACACTATTTGGATGGACCGGCATAATAAATGGGATACCTATACCTTGGGGTATAATCGTTGATGGTGCAACCGGAGCTTGGTGGAAACCTGATATAAGTGAAAAAGGTGTACTAAAGATTGATCATAATCACTTTCTATACAATATTGACTATGAAGGGTGTGCCATGAAATCTAAAAATAACCAAATAGAGAAGCCGACTATTGCCGAGCTACTAAGGGAATTAAAGAAACTTTTAGATGAAGGTATAATTACCCAGAAAGAGTATGACGCAGAAAAAAAGAAAATCTTAAATAGAGAATATTAAGAAACGCTGAACTTTCTGTACGTTTTCGCTGTGTTATACCCCTACGTTTTTTACCACTTCATTCTATCTTCGCAATGATCGAAAGAACCTCAACTCTATTATTTGTTCTATTCGCAGTTGGATTTTATAGCTGCACGCCCTCTGACAGGCTGACTTTAAAAAATGGCATATGGCGGGGAGTCCTCACCATTCAAGGTAACGAATTACCAATGAATTTCGAGATTAATAATAGTAATGGTCTCAGGGTATACCTTATAAATGCAGATGAGCGTATAGAAATTGATGAAGGAAAGATTGTGGGCGATTCACTATACCTGCCTATGCACATCTTTGATGCCCATATCACAGCGAAAATTACCGAAACCAGCATTTCAGGAAGTTGGACAAAGAATTATGAAGATGACTATTCCTTGTCTTTTGAGGCGGTACACGATGATGCGGATCGTTTTAGAAATACGACATCTTCACAGACTTTTTCCAGCAAGTGGAGAGTAACTTTTATCCATGCCGAGGACAGTGATACTACCGAGGCTGTTGGCATTTTTAGAAGTGAGAATAACAAAATGACCGGCACCTTTCTCACGCCCACCGGAGATTACAGGTTTCTTGAAGGAACCGCCAGCGATGAAGAAATGAAGCTAACCACTTTCGATGGGGGCCATGCCTTTTTATTTACCGCCACCACTGTTTCAGAAGATAGTATAGCAGGTCACTTCTGGTCAGGCGCGCACTGGCATGAAACCTGGTATGCCGTACGAGATGAAAATGCAGAACTTCCAAACCTTGATTCACTCACTTTCATAAAGGAGAGCTATGACGGTCTGGACTTTGAATTTCCCAATCTTGACGGTGATATGGTTTCACTCTCCGACTATCAAGGTCAGCCTTTAATCATTAGTATTTTCGGGAGCTGGTGCCCCAATTGTATGGATGAAACCAAGTTCTTAAAGAAGTGGTATGATGAAAATAAAGATCGGGGTATAGAGATACTGGGGTTGGCATACGAGGCCAAGCCTGATTTTAACTACGCCCGCGGCCGGGTTCTAAAAATGAAGAATAAACTAGGTGTTGATTTTAACTATTTAATAGCAGGAACTAAGGACAAAGAAGAAGCAGCCAAGACGTTACCTATGTTAAATCATGTATTAGCATTTCCAACGACCATATTCTTAGATGCCGAAGGTGAAGTAAAACGTATTCATACCGGTTTCACCGGACCGGGGACCGGCCATTATTATGATCAGTTTGTGAAGGAGTTTAATGAGACAGTTGATGGATTGTTGAATGACTAATATTAGTTCGAAGGAACTTGATGTTGTCGTTTCTTATGAAGCAGGAATTTATCATTTGGAGCTAGTAATCTGTTCTTCAAACTATAAGTCGGTTAAACTATTTTTTCTTCTTTTTTTTCTTCTTCGTAGGAGGTAAGGGACACCCGGGATAACCTTTTTGGGTAGCTTTTTTACTCTTTTTATACTTCTTTGTAGGGGCTTTTCCTATAACATCAATTTTCGTTTTTGTTGTAACGTTGTTATGGATCATTTTCGCTACAGATTCTTCAACACGCACGCAACCGTGAGATTTGGGAGTTCCGGTTACGGGTTGCGCATTATGAATGCCAATTCCCCTGGAAGCAACGAATGCCACATACCAGGACATAGAATCACCGTTGCGGTTTTTATATTTTTCACCTCCTAAACCTTCGACTTTGAATCCTTTCCCGGCTGGTGTACAATACGTATCTTTATCCGATCTTTTTGGATTCTTACAAGGATCTCCCTTTGTGTTAGGGCACCCCTTGCCGCTAGATATATGATAAGGACCTGTTTCTCTCTTGTCACTCCATTTTGTTTTGATATTCTGAGCTGTAAGGTCGATGGTAATCTTGACGATTGCCGGTGGTCTTTTTAGTTTCTTTGGCGGTGGATCCAGTTTTGTCTGAATAAATTCTTGAATTCCGCCCCCTTCTTTTTGCACCTTGCTGCTCAAAGGCTCGTCTCCTACAGGAACCGTCAACCCCTGTGATGAATCACCGTCCAGAACAATAGGTTCAAGATCATCCTCCTCTTCCATATCCATGAGTTGTACAGAAAAGATGTTATCAAGGGTTCCCATTGTTTTTGGACCGACAATACCATCGATGGCTAGTCCAAAATCTCGTTGAAAGGTTTTTACGGCTGAATAGGTCTCTTTACCAAAAATACCATCAGCGCCAAATTTTGGTAAGTCATAACCGATTTCAACTAGTGATTCTTGAAGTTTCACTACGTGTTCTCCCTTTGACCCAAAGCGAATATAACGTTCATCGTCGTACGCAGCTTCCAATCGTTCGTTGCCTGAAAACCTATCGGCTGTGAGATCATGGCCATCGCCAATACTTCTTTGAATTTTTTGCTGTGCAAAGCCCTGTTGCACCACATGCGTCAGCTCATGTGCCAGTAGATGTTTTCCTTCTGATTTTGACGGGTTATACTCACCACTATTAAAATAGATATCATTGCCATGCGTAAAAGCTCTCGCCCCTAATTCTCTATTCATTTGAATAGCATTGGAATCAGTATGCACTTTCACACTACTAAAATCAGCCCCAATTTTGTTTCCTATTTCATGACCTATATGATCAGGCAAGGCATTCCCTCTTCCTTTTGCGCTATTTATTTTTTGGCCAATATGGTCGCCTGCATATTCCTTTCTCTCCGTAGATGATCTTTGAATGGAAGGTTTCATTTGCAATTTTTCTTCTTCCTCACATTTAGCACATTTCATCTGAATCGACGGTGTCTGTGCCGAAGAATTGGCTTTCATGATCGGTTTTACCGATTCTAAAGAGGATTTCATATTCTGAGACAGTTCACTAGTTTTTTGACCAGTATTGATCCCAACAGTATCAAAGTGCATCAATAGCGACTTCGATACCCCGTCTTTTTTCGTACATTGTATTTTATCCATTAGAAAAAGTTTATAGGTGTTCCAGTGACGCGTGATAAATTCGTGGTGGTACCAATAGTAACATGAATCACCCATGTATGATCTACAAGGAAAGCAAATTGTAGAACAGGTGAATACTCTTGAGTGTAGCTAGAGGCGCTGCTGGGGTCTCGAGGGGTATAACCTGCCGGTGTCCCGCCTATAGGAGTACGGATGTTTCTTACAGGGCTTCCGGCAGGAACATTCCCAACCATTTGAAATGTATGATAAATACACACGGCACCATTAATCAGTAATGCCTCATCAGCAACAGAGGTAGCTAAGCTAATCAGAGACCTAACATTTTTATATAAGTAATATAAAGACATTGGCTATAGGTCGTTAACTGAGTCACTAATTTTATCATTGAAATCCTTCCTGATTTCAATCAAGGAACTAGAATCTCTTCCTGTTCTAATAATACCCTCCAATCGATGAATCTCCTCCAATACCATGGGTAATGACATTCCACTAGTTGCTCTTTGCGCTTCATTTCTATCTCTTGTATTCTCTGCGGCATACACACCCAGATGATGAAACAAAAAATTAACATCCTCTCTTAAAATAGTAGATTCTTCACTACCTAATGGATCTTTTCTACCATTTAGATTACCCCTGGTAGGGGTTGTGGCTACTCCGCGCACCTCACCTTTAGGAGTCATTACTGTCTGCGTAAGGTAACGATCAACTAAGCCAAACAAATGCAATAGCTCATGACCCAACACACCTGGATTAGTAATATGTGATGGTGGAATACTCATTACTCCTCCATCGACATTCGAGTCCGTAACAGAAGTAGGCAATCCACCTATACCTGTTCCTCCACCCATTGGTTGACCGTTGTATATTAATGCACCTAAGTTAGTAGGTCGCACTGTTATCAGCCAGAAATTTTGGTCTCTGGGGTCGTTTTGATCTATATGCACAAACTCTGGAACTACATTGAATTTTTTACCTGCCATAGGTGCCAGCAGACTTATTTTATGATTCCAAACCATGTCTACACCTGTCTGAAAATTCTTAACAAGTTTCTTAAAATTAGCAGCGGATGCCTTTTTAGTGGCTCCTTCTAATCTCACATGAAACTTTACATTGAAAATCACAGAATCAGATTTGAGTTCAATTCTTAGCGCCCTTCGATTTAGGCTTTTAATATTTTTACGCTCTTGTTTCTGTCTCAGATCCAATGGACCAAATGGATCAATGCCAGTATTGTCCATTTCCGTTCTCTCTTTTAATAGTTGCCTATTTAAACTGGTTATTCTAGTTTTTCTGAGATCACTAGCCATTAAAATATCCCTATATCTTTTCATAACAGCTAATCTCTTTTTTGAACTTTTAACCAATGGGCTCTCTGTTTTATCCTCCTGTTTATTAATCTGATCGTTTTTGTACGTTTGCTGAACAACATGAGTCAGTTCGTGAGCCAAAAGACGCCTTCCCCTTGAACTGCTCGGATTATATTGGTCCTGATTAAAATAAACATCTCTACCATGTGTAAATGCCTTGGCCCCCAACTCTTGGTTCATCTGAATGGCACTGGCATCGGTATGAACTTTGACATTACTAAAATTAGCGCCAATCTTACTTCCCATTTCATGGCCTACATGCTCGGGTAGTGTCTTACCTCTTCCTTTTGTACTATTCAGTTTTTGAGTTAAGCTATTATCAGTATATTGCATGTTTCCTTCTGATAACTTTCGAATGGAAGGTTTCATTTGCAACTTTTCTTCTTCCTCGCATTTAGCGCACTTCATGCTTATGTTGGGTGCAGCGGCATAGCCTTTCATTTGCACCTGGTTTGAAGGATCAGAAATTCTCATTACCTGGTCCGCTACGTCATTGGCTTCCTTTTCATATTCATCATCGAGCCTTCCTATTTCAAGTTTAGTTTGTATCAAAGCGTGAGACAACCTCTGAGCGCTGCTGTTATTATCGGATTTCCTTCCTGATTGAAACATGACTTACTTGCTAGTATTATTCAAACCGCATCTCTCATATATTTTCACAATAGCCACTCAAATGGCATCTCCTCTATAAATTCATAGTTTGACCTGGCAACCTGTTTGAAATTTTCCAACTTTATTTCAGCTTCTAAGGCATATTCAGCATACTTAATGGGAAAGAAATCTTTTCGCTCTATTGTTATCCAAAAGGTCTTTGAAGAATTTTTTTCCACAGTTAAAAAGCCATCTTTAGCCATGGTATGATTTGGAAGATTATAAACTTTGAAAGCCTCAAGTTCCTCTCTATCATCTCCTGCTATAAAAAAGAGCCGACTGATTTCCATTTTAATAGACCTGTTGATCTCATTTTTTACCTGGAAGTGACCATAATTTACACCAGGTATTTCTCCCGGGAAATAGTCTATAGTTACGGTGACTCCTTCAATTCGAATGTTTGATATGTAGTTTTCCACCTTGGAACCTGTGTTAAAATCAACTCACGTTTTACCCGTACAATCCCAATTCTTAGGATCTATCGGTTTTTGATTAGTCATTATAGCTTTACTTTTTACGCTGTCCGCTTTTTTGGCCTTTCGTATATAAACTGTACCATCTTTTCGAAGTACTTTAACCTTATTTGCACCCACTCTTTTAATTGGTTTTTCACCTGCCACGGTAGACACTCCTCCATATTTTTGCTTAACCAGCCTTTCTGCTGCTGCGTCATCAACAATATCATTTCCTGCTTTATCTTTTTGCCTAAGGTCCTCTACAGAGTTAGCGCTTTTGTCCCTAAAACGCTTTCCTTTCAAGCCAGCATCAATTGACCACTGCTCGGAAGTAATATAGGCGTCTTTTTCTCTTTCCAGAGTAGTTTTTAATTTTTTACCCTGCATGGCATGCCAACCCTCATGATATACAATAAATGCCATTTGCTCACAATCAGTAGTATTCAGTAAGCCCATCTTCTTTTTTTTGCCATTTCTGTAGCCACCGGAGTAGAATGTACTTTTTTCCCATTTCTTGCCATTCCATTTTTCAACGTTGAATTTTCGAGAGTCAAAAATTTCAACGCTGTAAGACGGCATAACTTTCTCAACAAGTTGTTTATTCCAGTGACAAAGTATTCTAAGAATACAATCCATTGTCCAAGGCTTGTTTTTATCCTTCGGTAGCGTGAATGACTGAAACTTTTTATCCAGTTTACTTATCGTTGGAGCATCAATAGTTCCGGTATTAGGAATACCGCTGTCTATCTGAAATTTTTTAATAGCAGCTTCGGTCTCCGCATTTAACTCACCACTTGTACCATAATCGGGTATATTATATCCAAGATCAATGAGAAGTTGTTGAACCCTTCTGACTTCAGCGCTGACATGGCCTTTCTTGAGCGATGTCTTATACTGGTTAATATCCTCGAACACTTTATTACCCTTAAGGCGAGGTGAGGTTAATGGCGGAGGCAGAACAGGCACTTTAGGAATTCTAGCTAATGCCCTCCTATTTGGACCTAATTTTTTAGAGAATTGATTTGTCTCTCCTTGCGCAAAAACTTTAATGTGTGCTGAAGGAATACCTTTTGAGCCATCAGAAGGTGCCTTCAACTCAGAGGCAAGAGCTTCGGCACGCTTACATGATAACGGCCAGTTAATTTTTCCTGGTCCATCTATACTCGCATAACCATCAACACGAGCCGGTTGAGGCACAGGCATTTTATACCAACTTTGCACGAAGGTTAATGCAGCAGCTTTATCCAACTTACTTAGTGTATTACTGTTGTTACCAAACAAAATATCTATTCCAACTCCAGCCGGAAGAGAAGTGGCCGCTTGGCACGACATGGGGGGCGCTTTAGAAGGATCATTTTCCCATTTGTACCGTTGAATAGAAGACTCGCCGCTGCCCTTTTGCTGCACCACATGTGTCAGTTCATGCGCCAGCAAATGCTTGCCCTCTGAGCTGGAGGGGTTGTATTGCCCACTATTGAAATAAACGTCACGACCATTCGCAAAAGCTTTAGCGCCCAGCTCCCTATTCATTTGAATGGCGTTAGCGTCTGTATGGATGCGTACTGCACTGAAATCACTCCCAATTTCACTTCCCATTTCGCGCCCTAGAGGAGTAGGCAGCGCATGCCCTCTGCCCTTGGAGCTATTCAACCTCCGATCTATATTTTCACTGGCATATTGAGTGCTGCCATCAGCAGATCTTTGCAAGGATGGTTTCATTTGCAGCTTTTCTTCCTCCTCGCACTTTGCACATTTCATGCTGATGTCGGGCGTACTGCCATACCTTTTCATCTGAACATAATTTGACGGGTCTGGCATTCTCATCACCCCATCCGCTACTGCATCGGCCTCTTTTTCGTATTTATCATTCCGTTTGCCTATTTCAAGTTTAGGCAGGGAATGAGACAAACCATCATTTTGTAGTCCTTTTCTTGATTCCGTTTTAGTACTCCCAACTAAGTCAACAGCCATATCTATAAATTACTTTCGCTTCATAATTCAATTGACTTAACTACATCTTCCATTACTATCAATCAGGCCAAAAGAAAAGTGGCGTTTCAGCTTCCTCAATATTTGAGCAAAAGAGGCTCTGAAAATTCCCGACCAGTGTGCATCATGAAACAATATGATGTCATTACCACTAGGAAGCCTTGCGTACGTAGCTCTGACTCCCGTTATACCTTGCCAGTTTCTAGCCCTTAACCAGCCAATACTACTATTACCAAACTCAAAATCCCAACCCACATGTCGCATTCTCAGTCTTTCCGTGGCAGCCACTAATTCAGGGAATGTACGACCGTCTCCTGGCAACCTGGCTACGTCAAACCCTGGAAAATCCGTGCCGAGCAGTGATCTGAAATGACTCTCATTGCTCGTGAAGTTTTCATTAAACCTTCGTGCTTCAGCAGGGCTGTCCGGTGTGGTCGGATCAATAAGGGACGGATATGCACTGCGGTACTCATCTGCGGTTGTAGGGCTATGAGTAAATACATGATTAGCTATACGGTGGCCAGCGGTAAGCATTCGTCTTACTAGCGCTTCCTGGTTCGCGGTATCTCTCATGTTTCCCCCTGTGAGAAAAAAAGTGGCCAATATGCCTTCCGAAGACAGTTCGTCAAGTACTCCCGGAGTTGCTGCCTTTGGTCCATCATCAAAAGTCAGTCAGACCTTCGACTCGGGTGATGACTCCGATTCTTCCTCCGACGTTGATGTACTCCGCGGCGGTGACGTAGTTGTGGCAGGTTCATCAGGCCTTAATTCCGTGTCTTTTTCAACATACCATCTACCCTCCTCACCTGCTATTCTTACAAGTTCACCAAGTCGTCGTTCAGAAAGTACTCTTGTTCGCGATCGTGTGCCGCGGGTCCAAGGATCCTCTGCCGGATTAGTGGGATTCCATCTCCACTCCAGAAGAAAATTCCCTTCAAGTTCCGGGTCAGGAACTATCCTGATGATATTGTTTAGTCTACGTTGAGCTTCATCTCTTGTATCAAATACGAGAGTACCGTCCCGATCTCTCACCATTTCACGTTGAATCATAGGTGAGACTCTCCCTTGAGGTCCTTGTTGTATGACATGCGTTAATTCATGCGCTAACAAATGCTTACCTTCCGCACTGGACGGGTTGTATTGCCCACTATTAAAATAGATATCATCGCCGTGCGTAAAAGCTTTGGCCCCAAGCTCTCTACTCATTTGAACGGCGTTTGAATCAGTATGAACTTTGACTTCGCTGAAAACAGGTCCAATTTTACTACTCATTTCAGCTCCTATCTGATGGGGTAAATGATTTCCGACCCCCTTGGCGCTATTTAATTTTTGAGAGATATCATTTGTCGCAAATTGAGAAGAAGAATTACTACTAGGCTTCATTCGAATTAAATGGTTCGATTCTAACCGGGCCTTCATTTGCAGATTTTTACACTTACTACCCTGAGTGTATTTCATCTGATTATCAGAAGGAAAAGAACTGTTATGCTTGGGACTGAAACTCTCTTTTGACCCTTTTTCATTATGTGATAGGAATGAATCGACCATCACCCTATCTTATGAACCGCACGCACTCCAGGTTCCACCAACATGAACTGTAGTGGCCGGCTTACCATGCCCTTTGGCTGTTCTCTCATTAATGCAGTTATCCCAAATTAACTCGGAATGTTCCATGCTCATTCTAACACATCCGTGCGATGCCGGGCAATTTGGTCGGTTTGGCCAATAATGAAAAGCTATTCCCCTGGCACTCTGGAAATAAGAAGCATTTTTTGCATCAGGAAAAGCTCCCAACGAACACGCCTGACGTTCAATGGTAAAATCGCCTTTTGGAGTGCAATTGGAGCCGCTTACGTTACTATCTGCGGTATTATCACAATTATTTCGCCCAGCGCCATTTCCAATTGTAGCATGAAAAGGGCCGGTCGGTTGACTGGATGCATCAGGGCCGGTCCATCTTAGTGTAACACGGCAAGGATTTGTAACATTTACATCGATATGTTCGATATATGTGGCTGGAAAGCCGTCAACAGTTCGATCATTGTCTCTCCCACAGGCCCTCTGGATAGAATTCATACTATTTCCCTGCTGCACCACGTGTGTCAGTTCATGTGCCAGTAAGCGCTTGCCTTCGGAACTTGATGGGTTGTATTGCCCACTATTAAAATAGACGTCGTTGCCATGGGTAAAAGCTTTGGCTCCCAGCTCTCTATTCATCCGAATAGCATTAGCATCGGTATGTATGCGTACCGCACCGAAGTCATTACCTATTTTGCTTCCCATTTCATACCCTATGGAACTTGGTAAAACATGCCCACCTCCCTTTGAGTTATTCAATCTTTTGGCCACGCTATTACTGGCAAATTGAGGGCCGTCATTAGATGATCTTTGGATGGAAGGATTCATTTGCAGAATTTCATCTTACTCTCACTTAGCACATTACATACTAATGTCAGGCACGCTGTTGTTCCTTTTCATCTGAACATGATTTGAGGGGTCCGGCATTCTCATTACCTTGTCCGCCACCGCATCCGCTTCCTTTTCATACTTGTCATCCGGCTTCCCTATTTCTAATTTGGGCTGAACGAAGCCTGGAGTTTTACGGCGTGATCTTTCGTTGGTCATTAACTGTAGCATACTCTAGTAGTTAAATTGTTCTTCTGTTTTTGTGATACTCGCGCTTGATGCCGGTAATAATTTCCTGTAACTGTATTTCATTACTTTTCCTGCTTAAGGCCTTTAATGAGCAGTGCTGGATCACATTTATAATTATTCCTCCGGCTATTTCGTATTTATCAGCTATTTCATTCAGGTCTATATCACTGGCCAGTATAGCCTCATTGGAAAATCCATTTTTCCATAACCGATAACGCTCTTCCTTTCCAGGCATTGGAAGGCTGATCATAGACTGGAACCTGCGCAAAAAAGCTTCATCAATATTACTCTTAAGGTTAGATGCGAGAATAACCAGACCATTGTATACCTCTATGCGCTGTAAAAGGTAAGACACCTGCTGGTTGGCATATCGGTCATGAGCATCTTTAGTGCTTGTTCTATTGCCAAACAATGCGTCTGCTTCATCAAAAAATAAGATCCAGCTTTTGTTCTCAGCCCGATCGAAGACCTTAGCCAGGTTTTTCTCAGTCTGCCCGATATACTTCGATACCATTTGAGACAAGTCAATGCGATAAACATCTCGATTTGTCTTTTTGCCTAACAAAGCGGCCGTTAGTGTTTTACCTGTCCCCGGAGGACCATAGAGCAATGTTCTAAAGCCCGGTTTAAGGCTTTTATTCATTTGCCAATCGTGCAGCAATGTACCGCTATGTTCTATCCAATTCTCAATTTCGGCTAATTGTTCTGTGGCCTGTGAGGTAAGAATGAGATCCGACCATTCCATTTCGGTTTCTAACAGCTTAGCAGGAAATTCCGTACTGAAATTCGGTTTTCTGTCTTCTCCCAAAGTGAATAACTCGAGCGCCTCGCGGGATATCATGATAGCGCCACTCATCGCTGGCTCTCCTTTTTCGGTCTCTTCCAGCCAAAGTATATTCTCTCTGGCAAGTAATCCCATTCCATCAAAAGCCCTTTGCAACGAAAATCTTCTTTCCAGATTACTCCCTGCCAAAATAAACATGGCCGTTTCACCTGTTGGCAAAAAGCCGAGATGGGTTTTACCACGCTTGCCGCCAAACTCAGTATAGATCTGGTTAGTGTTTTCATTTTTGACCAGGAAGATGTCCAGTAACTCTGGTTTGATATGAGGAGTCAGCGCCAGGATCAGCAGAAATCTTTCTTCAAAGCTCAGCTCATACTTTTTGATGTATAAAGCGTAGTCTGAGGCGCTTCCATTGAAATACGGAGGGCTAATGTCGTAGATATCAGCATATTTGCATTCTTCCTTTGCATTGAGTTGCGATCTCGTTTTGAGGATCTCCCTAAACCAATTGAGTTCCAATTGCAGATCACTGGCATTTACTTTTATTCTTTCACTTACCATTTCACATGTATTGAATATTCATTCCAGGGCAGCTTAATTACGGAAATCGGCCAGCTTAGCTTATTGATTAGCACATCGATAGCTATTCGATGCACGTGTAAAACCCAACCATTATGATCTTGCTTTAGCAATCCCGGCCTTCTTAAAAAACTACTTTGCAGACCCAATGGGCTTGTATTTTTCAATACGGCCCAATTCCTCACGACCGACTTCAAGAGGTTTTGACACTCTTCTTTCTCTATTTTTGAAAGTTCAAACTCCGGACATACAAAATCCTCGATCTTCACTCCGCAAAGCAATTTGAATATCACCCACCGGTGCTCAGCACCTACCTCATCGCCTTGGACCAGATAATGTAAGATCTGAACGGCTTTACGCTGGCTTTCAGGGTCAATAAATGCTTTTTCTTCCACAAGACCCAGTTCCTTGAATAACATCTGTAGGTAGGGCCACAGCAAAATAGCCCCTGCATTTTCGGTTTCAAGCGAATCTCCCAGACCGGGTAGTGTTGAATCACCTTTCACAGTGCCTATGGCTTGGTTTAACCGGGGCTCTAATGGCATAATACCTTCTTCATTATGATCCTGCTGCTGAGTATTAGGTTGAGTTTCTGTAGCGTTTGAGTTTATTCCTGGGTCGTCCCACTTGTTTTTAGAATCTTGAGTTAAACGATCTTTTCTATTATAGTATGCATCATTTGTGTGCAGAAATTTTACTTGATCCAGATTTCTATCAAGCACTTGATAAAGCAAAGTTTCTTTTTTCAGTCTTTCAAGCGCTTTCAATTTAAAGTCCGACGCGTTATAAAACTCATAACCCGACGCTGACAAAATATTTACAACGGCCTGGGTTTCGTTTATTTCCAACTGCTGATTATCGGCTTGAAGTACTACTTGGGTTATGAACTCCTGAAAGAAGATATTTTTTAAGTCTTTAACTGGTACAAAGTCGCTCAAATCGTGGTATAATTCTCTTAATCTAGATCTTCCGGGCTTATCTAAGCATGCAAAAAGTTGCTGTTCTTTAAGAAGATTGATAAGCCGCAAACGTGGCTGGGTCTGAATTGACAGTTTAATGAGTTTTTGTAGTGGTAAATCAGCTTTACCCTTTAAGGATCTCCTTACCAATTCATCGATGTTTCCTAGGGATGTATCATACCACCAGGGAAATATGCTATATTCAATATAATGCAATAAGGCCTCAAAATCGGAAGATCCTTCGTGCGCTGCGACGGTAACGCCTAAAGGCAAATGCGCTTCTTCTGTTTCATTATCAACTACCAGCTGTAACTGCTCGACCGAAAGCTTCATGACTTTTTCTTTGAACCTTTTCGCCAGCTTTTCGGCTAAATCCGGTTGTAAATCGCCATTTTGAATAGGGTCGAGAGTCAGTTCCAACTGATCTATTCTAAAATGTTCGCCAGAGGCGGTTAACTCGTCGCATACTTTTTCAAGCGCAGGGATAATGTGCCTGTGACAGTACATCGACATTCTACTTTGCCAATCCCTGGCCTTTGACTCATCGTTCAAGTGAAGGTCAATGACCTGACGGTGAACAATATGTCTTTGTACTTTGTCTTGCATTAACTAAGGTTGAAATATCTTTTAACGTTATTTTTATATGCTCTCGTAGAATATCCTTCGGACTGCTTGAGCCATTCTTGTAAAAAAGGCTCCATATTTAAGTTTTCATTAGCCTTAAACACTCTCGCCATATTTTCCAGTTGATCAGCGCTCTTCTTATCTAACCTTGCACGTTGCACGATGGCGGATCGGTCCAGGTAAGCGCCCGTTATGCTCTGCAGTCCATGTATGTAAGCTGACTTCTCATCCGCAGGGCTTTTATCCCAAGCCGCGATCAGCTCATTCATGGCGATATCATAGGTATTATTCAGGTTACCTGAAGAAATAGTCTTTGCTGTCGTAAATTTATTTACAGCATTTATGGCTTTACGCATCTTAGGTGTAGCGGCTTTTTTTGCCATCGTTTCAATGGCTTGTTGATAATCGCCCATGCGTGAAGAATAATAACGTTCTAGTTTTTCTGACATCTCTGTTCCTTCCTTAACGTCTAGAGATGCTCTAAGCTTACTCAGATCAAAATCGAGCCTGCGGGCAAGTTTTAATCGAAAGTTTAGCGCTTTAATATCGTTTGATTTAACCAAGACTTGTTTGGAATCGGTAAGGTATCCATCATAGGCCGCCGAAGCCATATATGTACCACTTTCTACCTCACTGAAAACATAAGCGCCATTAACAGTAGTATTTTGAGAATACTCAGCTGGCTTTCCTACTTCCGTAAAAAGCTGAATATTTACTCCTCCAAGTCCTATTTCGCCATTGGCGCTTACACCGGTTACCTTTCCACCGACTGTTCGAACACCCGATATGTCGGTTTCAAGAAATATATCCTTTTCGTTTGTTCCAGCTAAAATATTGAGAGTAACTGTTTTTGATTTATAGCCTATGGAGTCAACCTGTAGTGTTTGACTACCGACTGGTATATTGTTGATCGAATAGTTACCAGCTGAATCAGTTATCGCTTCTATAGTGGTACCCTTCACACTTACATTTGCACTTCGAATCGGGATTTCATTCTCAACGGTTAACACTTTTCCTGTTATTCTGCCAACGTCCTTCCCTCCTGACGCTCGCATAACGGGAATAAAAACAGTAAATGTTTCCTTATCAATCACTTCATTTCTGGTGACGTCTCTGACCTCGTATTGAAAATCGTCAACGAATATATGGTTTGGATTATTCTGCAGCTCTGCGACCACGGCTTCTATGTCTACATCGTATTGAATGAGTTGCCTTTGCTTAGCAGGTTCAGGCAGGTATATGTCTTCGATCAATTGGGCGGTTCCCAGGCGTCCTGTACTCAGTAGTTTCACTTTATATACATCAGGATCGTACAGGTTATTGAGCACCTGGCGCTTCAACGTGCGATAACTTCTAAAGTCTCGGCCTTCAAACTTGGCTACATCAAACATTGGCAGTACCAGAGGATCCAGCGGAAGTGGCGTATGCGGTAAATTAGCGCAGTCATCACAACATATATAAGGTAAGGTAAAATCTGCTACCACCAGATCATTCATTTTCTCTGCCACCTCGTCAGGTGTTTTCAATTCAACCTTCTCCAGGTCAAACTCATTTTTTGACCCCATGATCTGATTGTTATCCAGCTTGTCAAGAAGCTTTAAAATTCCACCGCCTTCTATTCTTTCTCCACTTTCAAATTGTTCATGCGGTTGTTGATGTACAACAATAAAGGTCTGTCCCGGCGCTACCCCAGCTTTGTGTTCCATTCCCGGCGATGATTCCAGGGCATGAGCAAAGTTCATTGCCTCGACTAACCGGTCAATTCTTTCCTGTAAGGTATCGTACAAAGTGCGAATAGTGATGTATGGATAGATAGCCATAAATGCGATGGCCCTATACACCCAGCTGGCAATTACTAAAATGAAGTAAATCAAAAGCATAGTAATGCTACTATTAGCTTGCTGTGCCAGAAAGATCATGGCGCTGATAAATCGCCTTAATGCGCACTTGTATTTATCCAGCCAGACGCTCATTGAAAAATCCTTGAGGTCTTCCGGCATGGCCTGTACAAGCTCTTTAAGGCAGTTATTGATATCAGCGAATATTCCGTCTATCTGATTATCTGTGGAGCTGGCGAAGGTCGTTGATTTTCTTGCCTGCCCACGTTGCGTGGCATTCGCCAATTCCATGTCTACTTGCACAAACCTTCCGGATATCGAGCTTAGATCGATTTCACCTTTTTCGTTTACCACCTTGAAAAATTGATCACTATCGACCATTCTATTAATAAATGAAAAAGTATCATCCGCTTGTTTTTTTTCCTTCGCGCCCGCACCTGTGGACCCACCAGTACTCATAGTTTTAAGGGCCTCACTATACTCCTTTCTATTACTGACCAGATTCGCAAGACTCGTGGTGATGGGAATAAGGTTATTCAGAAAAAGGAGCCTCTTGTTACGCCATATAGAGTAGGCAGGTTGCAGGTCAGCGGCAATACATGGAGGGCAGGGCCTTTCTTTTAGCAGGTCGCCAAAATAAACGGCCTTGACATCAAAGGCCAGTTGCCAGGTTTTTTTGGCTGCCTCGATTTCCTTCACAACATTATTCTTAGGCTTGCCAAGTATCCCTTCTATCCGCAAAAAATTAAATTGATCTAAGTCATAGGCCAGAGGTGTGGTTATCGGATGTTCATCGGTTTTACCAAATTGATGGTTGTCGTAAGATAGCTGCTGCGGATAGTCCGAACAATAACATTTTCTGTGCAATTCAAAATTCCAATTGCTTTCCAGGTTACCTAACTTTTCAAATTGACTTTGCCGCTTTGAATCATAGTAATAGGGTATAGAGCGTTGTGAAAGTGTGCCCTTTTTCTCGCAGCTCGGCGTTATTTTCAAATCCCATTCGGTGGGTTGAAGGAGTCTTTCTAAATCAAAGCTTTCTATTAACAGGACCATTCGCTTGTGCAGGAATCTCACCTTATCTCTTAAGTAGCCCTGCTTGTCCAATACCGGTGAAGGTGTAAACTCATTACGGTACGCATCCAATGCGCAGAGCTCATCTATTTCAACACATGCTTCACCCAGCATTAGATGTTTCGGGAAAATAGATTGATCAGGGCAGCAATTGGAAGCGAGGTCGTAGGCCACCATCCTGAATTCGTCGTAGGCCAAGGCCAGATCTTTCACGAAATCATAAATATATTGGACGCCATAAAGTGGCCTTTCCATAGCAAAATGCGAGTTAATATATTCCGCTATTTTGGCTATCGCATCAGTAATTATAGCAGTGTCGAATGGATTTTCATATATATCATTGAGAATTGGCTCATAAACGGCATAGGTTTGTGACAGGTTTTCCATAAAGCTGTCCGATGCCAGCAGTTCTATGTATTTCAGACACATTTCGTAATACGTGGATACCTCAGCATGAAGTTTTGGCCTTTTCCACAGGAAGGGCTGTAAAGCTTGCTTTCCGGAAAAAGAAGATGCCGGTTTACCATTCCCAAGACCTTCGTTTTCACCTGATCCAAGATTAGGCCATATTAAATCCTCAAGTTGCGCCTTATCAACCACCAGTTTTCTAAGTGTGAAAATCCGGTCTACCCCCAGTTCATCACAGCTTTTCCCTAAGCACGATTTGAGGTCTTTATCAAAACATTCGAGGTAAAGGAGTACAACTTTATCAGCTAAAAAGGCTTCATCCAGATCGAATATTTCCTCTTCCGGAGTGGTGATAGCCGTGCCGGTCAATAATTCATGCAAAACCAGATCTTCATGTTCAAAAGGTGGATAACTGACCGAGTCTGGTTTATTGTATACCCTGTATCTTGTTGTAGGGCAATCTCCAATGGTGATAAGAAAACCTTCCGAAGTAACGCCTACACCTTTGGATATGGTAAGCGTTGTCCCTTCATCCGTAGTTTCGCAACTCAACTTCATGCCACAAACAATACCCATTCCAATCAGGGAAACGCGTGTTAAACGATTTTGCTGATCAAGGTATTTAATCATTTGATTAAGCTGACCACTTGTCAGTACCTGACTATCTTCGAATACGGGGTAATTGTTTATTGTAGTGCTCATCACAATATTCGGTTAAAATGTGCCTAAAACTGAGTTGTTTAATACTATTGCTCCCTCCAGGGAATCGTCTTCCTCACAGTTATGTAATGTACCTGTAGGATATACATTTCTTATTCTTGTTATTATATCTATGAATTCAGCCAGTGCGTTGGCCTGCTGAACTTTATCAGGTTCGTCTTTACCTATGGCAATAAGCCACGCCTTATATTTTCTTTCAAACCCGGTCATCTGTTCGCAGTCAATCCAGCAAATGTTCAACATCGTATGCGCTGGGGCTTCAAGCCTTAATGTTTTGTTCATAAACTTTCTGAAATCCAGATTGGTAAAGCGCCCGGGCCAGTAGGGCAACACCACACTTACCACGCAGGAGTAAGGATCTTTTTTCTTGCAGGTTTCGCAGTCCTGGTCGAGATGGACCGGAAGTAGTGCATCTTGTATTTGCTGCTCAACTTTGTCAAAGGTAATTTCGATATCAGTTCCATTTTCAGCAACGGAAAGTATCCTGTACCGACCCGCATTAGTATTATCAGCGGGTGAGATCTGGATTTTGTTTCCTTCCAAAAGGCTTAAAGCATCGGCGTCTTCTATTACTATTTTATTTTCTGATGGCGCTACGGCTTTGATAGCCGCACTTTTGATGAATACCAGCTCACCATTTAGGTGCGGGGCATCCGGAAGATCAAACAAGACCGGAGATTCCGAAGCGTTTGTTGTAAAGATGGTATCAACACCATCAAAAGCGATATTTTCTGCACCTACCTCGTACTTGCCATCATTAAAACTGCCCCCGGTAATATGTATACTCTTGGTTACGGCTATTTCCGATGTTACGTCGCCACTAACTTTAAATGTATTGTCAGCAGCGTTTGCCTCGACTATAGGTACCGTTTTGGTAAAATATAGCTGCCCGAAATCGGAAAGACCATCGACCAACACCTCACCTTCGGGTTCTACAAAAAGCTTCTCATTAATCCGAGGCCTTAAAAGCACATGTTCGATAACATGCATGCCTTCCCTGGCAAAGAATTTATCTTCAATGAATTGAATAACATCAGCAATTGCCTCTTCATCAGCATTACCTTCTATAATAAATTCGGTAGAGGTAATACCTACTATGTCAAATGTTTTGGTGTAGTTAAACCGGCCTAAATCTTCAGAAGCAGACAGGGGTTCCCTAACCTTTATAAAAGTACCAGCCCCGCCGGCTTCCATGCTTAAGATGGAATAGTCTCCATTGTTGCCGGTGGAATCGGTTATAGCAATGACATCACCATTATTTACACGTGCCGTTACATCAGTATCAATTTCTATAATCCTGTTATCAACATCGATGGATACGATGGTGAAGGTTTCTGTCCACGATAATTTTCCGTCAAATTCAAGTGGGAAAAGTGTTTGATCTACCTCAATGGAAACCATAGGGCCATTTACATTAGCGCCAAGTACCGAATAGGTACCATCATGATGTGTAGAGTAGGCCACTTTAACCTGACCGGACACGAGTGAGGTTATCTCATCAGCTATCTTATTATTGAAATCCTTGGCTATACTTTGAGCGATCGATTCCCCGTATTTATCAACAATATGAAAGAAGTAAGGAGGAGTATAAGGAGATAAATCAGGGTCAAAAATATATTGATTACGACTTGACCCATAATTGATTACATCCCAAAGCGCCTCATGCACATACACCTGACCTTTCGCCAGTACCTCTTCTTGACTATCGCCAACCTCCGCTTCTCTGGTTACTGAACCTTCAAGCAAGGCATTTTCCAGAGTAAAATCAAAAGCCTTGGAATATAGCGTATAGGTTATAGAAAAGGTCGGTGGATCAGGAGCCACCGGTGACATATCGGCTGTCACCTCATAGTCAAAATAGTTCAAAAGAGGACATGACAGGTTTTTTCTATTTGCTTCGGGGTTATTAAAAAATTCCCTTGCTATTACCGCTATAAGATCATCAATTGCCAGATCGGCATCACCACCAGGATCGTTGGTGGCATAATCCGATATTACACTACTGCCTAAGTCCATGTCAACACATAGCAGGTTGAAATAAAACGATCCCCCTACCTCAACGATCTCGAAATTTTCCTTGCAAACGCCATTGATAATGATAGTCTCAATGCTTTCTTTAACCTCGGCCTCGCTTTCAAATAAGGGAGAAACCAGCAAGGTATTCGCGGCATCATCTTTTACTTGTGCTTTAAAGCGATCGCCATCAGGTACGATCTCAAAATTATTGCGAAACATCAGCGTATCGGGAGACTGTTCTTCTATACCTGTCAATAAGGAAACCCTTTTTTCAAGTCCTGAGACATTGTCTATGTGCCAGTTTTCACATAAATCCAGGTAATTAAACCCCTTACCCCTACTGCGACTCAATTCGGGGTAGCTGTTGAGGAACTTAAGCTTATCTTCAATCAATTCAGCGGGGGCTTTGGCCCCGGACACTTTGTAAGAAAGGAGGGCATAATCCGTGAATGTTTCGGCAAACCTGCCCAGCATATGGTCCAGGAATTTATTTCTTCTGGTCTCATATAACTCCTGATCTTCCAGTATTTCCTGCAGCTTAACCAGATGACCGGCTTTGTCTACATATAAAGGATCTGCATTGGGTACCACGTCATAGAGCGGCTGAGCAAAATAGGTCTTATCAATCAGATAATCTCCAAATTGATCTTTTTCTGCATTCATAGAAAATAAGTCTTTAATATGGCTTAACTGAGAGAGATAATTCGCCAGAAGTTGATCGAAGAATAATAGGAAGCCTTTCAGTTGCTTCACTTCCGTTTTGCGGACGATCTTTTCTTGATTGCCGAGCGCTTCTAACCCCGGAATACCGGCTGAACCGACTCCATACACCTGTGGAAACTCCTCCTGCAAACTTGTGTAGTTTTCCAAGTCCTTAAACTCCCCGGTAGGCACGGGTATATTCATTTTTGGATACCTGATTTTTTGAGGCCTTGCGGCACTCTCAAGGTCCTGAATCTTATCATAGACCTCTTCCCTTTTCGCATGGTATGGAAGTTGGTCTTTGAAGAAAGTGATTTTTGAATCATCCAGGTTCAGGCGTGGGACGTAATTCTGCTCCATGGCAAGTTCAAGGCACCATTTCACACTTTTTGAAGCAATATCATCGCTATTATCCTGGGGTCTGTTGGCAATTTGAATACTACGTACAGCCAACACACCTTCCACATCCATAATGATCTTTATCAGGTCAGATACATGGATGTACTTCATCCTGTCAGCCCGACTTAATTCCTCATCATCAATGAATCCATGTTTAAGTTTTGGCCCCTCAAAAATCTTATCGACCGTAAGGCACAAGGTATCATCTATGGTTCCCTTGAAAAGATATGCTTCAGCGTTAAAGTCATTTGACGCAATGTCTTCAACCAACTTAATATCGGTATAATCAGGGTTTTCTTTATTCTCACTGATACACGCCACCGTATACTCTTTATCATTCTCCCCGGATTCTAGTAAGGTAATGACATCATCTTTATTAATGTCCTCTTCAAGTCGTTGGCTGATGGTGATGGTCTTCTTAGATGATCGTATTTCAGAAACCGAATATTGGTTTGCATTTCTACACTTGTTGAGCATTTCTTCCAGCGTGTAGAAATTGACTTGAGGGGAAAGAAACCTTGATATCTCATGGTAAATATGAGCTTCCACTGTTTCTACATCTGCTCTCGGATCAATTTCGATGTCTGTACACAGTAGTATCTCTTCAACTTTCAACGCATGAAAGCGAAAATAATCGTCACATAGATTTCTATTCTCATGTAATGTTTTGATGACCTCAGTTACGATCTCGTGAATCTTAAGGACTTTCTTTACATACTGTGTCAGTAGACCACTTACCGGATCGTAAATAAAATTGTTAACTGCCTCAATGATCAATGGTAAGCCTGCAATAGCGCTGATCGTTCCGGAGACGTCCTTGTTCCCCTTTAGAATAAATTCATTTTTATTCGTTACAAAGGCATCGAGATTATAATTATCAGGCCTGTTAAAAATCTTAATACTGACGTTGATAATATGGGCCTGAACACTCGTCAGGTTCTCCCAATCTACCTTTTCATCATCCCATCTGGGAAATTCAATTTTGATATTGAATCTAAGTCCCTGTATGTCCGTATCCAGTGGGTGTTCATAAATGACAAGGTCTTCGTCAATGGTATTTGAGTTCAGATCACCATAGGCATCACATGAATCAAATTCTAGTAAAATGTCATGTAACCCTTTGACATAATACCAATCCTGGGTTTCTACGTAAGGGACTTCCTCAAGTGAAAGTTCACTTTTAATATTATTTACATAAATCTTATGTTCAGCATCTGGTGATTTGGTAATCCATGCATTTTTTACACCTGCGTACTTGCAGTCGTCCTCAGTTTCGTCTACTACTTCAACGTCCATCATGAGTTTTCGGAAGTCGTTCTTAGTCACCGGGCAGTTCGGAAGTATTTCGCAAGCGGTATAAAAGTTTTGAATCGCCCTGGGGTCGCCAATTTTCTGTGTAAGAATGTCTTTGATATCGTAATTAACCCGGAAGCCGAGATCAGTTATCACATAGCTCATAACCTCCAGCATGGTTATTCCGGGGTCATGGGTGTTGTAATCCGTCCACAGCTTACTTGATAGCTCCTGAATGTGCTTTATGCCTATCTCACGCAAGGTTTCATATTGCATGCTTTTCAATGGAGGCAGATTTTTTGATATGGTCAGTGATTCTTCCATTACAACTTATGTCAGGTCTATGTCTGGTTCGGGTTCCGGTAATTCCGGTTCGAGTGAAGTAATTTCCTCGTGACAAGGGCAATCATCCGCTGTGGCCGTCTGCTCCGCACCTACCACCTCATTATCGGCACAAACACACCCTTCGGCGTCAACAGCCATGGGTATTATTTCATGCGTATCTGCCGACCCCAGAATTGAAACTGCTGTAGTAGCTATAGCCTCATCAATATCTTTGTTAGGGTCATTCTCAGGATCCAACGGCACAATGTGAAACATTTTAAAGCAAGAGACATAATCCACATAGGACCGCTCTTCAACAAAATTCAGAATGACAGATTTATGAATTTTACCTCCAAAGGTGATATCTGCCGCACAGTCCGTGGACCAGGGTGATAAAAAACCTTTGATTTCCTGTTCTAATTTAGTTTGAAAAAAGCCAATGTCATCGGCCAGGAATTTCACTTCAAACGATACTTTTACTTCCTCATAAATGGGGTTTCTCACATGCACTTCTGCACACATAGGGTTCAATGCATCAACATAGGTTTTGATATCATCCAACATTGATAAACTCGTCATGGGACGCAATGGATCTACCGCATTTTTGTTCTGAACATTGGAAACTACGATAAGCGTAACATGGCCCGGCGCCATTTCAGAGTAGTTTTCCAACGTACCCTCAAATCGCGTATGATTAATGCACTTCACCTTATAGGCCGAAGGAAAATGCTGCAGCGTAATATGCTCGTAGTCCCATATAGTAATGGTCCTCTGCTTATGCCTTAGTCGCTCACTTACCCGGGTATAGTAGTCCCTGCTTTCTTCTTTTACTTTGCCTCCAAATGAGGCATAGGGTTGTACTACTGCATCAACGGCGCTGTCAGATGTCACTAACTTGGAAATCGATTCCGCAACCAACGGAACCCGCAGATGGTCAGGGTCATTGTCGTTATCTTTAAATTTCACGAGTACTGCCTGGGCCTGAACATCAATTAGCCTACTTATCGCATCCGACTGTTCCGTCACGGTAGCTCTAAGCCAAAAGAAATCCTTAGGCAATAAAGTATTATTGTCGGTCGCCTCCTCAGGTACGGCAAAACTTATAATACCGGAAGTAAGCAGGTGGTTTGTGGTATCAGATAATATCGTTTTTGTATCAAATGGGATCCATTCATTATTTGACAAGATGTCCCAGTTTACATCTTGGGTTGTCCTATTCGGGTTTGCACTTCCTTCTGCCACCTGAAATAATAGAGAGAGACTTTGCGGAGGCATTAAATCCTTAATGCCGATGTATAACGAACCTTCATCATTAAACTGAGGTAATACAAATGATGGAGATCCAGAGGCAATCTCTTTTACGCCAAAAGGCTCAATATGGAAGAATTGCTCGCGATTATCAACTGAAACGGATGGGTTATCAAAGTTAAACGTCACGGATGACGTATAATCCAATGACAGGTCCTGAACAGACGGTGTATATGGCGGGTTGGGAAGTTGTGCCCAAGGGTCCGGTGCATCTTTGGCTAGTTCAATGGCTTGCACAGCATAAGCATTTGGGAAAACCGAGTGTCCAAAATCAGCATTCATTAGCGTCAACCTGATAAAGCCTTTTTGTGTATTGACATCCCAGGCTTCAAATTTCTCCAGGTCTTTATTGCGTTTGAGTTTAGCTAGTTTAGTTATATTGGTTAATGAAATTTTGCTGTTGGCTGCAGTGGGGCCAGGTAAATTAGAAGCATCATCAATCGCCGTCCCACTTGAGTCCGTGAATAAGGCGGTATTGCCGGTTATTAGGCTCTCCCACTTCTTTTTGTGCAATCCAGCGATGTCTAATTTAAAACTACTGTTAGCTCGGGTGGTGGATTCGATGGGCGATGTGGTAACGGTGGGGTCAGGGTCAAAAGGATCATAATTAGTATAGTATTCTTCAAACTTACCTACCGGAAGATCGTTCCACTTGAATTTGATATCAAGGGATGTTAGTTTTTTCTGAAAAACCTCCCAACTTCCGATATAGAGTTTACTGCCTATAAACGGGCGGTTTCCAAAAGGAAGCAAGGGCTTTGAAGGATCCAGGACTGCACTGTCATTTTGAAGAATCAAATCATTAACACCTTCAACCTCCACAGTCAGGCTTGAGCTGGAAGGTTTAAGGCTTTTAAGCGCTTTATAAATAAATGGATCATCTACTTTTTCGGTATTTAACGAAATAGACATTACAGGCCATTTGGTTTTATAAGACTGCAATAATGTTTCCTCATCATAGGCAATCACGGCAGGTTGAGCTGCTGTAATGGCCCTTTTAAGGGTTAAAGTGTTGCCCGAAGTACTCGTATCACCAGGATTAACAGCCTCTGCTGTAATCCATTCTTTTTTTCCACTGAATTTGACAATAAAATGATCATTTTCAAGAGGTTTGCTTAGTACCAGACTATCAAACGTTATTTCCAGGGTCACCGTGCGTGTACCTTCAGCAAGAAAAAGTATAGGAGAAGCAAAAGCAAAACCCAAATCAGGTTGCTGCCGATCAGCAAAGAAACTACCAGCTGAACTTGTAAATTCGGGTTGACCAAATGTTCGCCAGCTGGGTTCTTCTTTATCAATTTTTGCGCCTTCACCATCGGCAGAGTTTGCAATAGAAGAGGCATATATCCTGTGATCGTTTTCAAGACCAGGATTGTCAGATACTAAGCTGTTATGGATATTGGCAAACACGGCTTTCATTTCAGAAATACCTGCTTTATTCACCACTATATCTTTTTCAACTTCATAGATACGCTCTACCCCAATGTCGTCTTTACCACCTTTCAGTTGCGTACCTGCTTTAACCAGGTATGAATCAGTGTTTTTAGCCAGATTAAATAGAACAGCCGCCTGATCGGGAACTGATCGGTTCTCTTTCAACTGCAATACATCTCGGTAATAAAAATCCAGATGACGCTTAGTGATCGTATTCATATCGTCCTGAGCGACACGGAACATGTATAAAAACCCAAAAAAGAGGGCCAGGTGCGGCTGAGTTTCCTTGTCTATCTTGAGTTTTTGAATAAAGCAATCTAAATCAAACTGATCCCATTCCTCCGTGGTAATCTGAAAAAAGATATCCCAGGTATCCTTAACTACATTAGTACCGTCAAATTCATAATACTGTATTTCGCTTCCCAAATCCTTAACAAAACCAACTAAATCCTGGATGCTTCGTTCATCAACGCTTACATAGGATGGTAGCAACGTTTTGAGCAATCGTTGTTGCTGGCTTATGCCGTCTCTAACCAGCGGGTTTTGAGAAATACAGTTCTCCTTCATTGTGGTATATTGGTTCCTTCGTTCTTATAAAATGGAAATACTAGGTTGGACCGGGTGTTGGTAGAGATAATGGTGTAGTCTATGGTCAGCTCCAAAAACCCGTTCAATTCTTCCTGTATGGGAGTGATCTTATCTACAAATACCCTCGGTTCATGGATTAAAATGGCCTTTTTTACCTCTTCAGCCACCAGGGTTCCGGTAGAAACATCGAGCGGCTCAAAAATCAGATCTCTCACATTAGTTCCATAGCCGGGATTCATAACCCGCTCACCGCGAATAGTGGACAACAGAATAATGAGGCTTTCTTTGATGTCCTGTTCGTATTGACTTAATTCTGTTCCCTTGTATCCTTTTTTAAACGACACCGGAAACTTCCACCCCCTTCCTAAAAATGCTTTACTTTCATCCATTTTGCTTATTCTTTCACGTTTTATCCAATTAAAACTGTGGGTTCTCCTATCGCAGATGTGGCGCCACAACCACATGTATCGCCGGTTCTTATGGCTGGCTTACCTCCAATTAAAACCGTTGTACTTCCGGTAGAAAAAGGAGTAGGCGGATGTGGCCCTGCAGTTGGGGGTGGTATAACGCACACATGCATGTCTCCGGCTACTGCGGCCGGCATGCCCCCAATCAAAACTGTGGCTTCCCCAGGGCCTATTATAGTGCCTCCATGTGTAGTAGTATCGGCTACTTTAGCTGCTGCTGGCATATTTGGTTACTGGTTACTGGTTACTGGTTACTGGTTACTGGTTACTGGTTACTGGTTA
>ERZ1740059.279-NODE-279-length-28556-cov-6.663100_pt1 | contig 28556 bp, 24 predicted proteins | sample MGYA00581744_ERZ1740059 | MGnify/ENA primary metagenome ERZ1740059 (study PRJEB43018, sample SAMN04849738) | marine metagenome | isolation source: floating plastic debris | place: Pacific Ocean | collected 2008-08-28 | study: EMG produced TPA metagenomics assembly... | reverse complement strand
GTCACTTTGGCCGAAGCGGACGTGTTACGGTGTGCGCGCCGGGACTAGGTGTTCCTTGGAAGTGACAAGACGTTTAACGAAACCTTGCCGTGGATTTGCGCTTACCTCGAAATCGAACCCGATGGCGTGGCCGACGGCCGCGACGCCGCCCGACTTGATGGCGCCGCCCGTCACGCCAGCGATCATAATCGTGAACAAGAAAAGAAAAGCCCAGTCGCCGATGAGCGCCTCGAGGTCGAGTGCTAGGATGCCACCGTGTCGTCGATGCGGGCCCGTGCTGATCACCGACGGGCTGCCCTGGGGATGCCTCGACCCCAACATCGTCGACGCGGAGGCGCGAATCGCGCTCGCGCGCTCCCGCGGCGTGCGCACGTAGGTCGGGCTCCGGATCGCCGGGGGCGATCACCTCGCCGCTCATGCCGCGGCGGCGACGTGCTTTAGCGCGCCGCGCCGGCTCGGGGGCGGCGGAGCTCATGCCGTGAGCATGGCGCGATAGCGCGACGATCGAGCACGGCGCGTGGGCGTAACCGGGCCTCAGCTGACTGCCCCGGTCGTCGTTTCTGGGACGTCTAGGTACCGGCTGACGAGGTATGCGCCGCATCCTCGAGCAATGTTGAAATGGGACGGCGACTTCGGCGTCGGGAGTGCGGGCACGTGGCGCGGGTTGTCGGTGGATCGGTCGTCTAGCGGCCGCGCCATCCATGACCGAGCGCGAAACGAGCGCGATGACTCACCTCGGGAAGCCCCACCACTCCGCCGGCCACGGTCACCCGTCACACCCGTCCACGTGGAGCGTCGTGTGCCTTTCGGTGTTCGCCTGGGGCTGCGCTACGACCGAGCTCCCGGTCGGTTCGCCCGACGCCGGCCCCATCCCCGACCTGGCAGCCGACGCCGGTGCGCTCGACGCAGCGCTCGACGCGCCGGTCACGGACGGGGCGCTCGACCTCGGCGACCCGGATCTCCCGGAGCCCTGCGGCGGCGACGACTGCAGCGACCTCGATGGCGTGTGCGTGGTGGGTGAATGCGACCCGGTAGCCGACGTGTGCGTCGCCGTGCCGCGCCCGGAGGACACGCCCTGCGACGATGGACGAGCGTGCACCGAGGACGACTTCTGCGTCCGCGGCGTGTGCGCGGGCCGGGGTCCGGATTGCTCGGACCTCGACTCGGCCTGCACCGTCGGCCTCTGCGATGACGCGACGGGCGGCTGCGTCGCGCAGCCTCTGCCCGACGGCTCCGCCTGCGAGGATGGAGACCTCTGCATCGTCGGGGACACGTGCCAGCGCGGGACCTGCCGCTCCGGCGCCCCCCTGGACTGCACGCGCGTCGCCGACGGCTGCAACGTGAGCGCTTGCAATCCGCTGCTCGGGGTTTGCGAGGCGACTCCATTGGCCGACGGTACGGTCTGCGAGGACGGCCTCGCCTGTACCGAGGGCGACGAGTGCGCCGCGGGCCGCTGCGTTCCCGGCGCGCGCATCGACTGCAGCGCCTTTGGGGACACCTGCCTGGTCGGCACCTGCGACGAGGCGACCGGCGGCTGCGTGTCGACGCCGGAGCGTGACGGGACGCTGTGCGACGACGGGGACGACTGCACCCTGGGCGATGCGTGCATGATGGGGGCGTGCGTCTCCGGACCCCGGGAGATTCCCTTGGGCGACACCTGCGGGTCGCCCATCGCCCTCGCGTCGCGGGACGGTTTTCAGCTTGGTGCGTCGTCGACGGTCTGTGCGAGCAACTCGCAGGAGGGCACCTGCGGGGGCCTCGGCGGCGAAGTCTTCTATTCGCTCGCGCTCACGGCTCCCCGCTTCGTTCGCCTCGAGACGGTCGCGGCCGGCATGACCTTCGACACGACGCTCTACGTCCGCGAGGACTGCGGCGTTCCCGCCACCCAGGTTGCCTGCGACGACGACGGCGGGCCTGGAGCGTTCAGCCTCATCGGACGGGTGCTCCAGCCGGGTAGCTACGCCATCGCCATCGACGGAAGCGGGGCGGGCGACGCGGGCTTCTTCAACCTCCAGGTCAACGTCACCACGCCGGACACCTGCGCCTCCGCGGTCCCCCTCGAGCTCCCCGCGATCGGAACGACGCTCAGCATCTCGAGCACCACGGCCTCGCGAACGCGAAACGCGCTGACGAGCACCTGCGGCGGCAGCGCCCGCTCCCCGGAGCACATCTACGAGCTCTCGCTCGCGACCCGCACGACGCTTCGCTTCGAGACCGTGGCGCCCACGGGCTACGACACGGTGCTCCACGTGCGGCGCGCGCCCTGCGCTACGGGCCGGACGCTCTTCTGCGACGACGACGACGGGAGCGGAACCCTCTCGCTCATCGAGGAGACCTTCGACCCGGGGACCTACTTCTTGGCCGTCGACGGGTTCGGTTCCGGCGAGCGAGGGGAGTACACGCTCGAGGTCGAAAGGCTCTGAACGGCGGGCCCGCGGCCACGCGCGCCTCAGCTCGGGACCGCTCCCCATCGGCCCGGAAGCCGATTCTCTCCGCACGGCAGGCCTCCCCATGCGGTCGGCGGGCCCGCAGTTCGCTTCGGGAGCTGCACGCATCTCGCCGGACGCACCCATCGCAGGGAGCGGCCTTGCACCCTGGCGTCGGGGCCCGCTACTGCTGAGGAATGACCGTTACGCGCCTTCGATGGCTCGTCACCGCGCTCCTCCTGGCCGCCGGCTGCGGAAGCGACGGCGGATCCGCGGGCGACGCCGGGGACGAAGACAGCTCCGCAGACGCTCCGGATGCGGCCGAGCCGGACGACGCGGGCGCGCCCGAAAGCGACTTCGGCCCCGGAAACCCCGTGTTCGGCCAGTGCTGGGACCGGGAACGTGGGTGCTTCGAGGCGCGCCAGCTCGGAGCCGGCGGCCCGATGCCGCCCGACGCCGGCGGACGCTTCTGGGTGCGCAGCGAGGGCGGCGGAGCCGACGCAGAGCTCTGCTTCGTCGAGGACGCCATGGTCGCGTTCTTCCTCCGCGGGTGGGAGCCCGCCGACTGCGCGACGGGCCCCTGCGAGGAGAACGTCACGCGGGACATCGGGTGCGCGGCGCTGCCCGCGCCCGACGCGGCCGACTGCGGCTACGACGCCGCGGCCGGCGTCTTCGGCTGCGACGCGACGGATCCCATTCCCCTGGAAGCCAGCGTCGAGCGCACGATGCGCGGCATCGCGTTCTGCGTCGGCGACCCGATGGCGGCCTGCGACGGTCCTGGCACGCAGACCTGCTGCAACTACGCGACCAGCCAGCGAGCGAACACCTGCCGGAACGGCGGTAGCTCTCGGCAAACGACGACGGAGTGTGGCGTGTCGGCGCCGCCCGCACCCTGACCGAGCCGCCTGAGGGGCGCGTGCTCACCGCCCCAGACTCAGTCGGCGAGCGCCAGCCCGTGGCGCCCGGCGAGGTACGCCTCGACGGCCGCGATGGCCTCCGCGTCGAGCGCGCGGGCGTAGAGCAGGACCTCGCGGATCACCGTGCCGCCCCCGAATTGCGCCCCCACCCAGGTGCGCTCGAAGCTCGCGATGCTCTCCACCGTGCCGTCCCCGAGGCCCGAGCGCGTCCGCGTGAGCACGGTGTCCGTCCGGTTCACGCGGTAGGTGACCACGTCGAGGATCGGCGTCCCCGGCGTCAGGTCGCCCAGTAGGACGGTGTGCAGGGTGCGGTTGGCGCTCGACGGAACGTCCGAGTCGTAGGCGTTGTTCGTCAGGTAGACGCCGAAGCGGCTCCCGACCGAGTTGAACGTGTTCGCCTCCGGGCCGAAGTAGGTGCCGGGCGTGCCGATCTCGCCCTGCCAGAAGGTCCGCGAGCGCAGCTCCGGCGCCCGCATCGCCGCGACGACGAAGAGCGTGCGCCCGGCGGCGGGGTCCACGCCGAGCGCGTCCTCGCGCAGCACCGTCTCGCCACTCACGCTCTCCACGGCGGGCTCGCCCTCGTCGTCGACGCGCAGCGGGCGCTCGGCGGCCACGGTTTGGGCGAAGTGGTTCCGTGACCCGCTCAGGTCCTTCCACTCGCAGACGCGTGCGTCGGGGTCCGTGCTGAGGCCCAGGTCCGCGCGCAGCCAGAGCACGAGGCCCTCGGCGGCGATGCCCTCGTCGGCCGGACGCGGCGCCATGAAGGTCGGCGGCGGCGCACAGCCCTCGAGCGTCGTGCACGCGTCGCTGGCGTAGTCGACGAGGCCGTCACAATCGTTGTCGAGGCCGTCGTCGCAGGCCTCGGGGCCGCCGCCGGGACGCGCCTCGGCGGACCCGTCGTCGCAGTCGTCATCGTTGTCGACGTGGTCGTCCGGTGCGGTGCACGCGACGATGGGCTCCGTGCCCATGGCGCCGAAGCCATCCCCGTCGCCATCGGGATGGAAGGCGCGGGGCGGCCCCCCATCCGGGCAGCCCGCGTCGGGCTCCGGGAGGTCCTCCGCGGCGTCCGCGAAGGCGCCGTCGCTCGCGTCGACCCCGGCGTCGTCCACGCGCGAGACCTCGTTACCGTCGCTCCCGCAGCCCGCGAGCAGCGCCACGAGCAGCACCACGAGCCAGCATCGTTCTCGCCCTTCCATGCGCGGCAGTCTAGCCCCGCGAAGATGGGCATGCCCTCAGTTGCACTTCGGGCGGGGCTCTTCCGTACGTCGGTAGATGCTGCTCACCTCACCACAGCCGCCGCCGGCGGCGAAGGCGTCGCCGGAGCCGATCACGAGGTCGTTCGGAGCGCCCGACGAGGTGTGGTGGTCGAAGGTCAGCATCGCCGACGGCGGCGACCCGCCGAGGAAGGTGCGGACGCTGATGTTGCCAGCCTCGCCGTCGAGGGTGCCGTAGGCTGTGGACCCGCCGTCGCGGATCTCCACCCAGTCGAGGCTGGCCATCGAGTCGTCGACGAGCAGGCCACGCCAGGCCGTCGTCTCAGCGCGGATCACGATGGGGTCCTCCTCGGTGCCGAGCGCCTGGAGGCTCGCTTCGTCCCGGAGCAGGAAGCCCATGTCCGGACCGAAGGCCATCTCCACGCCGGGCTGAAGCGTCACGGTCACGCCGCGGAAGGTGAACCCCTCCGGGTTGAGCGTCTCGATGACGACGTAGGGGACGCCCAGCGGGACGAGCACCGGGTCGTCCACGTCCTCCGAATCGAGCGTCGCGCTCGCGAAAACCTCCACCTGGTCCCGGCCGTTGCCCGTGAGCGTGTCCGACCCGTCGAAGAAACCGAGCTGCGCGCTGTGGAGGAAGATCGGCGCCTCGGCATTGCCGCGGATCGCGTTCCGCGCGAAGGCGTCGACGTCGATGCCGAAGCGCACGAAGAGGCCGTAGCCGGCGCCGTCGCGGAGCGTGCAGTCCTCGATGCGCACCACCTCGACCTCGTCGGAGTTCTGCGTGAGCACGAGGTTGGCCGAGCGGTCGTCGCTCACGCCGAAGGGCGAGCTGCCCCCGTAGGCGATGTCGACGAAGGTGAGCGTGCTGGTCGAGGTCGTGTCGCCGATGCGAAGGCCCTTCCAGAAGTCCGTGCCTCCGTCGCCGCCGGCGCGGGTGAAGGTGATGGGCTCGCTCGCGGTGCCGACTGCCGTCAGCCCGCCACCGCCCACGACGTTCATCGCCATGCCCGTCTCGAGCTCGATGGTGGTGCCCGCAGCGACGGTGAGCTGCGCGCGGATGGCCAGGCCCTCGGGGTTCAGGTCCTCGAGGACGCGGTAGGGCACGCCGAGGTCGTTCCACGTGGCCGCGGCGTCCACGGTGCGCGCCAGCACGGACACGGCGTCGACGTCGTTGCCGCCGTAGCTGCCCGCCGCGTCGAGCGTGTCGCCCACGTTGGCGGCGGCGAGCACCGGACCGAGCGCGTTGCCGGTGAAGGTGTTCGCCCCGAGCGTCGCGCGTCCGCGGAAGTTCAGGAAGGCGCCGTAGCCGGCCGAGCCCTCGAAGCGCGAAGCGGAGACACGAAGGCCGCCCGAGCCGTTGTAGACGAGGCTCGCCGCGACGTCCCCGAGGAGCGGCGCCCCGCCGGCGTCGCGCACGGTGACGCCCTCGAGCACGCTGCCTTCGCCGGTGCCCTCGTCGAAGAAGAGGCCAGCCCACGCGCCGGGCGCCGCCGTGGCGCCCTGGAAGCGAATGGGAAGCGCGTCGGTCGCGACGGCGCTCAGGCTCCCTTCGCCCGACACGCGCACGCCCGTCTCGGCCTCGAAGGCGATGACGACGCCCGGCTCGATGGTCAGCGCTCCGTTCACGCCCAGGCGGTTGGTGCCGCCCGCCGGGACTCGATAGTCGACGCAGGAGGGCGGCACGTGCACGTCGGGCAGGCGCGCGACGTCGACGGTGCCCGTCGCGAGCACCTCCGGCGCGCCGCAGTCGGCGGCCATGTCGAGCGCCATGTCCATCGGCGTCGTCCCGTCGTCGTCGCCGCATGCCGCGGCGAGCGCCGCAAGGAGTCCGAAAAGCGTGAAATATCGTGCCATGTGTTCCCTCCCGTGGTCAGATGACCTGTCAACTTTCGAAATATCATCAACAATCGATGAGCGTTCGAAAAACGACCTACTCTCGCTACGCCCGAAGGGCCAGTTTCTTCCTCGTGGTAGCGTCGGGAGTCATGGCCGCCTCGGATCGCAGGGTTCGGAAGCGGGAAGCGCGGCGCGAGCGCGTCGTCGCAGCGGCCGCGGCTTTGGTCGCGCGGGACGGCATCGAGACCTTCAGCATTCACGCGGTCGCCCGGGAGCTCGATGCCGCGCCGGCGGGCCTCTATCACTACTTCCCGTCGAAGGGGGCCCTCCTCGCGGCCGTGCAGGAGCGCGGCTTCACGCGCTTCGGGGAGGACTTCGCGGCGGTCGACGCGGACTGGCGCGATGTGCTCTGGCCAGGCGAAGCCATCGCCAGCGACGATCCCGAGGGGCTGCTGACGCTCGCCCTCGCGATGGTTCGCTATTACCTCTCGCTGCCGGTGCGCCGTCCCGAGCTCGCCCGGCTGACGGCCTTCAGCCTCGACCCGCGTACCTGGCTCGACGAGGAGAGCGCGGAGGCCACGCGCATCGGGCCCGTGCTCGTCGAGACCTTCCGCCCGCTCGGGCGGCTCTTCGGCGAGTTGCGCGCGGCCGGCGTGCTGAGCGAGGGCGCGACGGTGCCCCGGGCCATCACCTATTGGGCGAGCGTGCATGGCATCGGGCAGACGGCGAAGCTCGAGCGCTTCGCACCGGGGCTCTTCGGCTCGACGCTCGAGCGAACCCTGGATGCCGCCGGCGCGCTCCTTCGCGGCTGGGGCGCGAGCGAGGACCTGGTCGAACGCGCTCGGGCCCGCGCCGCGGAGCTCCCCTTGTCGGGCGCGCCCTGAGCGCCCCTCGGGGACACCGCCGCCGGGACGGCCACGCCGGACAGGTGTCCGGTCGGACGTCCGGTCATCGTCTGACCAGCGGTCACTCGTTTGCGGCGAGGTCGCGAAAAGCGACGTGATCTCGGCCGGACCCGCGTTGGATCGGACCTTGCTAAGGAGGGGTTACGAGGCGCCGCGCTGGGCGACGCCCGCGAGAGAGACCCTCCCATGTCCTTCGACGCTGTCATCTTGTCCCCGCCTTCCGCCGACGCTGCCGATGAGGCGTCCGGCACCTTCGAGGCCGCCGACGCCGCCCGAGGCGCCTTCCTGGACCGCGAGACGCTCCTCGATCTCGAGGACGCCCTCTTTCGCTACGCCCGGCGCCGCGTGGCGAGCGACGAGATTGCCCGCGACCTCGTGCAGGAGACGTGGCTCGCCGCGCTCGGCGCCCTCGACCGCTTCGCGGGGCGGGCCAGCCTCAAGACCTGGCTCACCGCCATCCTCCGGCGGAAGATCGCGGACGTGTACCGGGGGCGGAAGCCGATGACGAGCCTCACCGACGTCGAGCACGTGCTGACGACGTCGAACGACCCCTTCACGGCGCAGCTCGACGCGAGGCGCCGCACCGAGCGCGTGCTCGAGGCACTCCCCAAGCTGACGCCGCGGGAGCGCGAGGCCGTGGAGCTCTGCGGTCTCGAGGACCTGGGCCGCGAGGAGGCCGCCGACCGCATGGGTCTAAGCCGACCCTGCCTGCGGGTGACCCTCTGCCGCGGTCGCAAGCGCCTCCGCGAGGCCGGCGACGTCGCCGCGTGATCACCGCGGGCGCCTTCGCGCGTGACGGTCGCGGGTGACGCGCGTCGAAGCCGCATGAGCGCCGGGCGAGCGAAGCGATGGGGGCGGCGGGCCGCCGAGGTGGGCGTCGTCTTGCTCGTCGTGGCCGCGGCGCGCTCGTGGCAAGCGCGCGACGCCGCCGCGGGCGAGGCGCCCGTGCTGCAGGGCGCCACGCTCGACGGCGCGCCCTTCGCGCTTGCGGAGGCGCTCGCCGAGGGACCCGTCGTCGTGCACTTCTGGGCGACCTGGTGCGGCGTGTGCCGCGCCGAGGAAGGCAGCATCGCGGCGCTGGCCGAGGACCTGCCCATGATCACCGTCGCGTCCCGCTCGGGCACGCCCGAGGCCGTGCGCGCCGAGCTCGAGGAGCGCGGTCGCAGCTTCGCGACGCTCACGGATCCGGACGCGCGGCTGGCGTCCGCGTGGGGCGTGGCAGCCTACCCGACGACCTTCGTCGTGGACCGGGACGGTCGCGTGGCCTCCGTCGACGTGGGCTTCACGCCGGCGCCCTGGCTGCGCCTTCGCCACTGGCTCGCCCGCTGAGCCGCGCGGGTCGAAGGAACGCCGGTCAGGGGAGCGGCGCGGGACCGCACTCAGGTACGGCGACCTGGAGCTCTTCGACAAGGCGACCGCGGTCACGCAGCGCGATGCGCAGCGTCGCCGGGCCCGGCGCGCAGCGCGTCACGCGCACCGTCGCGCCATCGATCACCGGCGGCTGAACCCGGTCCGGCGGATAGCTCCAGGACACGGTCCAGTCGCGGCCGAGCTCCTCGAAGTCGAGCAGCTTGCCGTCGAAGTGGAAGGCGACGCCTTGCTCGCATGTGCCGGGGGGCGCCGCGGTCGCCGGGCCGAGGGCGAGACTCACCTCGGCGGGGCGCGTCAGGCCATTGCGCTCGACGAAGAGGAGCTTCGCGTCGACGATCTCGATGCGCGGCACGTCGCCCCAGCTCGCCCGGTGCCGCGTGATGCGAAAGGCGTCCGCCGGCCAGAGCTGCGGGCGCGCCTCGGCGCGGAGCTCGAAGGCCACGAAGGTCAGCTGCCGGAGACGCTCCGGGCGACCAGCCCGGACGAGCTCCCGGCAGATGCGCCGCACCACGCCGTGCGGGGACGCGAGACATGTCCGCGCCTGCGCGGCGGCGGGCGGCGCCGTCGGGAGGAACGCGAGCATGCCGAGCAGCAGCAGTGCCCACGGCGCCCGGCGCCCACGCCACGCCGGAGCTCTGGTCGAGACACGCACGGTCTGCTCACCCTAACGAAGCGCGAGGGCGATGTCAGGACGTGCTCGGTGACGAGGCCACGCCAAGCGCGCGCCTTGGAGCGACGCGCGCGACGACCGAAGCTCGGCCCCATGTGGCTTCGTCACCTCCTCGTGCTCTCGCTGCTCCTCGGCGCCACCTCCGTCGCCTCCGCCGGCAACGGTGACGCCGTGCCCGTCTCCAACGAAGCGGCTCTGATGGGTCAGGCGGCGGTGGCCAACGGGACCGGCGCGGCGGCCATGTATTACAACCCCGCGCTGCTCGGGCGCCTCGAGCAGTCGCGCGCCGACGTGAGCGGCTCGGCCTTCCACCTTCGCATCTCGCGGAGCGCCGACCTGCTCACCACGTCCGCGTCCGAACTCGCCGTACGCAACACGGAGATCGTCTCCATCCCGAGCGCGCTCGCCTACGCCCGGCCCGTCGGGGACGACTGGCGCGTGGGGTTCGGCGTGTTCTCGCCTGCAGCGCAGGACTTCCAGCTCACCGTCGAGCTCGATGGCCGCGAGGGCGACCGCGACGGCGGGCTGCGCATCACGCTCCTCGACGAGACGAGCATCTACGTGGGCGTGTTCTCCGTAGCCCGGCGCCTCGGGCGCGGGCTTTGGCTCGGCGCCTCGCTCGAAGGGGTCTACGGCACGGCCGCGACCACGACCTTCCTCACCGGACGCATCGCAGGTCCGATGGGCGGCTTCGTCGTGAGCAGCGAAGAGGAGATCGAGCTCGACTTCGGGGGGGCCGCGGCGCAGGTCGGCGTGACCTGGGACGTGTCCCCCCGGGCCACCCTCGCGCTCACCGTCAGCACGCCGATCATCGCGCTCGCCGCCACGGGAAGCGTACGCGGCGTCGCGGCCAGCGGGGGCGACGGCGAGCTCGGCGGCGACACCACCTCCTTCGAGACCTTCTCCGAGCCCATTCCACCGGCACGCGTCGGGCCCGTCGACGGGGTCTCCTTTCGCGCGGGAGCGGAGGTGCGCGCCACACCGCGGCTTCGCCTCGCCGTCGACGGGGAGGTGCGCACGCCCATGACCAACGCCGACCTGGGCACCGAAGTCGACGCCTTCTGGAACCTGCGCCTCGGCCTCGAGGGGCGCGTCGCCGAGACCTTCTGGCTGGCGGGAGGCGTGTTCACGGACCGTCAGGGCGAGCGGGAGGTGAGCGCCTTCGCCGTGAACCGCGTCGACTTCTGGGGGATGACCGCCGGCGCGCGCTGGCAATCGAGCTACCTGCTCGCCGAGGGTGAGCAGCGCGACCGGGTCACCTTCGGGAGCGTCCTCGCGCTGCGCTACGCCTACGGCCGCGGCAGCGTGGGCGGCCTACGCGCCAACTTCCAAGCCGCGAGCGAAGCGGAGGGGCTCACCTTCCGCGCCGCGGAGCTCGTGCAGCACGAGCTCGGCGTGCACATCGGCGCGTGGACTGCGTTCTGACGAAGGCCGCTGCTACCGTCGCCGGGTGCAACGCTTCCTGACGGTCCTCGGAGTCGCGCTGGGGCTCTCCCTCGCGTGCGGCGAGCCTGGCGCGGCGCCGCTGGACCTCGCCCCCTTGGACGGAGGCCTCACCGACGCGGCTCCGCTCGACGCGGGCGTCGAGGACGCCGGCGACGACATGAGCGCCCCGGACGCCTCGATGGAGGATGGCGGCACCGGGAGCGCCGCCCGCATTCTCTTCGTCGGTAACTCCTACACCTTCTACAACGATCTGCCCGAGCTCTACGCGACCACCACGGGCCTCGCGCCGGCGCCGGAGGTCGACGAGGTGACCGGCGGCGGGCGTCGCCTCGTGCAGCACGCCGCGGACCCTGGCGTTGCCGAGCGCCTCGCCGAGGGCCGCGACGCGGTGGTGCTGCAAGAGCAGAGTCAGATCCCTGGCTTTCCCGCCGGCAACTCCGACCGGGACGCGAGCATCGAGGCCGCCCTCGAGCTCGCCGGGGCCGCCGGGGACGCGCGCGTGGTGCTCTACCTGACCTGGGGCCGCCAGCGCGGCGACGATCGGAACCCAGCGCTTTTCCCCGACTTCGAGGCGATGCAGGACCGGCTGGACGAGGGCTACGCGGCCATGCGCGACGCCATCGAAGGCGCGGGCCGCGAGGCGACCATCGCCCCCGTGGGCGATGCCTTCAGGAGGGTGCGCGCGCGAGACATGGCGCTCTTCGACCGCCTGTACGCGAGCGACGGCTCCCACCCTTCGCCCCTCGGCTCTCAGCTGGCCGCGCTGGTCTTCGCGCGCACCCTGAACGGCGTGGACCTCGCGTCGGTGCCGCGCCCGGAGAGCGTGCCGGCGCCGGATTGGGACGTGCTCGTCGCCGCGGCGACCGCGGCGCAGTCGCCTTAGTGTTCCCAGACCTGAGACTCGAAGCGGTAGCGCGTGTCCCAGCTCGCCTGGACCGGCTCGCCGGTGCGGGCATCGCGCGCGGGAGCCCAGCGGCCGCGGTTGATCTCCAGGCAGCGCCGCACGAAGGCGCGAAGCGGTGAGGTGCCCCCACGCACGCGAAAGTCCACGAGGCGTCCCTCCGGCGACACGGTGACGCGGATGCGCGACTCGCCGCGGAGCGTCGCGTAGACCGTGTGACGGGTGACGGGGCAGCCGAAGAGCGGCCGGCCCCGAAGGATGCCGGCGGCCCCTGGCGGCGAGGGCACCGACGCCGGGCGCGAGCGCGCACGCATCGTGAGGGGCAGCTCGAGCTCGGCGCCGCGCGCGGAGTACTCCAGCCCGTGGAGGCAGCGCGCCACGCAGACCTGGACCTCCGACGGCCCGCCCTGCAGGCGCACGCGCGTCAAGCGCCCTTCGTCCCCGACCTCGAGGTGAACCTCCAGCTCGTAGTCGCGCGGCGGGTCGTCGCAGTCCTGGATGCAGGCGTCCGCGCTCGCGATCGTCGTCGCCACCGACTCGCGCGGCGACACGGTGGCGTGGCGACCACGCGGAAGCGGGTCGGGCGGGGGCACCGCCGCCTCGCCCCGCGCGAGCGCGCCGTAGGGATCGGGCGGCAGCGCGGGGGCGGGCGCGTCGTCGCCCAGGGGACCCGAGGGAGTCACCACCGCATCGGTGGCGCCGGCGGGGAATGTGAAGGTGACGAGCCATCCGTGGTCCACGGCAGCCGCCCCGCGCCGTGCCGGCTCCCACCGCTGGAAGTGGGTTCGCAAGCACTGGCGCACGACGTCGCCGAGCGGCGGGTTCGGCGCCTCGACGGAAAAGCGAACGAGCCGTCCTTCGGCGTCGACCCAGACCTGCGCGGCGACGCGTTCGGCCACCGCGGAGGCCGTGGGCCGCGCGCAGACGAAGCGCGGTCGTCCAACCGCGACCTCCGCGCTCACTCGTTGCGCACGCGCGCCGACGGCAGCCAGGAGCCCGACGGACGCGGCGAGCGCGCAGAGCCTCCGGCCGGAACCTGCTCCCATGAGAGCCAGGCTAGCCTATCGCCATACGGCGAGTAAACCGATCGATACGCACACGATACGCACCGGTCACCCGATGCGCGACGCCCAGCTCAGCGGCGCGGGCGCTGGCCGCGCTTGGCCTTGCCCTTCTTCTTTCGGATCTTCCCGTCGCGATCTTCGCCGCCTTCGAGACGCTTCATCTCGTCGCGCAGCTCGGCGGCCTTCTCGAAGTCGAGGTCCTCCGCGGCCTTGTACATGGCGGCCTTGATGGCCGCGATCCGCTCGCCGAGCGGCTGGTCCGCGTCGTCGCCCTCGACGACGGGCACGCCGTAGTAGTCGCTCTGGCCCATGGAGGGGTCGAGCTCGTGAATGGCCTTCCGGATCGTCTGCGGGACGATGCCGTGCTCGTCGTTGTAGGCGGCCTGGAGCTTCCGCCGGCGCTCGGTTTCGTTTGTCGAGAGCTCCATCGCCGGGGTGATCCTGTCCGCATACATGATCACGTGGCCGTCCACGTTTCGCGCGGCGCGGCCGATGGTCTGAATGAGCGAGCGAGGCGAGCGGAGGAAGCCCTCCTTGTCCGCGTCGAGGATCGCGACGAGCGACACCTCCGGTAGGTCGAGACCCTCGCGGAGCAGGTTGATGCCCACCAGCACGTCGAAGACGCCCTTGCGCAGGTCCCGGAGGATCTCGATGCGCTCGAGCGTGTCGATGTCCGAGTGCAGGTAGCGCACGTTCACGCCGAGCTCGCCGTAGTACTCGGTGAGGTCCTCGCTCATGCGCTTGGTCAGCGTGGTCACCAGCACGCGCTCGTTCTTGGCGACGCGCTTCCGGATCTCGCCGAGCAGGTCGTCGACCTGGCTCCGCACGGGACGCACCTCGATGGTCGGGTCCATGAGCCCCGTCGGCCGGATGACCTGCTCGACGACCACGCCGCCCGTCGCCTCGAGCTCGAAATCACCGGGCGTTGCCGAGACGTAGACGCGCTGCCCGACGCGCTCCTGCCACTCCTCGAACTTGAGCGGCCGGTTGTCGAGGGCGCTCGGGAGCCGGAAGCCATGGCTCACGAGCGTCTCCTTTCGCGCCCGGTCGCCCCGGTACATGGCGCCGATCTGCGGCACCGTCTGGTGCGACTCGTCCAAGATGCAGAGGAAGTCGTCCGGGAAGTAGTCGAGGAGCGTCGGTGGCGCCTCGCCTTCCTTCCGACCGCTGAGGTGCCGCGAGTAGTTCTCGATGCCCTGGCAGAAGCCCATCTGCTCGAGCATCTCCAGGTCGAACATGGTCCGCTGCTCGAGGCGCTGCCGCTCGAGGAGCTTGTTCGCCCGCTCGAGCTCGCCCAAGCGCTCCCCCAGCTCGTCGCGAATGGCCGTGATGGCCTTCACGCGCTGCTCCTCCGGGGTCACATAGTGCGAGCCCGGATAGATGGGATAGTCCTGAAGATCCTGGATGGCCTGGCCGCGCAGCGGGTCGACGAGGCGGATGCGCTCGATCTCGTCGCCCCAGAACTCGACGCGAATGGCGTGCGTATCCTCGTGGGCGGGGAAGATCTCGACGGTGTCCCCGCGCACGCGGAAGGTGCCGCGGTGAAAGTCGACGTCGTTGCGCTGGTACTGGAGCTCGACGAGGCGACGAAGCAGGCGCGAGCGCAGGTACTCCTCGCCGGTCTTCAGCCAGATGAGCATCTCCTGGTACCAGTCGGAGCTACCGATGCCGTAGATGCAGCTCACCGAGGCGACGATGATGGAGTCCCTTCGGCTAAGAAGCGAGCGCGTCGCCGAATGACGCATGCGGTCGATGGCGTCATTGATGATGGCGTCCTTCTCGATATAGGTATCCGAAGAAGGAATGTACGCTTCCGGCTGGTAGTAGTCGTAGTAGCTGACGAAATACTCCACCGCATTGTTCGGGAAGAGCTCTTTCATTTCGCTATAGAGCTGGGCCGCCAGCGTCTTGTTCGGCGCCATGATGAGCGCCGGTCGGTTCGCCTTCGCGATCATGTTCGCGATGGTGAAGGTCTTGCCGCTCCCGGTGATGCCGAGGAGCGCCTGGTGCTCCTCTTGGGCCGCGAGGCCTGCCGTGAGCTCGGCGATGGCGTTGGGCTGGTCGCCCTTGGGAGAGAGATGGCTGACGAGCTCGAGGGGCTGGCCCATGGAAGCAGGCTTAGCGCCCGGGTGTGACACGCCCAAGGGCGAAGGCGGCGCTCACTCGGGCGCGCCGAGCACCACGGTCCGCGTGTCCGGCTCGCTCCGCCACTCTTCGGTGTAGGCGAGGGCCGTCATCGTCAGCTCCCGCCCGACCAGCTCGTCGACCAGGAAGCCGAGGAGCGCGAAGAGCGGCAGGCTGACGACGCCACCGTCGGGCGACGGCTCGTAGTTGCCCGTGAAGGCACCGCCGGCCATGGGCACGCCGTCGATCGAGAAGTCGAGGCGGATCGTCGTGCAGCTCAGCGACTCCATCGGGAGCGCCACCGAGGGGGTGACCATGTAGCCGCCCTGGAAGCCGTCGGCGAGGGTCACGGTCTGCCCGTCCTCCCAGGGCACGAGCGTGTCGTCGTCGGCCAGGTCGCCGAGGAGGAGCACGCCGTCGCCGCGCACCGGGAGCTCCATGGGGGACTCGATGAGCACGGCGCGGCAGGGCTCGTCGAGGGTCTCGTCGCAGGCCGTCAGCGGGGCGAGCGTGAAGGCGATTGCGAAGAGCGCGGGAAGGAAGGGCGGGCGCACGAGGTCAACCATGGCGTCGGGCAAAGGCGTCGAGAAGTCCGGCGAGCGCCTGTGCGTCGGAGGGCTCGACGGCGTTGTAGAGCGAGACGCGGAGACCGCCCACGCTCCGGTGACCCCGAAGGCCGACCATGCCCTGGGCCTCGGCCTCGGCGATGAGCCGCTCTTCGAGCTCCGGCGAGGGGAGCCGGAAGACTACGTTCATGCGGCTCCGCGAGGCGGCCTCGACGGGGAGCCGGAAGAAGCCCGAGTGCGCGTCGAGGGCGCCGTAGATCGCGTCCGCCTTGCTTCGATTGCGCGCGTCCATGGCCATCACGCCGCCCTCGGCCTTCACCCATCGGAGCACGCGCTCGAGCACGTGAATGGCGAAGGTGGGCGGCGTGTTGGGCGCCGAGCGCTTCGCGAGGAAGACGTCGTAGCGGAAGGCGTCGGGGAGGTCCTTTCGCGCCTGCTCCAGGAAGCTCCGCGCGGCGATGACGACGGTAACGCCGGCCGGCCCGAGGTTCTTTTGGGCGCCGGCGTAGAGGAGCGCGAAGCGGCCGATGTCGCGGGGGCCCGAGAGGATGTCCGACGAGGCGTCCGCCACGAGCGGGATCCCGGCGGGAAGCTCGGGCAGGGCGCTGTAGTGGACGCCGGTGATCGTCGCGTTCGTCGTCAGGTGGAGGTAGCGCGCCGCCGGGTCGAGCTCGAGCGTCTGCGGCGCCCGCACGTAGGCGCCCGCCTCGTTCGTGCCCCGCGCCGCCCAACGCGGCCGTCCGTAGAAGCCCGCGGCCGCGTGAGCCTTCCGTGACCACGTTCCCGTATCCACGTAGTCCATCGCCACGTCACGCCCGAAGGCCATGGGGACGAGCGCAAACTGCTGCGTGGCACCGCCCTGCATGAAGAGCACGGCGTGGCTCTGCGGCACGGGGAGCAGCTCGCGGAGGAGCCCCTCGGCGCTCGCCAGCACGGCCTCGAAGGACGGACCGCGATGGCTGTGCTCCAGCATCGAGATGCCCGTGCCCGCGTGGTCCAGGAGCCCGCGCTGCACCTCCTCCAGCACCGGAAGCGGCAGGCGGCCGGGTCCGGGGCCGAAGTTCATCACGCGCATGGCGGCAGCATGGTCCGGCCCTTCGTCCATGTCAGGCCCGCGCCGCGAGGGCGTGCCTGGCGAAGCTGTCGCCGCGACCGGCCGCGGCGCCGGGGCCATCCGCGTAGGCGAGCCCACCGCCCGCGAGGCCGAGGCGCAGCAGCGCGGCCGCGAGGGGCAGGGCCATCTTGGGCGCCAGGAAGGTCGCCTTCGACTCCACGCCGGTCATCGCGGCCCCGAAGCGGTCCATGAAGCGCACGCCGTGGTGCTGCGCCGCGAGCACCGCGGTGTCGAGCAGCGCCGGGAAGCGGTCGATGGCCCGGGCCGCCGCGGCGGAGATGAGAAAGTCGCGGCCGAAGGCGCGCATCCACGCGCGCTGATAGGCGGCGAGACCGCGCGCCGAGAAGTCGCCGGTGGCGAAGGCCGCGCTCACCACGCGCGCGGCATGCTTCGCGGCGACCATGGCCGTGTGAATGCCCTCGCCGGTGAGGGGATCGGTGTGCCCGGCCGCGTCGCCGACGACGAGCAGCCGCTCGCCGTAGGTCCGCGCCTCACCGCCGAGCCGGAGCGGCGCCATGCCCGGCCGCTCCAGCGGCTCCGCCGCATCACCGAGGACCTCGCGCACGAAGGGGTCGCTCGCGACCTTCGTCCGGAGGAGCTCCTTCAGCCCGGACGCGGGCACGCGGCCGCCTGGCAGCGCGTAGCAGCCGAGGTCGATGTCGCCGTTGGCGTGCCGGAAGAACGCCACGTAGCCGGGCAGCACGTAGTCCGGATAGAGCAGCACGCCGTCGCTCGTGAATCGGTGCGTGCCGCCCTTGATGTACTGGCGGCTGGCGACCCCGTTGGCCGGCGTCGAGACCACGCCGAGGGAGCGCGCGAGGCGGCTCGGAGCGCCGTCGGCGCAGAGGAGCATGCGCGCGCGAAAGCGCCGGCCGTCCTTGCAGCGCAGCGTCCAGGTGTCGCCCGCGAGGCGGGCGGCGATGACCTGCGCCCCCTCGTGGAGCGTGGCCCCGCGACGCTCGGCCGCACGGACGAGCGCCTCGTCGGCGACCAGGCGCTTGATGGCTGCGACGGGCGGGGCGCCCTCGCGCGCGCCCTGATCGGGGCTGACGAAGCTCCGCCCCGAGGGCGAGACCAGGCCGCCGGAGCGCACCCACTGCACGGCGCCTCGCTCCTCGAGCTCCGCCAGGACGCCGAGCTCCGCGAGGAGCGCGAGGGCCGGGGCGCACCAGGCGTCGCCGCAGCGCTTGTCCCGGGGGAAGGTCGCCTTGTCGAGGAGCGCGACGCGCTTGCCGTCGGCGGCCAGGAAGGCGGCCGCCGTGGATCCCGCGGGTCCGGCGCCCACGATGGCGACGTCGGCGGGCGGCGCGAGGTCGGTCATGGCCCTGGTATAGCGTCTCCCCGATGTTCAAGCGGGCCCTGGCGAACCTGATGGTGCGATCGCGGCGGCGACACGCGCTTCCCGTCGACGCGCTCGAGTCGCTGCACCTCGAACCGGATACGCCGCTCTACAACGACAGCGTCTATCTCTACGGGCGGGGCCAGGATGGCTTCGCGCTGGCCTTCCGCCTCGCTTTGCGGACGGGAAAGCCCTGCGAGGTGTGGACGTCGTTGAGGCTGCCGGGGCAGGCCTTCGCGCAGGTGCCGAGGGCGCTCCACGCGCGGGACGAGGGCTGGGCCGCCGGCGGCGCTTCCTGGGAGGTGCTCGAGCCCGGCCGGCGCCTTCGCGTGCGCTACGCGGGGCCGCTCCAGCAGGGCGACGCGACCCACGACGCGGCGCTCGACCTGGTGTTCGAAGGGGGACCGCCGGTGGTCGACTTCACCGACGGCGTGGCCGCCAAGGCGACGGCGGCGGCGCTCGCGCGCGAGACCTGGAGCAAGCGCTTCTTCGAGCAGCTCGGGGAGATCCGCGTGGTGCACTACGAGCAGACGGGACGCCTCCGAGGCACCGTGCGCCTCGGCGAGGACACGCGCGACGTCGACGTCGTCAGCATGCGCGACCACAGCTTCGGCCGCCGCGACTGGCGCTCCTGGCGCCGCCACGTCTGGTTCTCCGGCATCCGAGAAGACGGCGTGGGCTTCACCATGGCGCACGTCCGCTACGACTTCGTGGGGCCGCTGACCGCCGGCTTCTGGATGGACGGCGCGCCCGTGGCGCTGGCGGAGGCGACGCCGATGGAGAGCCTCGGGGCCCCGGGAGAGATCCCGGAGTCGTTCACGCTCGACCTCCGGCTGAAGGACGGCACGCGCCAGCGCGTCCCTGTCGAGACGGAGGGCGTCTTCCGCTTCGACCTCGGGCCGGGCGCCTACACCATCCACGAGGCCATCGCGCGCTTCGAGCTGGCGGGGGAGCCCGCCGTCGGCATCTGCGAGTTCGGCTGGAGCCCGCGTGGCTGAGCTGGTTCCGCTGCGCGAGGCCCGCACGCCGGCGTGCGGGGGCAAGGCGCGCGGGCTCTGCCGGCTCCTCGAGCTCGGGCTTCCGGTGCCGGAGGGCTTCGTGCTCACGGGCCTCCGAGCCGGCGACGACCTGGTGGCGCTCCTGGGCGACCGCGTGCGGGAGGGGCGCTGGGCCGTGCGCTCGTCCGCCCTGAGCGAGGACGGAGCCGGGCGTTCCTTCGCGGGGCAATACCTCACCCGCCTCGACCGGGGCGGCACCGCGGACGTCGTGGCGGCCGTCTGGGAGTGCGTAGCGTCGGGCGAGGGCGAGCGCGTCGGGGCGTACGCCGCGGCGCAGGCCGCCGGCGCCGACACGGAGGTCGCCGTGGTGGTGCAGCGGATGGTGCCCGCGGCGCTTGCGGGCGTGCTCTTCACCGCCGACCCCGTGAGCGGCTACCGCGGCCGCTGGGTCGTCGACGTGGTCGAGGGGCTCGGGGAGGCGCTCGTGAGCGGAGAGGCCGCCGGCGCGCAGAGCATCTACGACCGGCGCGGGCGGCGCCTCGAAGGGCCCGGGCTGCCCGAGCCTGCCGAGGCGGCGCTGCTTTCGGGGGCGCGGGAGCTGCAAAGCGCGCTGGGGCGCCCCGTGGACGTCGAGCTCGCCGTGGACGACGCGGGCCAGCTCTGGTTCCTGCAGGGCCGGCCGATCACGGCGCTGCCGCGCGTGCACCCGAACGAGCTGGACACGGCCGTGGACGCCCCCGGAGCGGTCTACACGACGGGCAACGTGTCCGAGATGATGCCCGGTCCGGTCACGCCACTGACCGGCAGCGTCTTCGGGCGCGCCGTGGACCACGGCATGCAGCAGTACATGCGGTCCATCGGCGCGCAGGGCGCCATCACCGACGCGCCGCGCTACCTCTTCGCGTCGCACCAGCACATGTTCATCCGCCTGGACGCGGTCTACGCGAGCCCGCGGCACTGCCTTGGCGGAACCAAGCGCGACGTCGACCTGTCGATCGTCGGTCGGCCCGTGCCGGAGGCGGCGCTCGGGCGGGTCTTGCCCTGGGTTCGCCGCGCGCCGAACGTGGCGCGGCTCATCTCCTACGTGCGCAGCGCGCCCAAGCGCCTGGCCGCCCTCGAGGAGATGGTCACGAGCTTCGAGCTCGCGCACGACGGGAGCGCCGCGTCGCGCTACGCCGCGCTGGACGGCGCGCAGGAGGCGCTCTGGCGCGCCTACGGGCACCACTACGCGGCCTCCGTGTGGTCCGGGACCTGGCTGGCGGTGATGACGGGCGCGATCGCCGGACGGGGGGAGGTGGCGACGCGGGAGCATCTGGCGCTGATCTCGGCGCTGCTGACGGACATATCCGACGTCGAGAGCGCGGACGCGGTGAACGCGCTCGCGCAGCTTGGGGCGCGGCTGCGCGAGCATCCGGGCGTCGAGGCCTTCGTGTCTCTTCCCGTGCGAGAGGCGCTCGTGTGGCTTCGGCGGGAGGCGCGCGAGGCGGTGGACGCCTTCATCGCGCGGCACGGTCACCGCTGCCTGCGCGAGGCCGAGCTCCGAACGCGACCCTGGCGTGACGACCCCGATGCGTGGGTGCCCACGCTGCAGGCCGTGGCCGCCCGGCCGGAGGAGGCGCGCGAAGACGCCGGCGTCGATACGGCGGCGCTGCTGGCCGAGCTTCCGGGATCCGCGCGGCGGACGGTGCGCTTCGCGCTGCCGCGGGCGCGGCGAGGCGTGGTGCTCCGGGAGCGGAGCAAGTCCGCGCTCATCGCCTTCCAGGACCACCTCAAGCGCGGCTACCGATCGCTGGGGCAGCAGCTGGAGGCACGGGGAACGCTGCCCGACGCAGACCTCGTCTACTTCTTCACCCACGACGAGCTGCGGCACGTGGTGGAAGGCGAGGGCGATGGCGCGTTGGCGGAAGCGCGGCGCGCACAGCTCGAAGAGCTCTGGGAGCTGGAGTTTCCCCTGGTCAGCGTGGGGCCGCCCGAGCCCCTGCACCGCGCGCGGGAGGCGGGACCGAACGATGATTCGGGATGGACCGGCATGCCGGTCAGCCGCGGGGTCGCCGAGGGTCGCGCCGTGATCGCGCATCGCCTCGCCGACGCGCAGCGGCTCCGGCCCGGCGACGTGCTCATCGCGCGGACCACGGACATCGGGTGGTCGCCCTGGTTCGGGGTGGCAGGCGCCATCGTGACGGAGATCGGGAGCCCGCTCTCCCACGGCGCCGTGGTCGCGCGGGAGTACGGCATTCCGGCGGTCGTCGGCGTGGCAAGGGCGACGCAGATCCCCGAAGGCGCGTGGCTGCGCGTCGACGGAACGGCCGGAACGATCGAGTTGCGCAACTCACTGCGTGCGACGACGGATCGTTAGTTCAGTTCCCTAGGATCGCGGCGTCGAAAGCGGAGCCAGGCGGTCCCAGCCGGCAACACTCGCCTCGCAAGCTCGCCACGACGCAAAAGGGCGAGCTCGATCGAGCTCGCCCTAGGCGACCGGCCCCGGCCGGTTCTTGGTGGAGACGAGGGGAGTCGAACCCCTGACCTCTTGAGTGCGATTCAAGCGCTCTCCCAACTGAGCTACGCCCCCGGGGGAGGCGGAGATTAGCCCCGCTTCGCGAGCGCGCAAGCCCCCGCTTCACGCGGCGCGATCGAGGTCGTCCAGGATGCCCGCGCCCTCGACGGCGTCCGCGAGGCGGGCGTCCCCGGCGGCGTCGTCCGAGAGCGCCGCGAGGTGCGGCAGGAGGCGCGGCGTGAGACCGAGACGGGCCCGGAGGATCGTCGCGTTCGTCGGATGGCTGGGCTCCGCTTCGGCATGGGGCCGCGTGAGCACGAGGCTCGCCACGCGCAGCCCGGCTGCCCGGACCGCGGCCACGGCGGTGAGCGTGTACGAGAGCACCCCGAGCGTGTCGGCGGCGACGAGGAGAAGCGCCGCGTCGAGCGCTCCGGCCACGTCGAGCATGCTCCGCTCGGCGTCGAAGGGTACGAGCACGCCGCCCGCACCTTCGACCAGGGTACGCCCGGGAGACGCGAGGCCACGCAACGTGGCGAGGGCCCCCTCGAAATTCGGAGGCGGGTGGCCTTCGAGCGTTGCCGACCAGGGCGCCAGCGGCGGGACGGCTCGATAGAAGCCCGGCTGGCTGGCGAGCTCGGGCCGGCCACACGCGCGTGCGAGAGCCGTGGCGTCGAGGGCGACGGGATCCACACCGGTCTCGAAGGGCTTGAGCGCCACGGACGTGCCCGACCGAGCCCATGCCGAGGCCACGCCACGGCTCACGGCGGTCTTGCCCACGCCCGTGCCCGTGCCGGATACGAAGATCATGGCGCCTCTGCGCGCTGCGGGGGCCGAAGCGAGGCGAAGGCCCGGAGCGCCCCGTCGATGTCGGCCGCATCATGCGCGCCAGTGCACGTAAGGCGGATGCGGGCCGTGCCGGGAGGCACGGTGGGTGGGCGAATCGGCTGGCCGAGCACGCCGGCCCTCTCGAGGCGCGCCCCGAGCGCGAGCACCGCGTCGTCGCTCCCCACGTGGAGCGGGACGATCGCGCCGGCGGGCGCGCCGACGCGCCACCCCTGGTCCTTCAAACCGGCAGCGAGGCGCTGGGCCAAGCTCAGCGCGCGGCGCCGTTCATGCTCGGCGGCTCGGACCCGTTCCGTACGGCGGGGGAGGGCGGCCGCGAGCGTACGGCTCACACCCGTGGAGAAGACGAAGCTGCGCGCGCGCTGCGTGAGCCAATCGGCCAGCGCCGCGGAGCCCGCGACGAAGGCGCCGTGGAGGCCGAAGGACTTGCCTAGCGTGCCGATGCGGACGTCGGGCCGAAGCGCGCGGGGGAGCCCGTGGGCGAGGCCCCGTCCCTCGTGGCCCAAGAGGCCGAGCGAGTGCGCTTCGTCGACCATCCACCAGGCGTCGTGGCGCCGCGCGAGCGCCGCGATGGCCGGAAGGTCCGCGACGTCGCCGTCCATGGAGAAGAGGGCGTCCGTGACGATGAGCGCGTGTCTTCCCTGCGCTCGATGCTCCTCCAAGGCCTCGCCGAGTGCGCCCACGTCGCCATGCGGCACGCGCACGATGCGCGCCCGAGAGAGGCGACAGCCGTCGATGAGGCTCGCGTGGTTCAGGGCGTCGCTGAAGATGACGTCGCCTCGTCCCACGAGCGCGGGGATGGTGCCCACGTTGGCCGCGTAGCCCGAGCTGAAGAGACGCGCCGCATCGCAGCCCACGTAGGCGGCGAGGGCCTCCTCCGCGTGGGCATGCTCTGGGTCGCTGCCCGTGATGAGCCGCGAAGCGGCGACTCCGGGCGAGACCTCGGGGAGGCCGTCCGGCGGGTGGGCCGCGAAGCCCAGGTAGTCGTTCGAGCTCAGGTTGAGCAGGCGCCTGCCACCGACCTCGACGTGGGCCCCGTGCGCCATGGGGCGCAGGCGGCGGCGGCGATGCGTGCGTTCCAGTTCCAGGAGACGGGCCTGGAGCTCCTCATCGAGGTCCACGCGGCGGATCTAGCACGGCCACGCGAGGGTGGATCGGCGAGGTTCTCGCCTGGGGGTGGCGGGGGGCGGAGAGGTCGTTTCACGTGAAACGGGCTGCCAGGGGATCCGCGGGGTTTCACGTGAAACGTGCGCCCCGCGGCCGGCGGGCCCTCGGACATCGGCCTAGCTCTCGGGGGGCGTCAGGTCGGGGACCGCTGCGCGAACGTCGTCCTGCCGGTGGGCCTCGAGCTTCTCGAGCAGCTCCCGCACCTCGTCCCCAGACGCCTCGGGCAAGGCCACCTCGAGGTGCACGATGAGGTCACTCCGGGCCCTGCCCTTTCGAGCCACGCCTTTCCGGCGGAGCCGAAGCTTGGCCCCGCTCTTGGCACCCTCGGGGATGCTCACCTGCACCTCGCCGTCGGGCGTCGACACGGGCACCTTGGCGCCATCGTGAGCCTCGAGCGGCGTCACCGGCAGCCGCAGGTGCAGATCATCGCCTTCGAGCCAGAGGTTGGGGTCCGGAGGCACGCGGATGACCAGGAGCAGGTCCCCTGCGGGTGCGCCGGCGCGGCCCGGCGACCCTTGGCCGCGCAGGCGCACCTTCTGGCCGTCCTTCGCGCCGGCGGGGATGCGCACCTTCAGCTTCTTCTCGCGACCGGAGCGCGGCAGCGAGTAGTGCACCTCCGTCTCGCTGCCGTGAAGCGCGTCCAGGAAGCCGACCTCCACCGAGGCTTCCAGGTCGGAGCCGCGCCGCGACGTGCGTCCCCGTTGCCTCGTCCCCCGCAGGATCTCGTCGATGTCGACGCGGAAGCCGTCGCCGCCCGCGGCTCCGCCGAAGCCCGCCGCGCCGAAGAGGTCCTCGAAGCTCGAGAAGTCGACGCCGCCAGCCCCCGCGAAGGCGCCGGCGCGTCGGCGAAACATGTCGGGGTCGAAGCCCTCGCGAAGCCCAACCTCGCCGAACTCGTCGTAGAGCGCCTTCTTCTTCGCGTCGGAGAGGACCCCGTAGGCCTCCGCGACGGCCTTGAAGCGTTCCTCCGCCTTCGGATCGTCCGGGTTCCGGTCGGGGTGGAGCTCGCGCGCCAGGCGGCGGTAGGCCTTCTTGATGTCGGCCTCCGGCGCCCCGCGGCCGAGGCCCAGCTCTCCATAAAAATCCCGATCGGCCATCAGCCGCAGCCTAAGGCGGGATCGGGGGCCAGCAACCACACCCACGCCGCCTCCGGGTCCCTCCACCGGCAGGCCGGAGGCGCCGTTCCGGAAGGGCCGGGCGCCTGCCACTCGTCTTGCTGGCGCGCGGCCCCCATGGTAGCGCGACCCCCAGAGATGCCCCCGCTCGTGGACCTACGACGGCTCCCGAAGCACGTGGCCATCATCATGGATGGCAACGGGCGCTGGGCCACACAGATCGGGCGTGATCGCAGCGACGGGCACCGCGCTGGCTCGGATACGGTGCGCACGGTGGTGCGGACGGCGCGACGCCTCGGCGTCGAAGCACTCACGCTCTTCGCGTTCAGCGAGCAGAACTGGCAGCGCCCAGCCCCCGAGGTCACGGCGCTCATGGCCTTGCTCCGCGACTTCCTGGTGCGCGAGCGCGAGGAGCTGCTCGAGAACGGGATCAAGCTCCGCGCCGTGGGACGCACGGACAAGCTGCCGCCGGCCGTACGCGAGGTGCTCGAGCCCCTCGCCGCGGAGACCGCGGAGCTCGAGGGCATGACGCTCACGCTCGCCCTCAGCTATGGCGGCCGCGAGGAGATCGTCGACGCGGCGCGGCGCCTGGCAGAGCGCGTGGGCCGCGGCGAGCTCGACCCGGCGGCCGGCGACGAGCACGGGCTCGAGGCGGCGATGCCTTCCCTGGACGTCGGGCCCGTCGACCTGCTCATCCGCACCGGCGGCGAGCAGCGCATCAGCAACTTCCTCCTCTGGGGTGCGGCCTACGCCGAGCTCCACTTCAGCCCACGGCTCTGGCCGGAGTTCGACGCCGAGTGCTTCTACGAGGCCATCGCGTCGTACCAGCGCCGGGAGCGCCGCTTCGGCCGCGTCGCGCAGCTCCCGAAGAGCGAGGCCTCGGCCGCCGACGCCGAGTGAGGAGACAGCGCCGTTGACCGCTCCGGAACCTGCCGCCGAGCCGCCCGCCAAGCGCGGGCGCGGCAGCACGGCGTTGCGCCTCCTCAGCGCGGCGCCCCTCGTGCCGCTGGTCATCTGGATGCTCTTCGCCGCGCCGCCGGTGGTCTTCCAGGTGTTCGGCCTCGTGTGGATCGCCATCTGTGCCCGGGAGCTCATGGCGATGACCCTCCCGGAGTCCGGTGGCGCGCGCGCCTGGGGCCTCGTGGCGACGCTCGGCCTGGCGAGCGCCAATATGTTCGGAGAGGCCCTCGGCCCGGACCCGCGGCTCCTGCCCACGGTGCTCCTCGTGATCGTCATCGGCGCCCTGGCGGCCGGGCTCGGCGCCTCGAGCAGCGTCGACGGGGCGGCGCGGCGCATCGCGTGGCTCCTCGGCGGCCCGATCTACATCGGCGCGACGCTCTCGACGCTGGCCATGCTCCACGCCGCCCCGCGCGGCGGGGCCTGGGTGCTCTTCAGCATGTTCCTCGCCTTCCTGAGCGATACGGGGGCCTACTTCGCCGGGAAGAACTTCGGGCGCCGGAAGCTCGCACCCACGATCTCGCCGAAGAAGACCGTCGAGGGCTCGCTCGGGGGCCTGGCCACGGCGACGCTCGGCGCGCTGATCCTCGGGGTCACGCTGCTGGACGGCGCGGCCCCGCTCTGGCAGCTCGCGCTCCTCGCTCCGATCGGCGCTGGCCTGGGCCAGGCGGGCGACCTCCTCGAGAGTCTCGTCAAGCGAGCCTGCAACGTGAAGGACAGCGGGAACGTGCTTCCTGGCCACGGCGGACTCCTGGACCGCTCCGACGCGCTGATGTTCACGGGCCCGACGACGTGGCTCTTCGTCATGTGGCTCACATAGCGCATCAGAACGGCCAATAATGGCCCCAATTACCGGATGGGTAGTTCGGTGATGCCGCGCTTGGCCCCTTCAGCGCTGGAGGGCGCCGCCGATGAAGAGGGCAGGCCATGGACGTCGTCATCATCGGAGAGTTCCCCGCCGAGCGCCGTGAGGCGCTCCGCTTGGCGTGCACGCGCGCCGGCTTTCGACCCGCCTTCCACGGCGAGGTGGAGCATGCCCGGCAGGCGCTTCGTTTCGGCACGCCGCCGAGCGCGGTGGTCGTCGACGGCTGCGCGCCGGAGCTCGAGGGCTTCGTCGAGTGGATGCGCGGCGAGGGCCGGCTCTTCACCGTGCCCGTGCTCGTGACCGCTCCGGTCCCGTCGCACGGCGTCTTCCTCGAAGTGCAAAGCATGGGCGCAGACGACGTCGTGCTCGAGCGAGACCTCGGCGGCCTCACCCGGCGCCTGGCCCACCTCGCGGACTTCGATCCCGAGGCGCGACCCGCCACGCGCGGAGGAACGGCCGTGATCGCCCACGCCTCGTCGCGGCGCCGGCGGCTCCTCGGCCGCATTCTCCGCATGAGCGGCTTCGACCTGAGCTTCGCCCAAGACGCCGACGAGCTCGTACGCCTCGCGGCGGCAGAGGTCGCCGCGACGGGGACGCAGACGGACTCGGTGCCCGTTCCGGAGCGGCCCGTGCTGCTCGTCGCCTCCATGGACCTGCCGCCGGCGGGCCCCATCGAGGCGGTGCGAAGCGCTGCCGTGCACACCCCGCTGGTGCTGCTCGGGCCGACGCGCGCCCTGGACGAGCTCCGCGAGGCGGCCTTTGGTCTGCCGGACTGCAGCGTGGGCTCGGACCACGCGCCACCGGACCACCTGCTCTTCCTGGCCAACGAGCTCCTCCGCGGTCCCGGCGCGAACCACCGTGCTTCGGCCCGCGTGCTCTACGGAGCCGTCTGCGCCTTCCGACCTGCTGGGGGTCTCGAGCCCGAGTACGGGCTCACCTACAACATCAGCCGCGAAGGCCTCTACGTGCGCACCCTCGACCCGCCCAACCGGGGAGCGACGCTCTGGCTGGCGCTCCGCCCGCCCGGCGAGCGTCAGGCCGTGCATCTCCGCGGTGAGTGCGTGTGGGTCAAGAAGGCCGACCGGCCGGGCGGAGCCACGCCCCCGGGCTTCGGCGTTCGCCTCCAGCTCGAGGCCTGCCCACCCGAGGACCTGGCGGCCTATCACCGCGCCTACGACGCTTTGCAGGCCGAGCAGCCGCTGCACTGACGAAGGTCGCGTGACGCGGCGCCTGGACGTCGCGCGGAGAGCGCCGCATCCTCGGCCGCCGTGCGCGCCACGACCCCGCAGACCGCGCGCTGGCGGCGCTTCGGCGAGGTGCTCCCGGCCGCGCTGGCACTCCTGGCCTTCGCCGCGATGCTGGCGGGTCTCGAGGCGCGCTTCTCGACCTTCCACAACCGCACCTTCGATCTGGCCTTCTACGCCCGCATGGCCTGGGGCCTCGCGGGCTACGACTGGTGGGACCCGCTGGTCGGCGCACACGTGCTCGGCCTGCACGTGTCGCCGGTGCTGGTCCCCCTGGGGCTGATCGGGCGCCTCACGGGGGACCCGGTGCGCGTGCTCATGGTCGCCCAAAGCGCGGCCCTCGCCGGCGCCGGGCTCTGCCTCGCGCGCGCGGGACGCCGTTGGCTCGGGGCCCCGGGCGCCGCGCTCGGCGTGCTCGCCGTGGTGCTGCACCCGAACGCGCTCCACGCCGGCACCTACGAGGTGCACCCGGGTACGATGGCGCTCCTGCCGATGGCCTATGCGCTCGAGCGCCTCGACGCTGGCGACGTGCGCGGCCTCGTGCTCGGCTGCCTCGGCGTGCTGACCTGCCGCGAGGATCTGGCGCTGGTGACGGCGGCGCTCGGGGCCCTCGCGTGGCGCCTCGACCGCCGCGTCGCGATGGGGCTGGTGGGCTTCAGCGGCGCCTATCTCGCGCTCTTCCTCTTCTACTTCTTTCCCCAGCATGCGCCGGAGACGGGCTCCTTCCAGCTCCACTTCGGCACCTGGGGCGACACCTTCGGCGAGGTCTTCGTCACCTGGCTCACCGAGCCGGACACGCTGACGGCGCACCTCACCCAGCCGCGGAAGCTCAGCTTCGTGCCCCGGGCGCTCCTTCCCTACGCGCTCCTGCCGCTCCTGGCGCCCCGCTGGTGGCTCCCCGCGATCCCCACGCTGCTCATCGCTCAGCTTTCTGACTTTCCCACGACGGCCGACCTCGACAGCCACTATCTCACCCC
>ERZ1740059.278-NODE-278-length-28568-cov-4.255252_pt1 | contig 28568 bp, 24 predicted proteins | sample MGYA00581744_ERZ1740059 | MGnify/ENA primary metagenome ERZ1740059 (study PRJEB43018, sample SAMN04849738) | marine metagenome | isolation source: floating plastic debris | place: Pacific Ocean | collected 2008-08-28 | study: EMG produced TPA metagenomics assembly... | reverse complement strand
TAAATTCGAAAACATTATGGCAAATCTAAAAAATATCCAAGCGATGATGGTATTCAAGATAAGCAAACGCTTTGAATAAGGAACGAGGATAAAGGATGAGAAACGAAACGCTTTCAATTGCCCACTAAAAATATTTAATCTATCTTTCAACATTTGAGTTCTGTATCTTGGCTTTTTTATCATGACAATTCAATATTTTGAGTAATAGATCGGTTAAACAATAAATATTATCTCTACCTCTATAATTGCTGATTCTTCTACAATTTTAGTAATCAGTAATTAGTAGTCATTCATGAGTAGCAGCAAATCATCAGATGTAGTAGTAATAGGTAGTGGAATTGGTGGCTTGTGTTGTGCTGCACTGCTAGCTAAGTATGGTTACAAAGTAACCGTGTGCGAGAGTCATTCTATCCCTGGTGGTGCTGCCCATAGTTTTGAACGGGATGGCTATAAGTTTGATTCGGGGCCTTCTTTGTACTCTTGCTTGTCTTCTAGCCCCACAATCAATCCGCTGCGACAGGGATTAGATGCTATTGAAGAAGATATAGAATGGGCGAACTATGACGTGTGGGGTTGTCGTTTACCTGAAGGAGATTTTGATGCTTATGTGGGGGCAGATCATTTTGCTGAGGTGCTGACAAAGCTGCGGGGAGAAGATGCGGTAACTCAATGGCGCAAACTACAGGCGGAAATGAAGCCTCTGGCTGATGCAGTAAATGCTCTGCCTCCTTTGGCGATGCGGTTTGATTTGGGTGCGGCTATTAGTATTGGTCAATATTTGCCTAATACTGTTTGGCATCTACCTAATATTCTGCGTTTGACTAGACCGTTTAGCGAAGTGATGGATGGGATAGTTACAGATTCGTTTGTTCGTAATTGGATGGACTTACTTAGCTTTTTGCTATCGGGTTTACCTGCCAGTGGCACTGTTGGGGCGGAAATGGCTTTTATGTTTGCTGAATGGTATAAGCCAGGAGTACAGCTAGATTATCCAATGGGTGGTAGTGGTGCAATTGTGGATGCACTGGTGCGGGGGTTAACCAAAAAAGGTGGTGAGATTATTTATAATGCTCACGTTGAGGAAGTGTTGGTAGAGAAGAATAAAGCCGTAGGAGTACGTTTACGCAATGATAAAAAAATAAGAGCTAGCAAAGCAGTGGTTTCCAATGCTTCGGTATGGGATACTCTATCTCTAATTCCTCAAGGAGTGTTACCCAAAAGTTTTGTCCAAGAAAGAGCAAGTACTCCAGAATGTGAAAGTTTTATGCACCTACATTTGGGTATTGATGCAACAGGATTGGAAGATTTGGAATGTCACTATATAGTAGTTAATGATTGGGATAGAGGCGTAACAGCACCGCAAAATGTGGTGGTGATGTCTATTCCTTCGGTATTAGACCATAGCCTTGCACCAGCAGGAAAACACTCAATCCATGTTTATACTCCTGGTAATGAACCCTATGAAATTTGGGCGGGTATGGATCGTCGCAGTGATGAATATAAACAATTAAAACAAGAACGTGCAGAAGTGATGTGGCAGGGTTTGGCAAGAGTTATTCCTGATATACGCGATCGCGCTGAACTTACTTTAGTCGGGACTCCCCTTACCCACAAACGCTATCTGCGTCGTCATCATGGTACTTATGGGCCAGCCCACAAAGCGGGGGAAGCTTTATTTCCTGGCTCAAATACCCCCATTTCTGGATTGCTTTGCTGTGGGGATTCTACTTTTCCTGGCATTGGTATTCCTGCGGTGGCTGCTAGTGGCGCGATCGCAGCTAACACCATCGCACCTTTGCAAAAACACCTAGAAATTTTAAATTAAAATTTCAAACTAGGTTTCATAATTAACGACCGCGTTTGAGGTCATAAATTACTTTTTCGGCTAGCCAGTTGGGTTTACGACCTGGATGCGTCACCAATGTACCTGATAATAAACGACTGGCGGTTTCTTTGTTGTGTACTAGTCTGAGTAATTCCCGACGTAGTTTGGGACTAACTCGATCGAGCAAAACAGTAGAATTATTATTAGTCGTAGGAAAAGAATTAGCCCAAGAAGGCTTATAAGTGCGGGTTAGATGATGTGCAATGACACCAGTGCCTATTGCTAAACCAGTTAAACCAATAATGTTTTTGAAACTATCTCCAGATTCGCTGTTATAGGGAGAGCGAGCTTTGCCATAATTTTGGCTCATAATTAATTCTGCTTTAGTTGCCTCATAGTTATGATTTTTGCTACCTCTATCAGGCATTGTTTGGCTACTAATAACTCCTATGCCTATTGAAGTTGTCAAAATCGCTTTAAGGGAAAACATTTTGTTTTTATCTATTGATAAATTTATACCTGTTATGATTATGGCGATCGAGTATGACAACGGCATGACAAAGACATGACGATTTAATTTCTGTGGTGGCTGCTAAAAGCGATCGCTTAAATAATTATCTCATTAAGAAAATTAAAGGGTTGAAAATAGAGAATTGGAAAAGCTAAATTGAAGCATCAATCTATAGCTTTTCTAGGATGACTGGTGTCATTTTGTCACCAAGAGTTACAATAAAAGAATACTATTTACTCTGACAATTTCTATGTCAAGCAACACAAAAAATGATGGTCGAGTTACGGCGAGGATTCCTCAACAAGTAAAAGATACTCTAGAACAAGCAGCTTCATTATCTGGTTCAACATTAAATCAATTTATTGTAGGCGCAGCTTTAAAAGAAGCTCAAAAAGTATTGGAAGCAGAAAGAATAATTGAACTATCTCAGCGTGATGCAGAACAAGTATTTTCTCTTTTGGAAAATCCGACTGCTGCCAATGAAAGATTAAAAGCTGCGATTGCCAAACATCAAGAATTTTTCAATGAAACTGATTAAATTATTGGATGGAGCTTGCGATCGCAATAGTTTTGACTGCGGGAATGAAGCTCTAAACGGTTATCTTCGCGCAATCGCTAGACAACACAATAAAAAAGGAGTTTCTCGTACTTTTATTTTGGTAGATTCAGCACAACCTCAAACAATAATAGGGTTTTTTACTCTAGTCCTTTGCGAAATTCGTGCTGTTCAATTACCAAAAAAGTGGAGTAAAAAATATCCCACTACCATTGCAGGAGTAAAATTAGCTAGGTTAGCGGTAGATAAAAAATATCAACGTCAGGGAATTGGTGAAATTTTAATGGTAGAGGCAATGAAAAGAGCCTTAATTATTGCCGACAATGCAGGAGTAATTGGTCTATTCGTAGATGCTAAAGACGAAGCAGCAAAAAAATATTATCAAAGATATGATTTTATAAGCTTCATTGACAACCCTTTGTCCATGTTTTTGCCTTTAGCCACAATTAAAGAAATATTATAAAAAAAAGAAAGCTAATTTTGATGATCGCTTTAAACGTAATTGCAATTGACTGGTTTTTTAAAGTCTGGTTGGGTAGACAAACAAAATAATTTTACTTATTATTTTTAATGCATTTAGAGATTTCAAATAGGTATTCAAATACTATCGTTGTTGCTATAGTGGTCGTTGTTTTCCATTATATTTGTGTCTAAATCGGCAATTTATCCTGATTTACAAGAGTTACTAGTAAAACCAAGCGATCGCTTAGAATTTATTACTAAGTTTTGGCTAATTTCTGTTACTGGCGACTTAGTATTAACATATTTATGTTATTTATCTGCTCCTTTAATTTATACCAAAGAAAACTTTTTAGCGAGTACAATTGGTGGCTTAATTATTGGAGGTATACTTGGCTTTTTTGTAGGTGCAATCAATGGTGTATTGCAATATATTTTGCTACGTAAATATTTAATTAGAGAGTGGATAATTGCTGTTACTATTCGCACTATTTTTTATAGTACTCAAATTGTAATAGTTTTGCTTTGGTACATTCATAACACTAATTTTCCTACAACAGAATCTAGTTTTTTTGATGTTAACCCAATCTGGCTCGCTATTTCTAAAATTCTTTTTCCATTTTTGACTATCTCATTATTTCTGGTACAAGGATTGCTTCAATGGGCGGTTTTTAAAACTTATATCAAAAAAATAAATTGGTGGCTATTTTTCCCTTTGATAACTGGATATATATCTGGATTACAGTATTTGCCCATAGCTTTAATTTTGTGGTTTATGCTGAGAAGAAACTTAGCTAATGTTCGTCAAGTATTTCACTATCTACTAACCTTATGGGGTGTGTCTTACATAATCTTTTCTCCCACAGCCAGAAGAGTGCTTTACGATAGCGGAAATCAAATACTAATTAATTTAGGAACAGCTATCAGTCATCTTGAAACTTGGTTAGTATATGGTAATTTTGATACTTGGATTGGCTTTTGGTTTAGTTGGACTATGAATATTTTTACCTTTGCCATGATGCAAGCTTTTGCAATATGCTGCTTTCGTAAGCAAAATCCTGATTCTTATTTATACTTGGACTCAAGCTCTCGGTTTATCAATACTTCAGATATAAATGGCTTTTTTAAAACTCGCTCTATTATTAATAAACTACAAGAGCAAATCAATTATATCTGGAAAGATGAGCTTGATTCTCGTTTTGCGCTGAGTTATTGGTTATCTGTGCAAAATGATGGATCGATTATTGCCTGTCATCCAATTAATCAAGTATCTCAAGATAATTTAGAAATGACACCTTTAGCTCAATTAATAAATAATCCTGTATCAAATATTTCCCAAACAACTGCTAAATTACAAGTAACTTTTACTTCTCCTTCAATAGTAGAAATAAAGTCTTTATTGGGAATGCCATTTTATCTGCTTTGCATTATTAATTTGAGTACTGTTTTTGTCGTTAATTTGACAATTATGCCGATATTATTTTCCATAATATTAAAGTGAATTAAACAAAGAATTTTTAAATTTTTAGCTTTATAAGCTTATAGAAGAAAAGCTTTTCATGGATTCAATCAGTTGGTCGAAATAAGGTTCGAGATTGGCTTGTTGTTCTGGTTGAAATTCTTTGAGACTAAAAACTTTTAACTGTTCCAAACCCAAAACCATTGCCTCAAGAGGAACATCTAATTCTTGATATAGTTGCTCCATATATTTTAAACCGCGATCGCTTATATAGTTGATAGATTGACCGCTAATACCATAACTAATACAGCGTAAAAAATGCCAAAAGTCTCGCCAACATGCTTCTGCGCGCATTGGAGGGTACAAGCCTCCTCCAGGCTCAAGAATACCTGGATTGGCATCTAAAACTACTCCTCTAGCATTAGAAACTATTTTTGACACACTATCCCGTAGTATTTTCCCCTGTTCTAAACCCTGAAATAAACTCGGAACGAGAGTTTTGATTTGTTTTATGTCTTCATCCGTCAAATATTGTCCAGTATCATCTGCTTGTTGAAAAATATTAGTTACATCTGACGGATACTGCCAATTTTCAAAGCTAACAATGCGAGACTTCTTGATTAGTTCTTTTACTTTGTCACTGAGCATTTTGATTTAAGGGATGGTTGCTCTGTTTAATATATAACGTCTGATGTAAATTGATACAAATAGGAAAGCAAGCGATCGCAACACTAACTTTTCTAAGCATAGTCCTAATTCCTCGATCCGAATATAAACTTAAGTTTTTGTCCATCTGCTTGACGGTTATTTCAAATCTTGTAATATATCTTTCTCAAGAGAGCTAGTTTTGAATAACAATGTAAAGTAAATTTAAGTCAAACTCAAAATTTCTCAGTCATGGATATTCAAAAAATCAAAGATGCTCTAAATAATTCCGATCCTCAACAAAGGATGAAGGGTGTGAGAGAGTTACGCAATCATACACCAGAGGTCGCTGCACCTTTACTATTAGATCATATAAAAGATAGTGAGTTTTTAGTACGCTCTTTTGTAGCAATGGGTTTGGGCAGAAAAAGAAGCCCAGAAGGATTTACCGCTTTGTTAGAAATGATTCAGTCTGATGGCGATCCCAATGTCCGTTCAGAAGCAGCCAACTCACTATCGTACTATGGTGATTCGGCTGTATCTTATCTAAGAAAAATGTATGAAGAAGACGACCATTGGTTAGTGCGTCGTAGCATTATTGCAGCTATGGCAGATCTAGATGCACCTGAAGAATTATTAGAAATCTGCGAGATCGGTTTATCAGGAGACGATGAACCTGTGATGGAATCTTGTGTTAGCTGTTTGGGTATGTTTTCCAATACGGAACAACAAGACTCGGCACTCAACCTACTATTGCCCCTGACTAACGATGAATCTTGGCGCATTCGACTACAGGTAGCGAAGGCTCTAGGTCAATACAAAACCGAAAAGGCTACTGCTGCTTTGAACAAGCTCAAGACGGACGAAAATCATCGAGTAGTCGCAGGGGTGCTAGAAAGTCTCTTGTAAATACCTATCAAATACTATTTCTGAGAAGAAAATAAACAAATATAGGACTCTTTGATAAAATAATTATACAAAAGTTAAAATTTATTACAAAAAACCTTAAATGAAATTATTGGTAGTTGGCGCAACTGGCACTTTGGGCAGACAGGTTGCTCGTCAGGCTTTGGCCCAAGACCACGAGGTAAGCTGCTTGGAACGCAACCCCAACAAGCCAATAATCCTCAAAGAATGGTCAGCAGAGTTAATAATATGCGATATATGCGATATATCTACACTTCCCGCAGCCTTAGAAGGAGTAGATGCTGTTATCGACGCTGCTACTGCCAGAATTACCGATAATCTCAGTGCGGGAGAAGTAGATTGGCAAGGTAAAGTAAATCTTATTCAAGCAACCAAAGCTTCTGGAGTAGATAGATATATTTTCTTCTCAATTCTAAATTGTGAAAAATATCCTGAAGTACCATTGATGAATATTAAACGCTGTACCGAACTGTTTTTAGCTGAATCTGGCTTAAATTATACTGTATTACAATTGGCTGGGTTTATGCAGGGACTAATTGGTCAATATGCAATTCCAATTTTAGAAGACCAAATTGTTTGGGTATCAGGAGAAAGTACTCCTATCGCCTATATGAATACTCAGGATATAGCTAAGTTTGCTATTCGTGCCTTAAGTGTATCTGAAACTGAGAAAAAAACATTTCCCGTTGTGGGAACAAAAGCTTGGGGTGCATATGAAATTGTCAATCTGTGTGAAAATTTGGGTGACAAAAGAGCAAGAATCTCTCGCATATCATTGACAGTGTTGGGTCTGATTCGCCGTATTACCCGTTTTTGCGAATGGGGACAAAATACCGCAGATCGTCTTACATTTGCTGAAGTATTAGCCAGTGGTAAGCCTTTAGATGCCTCTATGGATGATGTTTACAAAACCTTTGGTTTAGATGTCAAAGAAACTTCTGATCTTGAAGAATTTATGCAGGAATACTTTACTCTCATTATGAAAAAACTCAAAGAAATTGACTACGAAAAAAACAAAGGCAAGAAGAAAAAAGGTACAATCCCTTACCGCAATCAATTCTAATTTGACTTTGGTTTACAACCTAAACTGTTGAAACAGCTAGCATTTTTCGTAGTGGCAAACGGTTATTCGCTACTACGAAAAATATTTAAAGTCAGTTTGAGTTAACAGTATTGGTTTGTCGGGGTAGCTATTAGTTATTAGTCATTAGTCATTAGTCAATAATTGCTATCAATTACTTTTCTACTCCAATACCCTTTTTATTGCGTCGCCAGGAATTAATATACTTAGGAAGTCTTACCGCTGCCATAATCAACAAGCCAATTACCAATGCCGCTGCGAAAAAAGGCAATGTGAAAGCTAAGATAGTTAATATACCTGAACTTAAAGCTTCCGCGGTAGCTACCAAAAAGTTTCCTGTCCCTCCTGTCATGGTAGTAGAACCTGCTCTAGTCATAGCAGTGAACGTTTCAATAATGCCTGCTGTTCCACCACCTGCGATCGCAGCTATACCCCATTGCAATAAAGGGTCTATATCCCCCAGATTAGCAGCAGTTAAAAGAGTTCCGATCGCAATCGCCGTTGGTATTTCAATCGTATCTAAGAAATTATCCACTACAGGAATATAATAAGCCAATATTTCGACTATGGTTGCAATTCCCAAAGCGATCGCAGTTGGATATGTTCCTACCCAGGCAAACCCCGAAGATAGCTCTAGGTTTCCTGAAATTGCAGCCAAACTTACGGCTAGGGGTGGCAAAAATATCCGAAAGCCCGAAGCAGCACTAAGGGTAATGCCTAAAGCTAGAGCAAGAATAATTTCCATAAAATAAGTAATGAGTAATGAGTAATGAGTGTTTTAACGTAAATCCATATTGCTATTGCTATATCTAATGGAAAAAGCTGTCCATTATTATTGAGATAATTAAATAATTACCCATAATAGACAGCATCACATAAATTATATAAATAGGATCGGGTTCTTATTTCATGTCGTAGCCAAATAAATTAGCGTCCACTTCACCCAAATCAATATCTCCTAAACCATATTCTTGCCAGCGTCTCGATACCATTGCCGATACATCGTCATCAGACTCAAGAGGTTCGCCCCATTCATGGTCGGTTTCGGGCGGAATTTTAGTCGTTGCATCTATACCCATACGTCCCCCTAAGCCAATTTTTTCGCTGGCAAAATCTAGAGTATCAAAGGGAGTATCGGGCAAAATGAAAACATCGCGGGAAGGATCTACTTTAGAACTGATTGCCCAGACAACCTGTCGCGGATCGCGAATATTAATGTCCTTATCTACCACAATAACGAACTTTGTATAGGTAAACTGAGGTAGGGCACTCCAAAAGGCAAGGGCGGCTCTTCTTGCTTGACCAGGATAAGCTTTATCAATAGAGATAATTGCTGCTTTATAACTCAAAGCCTCCATTGGTAGGAAGAAGTCAACAATTTCTGAAACTTGCTGGCGTAAAATTGGTGTATAAATCCGATTTAAAGCGATCGCCATCATCGCTTCTTCTTTGGGAGGACGACCACTAAAAGTAGTTAAATAAATCGGATTTTTACGATGGGTCATGCAGTGGAAACGCACTAGAGGAGAATCTTCCACTCCGCCGTAATATCCCATGTGATCACCAAATGGGCCGTCGGGTAACATTTCTCCTGGGGTAATTGTTCCTTCTAAGACAAACTCAGAATCGGCAGGTACTTCTAAATCAACAGTCTGACACTTAGCTAGCTTGACTCCACTACCGCCATACAAGCCTGCAAATAGCCATTCCGATAGGTCTACGGGAATGGGTGTAGCAGCAGCCATAATAATCATCGGATCGACTCCTAAAGCGATCGCAACTTCTAATTTTTTCCCAGCTTCGGCTGCTTTGCGTAAATGCCTCGCTCCCCCTCGCACCGATAGCCAGTGAACGGTCATCGTGGTTTTCGACTGTAGCTGGAGGCGATATACGCCCACGTTGGGTGTTCCAGTTTCTACATCTTTGGTAATTACCAAGCCAAGAGTAATAATTTTGCCTGCATCGCCAGAATAGGGACGAATCATCGGGACTTTGTTCAGGTCTAATTCATCTCCTTCCAATATCACCTGCTGACAAGGGGGAAAGAAATCTCTTCCTGGTTTAGCTATAAGGACATCAACCAGCACCTTGCCAAAATCTACTGCTTGCTTAATTTTTATGGGCGGTTTGGGCTGCTGTAGCATGGCTAACTTTGACCCCAAAGTTTCCAATTCTTCTGGGGCTTCCATGTTCATTGACCAGCAAATTCTTTCTACTGTACCCATCAGGTTTACCGCTACAGGAAACGGCGAACCCTTTACGTTTTCAAACAGCAGTCCTGGGCCTCCTGCTTGCAGCATGCGATTGGAAATCTCTGCTATTTCTAACTCAGGATCTACTAGCGCAGAGATGCGTCTAAGCTGTCCTTTTGATTCCAATATTTTTATAAATCCCCGTAAATCTCTAGCCATATAAAGAAATGTAAAGCAATATCAATACTAACAGTGTAGAGGAGTTGGGAATTATTTGCTGTTAGTTATCAAATCAGGGGTAGATTGCAAGCCAGCGCGTTGCGAGAGTGCGATCGCTCGTTTTTTCAAAGTCTGCTATGGAATCTAAATAATATTTAATCTCTATTGATGTTTATCTTAATTGGTATAAATACTGAAAAGTCATAGCTATACTGAAACTGCATCTTATACGACCGAAAAACATAAAACAGTATAACTAGCAATCTAAAATTTTGAATTATGACTTCATCAATTATCAGTCACAACGATCTAGAGCAGTTTACCCAAGAGCTTCAACCAGGGATAGATGAGGGACTTAATCTAAGCGATGTAGAATACGCAGACGGTTTGTGGGTAGGCGTTTTTAATGAAGGTAGAGACAGTACTTGGAGCTATAACCCCGATCTTGCAGGATTAGAATCGCAAATTAAAACAAGATGGGAACAAGGATACGAACTAACTGACGTAGAGTATGGCGACGGTGTTTGGTTTGCCAGTTTTGAGTCTGGAATTAGTAGCGATAGTGCGTATGTTTATAATTCCGATGTAGATGGATTTACTGGACAAATTCGCGAACAGGGAGATTCGGGAATATATCGCGGTAACGATTTAATAGACGTAGAATATGGCGATGGGATATGGTTTGGCGTTTTAAACGACGAATTAGGTGGTGCAACTTATGCTAATTCGTCCATAGATACACTGACTGCCGATATCAATAGTATTCAGGCGCAAGATTACGATTTAGTAGACATAGAATATGTTGGCAACAGTTGGGTAAGCGTCTTTCTCGAACCTACTGGTGCAGTGGATAGCACCTATACGATCTCTAACAATGTAGAGGATTTTAACCAAAAGTTCGCCGATAAGTTAGGTCAAGGTTACGACTTAATAGATATTGAATATGGCAATAGTGTTTGGGTAGGAGTTTTTAGTGGAGTTATTACCAGTACGGAAACAAACGACAATTCAACTCCATCTACCAACGATGTAATTGTTGACAGCGTAATTCAGAGTGCCATTTTGGAGAATACTCATTATGCTTTCGATCCCGATTATTACTTTGGTTAAAAAACACGGTCGATGTTTAACAGTGTTGATTCCAAACCAATTCTGCTACACCCAGTATTCCTGCTTTGCTGCCTAACTAAGCAGTAAACAACTGCAAATGTTTTCTAACCGTTTGCGTTACTCTTGAGTTAGTAAGACTTTGTACTTTTGATTCGGATTACTCATTGATCGCATTTTTAATGATTTCACCCACTATTTGACGCGTGTCTTGCTACTACAGTTAATTTCGTCCTTGTACTAACTTGTACTAATTAATTTTGCCCCACATAACGACGTAGAAAGCTTTCTAAAGATTCCATTTTGATAGCAAAAGTAGACTCCAAACGAGAGATTTCGTCTTGAGTACAGAAAAACTCGTGAGCTAGAAGGGTTCGTAATGTTCCCAAAGATTTATTTAGTTCGGGATTGATTAAACCTATACCTGCACGCAGACCATCAAATAACTGTAATGGTGGATTGATGATAATTGCCTCACGGTTGAACAAGCGAGAAAAAATGCGAGGTACATCCTCTCTTTTAAGAATATCAGGTCCCCCTACATCAAATATTTGATTTTTGGCTGTTTCAATCTGACAAGATGCGATCGCAATTTTAGCTAAGTCGTCTGTACTTACTATCGAAGAACGGTTTTTTTGTTCGCCAATGGAAAAATAGATTCCCGTGTCGCGAAATCTTTCTGCTAAAGGAATTAAATTATTAGCAAATCCAGATGGGCGTAAAATTGTGTAATTTAGCCCGCTAGAAATTAAATATTTTTCTACTTCCCGTTTAGCTTTAAAGGTAGCAGAATCATCGTAACCACGGTCTACACCTAAAACCGAAATAAAAACAAAATGTTCGACACCATTAGAAATTGCCTGGTCAATTAAGTCTATATTTGCCCTATAATCTAATGCCTGAGCATCACTACCAGAACCATGGGAGCTAATGATATATTTCACATCATGGCAAGCCTTAATGATGTCTCTTTCGTATTTTAAATCGCCAATGAAGATATTAGCCCCTCGGTCTTCTAATTCGCCAAAGCGAGAGGATAGACGTACAAAAGCTCGGACAACTTGTTCCCTATCTCTTAATTGTCTGACAATTCTTCTACCTAAAGATCCCGTTGCTCCAGTTACTAAATACATTTTTCAGTTACCAATTATTAATAAACAGTTTCAATTTTTCTTGTCTGTTTGTCTCCCAATTTTTTCGTTTCTCAAAATGTCTAAGTAGACAGGCGAAATAATTTTTCCTAAAGGATGACGCTACACATAAGGCGAGGTCGCTCTTTTTAATTCCGTTCGCCTACTTATATATTTTTAAACTGTTTTCCAACTACGTTAACCAACAAGTCTCTGGGAACTATTCTTGGTAAATTAGCAATAATTTGATTGGCAAAGCCTCCTGCTACAACAGTAGACTGTTTATTATCTAAGGCTTCCAGTGTTTCTTTGACGACTTTTTCCGCGGTTGCCATAGTCGTGCTGTTTAAGCCTGTAGCCGAATCAGGAAAATCAGCGCGATCGTAAAATTGAGATTCAGTAGGGCCTGGACAAGATACTAATATATTAACGCCATTATCTTTGTTTTCTGCCCACAGTGCTTCGCTAAAGTTTAATATGAAAGCCTTGCTAGCTGCATAAACTGACATATAGGGAATAGGTTGAAAGCCTGCAATAGAAGAGATATTGATAATCGCTCCATTTCTTCTTTGTTGCATTAGTGGTAAAAATAATCCTGTCAATTCAACGACTACAGCAATATTTAGCTGAACCATTGCCATCTGCTTGCTTAAAGGGCGGTCTGCAAATGTGCCATAATCGCCAAAACCTGCATTGTTGATCAACAAATCGACAATAATTCCCTGGGCTTGAACCGCATCAAATACTTTTTGTCCTGCCGATTCCTCGGTTAAGTCTTGAGCAATGACTTCCGCTTTGACTTTGTATTTGCTAGCTAGCTTCAAAGCAATCTGCTCTAGCTTATCTTGCGATCGCGCTACCAAGACCAAATTATAGTTTCTCTTTGCCAATTCTGTGGCAAATTCCGCACCAATCCCCGCAGATGCTCCAGTAACCAAAGCTGTTTTCATGTTCTCAATCAATTCGCTACTTTGTTACGTATCTTAACGCAACTAAGATCTGCATCTAACTGTCAATAGTTATATATCAACAATATTATATTTTTCCTTCTTCACTTCTTCCTCGTTCCTCATTCCTCGTTCCTCGCTCCTTATCCCTCATCCCTTCCCTAGTCTGGATACCAAAACATCCCTTTGATCCCTTCAGGATCGAGAATAAAGCCTAGTCTTTGATAAAAATTAACTACTTGAGGATCGGCAAAGAGAGTAATGTTGCTGATATCCTCACTACGCAGTTGAGTAATCGTATATTTCATCATCGCTTTGCCCAAACCCCTTCCTTGAAAATTAGGGTCTACTACAACGTCCCAAATAGTTGCATTAAAAGCATGGTCTGAGGTAGCGCGAGCAAAACCAATCAAGCGGCGTTTCTTGTTTTTGACTTCCCACATAGAAACCACCAGAAAACTGTGAGCGATAGCTTTCTTGACCTTCCGAAGCGGACGGCGAGCCCAACCAACGCGATCGCAAAGTTCCTCAAGTTCGTACAGATCTAATTCCCTATCCGTGCTGAACAATATTTGAGTTTGATCTTCATTATCGCTGTCTGAATTTGGTAGTTCGCTGTCGATGTATCCAGTAGTTTCTGATGTTGCTACTGCGTCTGAATTGCTGAATAGTTTTTTCCAAAACACCATGCGGTTATGGCTTGATTAATTGGTAATTTTAAATGTGATATTTTTCTATATCTTAGTTATATTAGTCTATTTTCAGACCCAAAAACATATTGCCCAAAATCCAATTGAAATATATTACCCAAAATTTTGACTACAGAAAGGTTACGGTTCATTATGAAATTGTGCTGACATTTGCAATTCTTAGCTGGCAATTGACACAATAAGTTAGGTAGTAGAAACCTCAAAGGAGATAATGATACGATAAAAAAATGCCATCTACTAACGTATTGGAAATACCTCACTATTATGAGCTAACCCCTTCTGTAGCCAACTCCAAGCTTCCTGTGTTGGTATTTGTTCATGGGTGGCTATTGAGCCGTCACTATTGGCAGCCCATAGTGCAAATCTTGCAGTCACAATATCAGTGCTTAATATATGATGCTAGAGGTTTTGGCGACTCTTCAAAAATCATCGCTTGCAATAATTCAGTAGCTTCGCAAGATTATGGTTTAACTGCCTATGCCAGAGATTTGGAGGGTTTACTACAAAATATAAATATTGAAAGAGCTTGGGTTGTAGGACTTTCTCTGGGTGGTAGTGTCGCTTTGTGGGCTGCTAATATTTCTCCTAAGATTGTTCGGGGTGTTATCTGTCTCAACGCTGGAGGAGGAATATATCTAAAAGAAGAATTTGAACGTTTTCGCAATGCAGGAAAACAATTGGTTAAGTTTCGCCCAGAATGGTTGCGCTACGTTCCTTTTTTGAGCATATTATTTTCTCGCATGATGGTAGCACGCCCTTTAGACTTAAAATGGGGTCGTCAAAGAGTCATCGATTTTATTCAAGCTAATGAAGAAGCTGCCTTGGGAGCATTGTTAGAATCGTCAACCGAAGCAGAAGTACATTTATTACCTCAATTAGTGTCCCAGCTAAGTCAACCAGCTTATTTTATTGCTGGAGAAAAAGACAAAGTAATGGAATTGAAGTATGTCAACTATTTGGCTAGCTTTCACAATCTTTTCTCTTCTCAAGACAGCAATGTTTTTCAGATTCCTAACTGCGGTCATTTGGGCATGGTAGAGGCAAGTGAAGAAGTGAGCTTGATAATCACAAAAATTTTAAAAAAGCACATCGATTTTGATGTAATCTGATTCAATTAAATAATTTGACTATTATATTTACTGTATAGACATAACTGAAACAAACAAATATAAGAAACAGCTGTAAACTGTCTACTACAATATATTCTTTTAAATTACAAAAAGTAATTAACGTCATTTCGCGTGGAAGCTTAAAGCCTTACTACACAAACGACTCAAAAACTACCTTATTCAAGGTAGTTTTTAGATTTAGGAGATTGAATAATCTTTTAAAAGCAATCGCGTAGAGCGAACGTCTCCGACGTTCCGACAGCACAGAACTTTGTTCTGTCCAGAGCTTTGCTCTGGGAGCATCACAGATGCTCGGCGAGAGCCTCCAGGCTCTGCCTTCGCGAAGCGAAGTCGGCAGCCGAACTCTGGAGAGTTCCGCCCAGCACGCGCACGTGCTGCCAGAACTTTGTTCTGGGACGACGACCGTCGTCAGCTTGTCGAAGTCGCTATGCGACTTGGCTGCGCTAATGGCTACCCCAACAAACTAATTCTGTTAACCCGAACTGACGTTAATTATATTGACCTGAAGAATATTCTCATAAGCACTAGATAATAATACATCTAAAATCATTCAGCATGGCAATTATAGGAATTGAGCAAGCTTTGACGATTGTTGATAAGGTCATAGCTCCTAAACGTCTTACGACACTACAAGAATTAATCTTGAAAGAATGTTGGTTAGGAAAAACATATCAAAAAATTGCCCAGGACTCTGGTTATGACCCAGACTATATTAGGGTCGTAGGTTCGCGCCTTTGGAATGTTCTTTCTCACGCTTTTGAAGAGAAAATAACCAAGAATAACTTTCAATCTATTCTTAGACAGCAAAGTCAAGAGAAAAACTTTTTCAGCTATGGTTTAGAACAGCCAAATGGTAGAGTTCCACTCAATTCTGACTTTTATGTAAAGCGTCCAAAAGAAGAAGCCTTAACTTATGAAGAAGTTCTCAATCCAGGGGCTTTAATTAAAGTTAAATCCCCTGAGAATATGGGCAAAACTTCTTTAGCTATTCGCATTTTAAATCATGCCAGAACCCAAAAATATCGTACAGTAATGCTAAATTTGCAGTTAGCAGAAGCCCCCGTACTATCGGATTTAACTAAGTTCTTGCGCTGGTTGATGACAAACATTACCTTCCAGTTGGGTATTGAATCTCAGTTGAATGAATACTGGGATGAAGATTTGGGTAGTAAAGTAAGCTGTAGTGCTTATTTCCAAGGGCATATTTTAGAACAAATATCCGAACCTTTGGTTTTAGCTCTCGATGAAGTCAACCATTTATTTGAGTATCCAGAAATAGCAAAAGAATTCTTACCTTTACTGCGATTTTGGCACGAAGAAGCTAATAACTTCTCAATTTGGCAAAATTTGAGGCTGGTGGTGGTTCATTCTACTGATATTTATGTCCCACTAGATATTAATCAGTCTCCTTTTAATGTAGGTATGTCGATTACCATACCTGAATTTAATTTCGATCAGGTCAAAGATCTGGCAAATCGTTATCGATTTCAATTGGAGGTAGATGATTTAGAGCAAAGTTTAAAATCTTTGATGAATATGGTCGGTGGCTTTCCTTATTTAATTCGGTTAGCGTTTTATGCTTTGTCAACCCAACCAATGACTTTTGAAGAATTACTTACCCTTGCCCCCACATCTTCGGGTATCTATCGAAGCTATTTGCAGCGACATTTGGTAACTCTGCAACAATATCCTGAATTAGCTGGTTTTTATAAAGATGTGGTTTCTAGCGATCGCCCTGTAAAAATACCTACCATTGCTGCCTATAAGTTAGAAAGCATTGGTTTGATTAAAGTGATTGAAGACGAGGCTGTCTGTAGCTGTCAACTCTATTGTCTTTATTTTCAAAATCGCCTTTAAAGATTAAAGCAGGTTCGTTTGTTGTAGAGAGGTCAGCATATACATATACTTTTTTCCTCTCTACTTTTCTATCTATCTCAATTACTCTTTATAAGCTTCCATCCCCTCACAAGAGCAAACTAAATTGCGATCGCCATAGGCATTATTAATTCTGCCTACAGATGTCCAGAATTTGTGTTCCTTTGTCCAGGGTGCAGGGTAGGCTGCCTGTTCGCGGGTATAAGGATGTAACCATTCTCCACAAATCAAAGATTCGGCGGTATGGGGTGCATTTTTCAAAGGATTGTCAGCAGGATCTATAGACTGGTTAGCGATCGCTTTTGCTTCATTGTAAATAGCGATCATCGCGTCACAATAGCGGTCTAGCTGTTCCTTGGATTCGCTCTCTGTCGGCTCGATCATCACAGTACCAATAACAGGCCAAGATACAGTAGGGGCATGAAAACCAAAGTCCATCAATCGTTTGGCTACATCATCTACTTCTACCCTGGCTTCTTTTTTTAGGGGACGCAAATCAATGATACATTCGTGGGCGACAAAACCAGATTCTCCTTTGAATAAGACCGAGTAACAGGGTTCGAGGCGTTTTGCCATATAGTTAGCGTTGAGGATTGCCACCTCCGTCGCTTTTTTCAACCCTTCTGACCCCATCATGGCGATGTACATCCAAGAAATAACCAAAATACTAGCACTGCCCCAGGGTGCAGCAGAAATAGCCCCAATTGGATTCGCGTTTTTCGGCGTTATGGGAGTAGCAGGAAGAAACGGCACTAAATGGGGCATTACGCCAATAGGACCAACCCCTGGACCACCACCACCATGAGGAATACAAAAGGTCTTGTGTAAATTGAGGTGACATACATCTGCACCAAAATCACCAGGACGACATAAGCCTACCTGAGCATTCATGTTTGCCCCATCCATATATACCTGACCGCCGAACTGATGGACAATAGCACAGATACTTTTAATTTCTGCCTCAAATACACCGTGAGTAGAAGGATAAGTCACCATTAAGGCGGCTAAATTAGCCTGATGCTTTTCTGCTTTGGTTTGCAGGTCTTGGAGATCGATATTGCCATCGCGATCGCATTTTACTGCTACTACCTTCATGCCACACATTACCGCACTGGCTGGGTTTGTTCCGTGTGCCGATTCTGGGATCAAGCAAATATGACGGTGAGATTCTCCTCGAGACTGGTGGTATTGACGAATTACCTGTAGTCCTGCATATTCTCCTTGTGAACCAGCATTGGGTTGTAAAGAGATGCCTGCAAAGCCTGTAATTTCTCCTAGCCACTCTTCTAGCTCTTTAAATAGCTGCTGATAGCCTTTAGCCTGGTCTAAGGGAGCAAAAGGATGAATATTGCCAAATTCTGCCCAGGTTACGGGAATCATTTCTGCTGTAGCATTTAGCTTCATGGTACAAGAACCCAAAGGAATCATCGAAGTAGTCAAAGACAAATCTTTGGTTTCTAAAGAATGAAGATAGCGTAGCAGTTGGGTTTCGGAATGATAGCGATTGAATACTTTGTCGGTTAAATATTCGCTCGTGCGTAGTTGTTGCTGAGTGATTTTGGATGGCTGGCTGTTAAGCAACTTTGATACATCAAAAGGCAATTCTCGATCCTCTGCAAAGATCTGCCAAAGATCGATCAGATCTCCAACTGTGATAGTTTCGTCGAGGGATATACCGACTGCATTTTTGTCTAACCAGCGTAAATTAATTTGATTGTCAGCAGCAATTTTAATTATGTCTGCTGCATTCTTATTCCCTGTTTCGACTCGAATGGTATCAAAAAAACTATTAGAAGCAATTTTATAGCCTAATTCTTCTAGACCTTCTGCTAGAGCTGCTGTAAATTGATGAACGCGCAAAGCGATCGCTTTTATTCCTGCTGCACCGTGATACACTCCATACATCGAAGCAATTACCGCCAACAAAACCTGTGCGGTACATATATTGCTAGTGGCTTTCTCCCTTCTAATATGCTGCTCTCTAGTTTGCAGTGCCAAACGCAACGCAGGTTTACCATGTACATCTTTGGAAACTCCAACAATTCTTCCTGGTACCTGTCTTTGATATTTCTGTTTGGTAGCAAAGAAAGCAGCATGAGGTCCTCCATAGCCCAAAGGAACACCAAATCTCTGGCTGCTTCCTACGGCAATATCTGCGCCAAATTCCCCAGGGGGCGTTAATAATGCCAAACTAAGAAGATCGGCTGCTACGGTGACTAAAGCCTTGGTTTCATGAACGCGATCAATAAACTGACTGTAGTCTTGAATTGTACCTTCAGTATTTGGATACTGTAACAATGCACCAAATATGGGGCTAGAGAAATCAAATTCTGCATAATCAGCCACAATCACCTCTATGCCTAAAGGCAAGGCACGAGTTCTAATGACTTCTATGGATTGGGGATGGCAACCCTAATCGACAACAAAGGCATTAGCTTTACTTTTACACAAGCCATAACTCATACTCATTGCTTCTGCGGCAGCAGTACCTTCATCCAGCAAGGAAGAATTGGCAATTTCTAGCCCTGTTAGCTCAATAATCATGGTTTGAAAATTAAGCAAGGCTTCTAGTCTGCCCTGGGCTATTTCCGCCTGGTATGGAGTGTAGGAGGTATACCAGCCAGGATTTTCTAATACATTACGCAGAATTATAGGAGGAGTTATACAGTTGTGATAGCCCATACCAATAAAAGAGCGATATATTTGATTTTGAGATGCGATCGCTTTTAATTTTTCTAAGGCTTCTGACTCACTTTGGGCTGTGGGTAACTTTAACCCTCGATGAAGACGAATTGCAGGAGGAACAGTTTGATTAATTAGTTCATCTAAACTAGTTAATCCTAAAACTTGCAACATCTGTTGTATTTGCTGCTCATCTACTCCAATATGGCGATCGGCAAATGATACAGTGTTTATCCGAGAAGAATTTCCATAAACACCATTTGCCTGATGATTTGAAGTTTGGGATTCTATAGCTGCGTTTAGATTGACCATGCTATTTATAAATATTGCTTTTAAGTAAAAAAATAGTGGCGCACCCCCTTATTTATTGACGCAACCACTGAGCTTATGTATTTGTAGTAAAGGTTAACAAATTTTACCTATTAAAAGAAACCATTGTCGGTTATCAGCGAACAATTGTAGAGCGGACAAGGCACATTAATATATATGGCATGGTTATTTACGTATTCTTGTACTAAAGAATCAACTTGGTATTTAAAACAGAATTTTACCTTGCCCTAATTTGGTGTGACGCGCTAGCGAATTTTCGGTGAGCGCGCCACCCACCACAAAATAATTAGCGAACTCAATCAATCGCTATCCATTCCCTCTACTTGAGCGCGATATTCAGCAGCAGAAAGGGCATCTTCTAATTCATCGTCAGGGTTATCCACCTTGACCTTAATCAACCAACCTTCACCATAAGGATCTTCGGCTAGGGTTTCTGGCGCATCAATTGCAGTTTCATTGCGATCGATCACCGTACCCGAAACGGGTGGGTTGAGATCTTCTACTGCTTTGACTGATTCAATCGTGCCAAAATTTTCTCCTACTTCTAGGGCATCCCCTATTTCTGGAAGCTCTAAAAAAACTACGTCACCTAACTGATCGATTGCAAAAGCACTTACTCCGATGGTAGCGATTTCACCATCAAAACGAACATATTCATGAGTATCTAGGTATTTTAAATCTTCTGGATAATCTATCTCCATTTTTACCACCTCAAGCGTGAGCAAAATCTAGTTTACAACAAGGATTGAGCAGTCAGTTAATCTTATCTTCTGTAGTCTGTTTATCTTATAGAATGTAGTTCAATACTGCTCTATATTTTTTTGACTTGCTTTAAAAAGATAATGCTAGATGAAAATTCATGAATATGCTGCACAAGGAAGAATCAGATCGATAGAGAAAGAGATTGCCAAAGGTGTAAATATTGATAGTAAAGATGAAGAATATCCCTATACTCCTCTAGCCTATACTGTCGCGAGTGATGATGCAGATTTGAATGTAATCCGCTTTTTGATTGAAAAAGGAGCAGATATTAATGCTAGAGGTATGGGTAAGCATCAGTGTACTGTATTTAGTTTTGCCGTTCGTAAGGGAAATATTGAAAAAATTAATTTTCTTTTGGATTTGGGAGCAGATATCAACTATGAAAGTACCTATAATTCCACGGCTTTGGTGGAAGCAGTACGCAGTCACAATTGCAATTTAATTGAAGTTTTAAACTTGCTTATTGCCAGAGGATGTACAACCAATAAAGAGAAAGATTATATTGCTCTAGAAATTGCTTCTCGCAAGGGTAGATTTGACGCGGTGCAGTTGCTAATAGATAGGGGAGTCGATATGATTTCTTTGCCGTGGACTCCCTTAATGCAGGCGATTGCTTTAGGTACAATAGAAGATGTTGAAGCTTTGCTTGATGAAGATGCTGATTTAACAGCCAAAGATTGTGAAGGTCGCACTCCCTTCCTTTTGAGTTTGGTAGTGGGAGATCTCGAAAAAGCCCAGCTAATTTTTGTCTCAGGTGCAAAAATAAATGACCGTGGAAAAAAAGGTCAAACAGGTTTCATGTATGCGATTGCTCATGATGCTAGCAAAAAGAGAGTCCGACTTCTTCAATGGTTGATTGGTATTGGATGCAATATCGAAGAGAGAGATGAATCGAGCATTACACCCTTACATTTTGCCGTTAGCTGCAATGCGATCAACTGCGCGACTATCTTACTCAAACACGGTGCAAATCCCAATAGTCGAAGCAAATATAACTCCCTGTAATAAAAGATGCCTCTAGTGTAGCAATGGTTCGTTTGTTGCTAAGAGCAGGAGCAAGCCTTAGTCACATTGATAATGATCTTAGACAGTACTTCACGGGGGTATATCATCAAGAAATTCAGATAACCAAGCAAGAGTATCTGTTGGGCAGATACCGACGATTTGGTAGTAATAATCCTGAATTAACAGAGGTGAATTTTTGGTCTGTCATGATTCGCAGTAATGCTTCAGCTTGGAAAGCCAAACAAAAATTTGAGGATAATGATGAAAGTCTGCCAGTGTGGTCTTTTGATCGCTTTGGTAGGACTATTACAGAGCTGCCCAATGGCAAAATTATTGAGATAGGAGGCGAACACGAAGACTCCTACGATCCCGATTTCTGTATCTACAATGACGTTGTTGTCTATCAGGGCGATGGCAGTTTTAAGATATTTGGCTATCCCCCAGAAGTTTTTCCCCCTACAGATTTTCATACCGCCACTCTTGTTGGAGACTATATCTATATATTTGGTAATTTGGGTTATCTTAGCCATAAGCCTGGAGGCATGGCTTCAAGACTGAATGGGAATCCTTTAGGGCTGCGCACCGTGGGAGAAACTCCTGTTTATCGATTAAACTGGCATACTTTTAAAATTGAGCAGGTTGAAACCTCTGGCAATAAACCTGGATGGATTTGGGATCATTTAGCTTTTTATCACAAACAGAATCAAATTGTTGTTTCTGGAGGTAAGATTTGGCAAAAGGTAAATGAAAAATTTGGTTGTTTAGATAATCATCACAGCTTTTATTTGGATTTAAATACTCTTGTATGGAGTCAGTTAATTTAAAAAGTTCAATAGTTTACACCCTGTGGGGCTTTTAAAAGTCCCAGCCCCCTCTAATCTCCCCCAAGCTTGGGGGAGACATTTGTTCCCTCCCCAAAGTTGGGGAGGGCAAGGGAGGGGCGGAGGATTCAGGGGGATCTAGATGTAGCTTAGGAAATAGAAAGATCCCCCCCAGCCCCCATTTTATAAGCGGGGAGAAGATTAATCATCTCTAAAAGTTGCACATCGCGTATAGTTTAAAAAGTTCAATCAAGTATCTACAAGCTTATGTCCTGGTTTCATTCTTGTTACAATCGCCTTACACAAATCGAACAGTTAGATCCTGTTAGGGATTGTGTTCAAATTTGTAGCTTATTGGCTGGTTATGAATTTCCTTGGGACATTACTCGCGCTTTGGAATTAGCGATGCTAAAAACATATTGTGTTCCTAGCGTTTCTAAGCTATTAGATAAAACGGGTGAATTTCATCACCATACCCAAAAACGTTACGACGACACGGGTTTGATGGTAGCTGAAATTATGAAGTGGGGTTACGAAAGCGATCGCGGAAAAGAGTCTATTCGTCGGATGAATATGATTCACGGACATTATCAAATTAGTAATGAAGATTTTCTTTACGTTTTATCTACGTTTATTTATGAACCTATTCGTTGGAATAAATGCTTTGGCTGGCGACTGTTTACAGAAACAGAAAGGTTAGGAATTTTTTATTTTTGGCAGGCTATTGGTACAAAGATGGCAATCGAAAATATTCCTAATACCTATGATGAATTCGATCAATACAATCAAGATTACGAACAAAAATACTTTGTTTATTCTGATACTAATAAACGTGTTGGAGAGTCTACTTTAAATTTATTTCTTAGTTGGTATCCCTCTTTTATTCGTCCTTCACTTAAGCCTTGTGTCCAAAGTCTATTTGATGAGCGATCGCTTTCAGCTTTTGGTTGGTCAAATCCCCCTTTTTGGATTCGTAATTTAGTAGTAAAAAGCTTAAAACTGCGTGGTCGAGTAGCAAAACTTCTTCCACCTAGACAAAAGCCTGATTTTTTTACTGATAGTAAGATCAAAAGTTATCCTGATGGATATACAATGAAAGACTTGGGACCCGAAAAAATGCTAGATAAACTAAACGAATATTAATAATATATAGGGGTTATTATGTATACGAGGTAATGACTAATGGCGACGAACTACGTTCGTCCGACAGCTTCGCTGGCGACGCGCTCCAGCGCGTGCTAATAGCTAATCGAGACATACCTCATAAATCTAAAAATTGCTATATCCAAAGTTCATTACTACTATTAATTCAAAGCAAAAGCCAGGGTAAAAGTAGTTGCTTTTTCTTGACTAGTAACTGTAATTTCTCCTTCTAATAGCTCTACCAATTTTTTTACTAAAGCCAAACCAATTCCTGTTCCGCCATGTTGCCAAGGATCGCTATTAGGAATACGATAAAATTTGTCAAAAATTCTTTCTTGCTCGTCAACAGGAATTTCTACACCAGTATTAATAACCTTTAGCAATAGTTGAGATAAACTTTTTTCTGTGCTGATAGTTATTATGCCTCCTTCTGGGGTATATTTATAAGCATTGTTCAATAATTCATTGACTACTCGATTAAGCATTTTGACATCAGAGTGTAATGGTGGTAAACCGTCTGCTAAATCTAACTGTAATGTATGTTGATTTGAATTTAAAGAAAAGGTTTTTATTATTTGAGGAATCCAAGTTTTTAGATCGATTGCTGACCAGAGATCGGGTTTACTAGCAGCATCTACATAGCAAAGAGTTAATAAATCATCAATTAATTGATTTTGCTTTTTAAAAGATGAATGAAAGATATCCATTACCTTTTCAATTCTTGAAGATCTATGGGTTCCAATTTCAGCATCCAAAAGATTTTCTAAAGTGCTAATTGCCAAACGAAGACGACTCATAGGAGTACGCAATTCATGAGAAATAGTTTTAAGAAAATCGTCTTTTACTACATTGAGTTTTTCTAATTCTTTGACCTGTATTTGTTCTGTTTTATAAAGTCTTGCTTGACGAATAGCGATCGCACATTGGTCAGCAATTTGCTCTACTAACTTAATTTCTACTGGCTCAAATAAGCTTTCTTTGGGACGCATAAGCCAAAGGTTACCCAAAATACCGCGATCGTCAAATATAGGACATACTAAGCGAGTTGCTTGCTGTTGTCGATAGCCCACCGTGGGCAACCAGTCAACAAAATGGAGTGACTTTTTAGCCAACAATGAATCATATAATTCAGGAAAATCAGCTATCAAACGGTGAATTCCCTCTTCATCAGGCAAGAAAATAGGGTATTCACAAATAACTTCTGTAATACTGCGATCATGTCTATACAACTCTATCTGACAGCATTCTAATGCTAAACCTTTAGCCAAACTTTTGGTTGCAGTTTGTAAAATTTGCTTTTCATCCAAACTGTCGCGAATAGCCTGAGTAATAGAACTTACCAAAGCTTCTGATTGAAGAGATTGCTGTAGTTTAGCTAAGATTGCTCGCAGTTGAGCGGTACGCTGCTCTACTTCCGCTTCTAAGCTTCTATTCAAGTTTTGCACTCTTTGGTGCAGTTCGGCTTGCTGTACTGCAATACCTACTCTCGTTGCCAGTTGTTTTAAAAGTTTTATGTCCGCCTGTAGCCACTGGCGAGGAGAGCGACATTGTTGAGCAATTAATAATCCCCATAGTCTTTCTTCTGCAACAATGGGTACCACCAGATTAGCTTTTACCTGACAAGAGTCTAATAACTCAAAATAACAGGAGGATAGATTGGCTTTGGCAATATCTTCGATTACTTGTACTCTGCCTTGATAATAAAGATCGATTAATTCAGGAGTAAAACAAGAATCTTCAATACTTTTGGTTAGTATGGAATTCCAAGCTGAATCAATAGACTCTACAGCTATTTTTCCTTGAAAATTACGATCAAAACTATAAATCAACACCCTGTCTGTAGCTAAAAAAGAACGTACTTCTTCGGCAGTTTGCTGAAGTATGGTTGATAGATCCAAAGACTGACGAATGCGTAAAGCGATCGCCGAAAGCAGCTTTTCTCTATCAGCTTGGATAGTTATTTCTGTTTCAATTTGTTGTCTTTGGCTAATATCGACACTGGTAGAAAGAAGACGGTAAACCCTACCATTAGTATCTATTTGAGGCTTTATTGTCGTCATCCAACAGCGGCGTTGATTCTCAATAACCATATACTCTTCATAACTAACAACCTGTTGCGATCGCACACAATTGTCATAAGTTTGTATAACAATTTCAACATCTTCAGCCGCAAATATGTCTTGGGGTGATTTTCCTGGCAACTTTTCCAAAGAGATCCCCAACCAACTTTCGCACCTTGGATTGAAATCTACATAAACGTATCTCCCGTCTGCTAATACCTCTACAATGCAGATAGCGACGGTGGCTTCTTGATATACATAACTATGCAAATCACTGCCCATATATTCCCGCTTTGAGGAATTGACTTTAGTATTTATGTCTGCACTATGGGATGATTCAGATTGTTCTTGCGTCTGTGTTTCATTGTCTTCAACATTTTGTCCATCCAAACCATAATCTTGAGGTTCTTTGCTATTCACGAACGCTGTACTGTGGCGGTATAATGAATTTTCAGCAACAATGCACAACAAGATGCTTTGCTGACATAAACTATAAATCGAGCCAGCACTGTCTAACTCATATCTTTACAAAAGCTTTAGTCTTGGAATTGGTTACTAGCAATAAGATTATAAGTCAAAATATCGACCAATCTCTCGTTACAAAAAGAAAAGCCCATAAACAATTTGTTAAGAATGGGACTGTTTCCCCTAAATACCTTGGAACATATAGATAAAGACAGGAAATCTATAAGTCAAACTTTCAACAAGATTTTTGCTCTCAAATATATATGACACACTTTCCTTGGTTAACCACCTGTATTTTATTCCCTATTGCTGCCTCTTTGCTGTTGCCGATTATTCCTGACAAGGAAGGCAAAACTGTGCGTTGGTATGCCCTCGTTGTAGGCTTAATTGATTTTGCGGTGATGGTCTATGGTTTTTGCCAAGATTATGACTTTAGCAATCCCGATTTACAGCTAGTCGAAAGCTATGCTTGGATACCTCAACTAGATCTAAATTGGTCAGTAGGAGCAGATGGCCTATCAATGCCTTTGATCCTATTGACTGGCTTTATTACCACCTTAGCAATGATGGCAGCTTGGCCTGTAAGCTATAAACCCAAGCTGTTTTATTTTTTGATGTTGGCAATGTATGGCGGACAAATAGCCGTTTTTGCCGTACAAGATATGCTGCTATTTTTCCTCGTATGGGAATTAGAATTAGTCCCTGTGTATTTAATCTTGTCGATTTGGGGCGGAAAAAAACGTCTTTATGCAGCAACTAAATTCATTCTCTACACTGCGGGAGGATCGCTGTTTATCTTGATAGCAGCTTTAACAATGGCATTCTATGGTGATACCGTCACTTTTGATATGAGTGCGATCGCAGCCAAAGACTATGCCTTTAATCTGCAATTATTCTTGTATGGTGGATTTCTCATTGCTTTTGGGGTAAAACTACCTATTTTCCCCCTGCATACTTGGCTACCAGATGCTCATGGAGTAGCTACCGCCCCCGCACACATGTTGCTGGCAGGTATTCTGCTAAAAATGGGAGGGTATGCTTTATTTAGAATGAATGCAGGAATGCTTCCTGATGCTCATGCTTTCTTTGCTCCTGTGTTGGTAATTTTGGGAGTAGTCAATATTGTTTATGCTGCACTGACTTCTTTTGCCCAACGAAATTTAAAACGGAAAATTGCCTACTCATCCATTTCTCATATGGGTTTTGTGTTGATTGGGTTAGCATCCTTTACCAATTTGGGAACAAGTGGTGCGATGCTACAAATGATTTCTCATGGTCTAATTGGAGCGAGCCTGTTCTTCATGGTGGGTGCTACCTACGACCGCAGCCATACCCTTATGCTTGATGAAATGGGTGGTGTGGGACAAAAGATGAAAAAAATCTTTGCGATGTGGACGACCTGTTCCTTTGCGTCTCTAGCACTGCCAGGAATGAGTGGTTTTGTAGCCGAACTGATGGTCTTTGTTGGCTTTGCTACTAGCGATGCTTATAATTCTACCTTTAAAGTAATTATCATCTTTTTAGCAGCGATCGGCGTAATTCTAACTCCCATTTACCTACTGTCGATGTTGAGAGAAATGCTTTATGGCCCAGAAAATAAAGAGCTGGTAGACCATACTAATTTAGTAGATGCTGAACCTAGAGAAGTTTTTGTGATTGCTTGTCTGCTGATTCCTATTATTGGTATTGGCTTGTATCCCAAGTTAGTCACTCAAATTTATGATTCTAGCCTCGGTCAATTAACTGCTAAATTACGTAATTCTGTACCTAGCTTAGTACAAGAAGCAAAAGCTCCTAATCACTTTTTATATTCTTCAATCAAGTCTGCAACTGCGCCTAAAATTGCCACGATTGAAAAATAATCGGATTTAACCGTATATTAAGCTCGTAATCCTCCCCTTTGATCGGAATTGTTATCTATGGGAGGTTTTTTTATCAATGGACAATTGGTAATCAACAGACAAAATGCAGGTGGGCATCAATAATCTATTAATCGTTACGTCTTCAAGAATTGCTTGTTGCCCACCCTACGGGCGATCGCTCTGCAATCCTCAATTCTTAGTAACCCGTCAAAACAGAGCAATTGTCATAAAAATACGTATTTATAACTAGAATATTTGTAACCAGACCCAAGGCAGATGTATCCTAAATATATGTAGGCTATCAATCAAACTGGAGATTGGCATTTTGGATACACACGAATTTGATGTTGTCATTATTGGAGGGGGGCCGGCGGGCTGTACGTGTGCGCTGTATACATCAAGAGCCAATCTCAAGACCGTTATTTTGGATAAGAATCCTGCGGTGGGTGCATTGGCTATTACCCATAAAATCGCTAACTACCCTGGAGTTTCAGGGGAAGTGAGTGGAGAGGATTTGCTCACAAGCATGAGAAATCAGGCGGTGGAATACGGTACTGTTTATCAACGCGCTCAGGTTTTTGGCATTGATGTTAGTGGAGAGATGAAAAAAGTCTATACTCCCGAAGGTACGTTTGCTGCTAGATCTTTAGTCCTGGCAACTGGAG
>ERZ1740059.277-NODE-277-length-28600-cov-9.039061_pt1 | contig 28600 bp, 27 predicted proteins | sample MGYA00581744_ERZ1740059 | MGnify/ENA primary metagenome ERZ1740059 (study PRJEB43018, sample SAMN04849738) | marine metagenome | isolation source: floating plastic debris | place: Pacific Ocean | collected 2008-08-28 | study: EMG produced TPA metagenomics assembly... | reverse complement strand
TTGAGTCAGACTTTCTCTGGTTTGAGTATTAGCTTTATCTAACAGAGTTAGATTACTCAATACAGAAGCTGTATTTTCGCTTAAATTATCAACCTGACTTTTTAAAATTTGGGAAGACTCGGTTTGATTTTTACTACTATCAGCAACTATTTGAGTTAACTGCTTATTTAATTCACTTGTGTCTTCTACAAGTTTTAATAATTTTTCCTGTTCGATTTTACTGGTATTTAAGCTACTTTTGATTTGTAAAATCAATATAGTAACTATTAATACAAAAATTACTGATACCGTGGAGAGAATTAGCAGTGTCATCCCTAGTTTTATCCTTAGCGTAAATATAATTAATAATTCATCCTATGTTTAGTATTGATGAACTATAGAATGATACATCATCATATAGTAAGTAAAGCAATTTTGTAGAGTAAAAACTTTACCATTAAACATTATTTCAAAAAAATTAATAATGCGAGAGTTTCTTGCTCTGTTGAAATTATCGAATTCAATACAATTCAATTAACTTGAATTTAGAATTAGGGTGGTAAGCCATTGGATTGCTCTTCTCTGTGAATAGGGCAAGTTAAGCAAGCCCCACGGCTGATAATTTTTGAAAAGGCAGGCTATTCCAATTCCCCTACAGGCATGCCCCCTGTAAGCCGCAGGAAACACAAACTAGTTAAAAGCTAATGATGCATCTTGCTTTGAAAACGCTCCCCGCACGCCTTGTGACTCGTCAGAGTAACACCAATTGGGAAGCCCCCGCCTTGCTAAGCTGGCGGGAAAGGGGGATTCCAGCAGACTTTGTACAAACACCTGCCGTCTTTAAATATTTAACAAACGGGCAAGTGTCTGCGGTAATGGCAGCACAATCAAAATTAACACCGCAATTGCAAAAAGTCCAAAAATATCCCGTTTATTATCCAGTTCAGTGACATCGTTCAAAGCTGGTTCGTCTGTAAGACGTACAAATATCAAATAAATTGCCCATAATAAATATTCTGACTGAATTAAGGAAAGTAACAGCAATAATAAACGAGCGATTTGTCCAATTACCATTGCTGTTTTTTGTCCAAACATTGCGTGAACAATATGCCCACCATCAAGTTGTCCTACAGGCATCAAATTTAATGCTGTGACAATAATTCCTAAAAAACCAGCTACCGCTACCGGATGTAGGTCTATTGCCATGTTAGAGCTTAACTGAGAACCTAGGGTCAATTTCGATACTAACGCTATTAATATTGAATGACTGGGATTTAAAGCATCAGTATTTAACAGTCGTGCTTCGTCATTCATCGGAACCACTTCCGAGTTCATCAAACCCCATACTAGAAAAGGCAAACTTGCCACAAAACCAGCAAAAGGCCCTGCAATGCTAATGTCGAATAAAGCTTTACGATTGGGTACGGGACTACGCATCTGAATAAATGCACCAAAGGTACCCAAGAAAAATGGCATGGGAATAAAATAAGGCAGCGTAGTGCGAATTTTATAAAACTTTGCAGTTAAATAGTGACCCATTTCGTGTATGCCTAAAATGCATATCAACGATAAGGCATAGGGTAATCCTTGCAATATTAAAGCTGGGTTAGACGGTACAGAATTTGCTTCAATGCCAGCAATCCTAGTTCCCACTAAAGTAGTAGTTAATAAAGTCGCTCCTAGCAGCAATAGGGCTAATCCCGGTCTCGTTATTTGTTCTGCTTGGGGTGAATCAGCTTTCTTCTGCTGATGATTGGGTACTAGTAAAAATATTGGTTTGCCATTAAGCCCTTCTTGAAAAATTAAAATGAAGCGATCCCCAAATTGTGCTTCGATATTTTCCTTTATCTGCTTGTAGGCGATTGTAGCCGAAGTTCTTAACTGACCCCGACAAATAACCACTTGAGGACGGTATTCAATATTTTGAATATAGTATATAGACCAAGGAAAGCACGAACGCAATTGACTTTCTTCTGTTGGCTCAATAGGACGCACTGCTACTGATTTTACCGTAGGATGTATAGCCGACTCTGTTTCGAGTGCTTGGGATGGATTTTTCTGTTTTTTTAAGTCACTACGTCCCCACTCAAACAATATCCAGTATAACAAAAAACAAACTACTAATGGCCAAACAACTAATGCTGATGGTAGTTGGGTTGAATACCTTATAGTCCAACCAGTCCATATTATCGGCGGTGCCATCAAAACTAACCACAACAGCCAAGGTGGAGTTTTTGTTACTTTTACAACAGTTACTTTGAGTGTATAGTAAGTAAATATTCCTAAAATAATGAGAAGCCAGAATGTCATTTTATTTTCAGTTATTCTGTTGGGAATGTCTTGGTGTAGTATCGGATCTGCATTGTTTTGTCGAAAGACGGATCGTGAAACCTAATTTTTAGCAGAAACTTTTCTTAAGTTGCGTGTTTCCTTAACCCTCGTATTAATACCTATTTCAAGCAATTCCTCTCTTTAAGGCGGTCTTTTTTTATGTGCCCCCAATGGACAGAACCAAGTCATCAAACACACAAGCCACCACGTACAATTCTGAACTCTCTTATTGCCTTTCCTCCCAATCGGGACACACTAGGAGGAACCGCTTATTTGATTCTAAGAAACGAAGGCAATATTCTCATTGACTGTCCTGCATGGGACAAAAATAACCAGGATTTTCTAGAAAGTAATGGTGGTGTACGTTGGTTGTTTATTAGTCATCGCGGTGCAATTGGTAAAAGTGCGGAAATTCAAAAAATTTTTGGCTGCGAAATTTTAATTCAAGAGCAAGAAGCTTATTTATTACCTGAATCAAGAGTAACTGCTTTTACCGACAAATTTACTATTGATTCGGCATTGCAATTAATTTGGACACCCGGTCATTCTCCCGGCTCATCTTGTTTTTACTACAATTCGGAGGGAGGAGTATTGTTTACCGGAAAGCATTTAGTCCCCAATCGCGAAGGAGAACCAGTTCCTTTGAGAACATCTAAAACCTTTCACTGGCCACGACAAATTAAAAGTATCAAATCTTTATTAGAAACTTTTACTCCTCAAACACTCCAATACATATGTCCTGGCGGAAACACGGGTTTTCTTCGAGGAAAACGTCTTATAGATAACGCTTACAATCGTTTAGCTAGTCTTGATTTTGCAGAATTAGAGAAGGCCCAATCCCTTCTTTGAAATAAAAGGAGTGGAGAGGGAGATGAGGGAGATTGGCTAGATAAAACTATTAACTCCTAACTCCTCACTCCTAACTCCTCACTCCTAACATGCAGACCTTTAATTTAGGAGTTTTTTGCTAAAAGTTCTACTGCTGCTTGATATTGAATGTCTGATGAAGTTGTAAACTGCTGGAGTCTTATTGGTTCAGAGGTAACAACTTGATCGGGAGTAATACCTAGTTTATTTATATCTCGATGACTGGGGGTTTCGTATTTAGCGATTGTCACCGCTAAACCAGAACCATCCGATAGTTGAAATAATGATTGTATTAAGCCTTTACCAAATGTTTTTTCTCCTACGAGAGTTGCACGATGATTATCTTGTAGTGCCCCTGCAAGGATTTCGCTAGCGCTAGCTGTTCCTTGATTTACTAATACAACAAGTGGATCTTTTGTTAACGCCGAACCAAAAGATTCAAAGCTGCCCTCAATACCTTGCCGGTTTACCGTATAAACTACAATACCTGAATCTAACCAAAGACGAGCAACTTCTATTCCTGCTTGTAACAAACCACCGGGATTGTTTCTCAAATCTAGAATGTAAGCATCAGCACCTTTTTCTTCCAATGTGTTGACAGCGTGAGCTAATTCGGTGGAAGCGTTGGCATTAAATTGAGTCAAGCGGATATAGCCAATATTGTTTTCTTTATTTTTTTGCAATTTAGCAATTATCGGGTTTATGGTGATGCGATCGCGTATGATTGAAATTTCTTTTTGAGAAGCACCATCCCTTTGTATAAGTAAGCTAACAGCAGTTCCAATTCTTCCACGCATCAAGTTAGCTGCTTCATCAAGAGTCAGATTTTTTGTAGGGGTACCTTCTATTTCGATAATGCGATCGCGTGGTTGAATACCAGCTTTTTCTGCTGGAGAACCTGCAATGGGTGTAACTACTTCTAATTTTCCTGTTTCGGAGTTTAGAGCAATTTGCAATCCTACGCCAGTTAACTCCCCAGAAGTATTGACTTGTAGACTACGATACTGTCGGGGGTCTAAAAACCTTGTAAAAGGGTCATCAAGGGTTTTGAGCATATTTTTAATTGCTTCATAAGCTGTTTGGCTATCTTTAAGCCTTCCTTTCAAAGCTTTTTGCCGTACTTGTGCCCAATTTTGATGATTAAACGTGTCATCGAGATAAGTACGATTAACAATTCGCCAGGCTTGGGATACCAGTCTTTGTTCGTTTGTTAAAGCGGCTGCAGGAAAGCAAAAACTACCAAATGCGAGCCAAAATGCCATAAGCAACGATAAAATAGCCCGAAAAACCTTTAAATTATCCATAAACTCGACTTTTACTTAATTTTCACTAAAATTATTCACCTAAAAAGCCTGCTAGCAACTTTTAGGTAAGATGAAATCTATCTCTCGATTATGTTACTTTTTTTATAGAAGTGCTTTGTTGCCGCTACAAATTTTGGGCAACTTACTTCTAATTCATTGGGCAAATAGCGCCCGTGAAACGCTATGATCTACCTTGTATCCATATCTATTTTTGGGCTTGGGGTGCATAGCACGCAATACATTCCCTCCTGAGAGAGTGTAAAGTTTCTTAAAACTATTACCACTCTGATAGTTTAAAAGTAAATTCACTTTTTTGCTGTCTGCTCAAATCTCAAAAAAGTCTTTGCTGACTATTGAGATAATTATCAACCGCAATTTATATCTAGGAATCTGGGTTGTATGACCAACGTTTACGACTGGTTTGAGGAGCGCTTAGAAATCCAAGCGCTTGCTGATGACGTTACAAACAAGTACGTCCCTCCTCACGTTAATATTTTCTACTGTTTGGGTGGAATTACTCTTACTTGCTTTTTAATCCAGTTCGCGACTGGATTTGCAATGACTTTTTACTATAAGCCAACTGTTACTGAAGCTTTTTCTTCAGTACAGTACATCATGAACGAAGTCAGCTTCGGTTGGTTGATTCGCTCCATTCATCGCTGGTCTGCCAGCATGATGGTATTGATGATGATTTTGCACACCTTCCGAGTTTATTTAACTGGTGGATTCAAGAAGCCCCGCGAATTAACTTGGGTAACTGGTGTAATCTTGGCTGTAATTACCGTTTCTTTTGGGGTAACAGGCTATTCTTTACCTTGGGATCAGATCGGCTACTGGGCTGTGAAAATTGTTAGCGGTGTACCAGAAGCAATTCCCGTAGTCGGAGTTTTAATTTCTGACCTATTGCGTGGCGGTTCCAGTGTAGGACAAGCTACTCTAACTCGTTACTACAGCGCTCATACTTTCGTACTGCCTTGGCTAATTGCCGTATTTATGCTGGCCCACTTCTTGATGATCCGCAAACAAGGAATTTCGGGTCCATTGTAATTTTGAGTAACGAGTCAACAGACTGGTTAAAATGTAGATGTGCGGGTTAAAACAATTAATAGCTAACCGCTGCCTGCATATATACAAAAATATCATTTTCAATCGGTGCGCTGGGGCATCTCGCTTGGTTAGTAAAGTATCTCCGAGGTCGCCCTGCACCAACAGATCGTGTCCAATGGGATACCACCAGTCCCCCAGAAGCCGAGACTTACTCGTAAGTAAAGTGTAGAACTATGTCAACAGACGGTTTTACCTTCTTACAACAATAAACTGAAGCAGAAGAGTACCTAAAAAAATGGCAACAGTAAAAAAACCCGATCTAAGCGATCCAAGTTTAAGAGCCAAGTTAGCAAAAGGCATGGGTCACAATTACTACGGTGAACCTGCTTGGCCAAATGATTTGCTCTACGTTTTCCCAATTGTAATAATGGGTTCTTTTGCCTGTGTTGTAGCTCTAGCAGTGCTAGATCCTGCGACAACAGGAGAACCAGCAAATCCTTTTGCAACTCCTTTGGAAATTTTACCTGAATGGTATTTGTACCCAGTTTTCCAAATTTTGCGTTCGCTTCCTAATAAACTTTTGGGAGTGTTGGGAATGGCTTCGGTACCTCTGGGATTGATTCTTATTCCCTTTATTGAGAACGTTAATAAGTTCCAAAACCCTTTCCGTCGCCCTGTAGCTACTACCGTATTCCTTTTCGGAACCTTGGTTACCCTTTGGTTGGGTATCGGTGCTACTTTCCCCTTAGATAAGTCTTTGACTTTAGGATTATTCTAAATCGGTTCGTTAAGAACCTGCTTTGACACCTGTGGGTTTCTCTGCAGAGTACTTATCCCCATGTACTTTTGAGAAAATCTAACGGGCATTAAGGGTTCCCATGAGAATTTTTTTTAGGAGAAAAAAATCTCATGGGTGCCCGTCAATTTGAATTTCACCCTATGCCAAAGATGCTCAGAAACCTACAATATCTTTGAAAGTATTCGCCCCTATAAGCGTATCGGCGCTGCAAATTGCCGCAAGGCGAGCCGTCCAAAGCACCTCTCTCTTTAGTTGCGGAAACAGGCTTTCAATCAAATATAGACCTGCACGATGCCGAAATTACTAGAAAATAGTAAATATATTTACTGAGTCATTCAAAAATATTTTTTTTATCAATACCTTTGCCAAAATAAGAGCCGACAAAAATTTTGGCCAAACGAGTAAAATCACTCATAAGTAAGCGTTTAGCTAACAAGATAGTTTGAACTCTCAAACCCTTTATGCTAGGTAAAATAGGCTAAAAAAGCTTTGCGATAAACTTGTCAGGAATTTTTAGGACTGATTGTTTTTGCCTAGCTTCGGAGAAATGGGACTTTGTACATCAACTTACCCTGGTAAATTGGCGAAGGTATTGTTTATACTAAATAATAACTGTTTATAATTTGTTGGAACCTCTGAAAAGCAGGATGTGCTTTTTGTGTAGGTTCAGACTTTATCTAGATATGAATGTATTAGCTAGCACAGGTAAGCGCTGGGAATCAAAATTAATGAATCCAGATGTAGTAAGCTTTTCTTGATTTGTATTTCTTGCCATATGTTAGATAATTGGTATAAAGTGGTACAATAATTAACTATTTGATTAGTTGCGGACTAAAATAAGTTGTTATTGAGTCAGTTCTGATTTAAATTTAGTTTATATCTGGGATTCTTGTAAATTAAGAAGAGCAAATATGATTTCAAAATCTAAAGTTTATAAACTATAAAAGATGTAAGTAAAATTAATCCACTTATATTTAAGTCAAGGTCAATGCTAGCAATTGTGGAGCAAGACCATCTGACGGTGAAGAGCGAACTTAAGCTTCTAAACCAGGTACAAAAATGGTTTGAACGATTCTGTCTGCGTAATTTGTCTGGGCTTAGTTGGTTGGAAAGCCAACAGTATCGACTTAATCTAGCATTAGCTGAAGGCTTTACTAATGCTGTTCGTCATGCACACCAAGCTTTACCGCCAGAAACAAACATTGATATTGATGTTTTGTTGTGGAATGACAAACTAGAAATTAGAATCTGGGATTACGGTAAACCATTTAATCCAGATGCAATAGACGAACCAGAACCGGGTACTCTACAGGTGGGCGGATATGGATGGTTTCTATTACGACGATTAGCGGATAAAGTTGTTTACCAACGTGATGCTGACGGCAGAAATTGTTTGCTCATAGTCAAGTATGGTACGCAGGAAAATTAATTAGGACTGTCAATTAACTGCACCAGTCCCATTTACCCCTAAAACATCCTCTAAGATAGATTAGGATTTACTTACGCAAGCAAAATTTGTCATTGCGACACTCACTTCGTTTCCGTAAGCAAGCGAGGGTTATGGCTGTTCGCTAAAAATCTGGAGAATCCGCTAATTTTTGGACGACGTTTACTCCTTAAACCTATGACGTTTTGAGATCATCTCGCCCAAATTTACTCCTTACTCCCTTCCCGGCTTTATGATTACCTATAACGTAGGTTGGATTGAACGATTCGTGTTACCCAACATGATGTTGAGTTGAAGAGCGAAACCCAACCTACAATTTTTCGGTAATCGATAAGCGGGATAGAAGTAATAAGCTCCCTTAGAATTCCTCACTGGCTAGTGTAGTGAAGAATTTCTCGGATTTTTTAGATTTAGAGTAGCGGTATCTAAAGAGATTATGTCGCCTTAACTCATAGGGTACAGTTCATGGTTTTTTCTGAGGGATATAGCAGTTTTCGGTTGGGTGGAGCCGGAGATAATCCGCCTTTCGTCCAATATATTGAGCAACTTCTCTGGCTTTACTCCTTTAGATGGGAGAGCCTCACCTTAATCTTCAGGGCAAAGGTATCTAAAATTAATAAAAATAAATGGATAAAAAAGGCAACTTATGCATCCGAGGCAAAAATAAGATTTATCGCCAATATTATTTTTTTATCAGTACACGAAAGGTCAGAAATCCTATCTTAGCGATTCTCAACAAATTGAGCTTAATGCTATATTTTGGGATTTATTGAGAATTAGGTATTTTTATTGACAAGATGCGTTCGTCCTGATTTTGTGAACGCTAACGAGATACGATGAGAAGTTTACCATTAAGAGAACAACAACTATTTTTGGAAATCAATCAAGGACAATTTAAATGGTACAAATGTAAACAATATGGCTTTATTTCCCGTGATATTATGCCGATTTAAAGATAAAAAAGCTTGAGATTTTAAAATAATCATTGTATAAACACTGAAAATAATCTCCCACCACTTTTCAATATCTTTAAAATTAGTGAAACGGTAATCAGTCCAGCCTAATTCTTGCTTACATTGTCTAAAACCGTATTCTACCCATGTTCTTAATCCATAAAGATTACCCAAAGTTTTCTTAATTTTACCTGAGATGTTTGTCATTACTAAGGAGGTAGTATTCTCAGGCATCGTAAGAGGATCAGTTGTTATTTCCCAGTAAGTTGTCCCTCTAAGTACTGAAGAACCAAAACTTTAAAATAAAAATCATTGCTCAAAATTGAAATTTAAAACTCTCGATTAGCTTATTTATAATTGACTTACAGTAATCAGCAAATAAAATTTTCCCTAGCAGTTAACTTTATAAACTCAGAGCAATAAACTTTTTATGTGAAAATTTAAATAACTTTTAAATGCAAATTAGGCTGAAAAATTAATGTAAATTTTATAATTACTTTAAACAGTAAATGAAGGTATAAAATAAAATAATAAATCCCGTAAACACAGCATTAGAGTTGAAGTTATGTCTTTGTTAAAATTTGACAGCGAGCATACAATATAGCCATTAGCCATCTCTATGAATGTGGATAAATTTGTAAAAATTAATAGTGGGTGGTAATTATCATAGGTATATTTTTCACACATATATAGTACAAGTTAAAGAATGACAATTTTCATTAAAAAAATGAGTAGGCGATTTATTACAGAGATATAGAATACAAAACAAGATAACTAGTACCGCTGCGCGGAATTCAAAAGTCAAAAGTCTGGGATTCAAAAAACTTATTGAGTAGGCTTTTGAGCAATTTGAATTAGTACTATTGCATTTAAATAGAGCATTAGCATCATCAGCCGTAATCTAAAGAAGGGAATATAAAAAATGTTAATTAGCAAAACGAAGAAAAACAATTACTTAAACTCAATCAAAAGTAAACGTACTCAAAAAATTAACCACATCTTTGTGTTTTTGGAAGTATTTTCACGGGAAGGTGGAATTCAATCTTATGTAAAAGATGTTTTTCAAGCCTATAGCACATTGCAAGAACCGCTTAGTGCAGAAGTCTTTATACTTAGAGATGGCAAAGACTCTGTAAATACTTTCAAATCAGAACGCTTGCAATTTCATTATTTTAAAACTAAGTCTTCTCAGCTAGGACGAGCAAGGATGACTTTGGCATTACTAAACCGCTTAGTTAACGAACGTCCCGATCATGTATTTTGTGGTCATGCTTACCTAGCACCTTTAGTTGGTACCTTATGTCAACCTTTAGGAATTCCTTATACAGTGATGACTCATGGTAAAGAAGTTTGGCAACCTTTACCCAAATTGATCCAAACAAATCTACAAAAAGCTTCAGAAATTTGGACTGTAAGTCGCTATACTCGTGAAATTGCTAGTGGGGCAAATAATTTAAATCCCGATAGAATAAAAATTTTACCTTGTGCCGTCAACGAGGATTACTTTACTCCCGGAGAAAAACCGTCACATTTATTAGAACGTTATGGTTTAACAGGAGCAAAAGTTCTGATGAGCGTAACGCGATTATGGTCTGGTGATATCTATAAAGGAGTAGATGTCACGATTCGAGCCTTATCCCAAATTGCTGAAGTTTTTCCCGAAGTCAAGTATTTAGTAATTGGACGTGGCGACGATCGTCCCCGCTTGGCGCAGTTAGCAAAAGACTTAGGAGTACAAGAGAGAGTTGTATTTGCTGGTTTCGTTCCTACAGAAGAATTGGTAGAACATTACCGCCTTGCCGATGCTTATATTATGCCTTCTCAAGAAGGCTTTGGCATTGTTTATTTGGAAGCTATGGCTTGTGGAATACCCGTACTTTCCGGTGATGCTGATGGTTCGGCGGATCCATTACAAGATGGTAAATTGGGATGGCGAGTTCCCCATCGCGATCGCGATGCTGTCGCAGCAGCTTGTATCGAAATTCTCAAAGGAGATGACCGACGTTGTAATGGAGAATGGTTGAGAAAAGAGGCTACGGATCTATTTGGTATAAAAGCCTTTCAACAACGCTTGCAACAACAGTTTTTATCATCAATATAAAGTAGTTATGTTTAATTTTGAACTCTTTACCCTTGACTTTTAAATAAACTCGCTATCCTAGAAGGAGACTTGAATAAATTTAAAAATGAGCTTTAAAACCTTTGGGTCAAATTTGTCTTCTCTACGTCCTTGGCTGACCTTACTAGCAGTTATTTGGTTGCTGGGTACATTGGGTTTAGGTTGGTTGGTCAATTCGTTATTAATGATTATTGCGTTGCTGTTTTTAGTACCCATTGTGGCTTTTTTGGGCTTTCGTTGGTGGTTGCAACGTAATTTGATTGCCGATAATTGTCCGGTTTGCGGAACTGAAATTACGGGTTTGAATAATACTCAGTTACAATGCCCTAGCTGTGGCGAAAAATTACTAGTGGAAAATCGGACTCTCAAACGCTTCACTCCAGAAGGAACTATTGATGTGACAGCAGTAGAAGTACCGGCACAATCAATTGAAGATTAGTTATTAGTCATTAGTATCTTGACTTTTAACTATTTTTGTGGCATCTTCTGTTGGGATATTGAGAGGGTGTAGGTACTCTGCTGTTTAGATAATTCGCCTATATACAGCGAGTATTTACCTGCTTGCCAAAATCCAGAAATTTCTGGTTTATCTTGGGAGTAACTATCCCCTAACACACAAAAGCGACCTTCGGGACCGTCAATTAACAGCGTAGTCTTTCCCTTGCTCTCTAACGTCAATCGTAAATAAGGTAGTGATATTGTAACTTCAATAACGTGATTGGGTTTAGCGTCAATGTTGCCACAATTACTTTTTTCCAATCCTCCGGATTTACCGCTGAGAGTTAACGGATCTGGTTGAAAATCGCGTTCAATTTGTACAACTTCGGCTTGGACTAATTGAACGTTGATAAAAATCAAGCCGATCGCCAAAACTATGGGAAAAAATTTAATTAACCTGGGCGTTTTCATTTTTGCTGTAATGCTCTCATAATTTGATAGAGCCGTATTCATAAATCTAATGTTTATGAAAATAGACACCCATAAAAATTATCTGTTCCCAATTTGTATATATATTAATATTTTATTTTAATTCTGAATGCTAGTAAATATGAAGCTATATATCTAAAGCGATAATTATTTATATACACCAATAGGTGTATAAAACGATTAATTTGTGCAATATATAGTTGTTTTAAACACACTTATATTCGATAAAATCACATGCATAACCGCCAAAAACGGTATATCGGTTTATTTGTTGTGAAATAATGTTCTAGCTGGGGTAGAAAATATTCATGAATTCTCAAACTGAAGAAAACTTGAACGAGTATCGTCTCCAGAAGCCAGCTGCCGAAATAGATTCAGACGACTTTGAAGTTGCCTCCATACCAATTTTTCCAACGTCTAAGTTGAATTACCCTGGCGTTCCTTTTGACGCGATCAAAATAATTAATTGGTTTTGGTATTTACCCAGTTTAGCGAAGCTGGTAGTTGTAGTTGTAGGATTCTTACTTGGTTTTGTTATCTTACAGGTAGCACTAAAACTGATTGCTTTTGTTATGAGTATGGCACTGTTCGCGGGATTAGTGTACCTTGGATACAAATTTATTGTAGCTGGTAATAGCTCTCAAATAAAAGAATAATTTATTTCTACCTACGCTACTTTTTTGCGTAGAAATCAACTTATAGGAATATGGTAAATGGCAACTCCAACGGTGAGGAGAAGTAGTAATCAATTGGGACACCAAAAACAGCCCCGAAAAGCGAATCCGCTTCCGCTTACCTCGCGGCGCGTTGCAGCTTGGGTGGTGGAAATGACCCTTTGTCTTGTTAGTGGTTTGGTGCCTTTGGGTATTGGCGCATATACCAATACTAAAACAAATACGGAACGGGCACCGCTCAACCCAGTACTGGTAGTAGCGGAAAGAACAATAGCCTATCCTTTGGCTTTACCTATAAGTTACGGTACTCGTAATGTTGCATGGCCTACTAATTTCTTATGGACAGTAGCAATATTAGCGCCTCTGTCACTTTCGTGTTGGCAGTGGTATTTGCTAGCTAAAACTGGCAGTACTCTTCCTAAGGGTTGGTTCGGCGTTAGAGTTGTCACTCAAAAAGGTAAGCCCCCGGGTTTCAAAGCAGTTGTATTGCGAGAAGGAAGTCGTTGGGCGCTACCAATGTCCGTTGCTTATATTTTGTGGCGCTACACTTTATTGTTTCCACATCTGGGTATTTTTGTTGTATTAGCATTGTTAATGTTGCTTGCTGAGGGGATGGGTTTTCCCATGGTGCGGGAAGGTCGTTCTATGCACGATAAAATTGCAGATACCTATACTGTAGATGCCACTATTCCTTTTGATCCTTCCCTTGTAAGTAGTAAAAGAAGGACCATGTCCCAATGGAATCAAGGAGACGAGGAAGCAGCAATAGAATCAATTGTAGTTACCTCTCCAAATCAAGCAAAGGATAATTTATGGGTATGGATGCGGCGAAACCCCAGCTTGACTTTGCTGGGAGTGGCGCTACTGAGTATGGCTGGTGTATTGATAACTTTGGTTGGAACTCAAATTTATATTCAAAACCAGGAAAATCAAAAAGTAGCCAAGCAAAGCAACAGTAGACAGTTTTTGGCGCTCAAACAACAGTTGAATGATAATGCTGGAGTTAATAAACAAGAACTTAAACGGACAATTTTAGCCTTAGGAACCCTCAAAGATACCCAGGCGACTAAATTTCTTGTTGGTTTGTTGGTTAAAGAAAACGACCCAATTTTATTAGAAAGTATTCAGCAGGCTTTGGTAAGTATTGGTCCCCAAGCCATCTCCGAACTTAAACGGATGAATCTTTTATTAGAAGGTGAGTTGGACTCTACACCCAGCAATGCTACTCAAGAAAGGCAATTGCGAGAGAAAAGTTTGTACGCAAACCAGCAGGCAATTAATAAGATTTTATCTGTTTATAACGGTAAAACAAATGGTATTGACTTAAGTCGCGTCCAATTGTCTCAAAACGCTTCTGGAAAAAATTCTGCCTTCAGCTTGGCATTAGACAAAGTTGATTTATGGGGAATTAATTTCAAGTACGCGAATCTTAATCAAGCTAGTTTTAGCGGTAGTCGTTTCCGGGGAGCGGGTAAAGATGGCCGTTGGGATACTTATGATGATTGGATTACTGATTTCAGTCAAGCCGATCTCAAACAAGCGAATCTCAGCGGTGCTAATCTCAGCCGTGTCTTAATGGTTCGTACTAATTTAAGCCGTTCAAATTTGAATAAAGCTAACCTATCTGCTGCGCGTTTGGTTGGTGCTAATCTCAGTAGCGCTGGGCTAGCAAAAGCCGATTTGCGCGGTGCTGTTTTAGAAAATGCCAGTCTTACAGGAGCAGATTTAGGGGAAGCAAGATTGAACGATGCCGACTTATATGGCGCTCGTTTAGGACGTGTTGTTGCCATTGGGACGCAATTGTCTAATGCTAATTTAATCAAAACTGAATGGCAAGGAGCAGACTTGTCATCAGCTTATCTTGACCGAGCCAATCTTAGTAATGCTAATCTAAGTGCTACTCGACTTACTGGTGCTATTTTACGTTCTACCAATCTTTCATACGCTAACTTACGAAATGCTGACCTTAGTCTTGCAGATTTACGGGGTGCAAATTTAACGGGAGCAGATTTTCAAGGAACAATACTCTCTCCCAAACAGCAAAATCCAGCAGATCAATTTGTCGAAACACCGACAACTGGGGATCAATCTGCTGTTGTCAGAGGGGTTGATTTTAGTCAAGTTAAAAATTTAAATACTAAGCAATTAGCTTACATTTGTACCCAGGGAGGTTTTCATACTCGTTGTCCCTAGGGGAAAATGAGGAGAGGGAGTTGGGAGTTAGGAGCTAGCGGAGTTAGGAGTTATTAAACTTTAACATGCAGACCTTTAACTACTCCTATCCCTCTATGGCTAATCCAAAATCCAAAATTAAAGATGGCTTGGGGAGTGGAAAAATGAAGTGTGTTAAGTATTTAGCGTCCGTACTTTTTGTGAGTTCGAGTTTGAGTTTGGCTTTTTTGGCAAAACCTGCACAAGCTCAAGTTGCATACGGCAGTTATGTAGGTATTGGTCCGACAGTTGGTGTATCAGATGGAACCCAAGTTGGAGGTGTTCTTGCCGTCCGCTATAAGCTTTTAGAAACACCCGTGTCTTTTCGTACTCAAGCTTTAGTTGGTGAAAGTACGGCGGTTGTACCCACTGTTTCTTACGATTTTCCTCTGAATTGGCAGACTGATGCTTATTTAGGGGCTGGATTAGTTTTAGCTGGTGGCGATACGCCTTCACCTGTTGGGAATAAAATTAGTTTTGCTTTGCAACCAGGTGTCGATTATATGGTACCTAACAGCAATACTGTGATTTTTGGTAATGCGATTATTGCTTTTGATGCTTATCGTGACAAGGGTGGTACTGCTGTTTCTGTTCAGGGTGGTGTTGGTTTAAGGTTTTGAATTAGTAATAATTTTGTTGAATTATCACTATTCAATATTTGATCGAATAAAAATCCAGTTTCTTGAAAAAGCTGGATTTTTTATTGTGTAGTCACCATCGGTATGAATGAACCCTACCCTAGCTCTCCGGGCAAACAGCTAGAGAATAAAATTTGTAGTTGATTTCAAGCAGCAATCCCATACTCAAATTCACTTAATTCTCGTGCTTGGGCTATGTAATTTTGACCGTAAATTTTAGCTATTCTTCCTGTTTCTATCAAGACGCTTCGTACTTCTTTGTTGGAAAAGTCTGCGAGGTTGGTATCGTGCCACAGCGCCATTCCGGCTGCAATACCAACTCCTTGTCCAACTCCGCAATTAAATTCTACAATTCTACCAGCAGAAGAAGCATAACCCTCAAACCCAGAAGCGGGACTGATAACTGCTAAATTCGGTATATCTTTGATTAAGGCGTGTTGAATACCGATATTAAATAAGGGTTTTTGGAGGTGTAAAAGGTTTTCAATACGCTTTTGTTCTGCTCTATTACCTAAACCTTTTATACCTCCACGAATATCAAAATGATAACCAAAAGTTCCTAAAGCTTCATCATTTCTAACTCCGCCTGTCAGCATTTCTGCGCCGGTTAAAGGATCGATTACTCCTGTAATGTTACCTGCGTGACGAATGTATAATTCCGACGCTGGATTAACAGTATCTGCTCCCATAGCTTTAAACCATTGAATTACGTAATTCATTTCCGCGAGCATTTTTGCTGTGGGTTTGGCTTTACCCCGTGCTAATGCTTCTGCTTGTGAGGCATTTACATCATATAGAAATGCATTCCAAGAGAACCTTTCACCGGAGAGAATGGCGACGTTACCGTTATCGAGAATTGCGCCGCTTTTTTCTAAAATTAAAGGAGTTCCTCGGAAGGAATGATAGGCGATAGAAAGGGCTTTACAACGGATATCTATGTAGTCTTTACCCACATACATAGTTTTGAATTTGCCATTTTGATCGACTAAGTCTTTTCTGAGACGGTTTGCTATTTCCGGGTTATTTCCTGCTGCTTGATTTAACCACTGTTGAGCGTGTGTATCGTTGAGGTTGGTAAAGCGTTCGAGGTAAAGTTTTTCTATATGTTTAAGTCTCTGTATGCTCAAGCCTTGAGTTTGAAATACTAAGGTAACTGAGAGTTCCGAATCCGGTAAGCCGAAGGTTTCAAAACCTTTAAGTTTTTCCACTCCAGCGGCTTGGGCTAATTCTGCATTTACGGTGGAATCAATAAACTGTTTGGCTAAATAAGTTTCGCCTTTGGTAAGATTAATCCCAACAATTTTATTTCTCTGCTTTATTACTGACTCAATTTCAATATTGCTTAATATATCGGCGCGAATTTCTCGCAACATCTCTCGCAAAACTCGATCTCCTAGGTGTGGGTCTAGGGCAACTTGTACTACTCCTACTCTTCTCAGAAATTCTTCGTAGATAGCGGGAGCGTCTCCAAAAGATGACAAATTGTGCGATCGCCTAATTTCAAGAGGTATCGATGACCTATCCAAGTAGCTCAAACCACCTCTTACTAAGTGTCCGCCAATACCTTTTCGCGAATCACCTTTAAACATTAGCAAACTGCGCGGGTATTTATTAGTGCGACGATAATATTCTCGTGCAGCACAGACTAAACTTAGTATACCGGGAAGTTCATCTCCGAAACCGATGATGTCATAAGTGCGAGTTCTGTACTCAAGTGAACTTTGAGGCATGGTTTTTGCTCAGAATTATTACTTTGTTAAAAAAATCAACAGCGTAAGTTTTTGCAATTTCGGAAAGAGTAGGGTACCCTCACAGGTACTTTGGTGCTGCTGTTAAATAGTTACTCAGATGAAAATTTGACCCCGAAGACACGAATAAACAAACAAGGGAACAATTCCAGCTTCAAGGGAACTTAAACAATAATTAATTCTTCTAATATTGCGTAGTTACCTGGCCCAAAAGAAGGGTGTAGTACATTCGGCACAAGTAAAAATCAATAATCTAATCAAGAATAAATATGAATTTTTCTAAAAGCAGAGTTGCAATTGAGGTAACTTCTCAACAAATTAAGCAAGTTAAGAAATGGATTTACCAATGTTTTGAAATAGATGAAGAAATTTCTATTTCTCTGAGTCAGTTACAGTGTAGTGAATCTAATTGTCCAACCATTGAAACGGTAATTTCGGTGATGACAAATCCCGTACAGCAATACAAGATTTATAAAAAAATTGCAGATATTGAATATACAGATGTTTCTCAACTTTTCTGAGAAAATTAATACTTATCTATTTAAAGATATTTTCTCAGGATAATACCTGTATGATCTATTACTTTTTACGCTTTTTTGTTATCAGGAATTTCCAAAAAGTAAGAAGATCCAATGTGGAAGTATAAACCGCTCATACTCTAAATATTCAATATTATCAACCGAGTAATAGTCGCTCTTAGTGTATCAATAAAAGCTATTTTTAGCATATTTCATTTTTAGTTAAATATAGCACTTTGTCATCAAAAAAAATACTGTTGATAAAAAAGCAATTATCAATTATAAAAAAAATCGATACAAAATAAAATAGTTTTTTTAGTTAACTATAATTTGTTATGCTTAAAAAGTATTAAGAAAAAGTTAGGAATTAGTAGTTGGTCTGAAAGTGATGCTAGAAGCAACTAACAGTCAAAAACTAAATACTAACTATTAACAAGTAATGGAACTCAGATAATGACCCTATCTATTCGTCCTGAACTCTCTTCTTCCGATCGGACGTTACCGTCTTTATCCAAACAGCAAAATGTAACGGATGCAGAAATGATGCAGGCTGTACGTACTTTGCTAATTGGATTAGGAGAAGATCCAAATAGAGAGGGACTAAAAGATACCCCAAAAAGAGTTGTCAAAGCTTTGCAGTTTCTCACCAAGGGATATCATGAATCTTTGGATGAATTGTTAAATGGTGCGGTATTTACAGAAGATGCCAATGAAATGGTATTAGTTCGAGATATCGATATTTTCAGTTCTTGCGAACATCATATGTTACCAGTTATTGGTCGCGCTCATGTAGCCTATATTCCTAATGGAAAGGTGATCGGATTATCTAAACTTGCTAGAATTTGCGAAATGTATGCACGACGCTTACAGGTACAGGAACGTCTTACGGTACAAATTGCTGATGCATTACAAGGTTTGATTAAACCACAAGGGGTGGCTGTAGTTTTAGAAGCTAGTCATATGTGTATGGTAATGCGCGGCGTACAAAAACCTGGTTCTTGGACTGTTACTAGTGCTATGCGAGGAGTATTTGCAGAAGATGCAAAAACTCGCGAGGAGTTCATGAATTTGATACGACACAAACCCAATTTTGCCTAGGTTTGAATAGTTTTGTTGTGGCTGATGGAATACTGCGGGAAATATAGATTTGATTAACTACAATCGATGTTAATTTTAAGGAAAAGATGCACCCGCTCAGTCACAAACCCGGAATATAAGTAAATAACTAGTTTTTAAACCTAGTAGTCATAGTAGAAATCGGGTTTATCCAGCGTCAAGGGTTTTCATTAAAAATTTTTAATGGGAACCCGTCAATCCTAGTTAAGATGAACGCATCGATTTTGCAAGACAAATATGGAGACGTAGCATTGCTACGTCTCTACAAAAAATCTTAGTGGCTGCCAGCCCAACTTAACCATTTGTGGGATATACCTGCGTGGCTTTGTCTTCTACTTATCTGTTGTATTGTGATGTTATGTTTTGTTAAAACGGCATCACTACTTTCTGCTTCATCTATATTGGCATCAGTTAAATTAGCTAAGTTGAGGTTTGCTTTAGTTAAGTCGGCACAACTGAGTTCTGCTTCTGCGAGATTAGCTTGAATCATATTCGCATTTACCAAGTTTGCACTCCGCAAATCTGCTTTTTGTAAGTTAGCTCAATAAGCTTGGCATTAAATAGATCTGCACCAATTAGATTTATCTCGCTAAGATTCGCACCACTTAAATCGGCTCCACTCAAATCTGCATCAGTTAGATTTGCTTGACTTTTTTTCTCCTGAAAAAATTATATTGGGAACCTTTGATAAGGGAGTAGTGAGATTGAGTAAGCTAAGATAGGTCATTTACATTCTTTTACATAGTTTTATTTATGCCTACCTACTTATCTCTTAGAAGTGTTTGCTTTGAAACGTTCCAGCAGCAACGTCATTAATTATTTTTAGGATGGCTTAGCCAACCCCAATTTAGAGTTATTTTTTGCTTCTTTCTGTAATATTTCTTGTAATTTTTTTTCAATGACTTCACTTATTAATTGATTTCCTTTTAAATTAAAATGGATGTGATCGTGATATAAAGTTTTTGCATCTTGGGAAGAGTTGAATACAGGTAGAAAATCGATAAAGGTGATACCTTGGGTTTTAGTAAATTCTTGTAGGCGTTGGCGTGCTTTAATTTCATAGTCGCGAGGTCCCGGTTCGCCTATTTCTCGTAATAAGGGAGTCATGGCGAGTAAAAATTGTGCGTTGTGTTCGCGAGTAAATTCTTGAATTTCAACAATGGCTGCTAAATTAACACCAATACGATCGCCACTTTCATTTTGCACTTCTTTGAGTCCTGGTATGGGTTTTTGCTTAAGAATGTAGCGGTTTAGTATTTCTGCTAGTGCTAAAGGTGGTTTTTTGTCTGGATAATTGCGATCGCGTCCGACTGGTAGTGAAGTGGGTGCAGTAGAAAATAAATCGTCGGTATTAATTAGCAACACTATAGTTTTTGCTCCAAAGCTGCCAAACCTTTGTAAATATCCTAGTTCGTTTCTCGGACCCCAAGAATTTGCTGAAGCATTTAATACTTCAAATTGTGTAATATTTCGAGATACATTCCGATTCAAAGAACGCATCATTAAGTTAGAAATTGTATTCTCTTGATCTGTCCACCAACCACCATTAGCGATGGAGTCTCCTAAAAGCAGTATTCGTAAGCTTGAGGGTGGAGGTGTTTGTTGAATATTTGCACTCCGCATTGAATACTGGTTAACTTCTATACGATTACCAAAGCGGCGAGTACGTTGAGAAGGGGTTAATAAATAGCCTATTTTTTCGTCGCCAATGTAAGTTAGAGGATTGCCAAAACCAAACAATAAGCGCAACCCAATTTCTGTGGCTACAAATAATCCGATAATCGCTGCAACAATAATTAATAAAATAAATCTCACTTTTGAATCCCTTTTTGTCCTATGACATGTGAAATTACACCAATATACACGACAGGAGATAGTAGGGGAGATGGAGGGATGGGGAGAAGAAGTTAAGAGTTAGGAGTTATAAGTTACCGATGCCCATGCCCATTGCCTGTTTACTTTTCTTAAGAAAATTGTAATCGGAATGTTCTGCTTGTATCTGCTTATATAGGAAGTAACGGACTACAATCAAGGCGGATCGTTTTGCCGATATCAAAAAGGGAGGAGTATTTGTTATGTCCGACTTAAATCGAGGAATCATGAAGTTTAAGGGTGCCGATAGTCCTAAAGCTGTAACTATTTCTACCGTTCTGGTTTTGGGTTCTATCGCATTACTTATCTTTTGGGCATTGCAGGTGGCTTACGCGGTAAACTAGGAAACGAGCTACTCCAGAAACTAGGGCGTGAAATGTATTACGGATGTGTTATGCCGGCTCGACTTTTTCACTTACCTTTTTGTCGAGAAATGTTGAGTGGGAACACAACAAAAATTATCAATTCTTGTTTATCGCTGACAATTGATTAGACTCTCATGTTGGTTTCTAAGGGGTGTGGATTATATTATCATCGCCCCTTGGACCGTTATTGTCAGCTAGAAAAAATGGGAAACTTTGGATTTTAGATTGAAGAAAAATCAAAAATTGATCCTATGCTTGAACTCTGGGGTGCTTTAGTTATTTTTATTGTTTGTCCCCTTTTGGGTGGATTACCAGTTATTTCTTGGATTACCAATGCTATGGCAAAGCGTCGGTTGGCAGAAATTGGTACTGGTAATATTGGCGTTAGTGCTGCTTTCTATCACGGTGGAACGTTTGTAGGAGTTCTTGCTGTTTTATCGGAAGCTCTGAAGGGAGTTATGGCAGTTTTAATTGCCCGTGCTTTTTTTGGCAATGGTTCTCACTGGGAATTGATTGCTTTAATAGCTTTGGTTATAGGCAGATTCTGGATGGGGAAGGGCGCTGGAACTACAAATGTTGCCTGGGGATTTGCAGTACACGATCCGATGGCGGCAGGGTTTATATTTTTAGTAAGTAGCATCAGCTTTCTGCTTTTACGTTCCAAGGAGTTGGCAAAATATGGGGTGTTGATATTATTCCCCCTAATTGTAGCGATACTGCATTTTGACGACATACCACAAATTTTGGCGGCGGTTGTGTTAGCAGGATTACTTGGCTGGATTTACCAACAGATACCTGATGATTTAAATTTAAAAGCATCTGATGCTAAGGCAGAATCCCAAGCCATGTTTCAATTGTTACGGGGCGACCAAAAAATTCTTTCTCTCGATGATGAACTCGATGCTGCAATTGTAGGAAATAAAGCAGCTAGAGTATCAGAAATGAAGCGTGCTGGTTATCCAGTTCCTAAAGGTTGGGTACTGACTCCAATGGATGAACCCGAAACGCCGATCAATTTTCTTCAACCGTCGGATTTATCTCCTCTTGCGGTACGCTCTTCAGCTTTAGGAGAAGATACCGAAGAAGCTTCCGCTGCTGGACAATACGAAACTGTTTTGAACGTTACTACAAAAGAAGGTTTACTAGAAGCGATTAATACAGTTCGTGCTTCCTACGAACATCCAGCGGCAGTTAAATATCGGCGCGATCGCAATTTAAAAGAAACTGCAATGGCGGTGTTGATTCAACAACAAATTCAAGGAGTATTTTCTGGGGTTGCTTTTAGTCGCGATCCCATTACTCAAGAGAGCGATGCTGTAGTAATTGAAGCAACGGCAGGCAGCGCGGCTCAAGTAGTTTCTGGTAGATATACACCGGAACAGTATCGAGCTTTTGTTGTTAAAACAGAGAATTTATCTTCCGTACATTTGGAAGGGGAAGGACAAATACCCGCCGTATTAATTAAACAAGTCGCATACTTAGCCCGCCAAATTGAACAATACTATCACGGTATTCCCCAAGATATCGAATGGAGTTATGACGGTCAAACTTTGTGGATATTACAAGTTCGTCCCATCACCACTTTATTACCAATTTGGACGCGCAAAATAGCTGCTGAAGTAATTCCGGGAATTATTCATCCTTTAACTTGGTCAATTAATCGTCCCTTAGTTTGTGGGGTTTGGGGAGGAATTTTTGCGTTAGTACTGGGTGAACGTGCTTTAGGATTAGATTTTAACGAAACTGCAACGCTTCACTTTTCTAGAGCTTATTTTAACGCCAGTCTTCTAGGACAGATTTTCCTACGTATGGGTTTACCTCCTGAAAGTTTGGAATTTCTCACTAGAGGAGCGAAGATGAGCAAACCGCCTTTAAATTCTACTTTGTCAAATCTTCCCGGATTGCTGCGATTATTTGCCAGAGAATTCAGTTTAGAGAGAGATTTCAAACGTGATTTCCGCAAGCGATTTCAGCCCGGTTTTTCTGAATTGTCAAAAATATCCCTACTTGAGCTTAACCAAACCCAAATATTAGAAAGAATTGAGTTTATTTTAGAACTGCTCAAGAGCGCTGCTTATTACAGTATTATGGCTCCCTTGAGTGCTGCTGCAAGACAAGGAATTTTTAAAACAAAAGATAGTCAAATTGATAACAGTGCTGCTCCCGAAGTCGCAGCTTTGCGAGAACTTGGCGAATTAGCGGCAGCGGCTAAGCAAATATTACCAGAATTCGATTCAGAAACTCTGTTTGAGGATTTAGCAGTTTCCACTCCAGGACAAAAAATTCTTGAAGGCTTTGAAACCTTGATTAACCGTTACGGTTATTTAAGTGATGTCGGAACCGATATTGCTGTTCCGACTTGGAAAGAAGAACCACTAGCTGTAAAACTGTTATTTATCCAGTTGATGCAAGGAAACCAAACCCCCGCAAATTTGGGAATTAAAAAGCGTAACCGGGGAGGAGCAGTACAACGTCGCGTAAATTTAAAAGGGCGTGCTTCAGAAATTTATTCTCGATTGCTCGCACAGTTACGTTGGAGCTTCATCGCCTTAGAACGGAATTGGTTACAAAACGAGTTGCTCGGGGAACCAGGAGATATATTTTTCCTAGAAATTGAAGAAATACGAAAACTCATCAACGATTCCGATTATCAATTGATGAGTAATTTAATGGAGTTAGTCCAAATAAGAAAAACACGACTTACAGAAGATAGTCAACTCAATCCCGTACCGCAGTTAGTTTATGGCAATGCACCTCCTGTATCAATGTTCTTTTCTCGTCCTTCCCTTGTTCCCGATGGAATGTTAACCGGAATTCCGGCGAGTCATGGGCAAGTTGAAGGAAAAGTCAAGGTGTTGCGAAATTTACAGGCAGTTCCGGATATTGATAAACAAACAATTTTAGTAGTTCCTTACACTGATTCTGGCTGGGCTGCTATATTGACAAGGGCTGGCGGACTTATTGCTGAAGTTGGTGGAAGGCTTTCTCACGGCGCAATTATCGCTCGTGAATATGGTATTCCAGCAATCATGGATGTAAATAATGCTACTTGGTTATTGCAGGATGGTCAGCGAGTACGGATTGATGGTTCTAGAGGGATTGTGGAGATATCAAATGATTTGAGGCCAGATTAAGGGAGATGGGGAGGAGTTAGGAGTAAGAAGCAAGAAGTAAGGAGTAAGAAGTAAGAAGTAATGAGTAATGAGTTAGAAATTATTCTATATTAATCTTTGACCTTTGACTTTTGACTTTTGACGAACGCCGGGCGGTTGACCTTTTTTATGAAATTTACTTCTCTCAACGATTTACCCCAAGAAGCTGTTTCCCATAATCCTGAAATTAAGAAAAAGGTAATGTTGCGATTTGGCGATTTACCTCACCTGACTAATTTCTCTCAAGCGCGTTTTGCTCCCGGGCAAGTAGCTGCTGCACACGCTCATCAGGATATGTGTGAGGTGTTTTTTGTGGAATCTGGTTCGGGTTTTATCCGTATTGATAATCAGGAATATCCCTTGCTTCCGGGTAGTTGTGTTGCGGTGGAAGTCGGAGAAGTTCATGAAGTTGTGAATAATAGTACTGATGAATTGGTATTGACTTATTTTGGGTTGCGGGTAGAAAAGACTTAAATTAAACGTCTAATTGAATTTCATATCCCAATCTTTTGGGAAGAGAAATTTTATAAACATCCCCTTGATTCATCTCTCCCGGCTCTTTCATTTGAGCTAGAGCAGTAACTACTTCATCTGAATTTGCTGTTAGGATAACCACAGGGCGATCGCAAGCTATGGGAAAATCGTGCCAGGTTCCCAGATATAATAAAAGTCCGTGCCCTGGAGGGAAACGTAGAGCTTGTGCTTGCGATAAATCGGGTAAATCTTGGTTATTTTGATGATTTGGTGGTGAAAGAACCATAATAAATGGCGATTGCCCCAAACCGATAAACATTTGGGTCATGTACATATGACGTTCTAACCAGGTTATTGTAGGATATCCTGGCATTATTTTAGCGGTTCTAAAAGTTGCATTTCCGCGATATGTAAAGTCTATATTTTCACCTTCTAATACTCTTTCTTGATAAAAAGGTATTCCCAATCCTGGTTTGCTGACATCATCCCCTAATAAATATCCGTAGGGTTTAATATTTTCTCGATTAGCATCGATTATGGGAATTGTTAAGGTTTGTGTTTGAGAAGCAGTCATACTAGGATTTTGGATTTTAGATTTTATATTTTGGATTTTGGATTAAATAAACCCCTCTTCAAATTTCTCCCCTCAATACGCCCGGGGCTTTAAGCTGAAAGGAGCATAGTGAATTTCTGTACCTTATTCAATTGAAATCTATTGTAGTTCTTAATTGCTCACTGCTTACTGTTCACTGCTCACTGCTCACCGTTAACTGTTCACTGCTCACTGATTCATATATTTTTTCTCCGGTTGTTATCCAAGTATCGGATTGGTTTTTAATGTGCATTAAACATTCTTTTAAATATTTTAACCGCAAGGGCTGACCAACTATAAAAGGATGTAAACCAATTGCCATTACCCGCCCTTGCGATTCTCCTTCATGCCACAATTGATAAAATTGATCTTCTATAGCTCTGGAAAATTCTGCACCGGAAAAGCGGTTACTCAAGCACAAGGTGATATCATTAGCTTCTATAGTATAAGGAATTGCTAATAAACGACCATTTTGGAGAGGATACCAGTAAGGTTGGTCGTCATTTACCCAATCAGCAGTATAAACAATTCCGGCTGAATGTAATAGTTCAAATGTTGATTCTGTAATGGAAAATCCCGGTGTTAACCAACCTTTTGGTGTTTTCCCTGTAGCTTCCTTAAGTAAATTTAAAGTTTTATTTATTGTATCTGTTTCTGCTTCTTTATCCATGCCACTATGACCAGTGGAGTTATTAATTCCATGGGCCATAATTTCCCAGCCATGCTGTTGCATTGCTTCCATAATTTCTGGATACAGCGTACAAATTTCACCGTTTACTGCTGCTGTTACGGGAATTTCTAATTCTGCAAATAAATCAAATAAACGCCAAATACCAACTCTATTTCCATAATCCCGCCAACCATAGTTAGCAATCTCTGGATAACTATTTAAATGAGGTTGGATTGCTGTTCCGATTTTACCAAAGGTGAAATGTTCGACATTCATCACTACCCATACGGCAACTCTAGCATTATTGGGTAATTTTAACTTTGGACGTTGGGAAATTGGTTGAAATGATGGAGGAAACATAAATCAGTTATCAATTATCAATTATCAATTATCCATTATCCATTATCCATTATCAATTATCAGTTGTTCATTGTTCATTGTTCATTGTCATGGTACTGTTAGTTTCTGGCAGTAGTACTTGAAAGTCCGAAATATAATCCAGTCAGGATAATGATAAATCCTAATAAGTTCTCAATACTCAAGCCCTGATGAAAAATCAGCCATGCTTCAATTGCACTCATACAGGGACACAACAAATGTGATAAGGCAACAACTCCTGAAGGAATTTTCATGAGAGAATAAGCAATAACGGCTTGACCAAATATCTGGCAAACTACTGCCAAACCAATGACAGATAACCAAGCACCAAAACTATGAGGAAATAGACTATCTTCCTGAATCAAAAGTAGTGGAATAATTATAATACAACCGACAACACAACATCCCAAAACTATATTGACAATATCTAACTTGTCTTTTAGCTTCTCAATTGCCAGTAGATATGCACTATAAAACATCGCAGAAGCTAGAGCGGCTAAATCACCTCCAAATCTTTCAAAACCCAGACTCAAATCTTTCACTTCCATGATGGTTGCTCCGGCAATAGCAACCAACATTCCTACTAGAAATTTTTGATCGAAGCGTTGATTCAAGAATAAGTATGACCCCAAAGCTGTAAAAATTGGAGTCAAATTATGTAAGATAGTAGAATTAGCAATACTTGTATGCTCTAAAGACCACGACCAAATTACTTGATTTGCACAGAAACAAAATCCGACAATAATTATTGTGATAATACACTTATTAATGTTAGAAACTGTAATAGAGAAATGCTGACTATGTTTATCATATGAATAAACATTGTTTTGAATTTCTAAGTTTTGAGAACTACGACGAAAACTCGCTATACCACTCCATGTTCCATAAATGATTGTTGAGATCCAAAAACGATTAAATACCGTAGAGTTTGAACTTAGTTCCTGTTCTCCCAAGTAAATAAATATCGATGAAAAGGCTATCTAAGTAACCGAGTAAATCTTGCGAAATAATATAAGAAGCATAAGCAGGAGGGTAGCTTGGCATGGCGTTACAAATAATTTGTCTTGGTATATCGCGTGCAATACCCGTTATTTCTTTTGATTGCAGCTTTACACTAGTGACAAATATTAATAAACCCTAATCTTAAATGTCCCATTGCTCATTCCCAACTACCATGCTCACTCCAAAATTAATACAAGATACAACCCCCCAGAGCATATTAATATCAGAAGCGATCGCAGATAAGTCGCGAGCAAAAGCTTTTGGTATTACACCTGAAAATGCGGAAGCAAATATACACCAACGCTGGGATTTACTCAAATTGATTTATCCCGCTTTTAAAGATTTGTGTCAAAGTACTTTACAAATAGAACCCAATACAATACTGCCAGCATTGTGGGATTTATGGCTACCTTTGGCAATGCAAATTGCATGGCGATATCAAGAAAATCAACGTCCTTTTATACAAGGAATATTAGGAGGACAAGGAACCGGTAAAACCACAACTTGTAAAGTTCTCAATTTGATTTTGTCACACTTAAAATACCGTACCTTGAGTTTATCTATAGATGACTTATATAAAACTTACCAAGCACGTTTAATTTTACAACAACAAGACCCTCGTTTGATTTGGCGGGGACCACCGGGAACTCATGATGTTGATTTGGGTTTGAATCTTTTAGATAATATTTGTCAGCGTCAAACTACTATAACGGTTCCTCGCTTCGATAAATCACTACATTCTGGAAATGGCGATCGCATTAATCCTGAAACGGTAGAAAATATTGATATTGTGTTGTTTGAAGGTTGGTTTGTTGGCATTCAACCAATAAATTCAACAGCATTTAACACCCCACCACTACCGATTATTACACCAGAAGACAAAGCATTTGCTCTTGATATGAACGATAAACTCCACGATTACTTACCCTTGTGGCAACGCTTGGATAGTTTAATCGTTTTATATCCCACAGATTACCGTCTTTCCTTAGAATGGCGCAAACAAGCCGAACATCAGATGAAAGCCAGCGGTAAACCTGGAATGACTGACTTACAAATCGAAGAGTTTGTAAATTACTTTTGGAAAGCACTGCACCCAGAATTATTTATCAAGCCTTTAATAGAATCTCCATCAGTTGATTTAGTAATTGAAATTAATTCCAATCATAGTTTTGGGAAAGTTATTAGTTGATGGTTGATAGTTGATGGTTGATAGTTGATGGTTGATAGTTATTTATTGGCGTTGCCTACCTCGCTATGAATTATATATACATACACTTTGTAGTAAACGTGAAACTTATGTAGAGATGTAGCAATGCTACGTCTTTTTCAATGTGAAATCACGTTTTCATATTTTTATTCAGCAACGCCTATTTATTAACTCCTAAGCACCAAAAGCTGACCACCAACAACTAACCAC
>ERZ1740059.276-NODE-276-length-28633-cov-6.129505_pt1 | contig 28633 bp, 22 predicted proteins | sample MGYA00581744_ERZ1740059 | MGnify/ENA primary metagenome ERZ1740059 (study PRJEB43018, sample SAMN04849738) | marine metagenome | isolation source: floating plastic debris | place: Pacific Ocean | collected 2008-08-28 | study: EMG produced TPA metagenomics assembly... | reverse complement strand
CGCGCGGCGAAAGCGCTGAAATCACGACCTATCTCGAAGAAAGCCTGACTTCGGAACTGTCCGGCAATGTCATCGACCTGTGCCCGGTCGGAGCGCTGACCTCCAAGCCGTACGCCTACAATGCGCGGCCCTGGGAGCTGCGCAAGACGGAAACCGTCGACATCATGGACGCGCTTGGTTCCAATATCAGGATTGATGCTAAGGGCGATGCGGTCATGCGCATCATGCCCGTGATTAATGAAGAAGTGAATGAGGAGTGGCTGTCTGACAAATCCCGCTTCATCTGGGATGGGCTCGCGCGCCAGCGCCTCGATAAAGCGTATATCCGTAAGGATGGCACGCTGACGCCGGTCAATTGGGGCGAAGCGTTCGACGCGGCCAAGACGGCATTGTCTGCGCCCGCTGAGAAGATCGGCTTCGTCGCCGGTGACCTCATCGAAGTTGAACAAGCCAAGGCTGCCCTGGACCTGGCACGCGCGCTGGGTGTTCAGAATACGGATTGCCGTCCGGCGGGCGCTGCTTATGGCGCCGATGGCGTCCGTGAGCGCTATATCTTCAACCCAACGCTGCTCGGGATTGAAGAGGCGGATGCTTTGCTCCTGATCGGTACCAATCCGCGCAAGGAAGCGGCGGTCTGGAACTCGCGCATTCGTAAAGCCTGGCTTTGGAATGATCTGAAAGTGGGTGTCATCGGCGAAGCTGTGGACCTGACCTATGAGTATGAGCACCTTGGCGATGGTCCGGATGCACTGGAAGGTCTGTTCGGCCGAGATAGCGAGATTGCCGAGACGCTCCGCAATGCCGAAAAGCCGATGATCGTGATCGGCGAAGGCGTGCTGGCGCGTGCGGACGGCCAAGCTATCCTTGCCGCAGCGCATGATTACGCGCTCGAAATTCAAGCCATCAAGGATGATTGGGTTGGCTTCGGCGTCCTTCACAGCGCCGCAGGCCGTGTCGGTGCGCTCGATACAGGATTTTTGCCTGGCGAAGGGGGTAGCGACACGGCAGGTATTCTCAGCGGCAGTATGGATACGGTTGTCCTGCTAGGTGCGGATGAGGTTGATCTTTCGAAGACCGGCAATGCGACAGTAATTTACGTCGGAAGTCATGGCGATGCTGGCGCGAGCAAGGCGGATATCATCCTGCCGGCTGCGGCCTATACGGAAATGGCAGCGACCTATGTGAACACGGAAGGCCGAGTCCAGATGACACGGCGCGCTGTGCAGCCGAAGGGCGAAGCGCGAGAAGGTTGGGCAATTTTCCGGGCCTTGTCAGATGTGTTGGGCAAGACGCTCTCTTATGATTCGGCAGATGAGTTGCGGGCCGTATTGCGCGAATCCAATCCGGTGTTTGCGGGATTCGGCTATGCGCCCGGCGATGCGGGCATAGACGCTTTGAAAGAGCCCATTTCGTCTGTCGGATCGACCACGGGCGGCGCATTCACGGCCACGATTGGCGATTTCTACCTCACCAATCCTATCGCACGGGCGTCCAAGACCATGGCAGAGTGTTCGCTACAGAAACAAGGTCTTGAAACCGCGATGGCGGCGGAGTAGGGCGGCGCGATGAGTGGTTTGATCGAACAATATGGCGCGCTGACAGGCTGGTTGCTGGTGCTCGGGCAGATTGGCTTGTTCACACTGGTCCTGTCCCTGTCGATCGCCTTCCTGCTGCTGCTCGACCGCAAGGTCTGGGCGGCGGTGATGATGCGCAAGGGGCCAAATGTGGTCGGCCCGTTCGGCCTGGCGCAGAGTTTTGCAGATTTCGGCAAATTCCTGCTCAAGGAAATCATCATTCCGGCCGGTGCGAACAAGACCGTCTTTCTGATCGCGCCGATCCTGACCCTGACCCTGGCTTTTGCAGCCTGGGCAGCCATTCCCGTGGCGCCGGGCTGGGTCATCTCGGACATCAATGTCGGGATCCTGTACCTGTTCGCGATCTCGTCCCTGGGTGTCTATGGCATTATCATGGGCGGCTGGGCGTCAAACTCTAAATATCCCTTCCTGGCTTCGCTTCGCAGCACCGCGCAAATGGTGTCTTATGAGGTTTCGATTGGCCTTATCATCATTACGGTGATCCTGCTCGCCGGTTCGATGAATCTGTCAGAAATTGTCAATGCGCAGGATGGCGGCTTCTGGACCTGGCATCTGATCACATTCAAACATTTCCCGATGATTCCAGTTATGTTGGTGGCCTTCGTGATGTTTTTTGTATCCGCACTGGCAGAGACCAATCGCCCTCCCTTTGATCTGCCAGAAGCGGAATCGGAACTGGTGGCTGGATATCAGGTTGAGTATTCCGCGACGCCTTATCTGCTCTTCATGTTCGGCGAGTATCTCAACATCGTTCTGATGTGCGCGATGATGACTCTGCTCTTCCTGGGAGGATGGCATGGACCGGTACCGCTGGGGGCTGACTTCGTAAACATGTTCCCGGCGTGGATCGTAAATCTTGGGCTTCTTGCATGGTTCATGGCCAAACTGGTGTTCTTCTTCTTCCTATTTGCCCTCGTGAAGGCCGTGGTTCCGCGCTATCGCTATGACCAGCTGATGCGGCTCGGATGGAAGATCTTCCTGCCAACGGCGCTCGCAGCTGTGGTCATCGTTGGTGGATATGTCGTCTATGCAGGAGTTCAGGCATGAGCTTAGTTCAGACCATTCGCGGCGCCTTTCTGACCGACTTTATCGGGGCGTTTGGCCTTGGCATCCGGGAAATGTTTCGCCGCAAGGCAACCGTGAATTATCCTTTCGAGAAGAACCCCCTCAGTCCACGCTTTCGTGGGGAACATGCCCTGCGTCGCTACCCGAATGGCGAAGAGCGCTGCATTGCATGTAAATTGTGTGAAGCCATCTGCCCGGCGCAAGCGATAACGATCGAGGCCGAGCCTCGTGAAGACGGCTCGCGTCGCACGACGCGTTATGACATCGACATGGTGAAATGCATCTATTGCGGCTTTTGTCAGGAAGCCTGTCCAGTGGATGCGATTGTCGAAGGTCCGAATTTCGAATTCGCGACCGAGACACGCGAAGAGCTTTATTATGACAAAAATAAACTGCTGGCGAACGGGGATCGCTGGGAGCGACTCATCGCAAAGAATTTGGAACTAGACGCGCCGTACCGGTAGCGTTCGCAATTGAGGGGCGGGCAACCGCCGGAAGGGAACTGGGGCTAAAGCAGTGGAACTGATTGCCTTCTATATTTTCGCGGCGATTGTGACCGTGTCGGCTTTGGCCGTGATCATGGCCAAGAACCCGGTGCACTCGGTTCTTTGGCTGATCCTGACATTCTTCACGGCGGCCGGCTTGTTCGTGCTGGTCGGGGCAGAGTTTCTCGCCATGCTTCTGGTCGTTGTTTATGTCGGCGCCGTCGCAGTGCTTTTCCTTTTTGTCGTGATGATGCTCGATGTTGATTTTGTTGAGTTGAAACAGGGGACGTTGCGCTACTGGCCTTTTGCCGCGCTGATCGGCGTCGCCTTCATCGCCGAGATCGCTCTGGCCAGTTTTGCCCGCGGGAGTTCGAACAATACCAGTTTTGACGCTGCGCCCGGGGCGGACACCAATACCGAGGCGATCGGGCAGGTTATGTACACAGAATACTTTCTGCTCTTCCAGCTGGCAGGATTGATCCTGCTGGTTGCCATGATCGGCGCGATTGTCCTGACCTTGCGCGAACGTCCCGGCGTCAAACGCCAGAACATTGCGCGCCAGACTTCTCGCCGACGTGAAGACGCGATTGAAAAAGTCGCGGTCGAACCCGGGAAGGGGATTTAGGTATGGATCTTACCATCAATCACTTTCTGACCATTTCAGCGATCCTGTTCACGATCGGCGTGGTCGGCATTTTCGTGAACCGCAAGAATATCATCGTCATCCTGATGGCGATCGAGCTGATCCTTTTGTCGGTGAACATCAACCTGGTTGCCTTCTCGGTCTTTTCCGGAACGATCGCCGGACAGATTTTCGCGATGCTTGTGCTCACGGTTGCGGCGGCGGAGGCTGCCGTCGGCCTTGCCATCCTGGTCGTCTATTTCCGCAATCGCGGGGACATTGCGGTCGAGAGCGTCGACCTGATGAAGGGATAGGGATTCATGCTATTTGACGAAGCCATCCAATTCATCGTTCTGGGGCCGGGTCTTGCTGCGCTGGTCGCAGGCCTGTTCCAGCGATTTATCGGCGATCGCGGTGCCATGGTGTTGACCACCAGTATTGTGCTGATGGCCGGAATGTTGTCGCTCTATCAATTATTCGCCTATGCCGCTGGCGCTGGCGGGGCCGGTCATGTTGAGCATGCAGCTCTGGCCGCTGATACCGGCGCCGCTGCCGGTCATGTCGGTCAGCATGTCATCCATCTCTTTACCTGGATGGAAGTCGGGCAGTTCAAGGCCGACTGGGCCATTCGTGTCGATGCCATGTCGATTGTCATGATGGCAGTAATTACAAGCGTGTCCGGGCTCGTTCACCTGTATAGCTGGGGCTATATGGAGGAGGATCCACACAAGGCGCGCTTCTTCGCTTACCTGTCCCTGTTCACCTTTACGATGTTGATGCTGGTGACGGCTGACAATTTCATCCAGCTCTTCTTTGGCTGGGAAGGTGTGGGACTCGCGTCCTATCTCCTGATCGGCTTCTGGTATCAGAACAAAGCGCCGAACGACGCCGCGATCAAAGCCTTTGTCACCAACCGGGTTGGCGATTTCGGACTCGCGCTCGGCATTATGGCGGTCTTCCTCGTGTTCGGATCTGTCGAATTCGCACCGGTCCTGACGGCGATCAAGGAAAATGCCGAAGTCGTTCCACTGGCGCTGGCCGAAGCTGGACAAGTCCGTGATGTGGTTGTGCCATTCCTCGCTTGGAACATCCCGGCGCTGGAACTGATTGGTGTTCTCCTGTTCATCGGCGCGATGGGCAAGTCGGCGCAGTTCTTTCTACACGTCTGGCTGCCGGATGCGATGGAAGGTCCGACCCCAGTCTCGGCCCTGATCCATGCCGCAACCATGGTGACCGCGGGCGTCTATCTGGTCTGCCTGGTCTCACCCATTTATGAGTATGCGCCTTTTGCGGCCTCAATGATCGCCCTGATCGGTGCGGTCACGGCGCTCTACGCAGCGACGGTTGGCATGGCGCAGAACGATATCAAGCGTGTCATCGCGTATTCGACGTGTTCGCAGCTCGGCTACATGTTCTTTGCTGCTGGCATTGGCGCTTATGAGGCCGCCATGTTCCACTTGTTCACGCACGCTTTCTTCAAGGCCTTGCTCTTCCTTGGTGCTGGCTCGGTTATTCATGGCGCGCATCATGAGCAGGATATGCGTAATATGGGCGGCTTTGCCCGGTTCATGCCGCTGACCTATGGCGCGATGATGATCGGGACGATTGCGATTATCGGGCTGGGTATTCCGCATGTCTGGGGCCTGTCCGGCTTCTTCTCCAAGGATGCCATCATCGAAACGGCGTTTGCGGCCGGTATGAACGGCGTCGCATTCGGACAATTGGCCTTCTGGCTCGGCATCGCCGCTGCCTTGCTGACCAGCTTCTATTCCTGGCGCCTGATCTATATGACCTTCCACGGTCCTCGGGCGGAGCCGCGTCATCATGAAGCGCATGGGCATGATGATCATGCTCATGACCATCATCATGGAGATCCACATGAGTCGCCAATGGTCATGCTCATTCCGCTTGGTCTGCTCAGCGTCGGCGCGGTGTTTGCCGGGTGGTATTTCTACGACGCCTTTGTTGGCCATGATTACAAAGAGTTCTGGGACGGCGCGATCTACGCGGCCAAGGAAAATACAGTCCTCAAGGACAAGTATAATGTTCCGGAATGGGTCTTCTGGGCGCCGTTGATTGTCACCGTGACCGGCTTTGTCATCGCTACGTTCACCTACCTGTTCAATCGCGGCGTTGGCGAAAAGATCGCTGAAAATGGTGGCCCATTACACGGCCTGTTTGCCAATAAGTGGTACTTTGACGAGCTATATAATGCGACGCTCATTCGCGGGTCCGCCTGGTTTGGCGACCTGTTCAAGGCTGGTGATAAGAGAGTCGTTGATGGCCTCGGACCCGATGGCGTCGCAGCGCTGGTCCGCTGGGGCTCACGGCGGCTGTCGGCCATGCATACCGGGTATCTCTATCACTATGCGTTCGTGATCATTGGCGCGGCCCTGCTCTTCGGCGCCATCCTGTTCTGGCGCAGTGGAGGCGCAGGCTAATGGACTTCCCAATTCTCTCTGCGGTGACGTTTACGCCGCTGGCGGGTGCCATCCTGATTCTGCTGGTCAAGATGCTGACCGGGGCGCAAACGCGCCCAGATGGTAGCGAAGACGAACGTGTCATGTATGCCGGTTTGATGTTCAGTGTCGGTACGTTCGCAATATCGATCTTCATGTTCTTCAGCTATGATCTGAACGGCACCGGCTATCAGTTGATCGAGCAAGTCGATTGGTTCTCAGGCATTCAGTACAAGATGGGCGTGGATGGTATGTCGCTCTTGCTGATTTTGCTGACGACCCTGCTGACGCCCATCGCCCTGATCGCCAGTATCGGTTCGATCAAACACCGGCTGACCGAATATGTGGTCTCCTTTCTGGTGCTCGAGACATTCATGATCGGCGTGTTTTGCGCGCTTGATCTCGTCGTGTTCTATGTCTTCTTCGAGGCTGGCCTGATCCCGATGTTCATCATTATTGGCGTATGGGGCGGCGTGGATCGCATCTATGCGAGTTTCAAATTCTTCCTCTACACGCTGCTCGGCTCGCTCTTTATGCTAGCGGCAGTCGTCTATATGTATCTGACGGCGGGTACATCCGATGTCGTTCAGTTGGAGCAGTTTGAGTTTGCTAAATCGGCGCAGACCTGGCTGTGGCTCGCTTTCTTTGCGTCCTTTGCAGTGAAGCTGCCCATGTGGCCCGTGCATACCTGGTTGCCAGATGCTCACGTACAGGCGCCCACCGCAGGCTCGGTGATCCTGGCGGGCATCCTGCTGAAAATGGGAGGCTATGGCTTTCTGCGCTTTAGCCTGCCCATGTTCCCGGACGCGAGTGTTCTGTTCCAACCCTTTGTCTTTACAATATCGGTGATCGCAATTGTGTACGCCTCGCTCGTGGCTTGGCGGCAGACGGATATGAAAAAGCTGATCGCGTATTCGTCGGTGGCGCATATGGGCTTTGTTACGCTCGGTATCTTCTCCTTCACAGAAATCGGCGTCCAGGGTGCGGTGTTCCAGATGCTGAGCCACGGCTTGATTTCTGGCGCGCTCTTCCTGATTGTCGGGGTCGTTTATGACCGCATGCATACGCGGGAAATTTCCGCTTATGGCGGCCTTGTCCACCGGATGCCGATCTATGCGACGCTGTTCATGCTCTTCACCATGGCCAATGTCGGATTGCCGGGGACGAGCGGCTTCGTTGGCGAGATTCTGACCATGGTCGGCGCCTTCCAAGCTAACACCTGGGCTGCGGCGGGTGCCGCTCTGGGTGTGATCTTTTCGGCCGTCTATATGCTGACCCTTTATCGCCGCACCGTTTTCGGTCAGATCACCAACCCGGATCTGGAATCGATTGAAGACGTGAACATCAAGGAAATGATTTGTATCATTCCCCTGGCGTTCGGCACCATACTTCTGGGTATTCTGCCCAATCTCATTTTTGATATCACGCGTGAATCCTCGCTTCACGCGCTCGCCCAGATGGCGGGAGGATAAGGCTCATGTTTGATATAGAAGCCATTCTCAACGCGATCGCTCCAGAGCTATTGCTAGCCGCGGCCGGCTTGCTGGGCGTGACGATCGGCGCCCTGTTCGGAGACAGGTTTAACGCCAGCTCGTTTAAGCTGGGCGCCGGCATTCTTTTCGTATCAGCGGCGCTGGCCGCCTTCTACTGGGATGGTGGCCGTGCATTTGATGGCCTGGTCGAGACCAGCAGTTTCGCCAATTTTGCCAAAGTGGTCAGCTTCGCATCCGCGGGTATCGCTTTACTTATGGCGGAAGGTTTCCTGCGCCGCCACGATACGATGCGATACGAGTATTCGCTACTAATGATCTTTGCTGCACTCGGCATGGGCGTGATCCTGTCTTCATCGAATTTCATGACGCTTTATCTGGGTGTCGAAATGCTCAGCCTATCCTCATACGTGCTCGCCTCGTTCCACCGGGACAGTCCGCGGTCGGCGGAAGCAGGTTTGAAATACTTCGTCCTTGGCGCGCTTGCTTCGGGCCTCTTATTGTATGGCATTTCTCTGGTCTATGGGTTTGCCGGCGGCACAAGCTATGAAGCGGTGGCAGATGCAGAAGCGAGCCTGGGCTTCATGTTTGGCATGGTGCTGATGATCACCGGCCTAGCGTTTAAAGTGTCCGCAGCGCCGATGCACGTCTGGACACCCGATGTCTATGAAGGTGCTCCAAGTCCGGTCGTTGCCTTTTTCGCGACGGCGCCGAAAATGGCCAGCATGGTGGTCTTCGCCATCATCATGTTCACGGCATTTCCGCAGGCCATCGCCTTCGAGAACTGGCAGCTGATCGTCGGTATCATCGCTGCAGCCTCGATGCTGGTGGGTGCCTTCGGCGCCTTGCCGCAAGCCAATCTCAAGCGTCTGCTAGGCTATTCTTCCATTGCAAATATGGGTTATGCACTCGTCGCGGTTGCGGCTGGCGTCCAGTATGGCGTTGGCGCGCTTCTGATTTTCATGACGGCTTATGTGATCGCCTCGCTTGGTTTATTTGGCGGCGTTTTGTCCATGCGTCGCGAAGGGGGAATGGTCGAGAATATTGATGAACTGGCCGGCTTGATCCGCCGACAGCCGGGTTTGGCCACGGCGTTGACGGTCTTGCTGGTTTCGGTCTCGGGCTTTCCACTTGCCTTTGGCTTCCTGGGTAAGCTTGCGGTGCTCGAAGCGGGCTGGAATGCCGGGCTGATGCCTTTGATCATCATCCTGATCATCAGTTCCGTGATTGCGATGTACTATTATCTGCGCATCGTCAAAATTATGTGGTTTGACGAGCAGGCTGAAGACTTCGAGCCAGTCGATGGTTGGGTCACGGCGACCGTATACCTGTCCGCGATTGCGAGCGTTCTATTGTTGATCTTTGTTAGCCCGTTCAGTGAACTCGCCGCCAATACAGCGGCCAGCCTGATCTCGTGATCCAGACCGCGCCAGTCCATTGGTATGACGATATAGATAGCACCAGCGAAGAGGCCAAACGCCGGGCGCGTCGCGGCGAAACGTCCGCCGTTTGGAGTGCGGCACGTCAGCAAAACGCGGGTCGGGGGCGTCTGGGTCGCAGCTGGGGCTCTCCTGTCGGAAATCTTTTCAGTACACTCCTGTTTCCAGAATCCGGCGGATTGAGCATGGCTGCACGGGTTCCTTTTGCGGCGGGGTTGGCGGTACGAGATACGTGTGAGGCGGTAACACCAGAGCTGGGAGCGCTCTTGAAATGGCCCAATGATGTCCGCGTCCGCAGCCAGAAAATCAGTGGCATCTTGACGGAAACCGGCGAGACCAATGGTGTCGTATGGATCGCGCTTGGTATGGGAATCAATCTCAAACACGCGCCAGACGGCGTCGATCAGGCGGCGACAAGCCTCATACAGGAAGGAGCACCTTCTGCGCTTACGCCAGACTTGCTCCTCGACGAGTTGCGGGCGTCCGTGCATCGGCGCATTGAACAGGCCAGGCTGGATTTCTCCGGGTTGTTAGAGGCTTGGCTTGCCGTGGCAGAAGGACGGGGCGAGCGGGTGCAGGCCGGGCCTGTCCAGGACCGGATCGAAGGTGTGTTTGAAGGTCTCGCCGAGGATGGTGGCCTGATCTTGCGATTGCCGGATGGCGCGCAGCGCACCATAAGGGCGGGTGACGTAGACTTAGTGAAGCGAGTAAGCTGATGCTGTTAGTAATTGATGTCGGCAACACGAATACCGTGTTTGCGCTCCATAGCGGTACGGAATGGGTGTCGAGTTGGCGGAGTTCGACCGAGGCGACACGGACGGCTGATGATCATGCCGTTTGGCTGGGAACCTTGATGCGCATGGAGGAATTGTCGCTCTCACAAATTACCGGCTGCATCATTTCGTCCGTCGTGCCACAGGCGAAATTCAATTTCCGCAACCTGTCGCGCCGTTATTTTAATGCCGAGCCAATGTTTGTGGGCGAACCGAGCACAAAACTGGACGTGCCCATCCGTATCAGACGGCCGGAACAGGTTGGTGCGGATCGTCTTGTCGCCGCGATCGGGGCCCATCAATTGTATGAAGGCGCGAAACTTGTGATCGATAGCGGCACCGCAACCACATTTGATGTCGTTGGGCCAGATGGCGGTTTTGAAGGCGGGATCATTTCACCCGGTATCAACCTGTCCATGCGCGCCTTGCATGATGCGGCGGCGCAGTTACCCAGAATTGCTATTCAAAAACCGTCTCAGGTCATTGGCCAGGATACGATCTCAGCCATGCAATCCGGTGTGTTCTGGGGCTATGTTGACTTAATTGATGGCCTTGTCACACGCGTAAAGCGCGAATATGCAGCGCCGCTCAAGGTTATTGCCACGGGCGGGGTTGCATCCCTTTTCGAGGGCGCCAGTGAGACTATAGATCATTTCGATCAGAGTTTGATGGAAGTAGGCCTGTTAGAAGTCTACCGAAGAAATCAGAAAGACTAAGCGGGGCAAATGGCACATTCAAAAGATGCGGAACTCGTATTCCTGCCGCTCGGCGGATGTGGCGAGATCGGAATGAATTTGAATGCGTATGGCTATGGGCCAGCGCATGATCGGCGCTGGATTCTGATCGATGTTGGCGTAACCTTTGGCGGCGACGATACGCCAGGCATTGATCTCGTCACGCCGGATCCAGCCTTCCTGGAAGATCAGGGTGACAGGATTGATGGCATCTTCCTGACCCATGCGCATGAAGACCATATCGGCGCGATCGGGTTGATCCTACCGCGTTTACAGACGCGCGCGCCGATCTATGCCACGGCCTTTACCGCCCATCTTGCTCAGGCCAAACTGATTGAGCGCGGTCTTAAGAATACCAGCATTCAGGTGCTACCGCTTGGCGCGTCGATTGAAGCAGGACCATTCAAGGTAAGCTATATCACCCTGACGCATTCCATTCCGGAACCAAACGCGCTCGCCATTGATACGCCACTTGGTACGATTCTGCATACGGGGGACTGGAAGATTGACCCAGAGCCACAGCTGGGCGAACAGACAGATATCGAAGCGCTGACAGCCTTGGGCGATGAAGGCGTACTGGCAATGGTCTGTGATAGTACGTATGTCTTTGTAGACGGTGAAAGCGGATCTGAAGGTGTGGTTCGCCGGAATTTAATCGAACTGATTGGCGGCCTGACCGGACGCGTGGCGGTCACCACATTTGCATCAAATGTCGCGCGCGTTGCAACCGTTATTGAAGCGGCCCGGCAGGCGGGACGGAGCGTTTGCTTGGTCGGGCGCAGCATGCACAAGATCACCGACGCGGCGATTGCCACCGGCGTGATTGAAGACTTACCCGATCTGATCAGCGAAGATCAGGCCGGCAGCCTGCCCGATGATAATCTCTTATTCCTATGCACGGGCTCACAAGGCGAGGCGCGCGCCGCGCTTGGGCGGATCTCACGCGATGATCACCGCCATATCAGTCTCGGCGACGGTGATACGGTCATTTTCTCAAGCCGGGTCATACCAGGCAATGAGAAGGGCATTTACGACATGCAAAATGCTTTGGCCGAGAAAGGAGTCCGGGTGATTGCCGACAAGATGACAGATGGCCCAATCCATGTGTCTGGCCACCCCGCCCGAGACGAACTGCGGCGCATGTATCAATGGGTGCGCCCGAAGATTGCGGTTCCTGTGCATGGGGAACGACGTCACATCGTTGAACATGCGGCCTATGCCAAAAGCCTTCAGGTCGGCGATGCGGTGACGCCGCGAAACGGTGACCTCATTCGCCTGGCGCCGGGGCCGGCAGCAACCATAGACAATGTTCCCAATGGTCGCCTGTATCTTGATGGCAACCGGCTCGTGCCTGCTGAGAGTGAGGGCATTCGCGAACGTCGAGCGCTCGCCAACTGGGGCCATGTTAGCGTCGCTATCGCGATTGATGCACACGGCGATGTGGTCGATGGGCCATTGCTCACCGCACGCGGCTTGTCGGAGCCGGATGGTAGCAATGCCGATGAAAGTCTGATCGACATCGATGACGCGGTCGAGGAGGCGATTAACCGGATGAAACGCCGTAAACGCCAAGATGAAGAAGAAGTTGAACGGGCTCTTGCACGCGCCGTGAAAAAGGCGTGCGAGCGGACGTTCGGTCGCAAGCCCATCGTCGATGTCAGTGTGCTACGGGTCTAGTCAAGGAGAACTGCTATGACCGAGGCTTTCAAGATCGGGCCACTCAATCATGTCGGAGTTGCGGTGCCGGATATTGAAGCGGCAATGGAGACGTATCGCACGCTGTATGGTGCTACCGACATTACCGATCCGTTTGATATGCCGGCCCAAGGCGTGAAGGTCTGCTTCGTAAACCTGCCGAACAGCCAGATCGAACTGATCGAACCGCTGGACGAGCACAGCCCAATCCACAATTTTATCAAGAAAAACCCGCGCGGCGGGCAACACCATGTCTGTTTCGAAGTCGCGGATATCCATCAGGCAGTCACCGAAATGAAGGCGCGCGGCGCGACGGTTCTTGGTGATCCCCGGATCGGCGCGCATGGCACGATGATCATTTTCGTACATCCGAAAAACTCAAATGGCGTCTTGGTCGAGTTGATGGAAACACCGAAAAACGGGCAGCACTAAATGGACCCGGTCGGATTCGTCGTTGTCCTGATCATCACCTGGTGGGTTTGCTTTTTCTGTGTTCTGCCCATTGGTGTGCAATCCCAATATGAGCAAGATGGCGAAATTGTCGAAGGCACGGAAGAGGGCGCTCCGAAAGAGCCTATGCTGAAGAAAAAAGCGCTCTGGGCATCCGGCGGCGCTTTGGTGCTGACGCTGATCGCGCACTTCGCGATCGTGCCTTGGCTTGCCGCTCAATAAAAATTTGAACCACAAAGAAAAAGGGAGAGGTCTGGAGACCTCTCCCTCATTTGTATGAGCATTGTTAGTTCGTATTAGTAGGAATAACGAATGCTCACTTCGAAGCGTCGATCATTGACGAAGCTGGAGCGCGCGAAACGCTGGCCGGCTTGATCGACCTGTTGGCTTGCGAATGCTTTCGTATCCAACAGGTTCGCACCGAGGACACCGATCTGGATCTGGTCTGTCACATCCCATTTGAACGATGCATCCAGGAAGCCGATCTCTTCTTGAATGATCGGATTACCGGTTACGAAGTCACGATACGAGCTGAAATAGTCCGAACGCCAGTTATAAGCTAAGCGGGCCTCGAAGTTTTCGTCTTGATAGATACCGATCAGGTTACCCGAAATGTCGGAGAGACCGAGCAGTTCTTCGATACCGTAACGATAAACCGTCAGGAAGTTATCCGGCACACCATCGCCATCCGCATCCTCAAACTCTGGCAACGCAGTCGATTCTGATTCGATCAGGGTCAGGTTGGCTTGCAGTCCGAGGTTTCCAAATAGACCAGGAAGGTCGGTGTAGAATTGTTGATAGGCGAACTCCACACCGGTCACGGTACCATCATTCAGGTTACTATTCCCCGAGAATGTTAGCGGAATAGTGAAACCGTCAAAGGTCGCCGATCCGTCATTCGTATCGCCGAAAACAATGATGTTTTCGATCTCTTTATGGAAGCCGGAGACCGTAAACTGACCATCATCGCCAAAGTACCATTCGAATGACAAGTCGAAATTGGTGGCTTCGATCGGTTCAAGGTTCGGGTTGCCGCCATCAATTCGGATTTCATCTGGAATGATATCGATGATGGAGCTCCCGGTACCGCCTGGTCCGATAAGCGTCGGATCAGTGATCAAGCCGAGGACGGCGCGATGATTTCGACTAGCATTAAGCTGATCTATGTTTGCCGGAGTGATCGCCTGGCTCGCTGCAAAACGAATCAACATCTCATCATTGAGTTCCCACTTAACGTTCACCGACGGTAGGAAATACTCATAGCTGTTATCGATCGAAATCGGCCCATTCGCCTGATCGAGGTACGCTGCCAGTTCTGGCAAGAAGTTCCTCGGGTTTCCGGCATCTTGGATCGGATCACCGGTCAACGTGGCAAACTCACTGAATGAACCGATACCGCCGCCCGTTATGTCGGTCTTAACGTAGCGCAAACCGATATTGCCTGACAGGGCCTGCCCATTGTCGAACTCATTTCCGAAATTGAGCATACCATAGACATTCATGGTTTTCTCATTGACCAGGCCATCAACGCCGCGACCAGCATAATCAATCACCCCATCTTGGGCGAGTGGACGCCAATCACCGATCTGAAGGTCACCGTCTGGAAGACGGCTCACATTGATCAATGGCTCATTCGCAAGTGACGTCACGAATGCGCCATAGTCTTGCAACTGACCCCGATCCGGGAAGACCACGCCAGCGTCACCGACGAACAGTCCGCCGCGTTGGAAATCTGAGAAATCAAACACTTCGAAAGCATTTTCATCCGCGCGGTTCGCATAAGGCAGATAACCACCCGCCCATGGCGGCGCGATGCCGGCCCAGTTCAAGCCTGCGCTGCGATTGATTTGCTCGCGCTCTGAATAACGCCCGCCAAACTTGACGGAGTCAAACCAGCCATCATCAGCAAATTCATATTCGGCATCACCACGCACTGCGTATAGATCACCCGTGTTGTCCTGGAACTCGTCGGCCGCATACAGCAGGTATGCTGTGTTTGGGTCGGCGAGTGACGTTGGCGCTGTCTGCGGTTGACCGCCGCGTGGCACCCAAGACTGAAGCTGCGTACCGGTCTGGAACAGACCAATTTGCGGGTTCATTGGATCAGAGAAGTCGAACGAGTAATCAGCAAAGTGATTGCCGCCCGCCCAGAGACGATCCAAAGTTGCCTCAGCATCCGTGTAGTGGGCATCGAACTCGAAGAACCTCTGATCATTTGCACGCCATTTCTGGTTCGCACTTATGTTTTGGGTAACAGAGCTTCGTGCTTCGTACACTGCAAGCGACTGGAAGGGTGTTCCAAGGCTGCCGGTTCCCGTTGCTGAGTCGCCAAGCCAATCGCGCAATCCGTTCGAAACGATGCCTGATTCAAACAAACCGCCATCAACGGGGCGCAAGGTTTCACAGATGCCGATACCGCCATTTGCAGCTTCGCCATTGCCATTACACTGGGCGATTCCCTCCGATGTGAACGGTCGAATAGAGAACGCCGAAGGTCCACCGAGGAATTCCCAGTTGGCCCAGGACTCAGCGTCTGTAAAGAACTCGAAAGTACGTTCGTCAGACTGCGTATCATTTTCGACGCGAATGCCTTTGACCGTCAATTCGGTGTTGCCGTCCGGAGACCGCCATTGACCCGCAAGGTAGTAACTGTCGCGCTCTCGTTCAAACTCAACATCCCGGGCTTGCCAACCGCCTGGAAGAGCGATCGTTGAATCTGCCATGAACGGGTTTGGCAAGGTCAGCAATGGTCCATACTGGAAGCCGTGAATAGCGGAATTCAGGGTTGAGGTTGAGAATGAACCAAGCAGGCCGAATTCACCAGAATCTGTGTCCCAGCGATTGCCGAGGACCGCGCTGAAGCCAGGGCTCCACTCTTCTGCGAGGTCTGTATACGTGCCATCTGCAATTGCCACGGCAACCAGACCATCGCGATCAAACGGTTCGAGCGTCCGCAAGTTCACGACACCCGAAATGCCGCCTTCTATCATGTCCGCTGACTGGTTCTTGAAAACGTCGACAGCGCCGATCAGCTCAGGTGGGATACTCGCCCATTCGAGTGCGCGTCCACCATTTGCGGAGAAGGCGTCACGACCGTTAAATTCCGACCGGACATATTGGAGGCCGCGAACAATATTGCCTGACCCCTCAGGCGACGGGAAGTCGCCATCGCTGCCGCCGAGCTCAAAGCGTTGAGTGACGACGCCAGGAACGCGTGCCAGCGCTTCCGCAACGGAGAGGTCTGGAAGTTGAGAAACATCTGACGCGGTAATTGAGTCCACGAACGTGTCAGAGTCGCGTTTCAGGTTCCGCGCGGTTTGCAGCGCGCCTCGGACACCTTGCACAACAATGACGTCCTGACGGGCTTCTTCATCGGTTGTGTTATCGCTAACATTTTCAACCGCAGAATCATCCGCAGCATCTTCTTGAGCCATGACTCCAGGCATGCCGAATACGGCAAACATGGCGGTTGTCCCTAGAAGCGTGAGTTTGTTCGGCCCTTTGCGGCCAAGTTTCGACTTCGAATTCACTGATTTACCTCCCTAAATCGAATTCAGTGACTGTGTAGTGAGCGATCGAAATTTTCGATGCTCTGCTTGAGTGATGTCGGTCGGCGCATGCAAACACCGTTCCGTTCATTCAAAAACTGATTGTACTGATATCTACCCCTGATTGAGAGCTCACCGTTAGGATCACTCGGTTTCCTCGCCTTTGATGCTCACACCACACGCATAGGTGCAGAGCATGTATTTTTTGTTTTGATAGCGCTATCATTTATTCTTCCTTTTATGCAAGAGGGGAGTCATAAAAGTGATAAATAAATGGCAGTCGCAGGAGGAACCGTGAGCCAGATAAGCAAGATCTGTATCCTGGGGGGCGGCACGGCGGGGTGGATGACCGCGGCGGCTCTCTCTAATAAATTCAAGGCATTAGGGCTTGAAATCCAGCTCATCGAGTCCGATCAGATCGGCACAATCGGTGTGGGTGAGGCAACTTTGCCACACATCCGCTATTTTAATCAGCAACTTGGCATTGAAGAACGAAGCTTCATGCGAGCGACGGAAGCGACGTTTAAGCTTGGAATCGAATTCTGCGACTGGGGAAAGCTCGGCGATCACTATATTCACCCGTTCGGCGACTATGGTCTGCCGACGCTCGGAATGGACTTCCATCAATTGTGGTTACGCTTGCGGCAGCAGGGCCTGGCGTCACGCTTGGATGATTACTCCTATCCCATCATCGCCGCAGAACAGGGCCGGTTTCAGATGCCGGGCGAAGATCATAACCAGATCGGGTCCAATTTCGGTTATGCCTACCAGCTCGCTACGAGCCTCTATCCGATATTCCTTCGATCTTATAGCGAGTCAAACGGCGTTGTCCGTACCGAGGGCAAGGTCACCAAAGCCAGTCAAAACCCCGAATCCGGTCATGTTGAGCGCCTGACCCTAGAAGATGGACAGCAGATTGAAGCCGAGCTCTTTGTCGACTGTTCCGGGTTTCGGGGCATTCTCATCGAGCAGGCGCTAAACGCCGGTTATGATGACTGGAGCCATTGGTTGCCCTGCAATCGAGCCGTAGCCGTACCTTGCGAAGCGCGCGGTAAGCTTTTGCCGTATACACGCGCAACTGCGCGGAAGGCTGGCTGGCAGTGGCGCATTCCGCTGCAGCACCGGACCGGTAATGGCCATGTTTATTGGAACGAGTACATCTCTGATGATGAAGCGACGCATCAATTGATGAGTACGCTGGAGGGGCCGGCCCTCGCCGAACCAAAGCAGCTCTATTTCAAGACGGGACGCCGCAACAAGTTCTGGAGCCGGAATGTTGTTAGCATCGGCTTGTCCGGTGGATTCCTGGAACCCCTTGAGTCAACATCGATCCACCTTATTCAGGAGGGTATTACGGCACTGATTGAATTGTTCCCTGGTGCCATGATCGATGACAATGACGTTGACGAGTATAATGCCCGTATGGGGCTCAATTTCGAGCGTGTTCGGGATTTCCTCTTACTCCACTATGCGGCGACTCAGCGCGACGATAGCGAGATGTGGCGCTATTTCCGCGACATGACTTTGCCGGACAGCCTGCAGGAGAAGATCGCTGCCTGGAACACACGTGGATATGTCCTTAAGTATGAATTTGGCGTATTCCTGCCGCCAAGCTGGATCGCGGTCATGCTCGGACAGAACCTGGTGCCGGCGTCTTATGACCCGCGGGCTGACAAGTATCCTCTGGATCAGCTGAATTCGCAGCTTGGTTCGATCAAACAGAACACGATTAACGCGGTGGAAGCGACCCCTGATCAGATCGATTTTCTGCAGCGATACGGAGCCGCGTCGCAGTCTGCGCCTCTTGTCGCGTCGCCTTCGGCTCCGAATTAGCGTTGAAAGACAGCATGCAGCGTTCCGAGTTCAAGATTGTCATTTGCGGCGGCGGCCTGGCGGGCCTGATGACGGCGCTTGCGCTGCATGGCGCGCTCAGTTCGGCGTATCAGATTGTCCTGATCGACGAAGGCGAAGATGCTGATGATGATCTGAGCTATGGCAGCGTCACCTTGCCAACGGCTTATGACTTCCTGCGCGGGCTGGGGCTGGACGAGCCCGTCCTGTTCTCGCGCAGCAATACCTCATTCTCGTTTGGGTCGCACTATGTCGACTGGCCCGGAACAGACACGGATTGGATTCAATGTCATCATCAAATCCTGCCCGTAATCGGCGGCGTCCCACTGAACCATCATCTGACACGAAATCAGCGTAGCCTGGCGCCTTTGTTGATTTCCGGTGTTGCAGCGCGGCACGGCAAATTCGCTCACCCGCCGAATGATGCATCAAATCCACTCTCTCGCGCAGAATACGGATATCAATTCAGCGCACACCAGTGGACGCGATTGCTCGCAGAGAAGGTTCAGACCAGTGGAGTCTCGCGATCCGCTTCAAGCATCGAAACTGTAAATACGGACAATGGGGAAGTCATAAGTCTCGATCTGACGTCCGGTGAAACGATCACCGCCGATCTATTTATCGACTGTACCGGACCTGCAAGGAAACTGTTATCCGCAGTAGGTCATTCATTCGCGACGATCCGGCGCATATCGCTAACCCATTCGCTCAAATCCGCAAGCCAACTGGGCCCGGCGTGTCGGCGCGTGCAAGCCTCTGCCCAAGGTTGGTCCGCGCATACCTTCTTGCAGGATTCGGTTCATACGCTGATGATCCAGAAGGATGATAAAGCCGTTGACGCAACGCCTTACGCGCTGGGTGCGCTGGACGTTGCATGGCATAATAATACGGTTGCGATCGGTGCCGCCGCCAGCGCACATGATCCGCTTACACCTGGTCCGATGGTGATGTTGCAGCGGGATATTGAAAGACTTCTGGATCTGATACCGGTGGCGCGCACGTTTGATATGGAGCAGCGCGAATTCAATCGGCGATTCCAAAACGATGTAAATCATACGGACATGTTCGCCAATGCGTTCTACCTTAATGAGGCGCCGACGTCTTCTTTCTGGTCTGAGGCGGCCTCAGCCGCTCAAAGCCCAGATCTGAATCGCAAGATCGTACAGTTTGAAAGCCGCGGTATTCTGACGAAATTCGATTTAGAGCCATTTAATGATGAGGACTGGACGGTCTTGCATCACGGCTTGGGGCGCCGCGTCGCACGCTATGACCTGCAAGTCGAGGCGACGGCCAGGCTAGACATTGATCAACAGTTGGATGGTATGGCCCGTGCAATAGAGCAATTGGTGGGCCGCATGCCGCCGCACCATGTGTATGTCTCCAACATGAAACGTTATTTCGAGAAGCAAAAATATGCCTGATCAAAAACCAGCGATCCGAAATATTGTCATTGTCGGCGGTGGCTCTGCGGGCTGGATGACGGCAGCCGCGCTTTCGAGTCTGCTGCCACCTCATGCGGTTAAGATCACGTTGATCGAGTCCGAACAGATCGGTACGATTGGCGTGGGTGAAGCGACGATCCCGGACGTTATAAACTTCAATGCCATGCTGGGTATTTCTGAGCAGGACTTTCTACGAGCGACGAACGGCACGTTCAAACTGGGCATTGAATTTGTCAATTGGGGACGGATTGGCGAAGCCTATTTCCATCCCTTCGGCCCGCATGGCGTCGACATGCAGGGCATCGATTTCCATCAATTCTGGATGCGCTATCGGCAATCGCATCCGAACAGTGAGATCGAAACGTTCAGCCTGAGTGCGATCGCAGCTAGACAATTCAAGTTCGCAATGCCGCAAAACGATCCGCGCTCTGTCATGTCGCAGCTTCGGTACGCCTATCACTTCGATGCAACAGCCTATGCCCGTTATCTCCGCGCCTACGCTGAAGAGCGCGGCGCCAAGCGCGAGGAGGGAAAGGTTATTGACGTGACTCTTAATTCGGAAACGGGCTTTATCGAAACCGTCACGATGGAGAGTGGTCAGGAAGTCCAGGGAGATCTGTTCTTTGATTGCAGTGGGTTCCGGGCGCTTCTGCTGGGTCAAAAACTGGGCGTCCAATTCACGGACTGGGCGCACTGGTTGCCGTGCGACACGGCACAGACTGTCGCGTGTGAGCGGACCGGCCCGCTGCTGCCTTACACGAAATCCACGGCCAAAACGGCTGGATGGCAATGGCGTATTCCAACACAACATCGGACTGGAAATGGTCACATTTATGCCAGCGACCTGATCAGCGACGAGGACGCTATTGAAAGCTTGCTCGAAGATCTGGATGGACCGGCAAAGGGGGAGCCTCGCAGGATTAAGTTTCGCACGGGCCATCGCGAAAAATTCTGGGAAAAGAACTGCATCGCAGTGGGCTTGTCTGGTGGATTCCTGGAGCCGCTGGAATCTACGTCACTCTTCCTGATCCAGGAAGGCATTAGCAAATTCATCTCCCTGTTCCCGAGCGCGGATATGCCAACCGCCGTGCGTGACGAGTACAATCGACAACTAAAGAAAAAATTCGAACAAGTCCGTGACTTCATCATCTTGCACTACAAGGCCACGCAGCGGGATGATAGCGAGTTCTGGAACTATTGCCGGACGATGAGTGTGCCAGATTCGCTGACCCAGAAGATGGATTTGTTTCAGGAAGCCGGTCGCATTTTCCGTTATGAGGATGAACTGTTCACGCGGCCAAGCTGGGTGGCTGTGATGGTTGGCCAGAATTTACTGCCCAGAACGGTCGATCCGATTGTGGATAGCCTTAGCGCGCAAGAAATCGTTCGCAGCCTTGGGTCAATGCAATCCGCAATGATGAATGCGAGTCAAAAAATGGAAACGCACGAAACATTTTTGAAGAAGTACGCGTGGGCGTCAGTGCCCGCATGAGATCGGTAGGAAGCACAAGATGCAGGACTTGAACATTAGGGAAATCGTGATTGTCGGTGGCGGTACGGCCGGTTGGATGGCCGCCTCGGCCTTGTCGCTATTATTAAGAAATCCCGATATTCGCATCAGGCTGATCGAGTCCGAGCAAATCGGTACGGTCGGTGTCGGGGAAGCGACGATTCCGCATATTCGATACTTCAATCAGTTGTTGCAATTGAACGAGAATGATTTTTTGCGGAAAACCAATGCGACCTTCAAAGTCGGTATTGAGTTCGTCAATTGGGGCCAGATCGGCGAGCGCTATTTCCACTCGTTCAGTCCATATGGCGTCAATATGGATGGGATCCACTTCCATCATTTCTGGCTGCGTCACGCCAGGAAGGCGGGGGTTCCGCCGATCGATGATTACAATTTGCATTGCCTTTCGTCCAAAGCGAATAAGTTTGCACACCCCAAGACGGAATTACGCGGATCACCGCTAAGTTCTATAGAGTATGCGTTCCAGTTTGATGCTTCTTTGTACGCGAAATATATGCGCACCGTTGCCGAGTCACGAGGGGTTCAGCGCGTTGAAGGCAAAGTGATCGCGGTCAATCAGCGCCCGGAAAATGGGTTCATAAACAGCGTTACACTAGAATCCGGGGAGAATATTGAAGGCGAGCTCTTTATCGATTGTTCCGGCTTCCGCGGCCTGTTGATCGAGCAGACCCTGGGAACCGGTTATGATGACTGGTCGCATTATCTGCCAGTCAATCGTGCGGTTGCCCAAGCTTGTGAGCCGAATGGCCCGCCGATTCCGTATACCCGGGCGACAGCACACAAAGCTGGTTGGCAATGGCGCATCCCCTTGCAAAACCGGATCGGCAATGGCCACGTCTACTGTAGCGATTATATTAGCGATGATGAGGCCTATGCGCAGCTCGCTTCAGGGTTGGACGCCGCACCGTTGAAAGACCCAAAATACCTGCGCTTCACGACTGGGGTTCGAAAGAAAACTTGGAATAAAAATGTCGTCGCCCTTGGCCTGTCCGCGGGTTTCCTGGAGCCGCTCGAATCGACCTCGATCCACCTCATCCAAACAGCCGTGGCGCGCTTGATGACCAATTTCCCGGACAAGCTCTTCAATCAGAGCGACATTGACTATTACAACCAGAAAACCTTGCTCGAGTTCGAGCAGGTTCGCGATTTCCTGATCCTGCACTATTGCGCAACACAGCGGGATGACAGCCCATTCTGGAACTATGTGCGAACGATGGAATTACCGGAAACCCTGCGCCAGCGCATCGATATCTACATGGAGAATGGTCGGCTCTATCGGGACAATAATGAATTGTTTAGCGAGAATAGCTGGTTTGCGGTGTTCGAAGGCCAGAATCTTCGGCCAAAACGCTATCATCCAGTCATCGACTATATGACGGATGAGGCACTTGATCGACGCATGGCTGAAGTGCGTCGGACCATGTATAAATGCCTCGACGCGATCGAGGATCATCAATCATACCTTCACAAGTTGTGCCAAAGCGCGTAACATTCGCTTGGGAGTTGAGGTAAAAACTAAAAGAAAAGGCATTCATTATGCGTAAACTTTCAAATCGTTTCCTCTCAGCCTTTGCAATGGCAACGGCCATCACACTGACGGCGCCAGCAATGGCCGCGCAAGAAACATCCGAACAGGCCGAAGGCGATGAACGGGTGCTAGATACTGTAGAAGTCCAGGGCGTGCAGAATGATGCGGCTATGGCAGCGTTCCGGGCCGGAGACTATGAAACCGCTGAGGTCGAATTCCTCGACAATGCGATGTGTGCACTTCGCCGCGAGCGTCAGGTGACGAATTCGGTGGAAGGTGCGCAGATAAACTCACTGCGTGCAGAGACGTTCACCAATGCTGCCGGATTTGATTCTGGTGCGTCGTCGCAAGGGGCGACAGCGGGCGGTGGACAGAATACTCCAGCCGGCGTGGCAGCAACAGATGGCATCGCGGCGCGTAACATTCAGAACACCTATGATCGGACATGCGAAATGCGCGGAAGGCAATTATACTTTGCGGGGCTTTCGCAAATCCAGTTGGGCAAGACCAACGAGGCGCTCCGCAGTTTCGAGCGGGCAACGGCATCCAGCAAAATCCTGTACGATGCGCATTACAAAATCGGCCTGATCAAGCTTTTGACGGGCGACGCAAAATCTGCGGAGTCACAATTGAACAAGATCGAAGGCATTCTAAAGCGATGCCGGAATTGTGCCGATGACGTGAAACAGGAAATTGTCGATCGCCGAGATCACTTGGCTAAAGCGATTAGCGGGGAAGTCAGCCTGCAATAGGTGTTGAGGCCCCCTAGAAAAGGCCGTATTTTTTCTCCTATTGTTAGCGCATTCCCAATCGGGGGATAGCCATACTCGCTAAGGTATGGTAGCGCTAACATTGTAGGCTGTATGGGCGTGACGGAATGGGTCGCGCCGACAAAAGCAGCCGAATAAACCCGGGATCTGGGCCCGGAGAATATGGGAGGAGAACAAAATGAAGTCTCTAAAATTGTGTGCCATTGCCGGATCACTTGCATTGTTTATGGAAGTCTCGCCAGTCGCGCTTGCCGACCCGGCCCATGAGGTCGCACCTGTTAGTCAATCCGCATTGCCCGGAAAGCTTCTGCACAATCCGATGGCAATCAAGTGGCAACCCGAAGGTGGCAATAAAAGTGTGTCAATCGTCGAATCAGACGGCGTTCCGGGGTCGCAGGCGATCAGCTTCCGAGTTCGCAAGAAAAGCAAAAAGCCGTGGGACATAAACATGCGCGCTCCATTCGAGCGCGATGTTGCTGCCGGACAAACCGTTGAGATCTTTTTTTGGGCCCGCACGTCCAAGCTACCTCGGAAAAAAGAGACGGGTAAGATCAGTGTCGCACTGGGCCGCAATGTCGAGCCTTACGATACGGCGGTGGTTCAGGAAATTATGCCAACATCTGATTGGAAAATGTATCGCGTTACGGGCGTTGCCGAACGAGATTTCCCAATTAGTGAATCCGACATGGGTTTCAATTTCGGATTTGAGAAACAGACGATAGAACTTGGTCCCTTCTTCGCCATTACGAGCGAAACGAGTACCGAGTAAAATCGGTTTGAGCTTTTTGCTTAAACTCCAATTGAGGCGCTTCAAATGTATCTCGGGATCGATATTGGAACGTCAGGGGTAAAAGCGATCCTGATGGATGAGGCAGGGGAAGTGGTCGCGCAGGCAACTGCACCGCTGCCGATTTCACGGCCTCATCCCTTGTGGTCTGAGCAAGATCCCCAAGACTGGTGGCGGGCGACGAATGTCGCCGTCTCGCGCTTGCCACATGCGCTCCGGGACGGGGTGAAAGCGGTTGGGTTAGCGGGACAAATGCATGGCGCGACGCTGCTCGACGCCTCAGATATGCCATTGCGCCCAGCCATTCTCTGGAATGATGGTCGCAGTACGCAAGAATGCGAAAAACTCGAACGTGATGTGCCGGACTTGTGGCAAGTCGCGGGCAATATGGCCATGCCTGGCTTCACCGCGCCGAAACTGATCTGGGTCCGGGACCATGAGCCCGGCGTGTTCTCCCAGACTGCGAAAGTGCTGTTGCCAAAAGACTATGTTCGGCTGCGCATGACCGGCGATTACGCCAGCGATGTTTCGGACTCCGCTGGGACGTTATGGCTTGATGTGGAGAAACGAAACTGGTCATCGTCCCTGCTCGCGGCTTGTGATTTGTCGATGGATCAGATGCCAGACCTCATGGAGGGCAGCGAGGTCACAGGGGGCCTTCTGGCCAGTGTTGCCAATGACTGGGGTGTGGCGATTGGCACGCCGATTGTGGCGGGCGGAGGCGATAATGCCGCCGGTGCCGTCGGGGTTGGTGTGTTTGGACCAGGCGATGCCTTCTTGTCGCTCGGCACCTCGGGCGTTCTATTTGCGGCAGATGCTGGCTATTCCCCAAACGCTACCAGTGGTGTGCACACATTCTGCCACGCATTACCCGGGCTCTGGCATCAGATGTCCGTGATGCTATCAGCGGCCAGCTGCGTCGATTGGGCGGCGAACATGGTCGGCGTCGCGGATGCCGGTGCTCTGATTGCTGAAACTGAAGTTGCGGACATGTTCGGCACGTCGAAGGCAATCTTCTTGCCTTACCTGTCGGGCGAACGCACACCCCACAATAATCCGCACGCCAAAGGCGTCTTGTTCGGACTTGATCATGATAGTGGCGCGGCCCAGGTCGGGCAAGCGGTGCTGGAAGGCGTCGCTTTGGGCTTTGCTGACGGATTGAGCGTTCTTGCTTCAGGCGCCGACGTCGAATCGATTAGCGTGATCGGTGGGGGATCGCGCTCCGCCTATTGGGGACGTATCCTCTCGGCTGCGTTAAACAGGCCTCTCGTGTATCGAAGGAATGCGGATGTCGGGCCGGCGTTGGGGGCAGCGCGCCTGGCGCAAATGGGCGTGGAAGGCAAAACCAAACCTGGTTTCTTTGCTCCAGAGATTCAACACGAAATCGAACCGCGCGCGAGCGATGTCGCCTTTATGGCCGAACAATTCCATCGCTATCGCCTGCTTTATCAATCTACTCAGGATCTATTTTAAAGGACGTAAGACATGTTTGACACAGCGAGCTTTTTCGACGGCGTAGGTCCCATTGCCTATGAAGGGCCTGAGTCGGACAATCCGCTGGCCTATCGCTATTATGACAAGGATCACCTGGTCATGGGCAAGCGTATGGAAGACCATTTGCGGCCATCGATCTGCTATTGGCACACGTTCTGTTGGGACGGCTATGACGTGTTTGGTGCCGGGACGTTCAATCGCTCATGGCATGCGCTCGAAGGGCAGGCCATGGCAGAGGCCAAGCTCGAAATTGCGTTCGAGTTTTTCCAACGTCTTGGTTGGCCGTTCTTCGCGTTTCACGATGTTGACGTTATGGCGCCGGCCGAAACAATGACTGAGCATTCTGAGAATTTTGCCCGTATCCTGGACCCGATCGAAGCGCAGATGGCGCGAACAGGTCTGAAACTGCTGTGGGGCACGGCGAATGTGTTCAGCCATCCGCGCTATATGGCAGGTGCTGCGACTAATCCGGATCCGGAAGTCTTTGCGTGTGCGGCGATGCAAATCCGCCAGGCGTTGGAGGCAACGCATCGCCTGGGTGGTGCGAACTATGTCTTGTGGGGCGGCCGCGAAGGCTATGACACCTTGCTCAACACAGACCCAGGTCGCGAACTCGATCAGCTGGGGCGGATGCTCTCCTTGGCGGTCGAGCACAAGCACAAGATCGGGTTCAAAGGGCCGTTACTGATCGAGCCCAAGCCGCATGAGCCGACCAAGCATCAATATGATCGTGACACACAAACCGTATTCGGATTCCTGCAGCGCTACGGTTTGCTGGACGATGTCAAAGTGAACATTGAAACCAATCATGCGACGCTGGCCGGTAATGCGATGGACCATGAAATTGCCATGGCTTTCGCACATGGGATTTTTGGGTCCGTCGACGCCAATCGCGGCGATCCCCAGAACGGTTGGGATACGGATCAGTTCTGGATGGAGTCGCTCGATATCACGCGGTCCATGGTCCATATCCTGAAGAATGGGGGATTCACGACAGGCGGGTTCAACTTTGACGCGAAGGTACGTCGTCAGAGCATAGATGCCGCGGATCTGTTTTACGGCCATGTAGGCGGGATAGACGCCCTGGCGCGAGGATTGCTTGCCGCTGAAGCGATCTTGAACGATGGTACGTACGAGTCATTTCTTGAAGATCGCTATGCCGGCTGGAGTGACGGCTTGGGTGCCTGGATCATGCAAGATGCGACGCTGGAAGATATCGCCAAAAAAGTTGAGTCCGGCGGAATAGAGCCGACGCCAAAGTCAGGTCGTCAGGAAATGCTCGAAAACCTGATCAATCGCTTTGCTTAGGCGGCCCGGCCGAGTCGCGGATCATCAGTTCATAATCAAGCGTCAGCTTCTGGACTTCGATGGGCAGGAGCGCGCGGCTCTGCGCCACGCTTTGTGCAAGAAGTTTGATCGCGCTATTCGCCATTTCCCGGATCGGTTGGCGCACCGTTGTCAAAGCCGGCCACATGGCGGAGGCGTTTGCGGTGTCATCGAATCCAACCACGGACAGATCTTCTGGTACGCGTAACCCGGCCTGATGCGCCGCAGCAATCGCGCCGGACGCCATATCATCATTTGTGGCGAATATTGCTGTCGGGGCATCAACGCTATCGATCAGTGTCTTGGCAGATTGAATGCCCGAGACATAGGTGAAGTCGCCAGAGACGACGCGTTTTTCGTCGACCGTTAATCCGCCGGCGGCGAGTGCGTCGCTGTATCCGGCATAGCGCAGCTCACTGGAACGGTGATCGGGTGGCCCTTTGATCAAGCCGATTTTCTTGTGCCCGAGGTCCAGCAGATGCTGAGTCATGTCACGCGCGGCGTCGCGGTCATTCATGCGGACGCTGGGTCCGGTATAGCCGTTCAACTTCGGACTGACGCAGACGAAGGAGATGCCGGTTCGTTCAAGCGTATCGATCAGTTTCGGATCATCGGAAAGCGGCGGCACAACGATGAGGGCCTGAATGCTCATGTCCAGGAATCGTTTTTCCATTTGCTCAAAGTCAACCATATTATCGTCAACGAGCGGTTCTTCGACAATGAGATAATGGCCCAATTGACGACACGTATCCAGAGCACCGAGAAGAAACTCGCTGAGATAGCCGTAGCTTGGGTTTCGATAGATTAAGCCAATGAACAGACCGGCACGCCCGGCCAAGTTGCGGGCCATGATGTTCGGCCGGTAGTTCAACGACCGAATCGCTTCATGAACCCGTATGCGTGTGGAATCCTTGACCGAGCTTTGATCGTTCAGAACCCGGGAGACCGTCATCTGAGAGACTTGAGCGCGTTCTGCGACTTCCTTGATCGTGGCGGCTTGCTTCTTGTTCATGAGCAAAAGTGAGAAAACCCCTCTTTCTCTGTTTTATCTGCGTGAGACAGTGCGGAGATTATGCGCTGTTTACGACCTAATCGTGAATATAGCGACCTTGTTTTCGAATTTAAGCGCTTCCTTTGTGTTTTCGAAAACGCCGCGATTATTCTCAGTCTGATCGCGGCGCGTCATGCTTTTATCCGCAATTCGCGGCGGCATCCTGATCTTCGGCCAGTTTTACATCAGAGATACCGATAGATTGCCCAGCATCTGCACCGATGATCATCGCCTTTTTGACGTACGCCATATTGACCCCGGCATCGGCAAAGCAGGACAAGCTGAGACGGACTTCAGCCCATTCCGCTGACAGTGAGACGGGCAGGCTGCGGTCACAATCCTCGCCTTCGCATCCCATGCCGACCTGAATGTCGCCGCTGCCTTCTATCGATTTGGCATGGAAGCTAAGCTCCATTGCACCATTGGATTCTCGGGCCAGATCAACCGCATATCCAGAGGCGATTTCGAAATTCTCTTCGCCCGTCTTAAAGTCGATCT
>ERZ1740059.273-NODE-273-length-28678-cov-9.107641_pt1 | contig 28678 bp, 26 predicted proteins | sample MGYA00581744_ERZ1740059 | MGnify/ENA primary metagenome ERZ1740059 (study PRJEB43018, sample SAMN04849738) | marine metagenome | isolation source: floating plastic debris | place: Pacific Ocean | collected 2008-08-28 | study: EMG produced TPA metagenomics assembly... | reverse complement strand
AAATTATAGACGCTGCAAAAGAAGACATCCGTAAAACTGCGCGGCTACCATCGGTAACATTGACGGCATGAACTCTCCCCTTAAGAGTCGCCGCCATTTGTACCATATGTTCTGGATTGCCGCCTTTCGGTGGTGCGACTTCAGCTGTAACTAGGAATTCACCGCGGCTTACTGAAGCACGAAATGTTTTTAATTGAGTTGGATTTAGCGTACCAAGCATAACTATTGAGGTATTTGGAACTTGGTACAGCTCTATCACATTTGACACTCCTCGGTTTAAAAAGACGAGAATTCTTGGTTCAACGAGTCCACTTAGATTAGCTCCCTTGCGGTATCTAGCCCAGAGGTGGTTCTCTCCTCAAGCGTTAACTTCCCGAGTGCCCCTCGGTAGTTGGATTACTCCAAAATTTGCTTTGTTTAAATTCTGTGTTGTCTAGTTCCCATGAAGATTTTACCTATTCCTGGTGGGCAATCTAGAACTATGGAATAGAACCAGCAATCTTCAATTGTCAAGGTACAGACTGCCGCTAGGCATTTGGGTTTTTATACAGGTTGATTACCGTTCCTGTTGTGGTGATTTTACCATGAAAGGTTAAAGCTTTTCCACTCGTTTTCATCTGGGGGATAAATCCACTCCCGTTTTCAACTTCATTTTTTTATCACCCGCAGAGGAAAGCTTACAAGGGCATAGAGAAACCTAAAGCTGATTTGACCTGCTTTAAAGTTTGGTTGGCGATCGCCGAAGCTTTTTCTTTGCCGTCGCGTAAAATCTGCTCTAAATAAGCTTTATCGTCCATCACGGCTTGATATTTCTCTTGAATGGGTTCGAGGGCATTAACGGCAGTTTCTGCTAACAAGGGCTTAAATTGTCCCCAACCCATGTCTTGACATTCTGCTGCAACTTCTTCTTTGGTTTTACCGGAAAGCAGCATATACAGCGTCAATAAATTATTACATTCAGGGCGATCGGGATTATCAAATTCTAAACCGCGAACTGGATCGGTTTTACAACGTTTAATTTTTTTGGTAATTTCCGAAGGGCTATCTGTCAAATTAATCCGACTCAATTCTGAAGGGTCAGATTTCGACATTTTCTTGGTACCGTCTGTCAAACTCATTACCCTTGCCCCTTCTTTACGAATTATGGGTTCTGGTAACTTTAATACAGGTTCATCTGGTTTCCCGAATTGATGATTAAATCTATTGACAATATCTCGCGTTAATTCCAAGTGTTGTTTTTGGTCTTCACCTACGGGGACTTTATCAGCTTGATACAGCAAAATATCAGCAGCCATAAGTACTGGATAATCTAACAAACCAACGTTAACATTTTCACCCTGCTTGATTGCTTTTTCCTTATACTGAATCATATCTTCCAACCAGTTGAGGGGTGTAATACAGTTAAACAACCAAGTTAATTCGCTATGAGCCGGAACGTGAGACTGTACGAAAATGCTAGAATAATTTAAATCCAAGCCACATGCTAAATAAATTGCAGCCAAATGATAAGTGTTCGCTGCCAAAGTTTTGGGGTCTTGCGGTACCGTAATAGCGTGTAAATCTACGATACAAAAATTATTTTCGTATTCGTCTTTATACTGATTTTGAATTTCGATCCAATTGCGAATTGCTCCTAAATAGTTACCTAAATGTAGATTCCCAGTTGGTTGTACTCCAGAAAAAACTCGTTGCTTACCCATTTTAAATCAGTGAACAGTGAACAGTTTATTATGCGCGAATTATATCCACCAAGAGAAGCTTATCAAGAAGGTCGATTACAAGTAAGTGAATTACATACAATTCATTTTGAAGAGTCGGGTAATCCCCAAGGTAAACCTATTGTAGTATTACATGGAGGTCCCGGTGGTGGATGTCCAAGTTCTTATCGCCAATATTTTAATCCCGAAAAATGGCGTTTAGTAATGTTCGATCAAAGAGGTTGTGCTAAAAGTACACCTCACGCGGAATTACGAGAAAATACAACTTGGGATTTAGTCAGCGATATTGAAAAGTTACGCGAACATTTAAAAATAGATAGCTGGGTTGTGTTTGGTGGAAGTTGGGGAAGCACGCTTTCTATGGCTTACAGTCAAACTTATCCTGAGCGCTGCAATGGTTTAATTTTACGCGGTATTTTTATGCTGCGTCAAAAGGAATTACATTGGTTTTATCAAGAAGGTGCTAGTAATATTTTCCCAGATGCTTGGGAGGAATATTTAAAGCCAATTGCCCCAGAAGAAAGGGGTGATTTGTTAAATGCTTATTATAAACGCTTGACTAGTGAAGATAAAAAAGTCAGGTTAGAAGCAGCAAAAGCTTGGTCTATTTGGGAAGCTAGTACGAGTAAATTATTTTTGGATAAATCTCTAACGGAACGTTTTGGAGAAAGTAATTTTGCTGATGCTTTCGCGAGAATTGAATGTCATTATTTTGTAAATAAGGGATTTTTTGAAAGAGAAGATCAATTACTTTTAAATGTTGATAAAATCCGCCATATTCCAGCGGTAATTGTCCAGGGAAGATATGATGTAGTTTGTCCAATGATATCAGCTTGGGAATTACATCAAGTTTGGCCGGAAGCTGAATTTCTCGTAGTTCCTGATGCCGGACATTCCATGAGCGAACCGGGTATTAAAAGTGCTTTGATTGATGCGACAGATAGGTTTTAAATGTTGAGCCGAAGGGCACTGAAAACAAGAATATTAATCTCTGTGTGAGGCTTTGCTCCATACTACATCTTAAGAAAGAACTTACAGCCCCACACACCAACTACTTAAAGTAATTCAGTCACCATCGCGTTGAATCTTTCATAGGGGGCTATGCCTACAATGGTTTCTACGCAGCTTCCATCTTTGTAAATCATCACCGAAGGAATGCTGCGAATGCCCAATCTCTTAGCTAAATTGTGGTTTTCCTCAAGGTTTACTTTAACCACTTTCACGTGAGGATTGTGTTCTTGAGCTAATCGATCCATCATTGGAGCAATCATCTTACAAGGTCCGCACCAACTTGCGGTAAAATCAAACACAAATACGCCATTGCTGGTTGAAAGTTTATCGAAATCTTGCTCTTGGATATATTCAACAGTTGTTGCTGATTTTTCTATTCCTTCCATGGATAATCCTATTTGTTAATCTGGTATTTTTATGAGTTTTGACGCTAATTAATACAAAGCAACTTCAAGATGAGTTTGAATCTTACAATCCGACAGGGGAATAGCAACACAAGTCAGTACAAATCCCCCATCGAGTTGATCTTGATCGAGAAATGCCTGATCTGATTGATCTACTTTTCCAGAGATAATTTTCCCAGCACAGCTAAAACAAGATCCAGATCGACAAGAAACAGGAAGATCGATATCTTGCTCCTCGGCAGCATCAAAAATATTTTGATCGTCCTCAACTTCAATAGTTTTGTCTAATCCTTCGTCGTTGAATAATGTAACTTTGTATGTAGGCATGCTCCCCTCCAGTAGAAAACGGTAAAATTGTGTTCTCAATTAATAATGTGGAATTTTTTCGCTTGATATACTATGTCTTCATAGACAAGTAAGCGAGGATTCTCAATGACGGCTAATAACCCAAAAAATGATTATCTATGGGAAAAACTTAATCAAGGAAGGCTTGCAAAGGCTGCCAGAGGTGGCTATGCTGGCTACGGTTCTCCTGCTTTTGGACAAAAATCTATCAACGGTGAATTGGTGGACAATCCCCAGGAGCAACAAATTATTGAACTGATTCGCCGCCACCACAAATCTGGAAAATCTCTCCCCCAAATTGCTCGCTGGCTTAACCAGCAGGGCTACACAACTAAACGCGGCAAACAGTGGCAACCTGTTTCAGTAAAACGGGTATTGGATAGATTTTATGGTAAAAAAGGAAGAATCTCTGGTATGGACGATAACTGAAATTATTTCCAAAGTCCGCTTAAAAACCATTTTCTCAAATGCTTTCTTTTTTCCTCAAACAATCTGATAATGTTTTATAGCATATATATCATTTTTACTTTTGAACATCTTAGTATCACCTTGAGAAGGTTAAAATCTTTGTCATACTTTGATTTTAGCTTTATGACCTTTACATCTCTCGTATTATACAAACTTTTGTATGTGTAATATGTAGAAGGGTTAAAAAAGGTTACAAAAATTAATAAATATAATTACTACCTATTCGCAAAGACTGTGAACTATGCAAATTGATGACTCATTGATTGGCGTACCTAGCCTGGAGGATGCGATAGATAGGCATCCACTAGTAGTTTCGCCGGATACTCCCTTAACTGATGTTGTCGCCTTAATGAGTCAAACGCGAGGTAATAGTTGCTTTGTCTGGGGAGTGGATGCAAAATCGAGAACTAATTCTCAACGGGGTGCGCGTTCCAGTTGTGTTTTAGTCATGCAGAGAACAGAGCTCCTGGGTATTTTTACAGAGCGAGATATTGTAAAATTGACAGCAGCAGGTGCAGATTTTGCGACGGTAAAAATTGCGGAAGTTATGGTGCATCCGGTGATTACACTCTCAGAAGAATCATTTCAGGATATCTTTGCGCCTCTATTTTTATTTCGACGGTATCGGATTCGGCATTTAGCGATCGTCAATGAATATAAGCAAATGGTGGGAACTGTTTCTCCAGAGAGTATTCGGCAAGTCTTGCGTCCAAGTAATTTATTAAAAATGCGTCGCGTGTCGGACGTGATGACTACCGAGGTAATTCATGGACCACCGACGGCTTCGGTAATCAGTTTGGCGCAAATGATGGCAACCCATCGAGTTAGTTGTATTGTGATTGTAAAAAAAGAGACTTTTGAAGATGTTTTACCAGCTTTCAAGCCAGTAGGAATTGTTACAGAGCGTGATATTGTACAGTATCAAGCATTAGGATTAAATTTACATGAAACTGAAGCAAAAGTCGTGATGAGTACCCCTTTATTTTTACTCGAGCCTAATGACTCTTTGTGGTTTGCTCATCAAGAAATGCAACGACGGCATCTACAAAGGTTAGTAGTATCTTGGGATTGGGGAGCAAAATTAGGTATTGTAACTCAAAGTAGTTTGCTGCGAATATTCGATCCTCTCGAAATTTATGGAGTATTGGAAACATTACAACAAACCATTGTTCAGTTAGAGAATGAGAAGGCAGAATATTTGAGGGAGCAAAACGTCGCGGATAAAGTTTCTGTAGAAAAAGATGCCAGTCAATTAAAGTTAGAAGATGCCATGGTTTCAGAAAACTTAGATACTTTAGTTTCTAGAATAAAAAATCGGATAGAACATTTACTCGATAATCCCGATTTGTCAGTAGATATACAGCAAATATATCTGAATTCTGCGTTAAAAGATATCCAAGAAGTAGCGTTGCAAAATAGAAATAAAAATTAGCTTAATCGAGTTACTGAGTAAAGAAATGAAATTTATCGGTATTGATTTGGGTTGGAAATCGCAACCAAGCGGCTTATGTTACTTGGAATTAATCGATGGAAAGCTGGAATTGCAAGATTTAGATAGAAAAGATTCTATTGCAGATATCCTAGCTTGGGTTGATAACTGTGTCAAGGAAAACTATAGCGCTATAGTTGCCGTTGACGCACCAACTCTTATTCCTAATGCTACCGGAAGTCGTTTACCCGACAAATTGACTCATAAACACTTTGGTAAATATCACGCGGGATGCTATCCTGCCAATCTCAATTTACCTTTTGCTCAACGCACGGTAAATTTTGGCTTGGAATTGGAGTCTCGCGGTTTTCTCCACGCGCCAACTATGGAAGCGCAAAAGCCTGGTAGATACCAAATTGAAGTCTTTCCCCATCCCGCTATAGTTCAGCTTTTCGGCTTAGGGCGCATCCTTAAATATAAAAAAGGACGAATTAGCGCGCGCCATATCGAACTCACTAAGCTTTACGATTACATCACGAATATTCTACCCACCCTTAATCCTGCTTTGGGTACTCAGTGTCTAGTAAGTTCATTTATTACATCTATTCCTAAGACAGGGGCAGCCCTCAAAGCAGCAGAAGATAAGCTTGATAGTGTTATTTGTGCTTACGTCGCGGCTTATTGGTGGTATTGGGGAGAACAACGGAATTTAGTATTGGGTTCACAGAGTACTGGTTATATTGTGATTCCTAACAGAATAGAATAATCGAGATTCCTTTTTAGTCAAGGTATGGATGAAGAATATACATTTCAGTTGCACTCAGATTGATTGGATTCTAATTTTTTCGGAGGAGGATTCTTATAGATAAATTTTATTTTTTTTAATTCTTTTATTTTTTGGTCTTTTTTGAATTTGCTCCTGTTTGGAACGAAATTTTTAGATAATGAATATAGAAACTTATAGAAATTTATATTTTTAGTACTCATAACAAATTCACCACATATTGTACAAATAAAAAATCGATTATTTGTACATTAGCTAATTAAGATTAATAAGTCATATACACAAAGTCATATAAATACATTACTAAAGTCATGTTATCTTCGCAAGCCAATATCTTAGTATATATTGTGAATAGATGGGCAAGCTCTGATTTCACTTAGAAACATGAATAATCTGGCAATTTCTATACCCAAAGCAGTTCGGTATGTAGAATGGACTATTTTAATTTTTATTTTCTCACTTGTGTTATTTATAATGGCACAAGTAAAATACTTTGATTTTCCAGAGTATCCCACGTCATTGATCCCATTTTTCATGGTATTTGTTTCTTTAGCTGGCTGTACATTATTAAGTTTTATATTTCCTATTGAGCGTCCTTTATGGCAGAGACGAGTTTATATATTATTAGAAATACTATTCATTATTCCAACCATAATGATGGGCTGGAGAATTGATATACTATTATATTTTTACATTGGAAAAAGTTGCTTTTTACTAGGTAGGAAAGATGTATTCTTCATAGTTATTAGTAGTTGTATTATTTGGAATAGTTTATGTATTGCTCACTTTATTTATCAATTTGATGAAGTCAAAGAGTATTTAATAACTCATTTTGATGATGTATATGTTCTTGAGTATATGATTCCGCAGAACTTAATTGTTGGTATTGGTACCTATTTATTAGCATCAATATTTACGATCGTGTTTTGTTACATTGCTCGTGCAGAGCACAAAAGCCGTAAAAAAGCGGAAAAATTAGCTCAAGAAGTTGAAGCTTTAGCAGCAAAGTTAGAAAGAAACCGTATAGCCCGCGATATTCACGATTCTTTGGGACACACTCTTACGACTCTTGACGTACAGTTAGAATTAGCCAATACATTAGCAAAACGTCAACCGGAAAATGCTTTAAAAGCTCTTGGTATTTGCAAAGAACTTTCTTCTCAATGTCTTGTGGAAGTTAGACGTGCTGTACAAACTATGCGAAAATCTACTTTTGATTTGAATCAAGCTTTACAAATTTTAGTTGAGCAGGTGAGGCAAAATCACAGTTTACAAATTTGTATGGAAATGAAATTACCTAATCTACCTCTACAAACTACTCATCAATTGTATTCTATTGCCAAGGAGGGATTAACTAATATTCAAAAACACGCCTCGGCTTCTCAGGTTACTTTGCGGGGAGAAACGAGATTTAATAATATAGTGTTAGAAATTATCGATAACGGTATCGGTTTTAATCCCGATTCTCCCCATGCCGGTTTTGGTTTAAAAGGAATGCAAGAGCGGGTGGATGTCTTAGCAGGGGAGATGATAATTAAAAGCAGGGAAACTAAAGGTACTTGTATTCAGGTTTTGATTCCGTTTTGATAGTTTCAGCGGATATGACGAAAGGTTATTTTGTATTTAAGACTCTAAAAATATAGGGGCTTTCCGTTGAAACCGCTTTGCCTTCCCCCCTCACTCACGGTGAGAAAGGCTGATTATGAAAAAGTAAAATCCGCTATTTAGAGGATTTCACTTGAATAGAATACAAAATTAAAAATTTATCTAAGCTCCCAAAACCTCTCCCTTCCTAGAGGAGAGGGGTTTTGTGTTGTATTGCACTCAACTGAGAAGGAGCATCCAAATTTTTAATCAACATTTTATACAAACAAAGCTCACCTGCTTGGGCTAAGAATTCTCCTAGCCCACGCAGGTGGGCTTTGCAATTGTAGCCTCAGGCTTGCAGCCTGGGGTTTTTTGACAAAATTGGCTTATTTATTACCTCTGACTTTATGGGTGTTTAGTACCATCTGGCATAATAGCGCCAGTTAATTTCACATTACTGAAGTTTTTAATACTATCGATGCTAGTATATTGCAAATTTGCACCCCTTAAATCGGCACCATCAAGATCAGCGTTACGCAGTTGTGCACCCCGTAAATCAGCGCCGCGTAAATCCGCATTATTTAACTTCGCGTACATTAAGTTGGCATTAGATAAATTTGCATTCTTCAATAATGCACCTTTGAGTTTTACTCCTCGGAGGTTTGCATTCTGAAAGTTTGTATTTTGGAATCTACCATTATTTAAACTAGCGTTTTGAAGATTTGCATTACTCAAATTGCTTAGTTCTAAATTGGTATTTAGCAATTTACTATACTTCAAATTAGCATTTTTTAGACTGACATTTACTAGTTTAATATTGCTTAAATTTGCTTTTTGGAAATTACAATTATTGCATTCTTTGGTTTTCTGCAATCTACTCAAGTAAAGAGTTCGCAAGCGTTCTCTTAATTGTTCTCTTCCTCTTAGATCCTGTTTTTGGAGTCTTTTTATAGTTATACTCTGCTGTCTCTGGAGACTATCAAGTTGACTTATTCGGGTTTTAAGCTGTTGTTGCTCTTCGAGAAGATCGGAAATCTGTATTTGTTGTTGTTTAAGTTGCTCTCGTTGATATTGGCTTAATCTGTAACGTTGTTGTTGTTGAGAAATAGAGAATTCTTTAAAAATTTGAATTCCTGCACTACCCAACCAAAGACATACGAGAAATGTACAACATTGGGAAAATGTTAGGTTATTATTAGGATTTCGAGCTTTGGCTGATTTTAAGGTGACGGGGATTGGTTTTAATGCCTCCAGGGCTGCTGCTGCATTTGCAAACCGATTTTTGATATTTGGCTCAACCATCTTGCGCAACCACCTGACAAATTGCGGATGTAATTCTGATGGCAATGACTTAAAATCAAAACGATATTCATCATCAATTAATTTACTAACATTAACCGAGCGGGTACCGCTGAGTAAACAAATTAGCGTCACGCCTAAACTATATAAATCCGATGCTTCAGTCAAATCGCGACCAAAATATTCTTCCGGAGGAATAAAACCCGGAGTTCCAGAAGCGACGCTGCTAAGTGCAATTTCATTATTGTGAACTCTTGCAAACCCAAAATCAACTAGATAAGCATTGAGATTTTTATCAACTAAAATATTTTCAGGTTTAATATCCCGGTGAAAAATTTGGGGGGTGCGCTGCTGCAAATAAACCAAAATTTCTAAAATTGATATGGCAATTTGCTTAATTTGTTGGGGGGTAAAATTATTTTCAGCAGCCAACGATGGTGCGCCTTTATATTCCTGTACTAAACCAAAACCGTGGGGTGTTTCAAAAGAAGTTAAATAACTCGGAATGCGGGGATGTTCTAACTGTTTGAGTACTTCTATTTCGCGTTCGTAAGCTTTAAAACCCGACCAATCGGTACCTATATCTGCAAAGCGAAACTCTTTGATTACGACTTTTATTTTAGAGTTTTCCACTTCCGCGAGGTGCGTAATGCGTCCCCCGAAGCGGTTTCTTCCTAATTCCTTATTTACTTGATAGCCGAGATGTGAAAAATCTGGTTTTTGGATTGCCATCGTTGTCTCCAGGCGCAATTATTGCAACTTGATTCTTAATGCTACGCAGGTATTACAGTTCATTTTCACATAAAAAAAATCAAGTGTAAGGAATTTGTACAATATCTTATCCTTATCTTTAAATTATAACCTGCCGAATCAAGGAAGGGGAGGAGGTGATTATTTGTCTTTGTTAGCCCAATTAATACTCCACCAAACCAAAATTATCGGGTAAAAGTGGGGAGTAGGGAGTAGTGAATAGGGAGTAGAGAAGAGATAAAAGCATTTTTCAATTTTGAATCAGGTATTCTACGAAAAAACTACGTCAATATAGAGAGGTATAAATTGTTAATTCCCAATCGGTGGCGCAAGGGCTGCACGAGGAGTTCCACCACCACCAATACTATTCGGACTATTATTATTAACAATATATAGTGCCTGAAACAATTTCATAAAATCATCGTAAAATTTGCCGCTTCTAGTCTTGAAATCATACCCATATTTCCTACGAAACTCCTTGGGAACTCCTTTTTCTACTGCAAAATAGTGAGCATCTCCGTCTGAATCTTCTACGACATAAGCACCATAGTTTTGCAACGCATCAAATAACTTTTTACCTGCTGGAGTTTGTAAATTCAAACTTTTCTTTGTAATTTCTGGCGGAATCGCTAGCAATGAACCCTGTACTAAAGCATGATTAGTACCACCATAACGCTCTGCTGCATAACTATCGGCACGACTTGCTGGCCAACGATATCCGCGTATTTTATCATCGTAAAACAGATATTTTTTCGCCCAAATTACAACTTTTAAAGCGTGACGAATTGGTTTATGGTTTGTGAGTTCGCCTTTACGAATTGAACCACCAATGGAAGATAATCCAGAGCCAAAGTGTGCGCCGCCTATTCCTTCTCCATAGATATCTACGTTGTGATACCGCCAACCGTATACCGATCCTTTCTTCTCACAACGAGCCAAGGGTGAAAGTTGTACTAATGTTCTACCATCCGGCATCAAGAAGGCTGAAGCGTTGTTTGGTGTATAGTATGGCTCTTTTGTCGCGTCTGGAATAATTAAGTCATCGGGAATCGGTAAGGCAATATCCATATATTTTGTACCAGTACAGCGCCCCTCACCCCAAGCGCCGGGAGCATAAACTGCACGCCAAGGATATTTATATTTTAGCTGAAAAAAATATTCCTCATCTGCGGCTGCTTGCTTTGATTTATCAATATTTGCCTTGACATAATGCGCATTGGAACCTATCGGCATATTCCAAATGGATGTCGATAAGAAGGGCCACGAAAATTTGTCTCTTGTGGGGGCTTGACTTAAACTAATCGGGCAGCCAAATGCAAGAGCGATAATTACGCCAATTAAAAACACAACCAAAATACGCAAACGCAAGTGGCTTGTCAAAATTTGAAAGTTTTTCATCTTTAACGAACGGGTAACTGATTGCCGAGTCTTGATGCATTCTACATAGCGAATTCCAGTTAAGTATAATACACGACTATCTCACCCCTTTGATGCTTTGGATAGGGGTGTCTTTATGACGAGGTGAGGTCAAATCTGTATTCCATTCAACTGAAAACCCCTATATTGCAAGTCAAGGGCTCCCATGAGAATTTTTTTCTCTTAAAAAAATTTTCATGGGTACCCGTCATCGGAGCCTTTCAATCCATACAATTCTCATTCTCAATAGGAACCAAATGATTAGCTAATGCTTGTATTTTTATCACAAATAATTAAGAAATAATAAAATATTGACTTGGATGTTGATCGTTATGATTCTTCTCTTAATCAAAATTTCTGATAGTAATAATTAGGATGATTGGCTTACCATTTCTTGATTTTTTACCAAAAAATTAAATAAAAATTATAGATTATATGTATTTATTCACTTTGCCCGCGACTTTATCCAAATGCATAATTTTTGAATAAACATGTTCTAATTGGGCACAAAAATTAATCGCTAGGTTGTGGTTAAAAATATTATGGCTGCAGGTGTGAGGCTCTCGAAGACTCTCGTTAACCGGTTTTAGCTAAACTTTCGCTTCTAATTCAGACCACTATAATCTCAATTCTAGACAGCCTCTCGTCAATATTCTTACAAGAAAATTGTTAACATTATGCATTTGCCCTATCGATCGAGGCTTAATTTGCAGAACTTAATATCAAAGTATCAAAAAATACTATTCTTTAGAAAGAGCATTTGTTCTTTAAATTAATTATCTGTCAATATATTTCAGGAAATAGCTGATTAAACTATGTAGTTTAGTTTAGCTGTATGAATATTTTTTTATACTGCTGATTAAGTATTTTTTCTACAAAAATTACTTTCTTGATTGCATTGTTAAGTATTTATACTTTTATGTAGTAATATAAAATAATAAAAGATAAAAAGTAACTTTTAATAAACTTTGGCAAAAAAATGCAAAGTGTAACAGAAAAACAGCATAAGAAAGCTTGTTGAATTAATGGGTGCCAACAAAGGCTTTTAAATATTGAGTCTGATTTTAACTTTTATAGGTAAAGAGGTAAAAAAAGGAGTGAATTCACAAACCCTCACACAAAGTAACCGTAAGTACGACGCACGCCAAATAGCGCGGTATTATCGTTTGCGTCCTTGGTTAGCTTTGGGACGTGCAAGCACAATTGTCTTCAATTTTTTCTGGTTTATTCTGGGTTTAAAGTGGGATGAATGGTTCGGAGTAGCTGAACGCAATAAATTGAAACGAGCGGTTCAGTTGCGAAAACTACTGGTGCGTATGGGCCCAACCTTTATTAAGGTTGGTCAAGCATTATCAACGCGGCCGGATTTGATACGCAAAGATTATCTAGACGAACTGATAAAGTTACAAGACCAATTACCACCATTTGACAATGCGATTGCTTTAAAGCTGATTAAAAGCGAATTAGGTCATTCAATCAAAGAAATATTTACCGAATTTTCGCCTAATCCAGTAGCTGCGGCAAGTTTAGGTCAAGTATACCGCGCTCGTCTGCTCACCGGTGAAGAGGTGGCGGTGAAGGTGCAGCGCCCAAATTTACGTCCTATTCTTTCCCTCGATTTGTATTTGATGCGTTGGGCTGCTAGTTGGTTGTCTCCTTGGTTGCCTTTAAACTTAGGACACGACCTGACATTAATAGTAGATGAGTTCGGCACCAAATTATTTGAGGAAATTGATTATCTAAATGAAGGGCGTAACGCTGAAAGATTCGCAACTAACTTCCGTAACGATCCCAGCGTAAAGGTTCCAGCTATTTACTGGCGCTACACTTCAACTCGTGTTTTAACTTTAGAGTGGCTCAATGGATTTAAGCTCACCGATACTAAAAGTATTATCGCAGCAGGTTTAGATCCATTAAAAGTAATTGAAATTGGGGTAACTACAGGTTTACAACAGTTGTTGGAACATGGTTTCTTTCACGCTGACCCCCATCCAGGTAATTTATTCGCCATGCCAGATGGTAGAATGGGCTACATCGACTTTGGTATGATGGATCAGTTAGATGAAACTACAAAAGAAACTCTTGTAGATGCGGTAGTTCATCTTATAAATAAAGATTATACCGACCTAGCTCAAGACTATGTAAAGCTGGGTTTTCTAACTTCAGATACAGATATTCGTCCAATTGTACCCGCATTGGAAGCTTTGCTGGGTGATGCAATTAATCAAAACGTCGGTGACTTCAACTTCAAGACAATAACCGATGAGTTTTCTAAACTCATGTACGACTTTCCTTTCCGAGTTCCCGCCAAATTTGCATTAATTATTCGTTCTTTGGTGACTCAAGAAGGAATTGCCCTATCACTCAATTCCAATTTCAAAATTGTAGAAGTGGCATATCCTTATGTGGCACGCCGATTGCTAACGGGCGAATCACCCCAACTGCGGCGAAGATTGCTCAACGTGCTGTTCAAAGATGGTAAATTTCAGTGGGAGCGATTGGAAAATATGATTACCATAGCTCGCACCGATGGTAGCTTTGATGTGTTACCAACAGCACAAATGGGTCTACAGTATTTACTGAGCGACGAAGGGAAATTTCTTCAGCAACAGTTGCTACTTGCACTGACTGAAGATGACCGATTACACGCCGAAGAGGTGCAGCGCTTGTGGAATTTAATCAAAGATGATTTAAATCCATCTCGCTTATTAGGTGCGGCAATTGGGGTTTTGACTCAGTTTTCCAGAGAGAGAGTAGCAGCAATATTACCTGCATTTACCACCTCAACCTCAGTAAAGAACAATTAACAACCAGCATATAAATTAGGAGTTTTCATGTACTATTATCCCGCACAACCGCCATATCTACTGTTAATTATCGGATTTTTGATTGCCATAACTTCCGGTGCAGCATTATCAGGAACCTTGAAAATGATTGCTACAAAATGGCAGAAAAATGGTGTTACATCTGCTGCTGGTCGTTTCTCGAATAAACAATTAGTAGTACCATTCGTTGGTATCACAGCAGGTATTGCCTTGTTCCTTTGTTCCGGTTTAGCGATATTTGGTTTTCCAAATTGGCTAGCTTGTGCAATTGGTATACCACTTACTCTTTTAACTTGTATATTAACCGGATTTCAACTGGGAAGCATGATGACTTATGCTGAAAATAAAGGATTCAAATCTTTAGATTTGGATTCATTGAGTTAAAAATAAGAAATTTTAAATTAACTGTTCGTTGTTTATAGATTGTTTTTGGTAGAAAGCAATTTATGAAGAGCGAATAGTTTTTTTAAGGCACCTTATAAAAATAAAAACGGGTTAGAAAGGGAGGATCCCAAATTGTATTTTTGCCTGCATTGGGATGCTCCCGTTAGAAAACTAATCTAACCCAGAAAAAGATTCAGCGGCTGGGGTATAGCTCCTAGAAGTTGCAATGCGCTTTTAATCCGAAAAAAGCATTACTTCTTCAACGAACGCAAGAAAGTTTTAGCTTCATTCATAGTTTTTTGCCAAGAAGTTTGTTTGGACTTTTCTGGAAAGACTGGTGGTGGTAATTGTGGATTCAAGTTGCGATAATGTTCCCAAATTTCCCAATATGGACAACCTGGTTCAATGCGAATCCCCGCCCAATGCAGGTACTGTAAAGGTTGATTAACTTTAGGATCGATTAATTTATGTCCTTCATGTAAAAAGTGAGAACTTCCTCCCCAATTACCCGGTGCTTTTCCTTCTCTACGAACTATATTGAAACGATTAGGAATCCGCTTGAGCAGCATATAATTAATAATTGGTTGATCAGAAGTTTTTTCGGAAAAATCAAAATATTCTGGATGGGCAGCACATTCTGCAAAGGTATCGTATAAATCCTGTTCGGATATCAGGTTTTTCTTGGAGCCCCAGAAACCGCCGTTGAATATGTCTTTAATTTCGTTTTCTGTAAATACTTTTTCTTCTAAGACAGTGGGACTAAATACGTTTCTCAATCCACCAATATGTTGATAATCGCAGCAAATAAAGTCGGTATCTTTTAAGTAGTTGAGATTATCGATAATTTTTTCAAAGACGACAATATCTGTATCTATATACAAAAATTCGTCAAATGGCCCAAACCAACAAGCTTGTTTGCGAAATTGATTCGGACGAGCAAAGAATTTACCACCAAATGTTTCGTATAATTTGTTTGACAAGCGGTCAATAAATTCTAAATCTTCGTAGACTCCTACCCCATAATATTTATCGAGAGTCTGAGCAATGTTGTGATAATTGTCATCGTAGGGAATCATCACAATGGGGGTTTCTTGATCGTGCAAGCGAATGCTATTAAGTAAAGCAATGGCATGGTCAGTTACCTTATCATTCGCAATTATATAAATTCCTCTAGTCATTGGTTATACTCCAACTTTTATTCCTAATTTTCTTAAAACTTTTGTAGTTAGACTGGGTGGGGCGTTGTAAGCTTTCGGCTTGGTTGTAAATTTTGGTCGCTTATCTGGTTCGTGTAAATATCGATAATGTAAAAAGGTTTCTCGGTAAGGAAAATCAATATTTTCTCCACTACAAATACGGCTAAATAATTTAGAAGATAAACCAATGTAGTGCAAATAAGTTAAGCATTTCCCTCTGTCGTATACCAAATTATTGCGTTCTTCAAAATGCGGTGAAGTTACGCAACATCCTGTGATTTCTTCCTTGGGTAAATTAAAAGCAAAATTATAGCTAGAAATTCCCGATCGCATTACCATGTAGTTAAGAATTGTTTGGTCGGGAGCATTCTTATATAAAATTTCTGCTTCTCCAGCTTGCAATTTCGATAACAGATGATTTCGTATATCTACATCGAATAAACCTTTATTTGCAGCGTACAAACCAGCACAAAATATTTCACTATCAAGCCTAGATTGTGAAAAAATATTTCGTAGTTTATCGGAGTTAATATTATATACGTGACTTAGATCTTTATGCTGAAAATCGTAAACTACAAAGTCATTTTGATTTAGCTGCTCAAATATATAATCTAATGAATTTAGTACTAGAATATCAGCATCTAAATATATGAACTTATCAAAAATACCATCGAAACCGCAAAATCTCCGATGCATTCCCAAACGATAAACTCCCGAAATACCGTTTTTTTGCCAAATTTAGTAAGCGTCTGGATGTGATTCCCAAATTTCCCCAGAAAAGTCTTCCCAAAGTTTAATTGCAGAAGCATCTGCAAATATTTCTACGTTGTTTCTATGTTTTATTTCCTCTCGTACTCGTTCTAAACGGTCATCGTAAGGAATAATAGAAACTGGATATTGATTACCGGCATTTGCTTCTATAGAATTAATTAAAGCTACCAGTTGGTCAAAAACTACATCATTGGCAAGTATATAAATACCTTCAGTCATTCAAGCCTCCATAAATATAGAGAATAGTTAGTAGTTAGTATTTAGTAAATCATGGGGGAGAATGAGAATGTGTTTTTTCTCTATTGAAGGAGAGGTTTTCACATCTTTTTAATACTCTTAATTTCTATTAATCATTAAGCAACTTCCTTAACATAATTTGAGAGCCATGAGAGCAAGTTAAGCTTATGCAAAATAATTTGTCTGGCTTCAGCGATCGCTTCTTTAGCTTCATACCAAGCATCTGGTGTGGATGTGACTTCTTTGATATAAGCTAACCCTTTTTCATCCATACTTGGTAATCTTAAAAAGCTACCTGGAGGCAACAATTTATCAGCAGCAGGACCACCATAATAAATAGGTAAACACCAGGCGAGTAGAGCATCCCAAAGCTTTTCGCTGACATACCAATCATTGTCGGCATAATTCTCAACTGATAAGTTGTAATAGTAAGGTGCCATTCCATACCATTTATTACTAAGTCTTCCACCTCCTCGCGCCCAATCTGGTAAATTACGCCCGTATAAATCAAGATCTAATTCACCATCTTTTAGCATTGTTAAAAATGCTAAACGTTTGCGATGATTTTCGGTACGGTTAATACCGGATGTCACCCAACTCAAAGGTTTATCTTTAATAGGTGGTGGCATTTCATTTAACTCGCGAAATGAGTTAGAGTAATACCAAATTGCGGGCATATAATCGGGATTGGGTGCGTAATCATCTGGTCCCGAAACGTAGCTACAGTAATTTTGAGCTTGTTGATAACACCTCTTATTTGTTTCAATTACTTCTTCTAAAGGTGGTTCGCGTAATAGATAAATTACTTTTTCTTTTGGCATTTCTCGCAGTTTTTCTTGGAACGATCGCTGTGCTTTATTGTATTTATCTTGTACTTTTCTGTTCTTCCAAAATAAGAAATGCTTTTCAGGTAGTTTAGGAAAACTTGTATAGTTATACATTAACAGAAAATCAGGTTTTGGATGGGTTGCCATCAGTTGAATATTATCCCAAACACCAAAGTTTTCGGGAGTTTGTTGCCACAGCCAATCGGCTCTTTGATCTATACCGCTATAGCTGCTCATCATCCCAATTTTTATTTTTTTCATTGCTATATATTTATTAATCGTTGATAGTTGATAGTTGATGGTTGTTCTTATAATAACTTTTCACTAACTACTAACTTATAATTGGAGGATGTAAAGATTCATCAACGTAGCTGAGAATTTTCGCGGCTCGATTTTCCCAAGAAAACTCTCTGACGAATTCGATACTATCAGAATAGCCTTCAATTTTTCGAGGATGAGTTTCTAAAACTCGCACTACCGATGCAGTAAATTGAGCTGGGCTATCGGGTTCGCACCAAGCAGCAATTGCTTTGGTATTTTCAAATTCTCTTAGGGAAGGAATTCTAGTAGCTACTATAGGAGTTCCAGAAGCAAAATAGTCAAATAGCTTCAAAGGAGAAGTAAAAGTTGCAGCTTTTCCGGAACAGTGGGGATGAGCTAAGATATCTGCTGCTTGCAATAATGATGCTAATTCTTGTTGTAAAATAAAGCCCAGAAAGGTGATATTATCAACCTGCTTTTCTTGAGCTAATTGCTGATAGTGTTTTACCTTTTTATCTTTCCCTCCAGCACAAGCAAATTGAACGTGAGGTAACTCCTTAGCTACTTCAATTAAGATATCTATTCCCTTAAATTGTTCTAGAGCACCGGAATAGACTACTAATTTTTCTCTATCATTTTGTAGTAATTTTTTACGCCACTCTGCCGCTACTTCTGGATGTCTTTTCATGAATAAGCGATTATAACCATTATGCAACTTAATCACTTTTTCTGGCGGCATTCCATTAGCAATCATACTTTCTCTTACTGTATCGGCAACTGTTACAGCAACCTGAAATAGAGGATTTTGGACTATTTCTTGTAAAAATGGCTTATTTTCGTGATGGTGATGTTCGTAAATTGCTGAAACGCCATTTTTAACCGCAGCTTGGATAAAATTCCAATCGCGACTGTGAACTATTTTAGTAGTAGGAAGAATATGCAAGGGGAAATAATATTTTGATGCAATAGTATTGGAATTAGTAAATTTAGTTTTAATACGATCGATAGGAAAAGGCATGGGTAAAGGAGAAACTTTAAGCTTTTCTGTCAGGTTATAATATTCGATCAGTTCTTTGGGTATTTTTCTTGGTCGAAAAGGACGAATTAAATTAACCGGGTTTAAAGCTTGCTTACCGTAGCAAGGATATACTAAAACTGTAGAGTAACCTAAATTTGCAGCGGCATTAGCTGTATTTGTAGATTGAACTAAATGTGCTTCTGCCTTGGGCAACTCTTCTCTAATAAAATAAATATAATGTTTTTTATTCTTAATATTTCTCATAAGTGTGAACTATTAATTTAATACTGAATATCTATGATAGGGTAAAGCTTGTATATGAATAATTGGCAACGGATAGTTTTTTTTCAGAAATAATAATTATTTCTTCTACTTTCTTATCAAAGCCAATAAACAATAAATTATATATCTATTACCCTTGACTACTAACTATGATTTAATACTATCCTCAAAGTACTTTAATTGATTTAGTAAATGTAAAGCTGATTGATAAGCTTGAGAAACTATCTCATCTTTTGATTGATTATTATTTTCTTTTTGGTGAACTAAAGAGTCTAATAAAGCAAGTATTGATTCAGTATGGTTACGGAAATCTTTAGAGATATCTGTTGATACTTCCTCTCGACCAACTTCACTGCTACCTTCACTTACAGTTGATACTAGTTGCCAGTTTTTTTGTAAGGTAAAAATATCATCAAAGATATCAACTATATTGAGAATTTTCCAAGCAGATTTATAGGATTCTTCTAATAATTCTTGCTGCTCTTGAGAATTTTCGCTTAAATTATCAAGCAGTAAAAGTAGCAAACCGATTATCGAATTTAATCGCGTGCGCATTTCATAAGATATCCGTATCAAACTTTGCTGGCGGTTATTTTCTATTTTTTCTTTATTACCAAATTGCATTAAATAAAGACGCTTATAATAACCATTCTTCTGTAACAGTTCGTTATGATTTCCTACTTCTACCACACGCCCTTGATCTAAAACAGCAATTTGATCGGCTTTTTGCACGGTAGAAAGACGGTGTGCGATTACTAAAGTAGTTCTATCGCGACTCAAATCGTCGATAGCCTCTTGTACTAATCTTTCGGAAACTGTATCTAATGCAGAGGTGGCTTCATCAAGGATCAGTATTTCTGGATTTTGTACCAAAGCTCTTGCTATTGCTAATCTTTGCCTTTGCCCACCAGACAACATTACACCGCGATCGCCAATTACTGTGTCGAATCCTTGGGGTAATTTGGTGATAAATTCGTAAGCGTTGGCGCGTTTGGCTGCGGAAATTACTTCTTCATCGCTAACTTGGAATTCTCCGTAGGCAATGTTATTTCTTACGGAATCGTTGAAAAGGAAGGTGTCTTGAGAGACGATTCCCATTGATTTTCGCAGCGATTGCAAATTAAATTCTCGTAAATCGGTATCGTCAAGGATAATTTTACCAGAATTTGGGTCGTAAAATCTTGGCAAAAGGTCAGCTAATGTGGATTTACCCGCACCGGAGCCACCTACTAAAGCGAGGGTAGTACCACGAGGTAAATATAAATCTACGTCTTTAAGTATTAGTTTGTCGTGGCCTGGGTAATTAAAAGAAATAGAATTGAAATGTATTCCTTTTTCTAACTTGCTAAAACTGATATCACCATTGCCCATGAACGGTTTATCTGTTGTGTCTAAAAACTCAGTAATAATACTGATGCTAGGAGTTATGTTCGCAAGGTTACTGCGTAACGTATTTAATTGAGACATTAACGGCAGTACTCTTAATAAAACATATAAGAATGTCAGTAGCTGTACTGAAGCTGTAGCAATTTGCGTTCTAAAAATAACTCGACTTAATAATACAATCCCTAATAAAGCTGTAATACCCATTACTTCACTAATAGGTGCAATAGCTTCAGAGTTTGCCTGAGATTTAAAATCTGCCTGTTCTCGTTTTTTTATTAACTTGATGATTCTTTTAATTTCTTTATTTTCATTCCCAGTTGATTTAACTAAACGTATTCCATTCAAAGTTTCTAGCATGGCGACAGAATATCCTTTTGATATTTCGCTTAACTGCTTACCAAACTTTTTGGAACGGACAATCGCATACTGGTTTACTATGATTACCAAAGATAACAATAGCGTTGCCGCAATAGTTAACTGCCAAGAAATTGATATCAAAATCCCAGTAAAAACTAAGATTGTAATTGCCAAAGTCACTAGTCTTACAAAAAGGCGCACGGCATTAGCAGCACGGCTAGTTTCTCCACCAAGACGGTTGATTAATTCACCAACTTTCATTTTGGAGTAATAATCAATATCAATTTCTAGTAATAGCTTTATTCCTGCCTCACGTATATCTGTAGTTATCCTGCGCGTCAAGCTACTAGATGTTAATGCACTGGCATAATTTGCTAAATTTTTTAAAATAATTGTTAATAGAATTATCCCTGCCATCAACCCAAGGCGATACTCTTCTGGAAAACTCTCAAACGGAGAGAAAATTGCTTTAATAATCGGAGGCGCATTACCTAATTCAATTTTTTGTCCAACAATCCTTAAAATTACTGGGACAATTAGTGTAGTACCAACTCCATTAAATAAAGCTCCCGAAAAGCCTAAAAGTATCGTGATTATAATCCAGCCAGGATAAGGTTTAGCAAATCTAATAAGTAGCTTATTTGTAGACATGGAGCTTTTGGGGAAAGTTGTTTATTTTGAATAAAGATAATAATTGTTTTACTACCGTAATCTTGCCAATCCTCAGATGCAACCTTAATTTAGAAGTAAGTTTTAAAACAAGTTAACGAGAGTTAACTGATCGATCGCAACAGCGAATTTCTTCATTACACCGCAATTGTGGCTCCTATTCTTTCTGGTATTTCAGTTAGAAATAAGCCTGCCCATGCCCAAAGGCGGAAATTGTAACCCTTCAGATTACAAACTCGAAATTACTTGAGATAGTGTAGATGCCATAGTTTCTAAACTATATTGTTTAATACACCTTTCTCTTGCCTGCTGACCTTTTTGGTAAGCTTGTTCTAAATTCTCAAATATTAACTCGATTTGCTCGGCAATTTGCTCGGGAGAACTAGGGTCTACTAAATAACCGGTATCACCCAAAATTTCAGGGATATCACCGACACGAGTAGATAATACAGGTTTAGCCATTGCCATTCCATCTGATAGCTTCAGAGGAAACTGAGCGCGAGCTGTGAGAGTATCTCGCTGGGGAACAACCACAATATCAGCCGCTGCTAAAACTTCAGGCATCAGTTCAACTGGACACTTTGGTAATTTGATAATCCAACGTCCCCATTTTTTCTGGAGGCGATCGTCATAGTCATCATATGGACTCCCACCCACAATTACAAGTCTTAATGAAGGCTGGTTCAACTTGTCTAAGGCTATTAAAACATCTTCTACCCCCTTATGGGGTCGTGGTGCGCCAGGAAACATCAAAATTCGATAGCCCGAAAGACCGTATTTTTCCTTACTTGCCTCCCCATAGTACTTATGAGGATCAAACATTTCTGTATCTTTGCCATTGGGTACATAGGTACCCCCAAAACGTTCTTGGAGAAACTGAGTATCTATAGTTATAGCATCAGCATTTGACACTAACCTTTCTGTCCACTGAAGATACAGGGGATGATCGGGAAATTTCAAAGCTCCATTCTGCTTAAAAATATCTCGATACAATTGCTTAGGATTTGGACGATACTTCCACTGATCACCACCGTACCAACTAAGTTCCCAGTCATCCATATCTAAAAGTAAAGGGCGACGGCGGTTCAGTTTCGCTACTAAAGATACACCGAAACTTGTAGGCTTAGGTTTTACTGCGTAAATAATATCACCATCTATTTTTTGTAAAAGTTGCCTACTGCAACTCAAAAATTTAGGATAGTTTGTGCCTGCTATAGAAACAACCGATATTTTTGAGGGGGGTATAGCATATAATTCCTTACCAAATAAAAACCCTACAACCTCGACTTTATAATTGAGTTTAATTAAGATCTGCGCTAGTAAAAAAGCTCGAACGCTTCCGCCTCCGGATAAATCACTAACAACTAATGAAACTTTTTCTTTCATTATATTTTACTTAGTTTATGTCCCAATACTATAGCTGTTCTTGAGTCTGTTTCTGATTGCCAAACAACTGATTAAAAATTGATATAATTTTGTGAGAACGCGGTCCCCGAGCTTTCTCATAAATTAAGAAGCTAGGAGTAATCAACCTAATTAAATATAATAATTTAATAATAGATATATTGTAAATCTTGATTCTTCTATTTAAAAACTCAAAAGGAGGAACAAACAATTTCACAAGCCGATAAAAATTATTATGTTCTTTTTCTCTGATTGCTTCTTTTAAAAGGAAATTAATCCCAACTTGACATAAGTTAATCAAATCCTTGTGCTTTGAGCAAACCGTCTCGTAGAACATAATATAATAATCTTTCATATAAGACCAGTTATTAGTTCTATTCGACTGATGTTTCGTATAAAATGCTCCTACAATTGGGGTATAAACACAATTTACATTTGCTAGAAGCAAATCCACTGTAAAATCTCTATCTTGGAGAGCCTTAAGCCTCTCATCAAACATTTTTTTCTCAACAACACTTCTATTCATCAGCAAACATTGCTGAAGTAAGGGAAATGGAGAATCAGCTAAAAAGTCTGGGATAAGTAAACGTTCAATCAATTGTTTTGTATTTAAACAACCAACAATATTTTCCTGTCTGTTGATAATATTTTGATCTTTATCTATAAATACACGTTGATAATCTGTATAGAATAAAGTATTTTCATCATTCACTTGATTTGAATAACTTAATTGAAATCTGATTTTATCTTCGTGAATCCAGTCATCTCCATCTAAAAATTGAATCCATTTACCTTGGGCCACTTTAAAGCCAAAATTGCGAGATGAGGATACTCCTCCATTTTCTTTATAATAGTAACTAACTCGTGAATCACTACTGATTAACCGCTCGGCTACCTTTGGAGTATTATCGGTAGAGCCATCATCAACAATAATGCATTCTAGGTCAGTAAATGTTTGTGCAAGCACGCTTTTAACAGAGCGTTCTAAAAAGTCAGCTTGATTGAAACAGGTAACAACGATTGAAACAACTGGAGTCATTGATTGAGTACTTTTATGTTTGAAAATGTTCCGCTTGCTACTAAATAAAAAACAGCAACAAGTTTATTTTAGATGCAGAACTGTCGGTATACCAAAAAACTTTCAGCTATGGCGTTTACCAAAGCTTTATAAATAACCGATCATTTGCCGTAGGCGGCGGCTGTATTGATTGAGATGTTGGCACGTTCTAAATAAAACTTAAGCAATGCTGTATAAATACGATTAATTGATGGCATTTGATATGGTTTTCTTGAACTCCATATAACTGCGAAAGGATTGGGTTCCCAAACTACTATGTTTCCCTCTCGATCGTAGCTGTAATCAAAAGCCATGTAATCGAAACCTAAAGCTTTGCGTGCTAGCTGCAATTTTTGGTGGTTGGGATCTTCGCCACTAAAATAAGCAATTTCCTCAGCCATTTGTTTTTCAGCTAATACTCGTTGATTATTGCGTACTTCCCAAGCATGAGAAAGCATTAAAGGACCTGGAATACCCACATCAGCGATGGCAAAATAGCGGTATTTACGATACAAACCATCCTCATCTTTAGTATCAATAAATTCCACTCCTATAGGAGCAATAAATTCATCAAAAGGAACCCTATCCAATTCATCGCGGTTTTGTATTAAATAGCTTTTGCTACCATGAACCCAGTCTTCGCGGATTAAAAAAGGTGTTTCTAATCCTCCTAATGTTTTTTTGAAGTCTTCTATATCTGCAATTTTTACTGTTTGTGCCGTGCGAATACCCACACTACTAATTATTTTTGCTGCAACTGATTTAATTGAATTTGAATGTGTATCAACGGGATTAATAATAGGAATTTTATGGGATAAACATTTTGCTTCTAATTGCTTAGCTTCTTGATAAATATGAGGGAATCTTTCTTTTAAAGGGTCTTGTAGCCAAGGTAAAAACAACCCATATTTTTCCCAATTAGTAATTTTACAACCTGGAAGATAATGAACTTCAAATAGATTTGCCGCTTCGGGAAAATTTTGGCTGAGCCAATAAAGAAAGTAGTCATTATATGTTGATTGATGGTCGCTTTGTCGCACAACTAAAATCCGCTTTGGGTAACGAATATTTTTTATCAGTTGTTTAACTGTTTTACGAACTTGATTGTACATATATTTTTATTTGCTAAACCTTTTATTCAGAGAGATAATATAAATCAACATAGTCTATAATCCATATTCATGAATCAAAACTGTGATTTACTTTTCAATATGTGATGCTTAAAAATCACAAACTAAATCTAACTTGAAATTTGTAGTTATTCTAGAGAAATATCACTGATATATTATTCTAATTCTCATAACTTTTATCGATATTTAAGTTAAACTACCGAGGTAATTTCATATTTAGAGTTTCCATAAATTAAGCTATGGATTAATTTTTGCCTAAGCAAGAAATCCTAAAATTTCGACTTGATATTCAAGTTTTTGCAGTGCTTGTGCAAGTAAAGAGGAACGCACACCGCCGCCTCCCCATCTACCCGCTCCAGTAACAGATAAGTCGCTGATGAGTATAGAAACTTTTAGTTTTTGCTTGGTTTGCATATTTCTCTACAATAATTTAGTCCACAAAGATGTGTAATTAAAAATATTTGTAGAAAACCCTGTCAATTAACTGCGAAGTTTTAAAACTTTACGTAAGGTAAAAATCGCACTTTACCCAGTATTTATTGTATAAAATCCGAGTCATAGTCTAACTCTGTATCTACTTGTTATCCTAGAGCAAATTTACTGATAGTTGCTAGAATAGCCTCAAGGTCTCTTTTTCTTTACAAGTATTATTACTTATAAATGAAATGCGTAAGTAGTAATATATGAATCTTATATGATTTGCAATAATTAGAAATGTTGAGAAACCCAATTTTTTTCAAAAATGTCAAAACGCAGGACAATCGATCGGGACAATTAAAGTATTTTTGTTGGCATTGGCACCCTATTTAACAAAAGTTTACCCAAAGCAAACAAAACCGCTGTATTGGGTTCTGGTGTTGGCTATGGTGGTAGGGGTTTACCTACAATTGATGAGTCTTGGAAAATTTACTGTGTGAGAGGCCCACTTTCGGCTAAAAAACTGGGAATAGCACCAGAATTAGCTGTTAGTGACGGTGCTGCACTTATAAGACGCATGTATAAACTGAGTACCCATAAGCGAACAAAGTTTGCATATATGCCCCTCGCCTTGCTATTATTGCTGATGCGTTTGCCTTGGGAGGGGTTCCCGTAGTCACTAGTACCGTGATTCTTACCTTCAAATGGCAGGATTGGTGTTCAACAGTTGGTTTAGAGTATGAACCTAAATTCCTCATGCCATCAAATAAGTTATATCCAATAGCCTCGGGAATAGAGCCATCCCTTCGTTTGTTGAAAAGTTTGTTCCTTCATGAGTCAATTAGTAGATATTGCCAAGACTTCCCAACCAAATTTGAGTAGCGATATTCGCATTGAGCAATTAACTGTGCAACTTGAAGAAAGACTACAACAATTTAAAAAAGATTTCGCAGATGGTTTTTTTGATAATTCTAACTAATAATGAAAGGCAAGATGGACTGTAGCCAATAGACACCAATAGCTTTGTCTAAAGTTCAACTATTTTTTCTGTAAATAAAGTATTTTGATTTACTGCTCGCTACACTAGTGCTGGGGTTAATAAAAAGAATTAGTAAGGCTATCAAAATGCAGGTATTTCGTATAAAAGCACTTTCAGACAATTACATATTTTTGCTACACGATACCCAACAAAATATTGCTGCTGTAGTCGATCCAGCACAAGCACAACCTGTTTTAACAAAGCTTGATAAACTTAAAGCGAAATTGGTCGCAATTTTTAATACCCATCATCATTACGATCATATCGGTGGGAATCAAGAATTGATTGAAAAATTTCCTCAACTCACAGTCCACGCTGGAATCTCCGATAAAGGCAGAATTCCCGGACAAAAAGTCTTTTTAGAAGATGGCTCACGCGTTAATTTTGCCCATCGTACGGCAGAGGTTTTGTTCGTTCCCGGACATACCCGCGCCCATATTGCTTACTATTTTCCTCCTGAAAATTCCGGTGATATGGGAGAGTTATTCTGCGGCGATACTTTATTTGCGGGTGGTTGCGGACGCTTGTTTGAAGGTACACCAAAGGAGATGGTAAATTCCCTGAGTAAAATACGCGCTTTGCCAAATAATACGCGGGTTTGGTGCGCCCATGAGTATACTTTAAAAAATTTACAATTCGCCTTGACTGTGGATAGTGAAAACCCGGAACTTTTGCAGCGATACGAGCAAGTAAAAGCATGCCGCAGTCGTCAAGAAGCTACGGTACCCTCGTTATTGGGGGTAGAAAAACACACTAATCCATTTCTCAGATGGGAAAAACCAGCATTACAATTAGCTGCAAATAGTAAGGATTCCGTAGAAACTTTTGCGCAGTTGCGGGGGATGAAAGATAGATTTTGAGAAATTAGTCTTGGCTCACCTAAAAGAGCAACGCCCAAATTACTTGTAAAAATGTTGTTAAACAACCCATCTCTAGATTACTTAAAATAAAAAGACTCAATTCCTCTGATACCGCATTCCTGGAAGTTGTGAAACTAGCCCCATTAATTCCAACTGCAATAAAGCACTAGAAACTTCTGATGCTGGCATTTGGGTTTGTTGAATAATAAAATCAAAGGGCAAAGATTCCGAAGAAATCGCTTTCATTACCCGGTGCAATTCGAGTGGTAAATCTGGTAAAGGTTTCTCTACCTCAGATGTCAAATTAACTACATTACTCACTTGAGGAATTGCACCGAGCATTTTTAATAATTCATCTAATTCTTTGAGAATGGGAGTAGCACCTTGAGAAATTAATTTTAAGCATCCTTGGGAGGAGAAATCATCCAGTCTTGCTGGCAATGCGTAAACATCTCTACCAAATTCATTTGCGTAGTCAGCGGTAATTAAAGCACCGGATTTTTGAGGTGCTTCCATCACCAATAGGGCACGAGAGAAACCGGCAATAATCCGATTACGTCGGGGAAAGTGAGTGCGATGAGGTTGGGTTTTTGCGGCATATTCGCTAACGACGAAACCTCGATCCAAAATCTGTTGGTACAGTTGCCGGTTTTTCGCTGGATAAACCACATCTACACCGGTACCCAAAGCTGCTATTGTACGCCCTCCGGCTTTAATTGCTGCTTCATGAGAAGCGGTATCAATTCCTTGTGCTAAACCGGAAACCACCGTAAAACCATTTTGTACTAAAGCGGTACTAATACGTCGTGTCCACCGGATACCGTATTCTGTCGGTTGGCGCGTGCCTACCATGGCAACAAGAGGTTTTTGCGCCAGATTTTCTGCTAAATCCACCTTGCCACAATAGTAAAGCACAGGTGGCGGACTAGGAATTTCTCGCAATAAGCAGGGATACTCTGCATCTGCTGGTGTCCAAAAATTAGGATTTTCTTGTTCGTGCTGTTTCAGAAATTGTTGTGGGTTTATTTGGGAACGTTGTTTGAGTACCTTTTGTAAAGTTTGTAAACCAAAACCCTCAACCTCTCCCAATTGATAAGAATTTGCTTCCCAAGCACTTTTCGGTGAACCAAAATGTTGGTATAATCTTTGCAGTAATACTGGTCCAATCCCTGAAATTTGCGACCAAGCTAGCCAGTATGCACGTTCTTCTGTCAATTCTATATCCTCATTTCGACTGCTTTATTGTTCCCAAAAATACAGTCAGGAGTTAGGAGTTAGGAGTTAGGAGTTAAGAGTTAGGAGTTAGGAGTTGGGAGTTGGGAGTTGGGAGTTGGGAGTTGGGAGTTG